>WNGA01022539.1_pt1 | contig 11546 bp, 10 predicted proteins | sample 5400061 | NCBI WGS metagenome assembly WNGA01 (sample SAMN13153366, study PRJNA577476) | soil metagenome | isolation source: 100 cm soil or saprolite under grassland replicate 2 | place: USA:California | collected 2016-06-15
TAGGCATTGGCAAAGATGTCGATGCTTCCTGTGTCGTGCAGGGTGTCGGGGTGATCGACACCGATATGGCGTGTCACATACGATTTCAGGGCGGCCGCATAGGGCTTGGTGCCGCACCCAATATCTACCAGCACACCCCGTGCGTAAAGTTTGAATGCGGCTAGCAGATGCTCGTCAACAATTGTGGCGACCAACCAATTGTGAGACCCGCTCACCGTGTGAACCTTCCTCATTCCGCACTTCTTCCTGGCCGTAGGCTACTCAAGGCGGTCGGTCTACAGTGGCGCCCACGACTGTCACGTCTACTGGACGAGGTAGAGGACGCTGGCGCCCCCAACCGTCTGCCGCTGCTCGTCCCGCTGCGCGACCGTGATCATCAACTGCTCTCCAGGCTTCGGGTCTTTCGGAATCGCGGTCTCAATTGCCAGCGGATAGATTTGGTAGGGAGCCTTCTCCAAGCGCACCACGGCCACGTCCTGCTGCACCTCGACGAAGCGCCGACCATCCTCGAGGACGACCACGCCTCCCTCTACCTTCACCCCGCCAACCCTCCGCGGTGGACACTCAAACCGCGAACCCGCCTCGATGCCCTCACAGCATCCGAACTTGCCCATGATCCTCGTCCGCTCCAGGAATGCCACGGAGATCTCCGATTCCCCAGGGGGCGCAACCGGCGGCGTCAGATCGACCCGGGGGAACGCGCTTTCGACCTCATCGAGGGACAGGCGCACCCGGACGTCTCGCGGCACCCGGCCGCGATCCACCACGATCTCCATATGCCGGTCACGGTTTCGGCGATGCCCGGCAAGGAACGGAAACCGGATGATCCGCATGAACGGCGCCACGAGATTGACCACCGTGAGATTCCGCTGGGCGAGATTGTTGCGTCGGACGACGACGGACCCGCCCACCGGATTGCCCGCGGCGAACTCATCAAACGAGGCGAAGGCGTAGTCATTGTTCGAGGTCACCGACGCCAGCAGACACGGATGCCACGGCTGGGTGTTCTCCCACCCCCATAGGTCCTCCACCTGGGCCGCCGAGATGCTGAACTTCGCGATCACGGACTCTCCGCCCGAGACGGTCGCGAACGTGTTGGTTGGGTATCGGTCTTTGGTGATGGGGGTCGGTCTGATGTGGGTCGCATCTTGAGTCGCCCAGTCCGTGGGATAGAAGAACTGCGTGCCCACGTACGGCGTGATCCGGGCGTCGACAGTTACTCCTCGCGCCTGGTGCGGCCCCCTGTTGGTCACCCGGATATACAGGAAGTTGTCGTTCTTCCGATCGACCCGACTCGATTGTGTCGGGTCACTCGGGTTGAACACATTGTCATCCAGCACCCGAACCACAATGTCGGAGAAATCCCAGAAATCGCCCCCGGGGGGGGTCGAGGGCTCGGCGCCGGCATCGCCCGGATCGTCGCGAATCATCACATCACCCAGGTCGAGCGCCTTTTTGGCATTGATCCGGCCGTAGCCCATCTCCGGCTTCCAGGTGCCGTTGGCATAGGCGGGGTTGTCGGTGTATGCCCACGGCACCGGGACCTTGTCGGCTGTCTGCTCGATGATGTCGCGAACGCGCTTGCCCTGCTCCGCTGCGGTGTTGCCCAGGCCCGTCGACGGCGGCGATGGCGGCGCATACAGGCTGAAGAGAAGAGCGGCCAGACCTGCCACGTGAGGGGTCGCCGCCGAAGTGTAATGGAAGTTCGGGCGGTAGGTATTGGCTAGGTCCGTCGTGGGAAGGTCATCTCCGGGCGCGACAACAGACATCTGCGGCCCGTAGTTGGACACGCTGTGTCGATTATCTGCTACATCGGAGGCGCCGCAAGCCATGACGTCCGGGTGGGTCGCCGGATACGTGATGGCGCCCAACATGCCCTGATTGTGGGTGGCCGCGCACATGACCAGCCCGGTGGCGGCTGCGGCGGCGATCACGGGATCGGCGGTGGTCCAGGGATTCACGGCTTCGTATACATACCCGTTGCCGAAGCTCATGCTGAGGACCTTGGCGCCGTTGGCGACGGCGTAGTTGATACCGGCTTTGAACTCCATTTCCGATCCGGTTTGGAAAGCGACCGGAATGATTTGGCAGAGACCAGCCAGCCCCGCCACACCGAGCGTGTTATTGATCGATGCGGCCGCGACCCCCGCGCAGGCCGTTCCGTGAAAGGCCAGGCCGGCGGCCCCGATCGGGCCCGTCGTGACAAATGTGCCGGTTTCCGTGTCGGTTTCCGTGGGATAACCGACATTGATCCCGTTGGACGCGAACACGAGGTCCTGGTGGGTCAGGTCGCAGCCCGAATCGAAGATGCAGATCTTCACGGCAGCGGCCCCCTCTGACATGCTCCATCCCTGATCCGCCTGGATCTGCGTCATGTTCCACTGTTGCGGAAATAGTGGGTCGTCCGGCGTGGTCGCATACGGGGAGAGGAGGGGCATGTTTTCGAGGAGCGCCTCCTGCACAAGCGCTCGCTCCTTCTCGAGCAGGATTGCCCGTAACTCGTATGCATTACCTCTGCGAGGGTCCTTGACGACGAAGTATCGGTCGCCGCCCAGGTATTTGGATTTTTCCCTCACCTCCACAAGACCGTACCGCTCCGCAAGCGCGTCGAGCCCACCGACCGTGTCAGAATGAGACGGGACGGGTCTGACGACGAGGACGGTCGAGAACGGACACAAGAGCGCCCGGCGACCCGGGGCATTGCCCAACCGGTACACCGGCTCGATCAAGGCCAGCCGGCCGTGAAAGTGCCGCTCGATGGCCTCGAGGAAGGCCGCATCGATCGGCTGTCCGCTCGCCGGACGCACCCATAAGCGCAGGCTGTTGTGGTTGACGCGCTCCGGCGCGAAATGCTGCGTTTCTCGGCCCTTGTCGTGGGCGTCTTCCAAGACCAGCCCGGCTTCGCGCAGAAGGGCCGGAATCTCTTCGGCGTTCAACGGCTGCCTGAACTTCAACATCAGGCGTGTGTCATCGCGCATCATCATATGACCTGCATCGTGTCGCAATTCGCGAGGGAAGTGGGTCATGGCGAAGTCCCTCCCATCACTCTCGACGTTCGGCGGTGTGCACAGGAGCTGGCCTCAAAAGGCCCATGGTACGCCCCATCGCAGTACATAAGAACAAGGGAGTCCGAGGAACAATATCTCAAGAATCTCCCGCGAAACAACCCTCGCCGGCCGACACACCTCCTTCGCTCGAGGGCGGACTCGACCCTGGCCAATGCGCAAACAGTGCCAAGCGTCCTGCTACGGGCTGTCCTTATACGGATCCGAGCACCTGGCGCGGCACCTCACCGGTTTTGGACGGCTCCGCGGCCCCCGAGGCGGTATTTTGCCCGGGCAGATCGGGCATCCGACCACCGATTGGAGCCTGAGCCAAGGTAACAGCCGCCGCCAACGAAGCCCGAATCTCGATCCTGGAGTTGCCCCGGTTTGGTAGAGAGTGAACAGCTTTCGGGATGGTCACTGGACCACCCGTGAGAGGGATAGTGAGATAGTCCCCCTGGTCGATCGTCGCTCCTGAGGGCATTCTGCGATCGCCGCTCGCGTGGATCTGCTCGAACATCATCGGCGACAGGTACGCGAGGGCGGAATGGCGGCGGCGCGGGTTGTCCCAGCCTTCGATGAAGTCGAAGACGCCCAGGCGCGCGTCGGCGTGTGTCGGGAAGCGGGACCGATCGAGCAGCTCGCACTCGAGCGTCGCGAAGAAGCTCTCGCAGAGGGCGTTGTCGTGCCGACGCTCACCATCGACGGTCGGACGCCGGCGTCACGACACCGATAGCCGAAGGCGAACGAGGTGTACTGGCAGCCATGGTCCGAATGATGAATGACGTCGGCCGGCCGGCGCTGCGCGAGGGCCATCTCCAATGCCGCCACCACCAGCTCGGTCCGGAGATGGGAGGCCATCGCCCAGCCGATGACGCGCCGACTCCACGCGTCGACCACCACCGCGAGATACAGGAATCCGGCCCCGGTCGGCACGTCGGTGATGTCCGCGACCCACAACCGATCCGGGCCCGCCGCGGTGAACTGGCGGTCGACGAGATCGGGCTCGGGCCGCGCCGTGTCGTCTCGCACCGTCGTGCAGCACGACTTCCGACGGCTCACGCCCTGCAGGCCAGCGCATCGCATCAGGCGGGCAACGCGCTTGCAACCGACGTGGATCCTTTGGGCGGCGAGGTCGGCATGGAACTCCGGTGGGTACGGTCGACGGTTCTGCGGCATCGTGGACGCTCCTTTCCGCCTCAACCTTGGGGTATCCACGAAACCAGGTCAACTCCACCTCCCGAGAAGCCGGGGCGGTTCACTCCGTCTGAGTGCGCGCGGGTGCTGAAAGCGCTGGAAGTCCACGATCTCGGCCAGCAGGATCATGGCCCAATCTCATTCGCGAAGCTAACTTTCAGTGCGTGAAAGCACTACGCCCGAAGGAATAAAAGCTCCAAAGTCACCTCTGATTCCCTTCCACTCTACCACAGAGAAGTGAGAGGCCGCCCAGTCGAGCCAGCGCTGCCGCGACCACTTGTGGATGTGCGTCGGATCGCGGTCGAGGAGACGGATCACGGGCCCGGTCACGCCGTCGTAGACCGGGACCACGAAGACAAAGCAGCCCCCATCCGCGAGCTGCTCGATGGCCGACCGCGCAACCGCATCTGGGTCGGGAACGTGTTCGATCACGTCGAAAGTCGTCACCACTCCGAAAGGCTTGTCAAAGACTTTGCCGGCCACGGCGGAGGCCACCTTGAACACGCCTCGGGGAATCTCTTGCGCGGCCTTGGCGATGGCGAATTCGCTCACGTCGGTACCGAAGATCTCCCACCTCTCGTCGAGCGACCCGAGGAAGCGACCGAACGCGCACCCAATGTCGTGGATACGTCGCGGCGCGCCCGGCGGTAAGTGTCGCTCCACCGTCTGCGCGTAAAACCGCATCCGCCGCGGTGGGTTCTGCGCGGCATAGTCCCGGTAGTAGGTCTCGAAATAGCGCTCGTCGAACTGACCGGGGCTCCGGGACGCAGGATGTCGCATCACCGCCCGAGACCGCGCCGTACCATCAGCGCGAGCGTCCGCCTGATCGTTTGGGCCACCTTCATCTTGCTCGCGCCACCCTTGAGATCATAGCGCAGGATGAGCGGCACCTCGCGGAGGATCAGATTCATCCGCCTCAACTTGATGAGGATGTCCACCATGCACTGGAATCCCTCTTGGTTCACGAAGTCGTCGCCATAGCGACGGAAGGCCTCGGCGAGGACCGAGGCCCGATAGGCGCGATAGCCGCAGGTGTAGTCTCGAATCCCCGGGATGGGGAACACCAACTGGAACAAGACCCGGGCGCCAAGACTCAGTAGTTTGCGATGGCGGGGCACACCGCGGATGTAGGATCCCGGTTGGTAGCGTGAGGCGATGACTACGTCGGCGCCCTCGCGGATGACCCGGACCATGTTGCGGATGAGCCCCGGGGTGTGCGTGTTATCGGCGTCCATCACTACGATGACGTCATTGTCGATGGCGAGCGATACGGCGACCCTCAGGCCGTCCCGGATCGTGGCACCAAGACCCTGGTTGACCTGATGCTGCTCCACCTGGACTGGCATGTAGCGCGCATAGTCAGCGGCGATCCGCGCCGTGCCATCCCGGCTCCCGTCATCGACCACGATAATCTGGTAAAGGAGGCCGTCCTCGTGCATCGACTGGTCGAGGCGCTGCAGCAGCGGGCCGAGGTCCCGCTCCTCGTTATAAGCTGGCAACACGACTAGCACCCGAGGCGCTGCCGTCCGCCAGGGCGGGACTTCGGCGCCCGGACGGCTCATCGCCGGTGGACTAGACAATTGTGTTGACCCGCTCTGCATTGCGCCTCTCCTGGCAATTCCACGCCACGGGCGGCTAGGCCCGACTGCCTAGAAAGCGCTTCACCTGCTCCAGGATGCGTCCGCTCGCCTTCCCATCTCCGTAGGGACTCTGGGCACGCGCCATCGGAGTATACTCCTGCTCGTCCCTGAGCAGCTTCCGCACTTGGGGGAGGATCGTCGCCTCCGACGTTCCCACCAGGCGGGCGACGTTTGCCTCGATCCCTTCCGGTCGCTCGGACACCTCGCGGAGCACGAGTACGGGCTTCCCAAAGACCGGAGCCTCCTCCTGTATCCCACCGGAGTCCGTGAGCACCAGATAGGAGCGCCGCAGGGTGCGAACCAGGCTCAAATAGTCCAGGGGAGGGACGAGCCGCACCCGCTCGATCCCCGCGAGGCCCCTTCTCACAACCTTTTGCACGTTAGGGTTGAGATGGACCGGCCATATCACCACGACATCGCTGAACTCCTCCACGATAGTTCGGATGACCTGACAGATCTCGCCAAGCTGCCCGAAGCTCTCTCGCCGATGCACCGTCACAAGGATGAGCCGGCCCAGTCCCAGGTCGAGATCCGCGTCTCCCTGCCGATCCAGCCTCTCCGCGACCTCCAGAACCGCATCGACGACCGTGTTTCCCACGACGAAGATGCGATCCGCGTCCACGCGCTCGCGCAGTAAGTTTCCGCGCGCCCATTCGGTCGGCGCGAAGTGCAAGTCGGCGACCACACTGACTATCCGCCGATTCATCTCCTCTGGAAACGGCGCGTACCGTTGGAATGTCCGCAGGCCTGCCTCGACGTGGCCCACCGGGATTCTCAGGTAGTACGCGGCCAGCGCCGCCACCATTGTCGTCGTCGTGTCCCCCTGTACGATGACGAAGTCCGGCTTCACTCTCCCGAGGACATCGCCAAGGCCAACGACTGCGGTGCTCGTGAGGGTGAAGAGGCTCTGGTCGTTCTGCATGAGGTCCAGGTCCTGGTCCGGCGAGATCGCGAAGACCTCCAGCGTCTGGTCCAGCATCTCGCGATGCTGAGCCGTCACGCAGGTCTCCACCTGGAAGCTAGCATCGCGCTCGGCCTCCTTGATGACGGGCGCGAGCTTGATGGCCTCGGGTCTCGTGCCCAAGATGAAGAGAATCTTATACGGCGTGGCCATCAGCCCTCCCGGCTCGCGCTTGCGCCGATTCCGGCAAACCGTCGCCGGAATACCAGTGTGACCGCTAGCGTGCGCGTCTTGAGGATGAGCACCGCCCTCTTGTCGAGGGACGAGTGGTAATCCGCCCGATCCGATGCTTGCTATTCACCGCGATGAAGCTTGGCGAACCCGTGGGATCGGCATCGTCTATCAAGCACCATTCTCGCGCTGCCCCCTCGAACCTCCGATCGCTTCCGGGGAGGAGCGAATGCGCCAAACCTCGGACCGCCAGCCGGACGGGCTTCATTCCCGGCGCCTGTAGACTGTGTAATTGCCGCGTCGGAAAACTGCCTCGAATTCTGCGGGGAAGTCCTCATTCAAGTACTCGTAAAGCTGCGGCTTGCCCTTCTTCGCGCCGTTCTTGTTGCTCTCATAGACAGTCAGGTCCGCGACGACCAGCTTGGGGCGAACGGGGCGCTTGAAGCCGTAAGAGTCGTCTCCGACCAGGTTGTCCGGGAAGCCGAGAGGAATAGCGAACTCAGCTTCGCTGAGGATGAGGTCGCCTTGCTCAACATAGGGCCGAATGTAGTCGAGCACGGGCAGGAAGTCATGGTAATAGCGGTTCTCGCTCCAGCGGAACACCGTGGGCCCGATCTGGGCCAGCATCAGCATGAAGACGACTGCGGCGAGGATGCGGCGCGGTATCCACGCATGCTGCCACCCAAGCCACAGGACGGCGCCAAGAACCCCAAGGAACGCAGGAATGATGTGTAGGATGTAGTGGTATTGCTTCGTTCCTTCGAAGACTGCCAGCGTCAAAAACTGAACCAGGGACAGTAGCAGCGCCATCCGAACGAAGCGGTTACGGCGGGCCGCGGGGACGAGAAGCGCCGCCAATATCCCAATCGCATAGCCGACGGGCAAAACGAGCTTCAGCTTCACCAGCAAGGAAGCATTCGGTCGAACGCCGTAATAGCCAAGAAATCGATCCACTAGTTCTCGCGGCACGGCATGGAAGGGGTCCCGAAGGCCCGCAAACCGGTTCGAACCCAGCGCTATGCCGAACAGCTGGCTGCGGAATTCGTCTGGATTGTCCAGGATGTAGAGGCCCCAGGCAGCGCCACCAACGAGATAAGGCAGTGCGATCAGGAGCAAACTGGTCAAGCGGAGCTCTTTAAGGTTGAGGTAGGCCTGCAGGCCCAGCAAGGCAGGCATCCACAGGAGGGCGCCTACGGGGTGAGTGAGAGCGGAGGTCGCCATGAGAGCATGGCTGGCAACGAGCGCAAGGCCCAGGTGGCGTTGGCGCAGAGCAAGATGGGCAGCAAGAGAACAGACGGCGAAAGCAGAACTCATCATCTCGGGCCGGCCGATGCCGGCATGCTGAACAAAGGTATAGTCAAGCGCGACCAGGCTCATGATGATCAGGGCTAGCGTGCGGTCATCCGAGAGCTTGCTGACCAGGTAGTGAATAGCGAAAAGGAGGACAAGCCCAGCAACCACGGACCCAAGGCGGAACTGCACGACGCCGAAACCAACGAAGGATTGCCAGGCGGCCTGGACCAGAAAGAATACGGGCGGCATCCAATATGCTTTGTGACTGTCTCTGTGCTGGTCCGCTGGAATCACTGCCATGTAACCGTAATGAACCAGAGTGTACGCCGGACTGGCCGCGTAGCCCTCATCGTCATAGGGCTGTCGGGTAATCGCCGTGCCGATGGCTAGAATCAGATACGTCAGAAGGATACCCGCAAAGAAGATCTGATGCCGAGACGCGGTGCTCAGAACTTTCATAGAAAGAGAGGACAATCCTCTCGTCGGAGACGAGCGCTGGTCACAGGTGACGTTCGCCCATTTGGCCTACAACGCACGATCTCGGGTCGGGCAGTACCGTGGTATTCGCCCGAGATTAGACCGCATGGATACGAAGAGTAACCCAGCTCCGCTCGCCGAGAGGCTCTTTCAGCAGGGTCAGTCCGTAGGTCCAGAGGCATGCGTTTCTCGGCGCGGAACCGGTCCTCGAACCGGGTGAAATGACATTGCTTTTTGTTGACTAGCACCCTCTGGTAGCGGTTGCCCCGTCCGCGGCCCCCGTCCCCGCGACATAATCTATGGTGGCTGTGATCTTGCGCCGCCGCGCACGGAGCATGACAACCTCAGTCGGCGGGCAAGCGGGGCAGGCGCGGGTGGGAGGGACGGAGTCGCGCGAAACCCGCCGGTGCCAAATCCGAATAGGGGCACCCCCGCCCTCGCTTCTCGCCGAGACCTGGCTTATCTAGTACGCTTGAGAAGGTTACAGGACTCCGGAACCTCAGCGGCCGCTCCCGCCCTCCGCCGGGACGCCGGCGAGCTTCGGCCCGGCGAGTCTGCAACCCCCCGAGGACGAGCAACTTGACACGACTCCAAGGCACGGAACTCAAACAGTACTTCAAGAACCCGAACGAAGTTACCTCCTGGTGGCGGCCCGAAGAAGGGGCCTACCAGTTCTGGCACCAGCAGGAATTTAACATCCTGGACAAGTACCTCCCGATAACCGGCTCGCCGCTGGTGCTCGACGCGGCCTGCGGCCAGGCGCGGTTCGCGCGCTACTTCGCCAGCAAGGGCTGCCGCGTCCATGCCCTGGACATCAACGCCAAGATGCTCGAGATCGCCCGCGCGCGCGCCCAGGAAGCCGGCCTCGCCGACCGCATCGAGTTCTTCGAGGGCGACGTCGAAACGTTCGCCAAGTCCGGCACCGAGTACGACATCGTCGATTGCATGGACGCCATGGAGCACATGGCCGACCTCGACCTGGCCGTGCGCAACCTGACCGGCATGCTCAAGAAGGGCGGCGACTTCATCACGACCTACACGTCCAAGGAATGCGTCTACGGGATGCTGCGCGGCCTGTACACCCTCCTCCCCTACCGCTTCAAGCGCGAAGGCGTGGACATCGCTCAGACGTACACCTTCAAGCGGTTCAAGGCGGCGCTCGACAAGGCGGGCGTCGCCATCGAGCACACCTTCGGCATCGGCCTGATCATGGCCCCGCAGGAGCGCATCCGCCTGGGGCCGCTGAACCGGGTCCTCGAGTGGGTGTCGCGCGCCGAGATCCGCATGAAGGGCTTTTACACCGACAACTGGCTCTCCCGTCACTGCGCCGGCGTCATGATCATCGGCAAGCGCCTGTAGCGAGAGAACAGAGAACAGACAAACAGCTAGCCATCCATCTTTCTGTTCTCTGCTCTCCGTCCTCTGTTTCGCTGAAGGAAGAGGGTATGGCAATTCCGAGCGGCCCGCTGCGCCGGCTGCTGGTCTTCGGCACGCGGCCCGAGGCGATCAAGATGGCCCCCGGTGGTCCACGAATGCCGCCGCCGCGCCGACGTCGCCCCCGTCGTCTGCCTGACCGGCCAGCACCGCGAGATGCTCGATCAGGTCGTCACCTACTTCGGCCTGACCGCCGACCTCGACCTCGACCTCATGCAGGTCAACCAGACGCTCGCGGACCTCACCTGCCGCTGCCTTTCGGGCATCGACCGCAGCGCGTAGACATAAAGGGCCTTATCGGACCAAAGGGACCAAAGGCGGCGCAAGGGCGGGCCGACTTTCTCACCGCCGCCACGTGAGCGGGGTGTGTGAGGCCTCAGAGTGCGCGGGCGGGCGGATCATGGTGGCTGTGATCTTGCGCCGCCGCGCACGGAAGGGAATCCTTCGGTACCTGGTACCGGAACCGGATCAGCGCGGGCGGGGTTGCCCCCCCTCGACGAAATAGGCCGAATAGCCGACCGGGATCGCGGTGTTGTGGTCGACGAGCAGATCCTCGAGCGCGGCGCCGCGCCCGGTGGTCATCCCTGCGAGCCACGGAAGAAAGGTCGGCAGGTGTATTCCATATTCCACTCGGATAGCAAAAATGCGTGAGCCGCTGCGGATCCAACCCACATTCCGAGAGCGTCCGCCGATTGTCGGCAATCTCGCGAAGAAACAAGGCTCTCTGCTTCGGCACGCGGTGCCGGTGCGTATGCAGTTGGACATCGGCGATGGCTTGATCGAGTGCTCCGATTTCCTCAGGATGCATCAAGGCGACCAATCGCCGGTGAAGAAAGTCCTCCCAATCCAGCCCCAATCTGCGCGCGAATCGTCCAAGCCACCTGTGCTTGTCTTCTGCTGACCAACGTTCCCGCCAAGCTGTTTCACAACTCGCGCGGCGGCATGGGCGCAGTCGGCCGCCGTCCGCAGCGACGGCGCGGCGTCGTCCAAGAGGATAGCCAACACTAGCACCCTCCGGTAGCGGTTGCCCCGTCGAGCATCACACCTACTGGACGAGGTAGAGGACGCTGGCGCCCCCAACCGTCTGCCGCTGCTCGTCCCGCTGCGCGACCGTGATCATCAGCTGCTCTCCAGGCTTCGGATCTTTCGGAATAGCGGTCTCAATCGCCAGCGGATAGATTTGGTAGGGGGCCTTCTCCAAGCGCACCACGGCCACGTCCTGCTGCACCTCGACGAAGCGCCGACCATCCTCGAGGACGACCACGCCTCCCTCTACCTTCACCCCGCCAACCCTCCGCGGTGGACACTCAAACCGCGAACCCGCCTCGA
>WNGA01017710.1_pt1 | contig 11545 bp, 9 predicted proteins | sample 5400061 | NCBI WGS metagenome assembly WNGA01 (sample SAMN13153366, study PRJNA577476) | soil metagenome | isolation source: 100 cm soil or saprolite under grassland replicate 2 | place: USA:California | collected 2016-06-15
ACACCGGCACAGACAGGGTTTCGTCGACCGGCACCGGCTCGCCTCAACTACCGGCGTTCACAGTCTACGGCCAGGTTCCGGCACAATCGACGCCGGCGCCGGGGACCTACACCGACACGATCACGGTTACCGTGACTTATTGAATCTGGTTTGATCCATAGGAACTGGCCATGCGTGCCCGCATCTCTGCCGTTCTGGCGACAGCGTTTCTCATGTTGCTCCCCGCCCCGGTGCGGGCAGCGTCGCTTCAGGTATCCCCCGTCAGCGTCGAGGTGCAGGCTCCCGGCGCGGCGGCGACCCTCAAGCTCCGCAATGAGGGAGCCGGTCCCCTCAACGCCCAGATTCGCGTCTTTCGCTGGAGCCAAGTGAACGGCGAGGAAAAGCTCGAGCCGACCGACGACGTCGTTGCGAGCCCGCCGATCGCCAACTTGGCCCCAAAAACCGATTACACCGTGCGCCTGGTGCGTCTAACAAAGCGGCCTCTCGTCAGCGGAGAGAGCTATCGCTTGCTGGTGGATGAGCTTCCCGAGCCGACGACGCAGCGCAACAGAGCTGTCACGCTCGTCCTGCGCTATTCGATTCCGGTGTTCTTTTATCCGCGCGACGCCGCCGAGGCCAGGCTGACGTGGGCGGTCGAGCAGCGCGGCGGACGGGCCTACGTGTCGGTCACGAATGGGGGAGACCGGCACGTGCGTGTCTCCACCTTGAAGCTCAGCGACGGCAACGGCGCGAACGCGTCGTTCGGTAATGGTCTCACGGGTTATGTTCTCGGGCGTTCCACCATGCGTTGGCTGGCGCCGGCAAACACACACCGTTTGGCCACCGGCAATCCGGTCGTGATCTCCGGCCAGGGCGATTACGGTCCGATCCATGCCTGGTCATCTGCGCAGCCCGCGCGCTGAGCTCTTCGTCTTCACGCTCGCGGTGATTCTCGTGGCTCTGCTCCTTCGTCCGGACAGGGCGGGAGCGGCTGAAGAACCGCGTCCGCTTCAGCTCGAAGTCTATATCAACGATGCGCCGACCCAGCTTATCGGCGCATTCGTGCAGCTTGCCGACCGGCGGATCGCGGCGCGCCGTGGCGAGCTTGCCGAGTTCGGTCTCAAGCTACCCGGCTCGGGCGGTGCCGGCGATCTCGTCGTCATCGACGATCTTGCGGATGTCACCTACCGCTACGACGAGCCGGCGCAGAAGATCTTCTTCACGGTCGGCGACGAACAACGTCTCCGGCGAACATACGACGTCCGCGGCAATTCCGACGCCATCGTGCCGGCGCGGACCGCCTATGGAAGCGTGCTCAACTACACGCTGTTCGCTTCAGCGGCGAGGTCGCCCGACGGTTCCGCTGTCGCCTTTTCCGGCGCCAACGCATCCCTCGACGCACGGACGTTCGGCCCGCTCGGTACGCTCAGCCAATCGGCGATCCTCGGCTCGACCACGACGCAAGGCGTCGATGCGCTTCGGCTCGACACGGCCTGGACCTATTCCAACCCGGAGACGCTGATGACCTACCGGGCGGGCGATACGATTTCCGGCGGACTCGGCTGGACGCGTCCGATCCGTCTCGGCGGTCTGCAGGTGCAGCGCAATTTCGCATTGCGGCCGGATCTGGTGACGCTTCCCCTGCCGGGGTTCTCGGGCAGCGCCGCCGTGCCCTCGACCGTCGACGTGTATCTCAACAGCGTGAAGACCTATTCGCAGGAGGTTCCCGCGGGGCCGTACCAGCTCAACAACCTGCCGCTCTTGTCCGGTGGCGGCACGGCTCGCGTCGTCGTCCGCGATGCCGCCGGCCGCGAAGTCGAGACCAGTCTGCCGTTCTACACGTCGCCGAAATTATTGCGACAGGGGCTGATCGACTTCTCCGCCGAAGCAGGGTTTCCGCGGGCTCAATACGGGACCTCCTCGAATTCCTACGTCGGGAGTCCCGTCGGTTCGGCCAGCATGCGGGGAGGCATCTACGATTGGCTCACGCTGGAGGGCCATGCCGAAGGCGGCGAAGGTCTCCTCAACGGCGGCCTTGGCGCCGTCGTGCGCGTCGGCTCATGGGGCGTGCTGTCGGTTGCCGGAAGCGGAAGCCGGCTCGACGATGCGTTGGGATTTCAGAGCTATGCCGCCTACGACACGCAAATCATGGGGATCAACATTCATGCGAGCTCGCAGCGCACATTCGATACCTACAATGATCTCGCGTCGATATCGGCGCGCTATATTTCCTCATTGACGCCGGATCCCGCGCTCGCTTCCAGCGGAATATCGCCTTTGCGGCTGCCAACGACTACACGGCCGCCGAAAGCCCTCGATACCATCGCGATCGGCCTGCCGCTTTCGTTCGACAAGGGAAGCCTCGGTGCCGCCTACCTGCATCTGGTTCTCCAGGACGGAAAATCATCCGACATCGTCAACGTCTCCTACTCCCGTCCGGTCTTCGCAGATGCATCGATTTACCTGACGGCGTTCTCCGATCTCGCAGACAAGAAGAATTCCGGAATCTTTTTCGGCTTTTCGATGCCGCTTGGCCGGTCGACAACGGCATCCGCCGGCGTCTCCAGCACGCGCAACGGAACCAATGCCACGTTCGACGCGGCGAAAGCGACGCAGCCGGAGCCCGGCAGCTACGGGTGGCGCTTGCACGACAGCGAGGGCCCCGTCACCTCCCGCCTTGCGGCCGGGTCCTACCGGTCTTCCTTCGCACAATTCGACGGGAACCTGCAGCAGGAGGGCCGGAACGCCCGCGCCACGGTACAAGCCGACGGTGCGATTGCGGCCATGGGCGGCGGCATCTTCTTATCCAATCGGATCAACGACTCCTTCGCCGTCGTCGACGCCGGCGCGCCGGGCGTCGATGTTCTCTACGAGAACCGACCCGCCGGCACGACGAACGCGCAAGGAAAGCTCCTCATTCCGACCCTCCGGTCCTACCAGAGCAACAAGATCGCGATCGACCCGCGCGGCCTGCCGGTGGATGCCGATGCGCCGGTGACCCAGAACATCGTGGCGCCGGCGGACCGCAGCGGCGTGGTCGTCGGCTTCGGCATCAAGACCGAAGTCAGCGCCGCGATCGTGATCCTTGCGGACAAAGGAGGCAAGTTCCTTGCGCCCGGCTCCACAGGACGGCTCGAAAGCGCGAACGAGGATTTCGTCATCGGCTATGACCAATGACAGCTCAGACCTCCAGGTACCGTTCGCGGCCGGAGCCCTCGGCCACGGTGCTTCGTATTGCGAAAATAGTTCGCTCTCCGAAAAGCGTATTCGGCGGGATCCGACAGCTTCCGATTTTCATTGCCGCGTCGACCCTGGCCGTCTGCTGCATGGCATCGCCTGCAGCGGCGGCCATCAGCTGCACCATATCAATGACCAACGTCGCTTTCAGCTCTATCGACGTTCTTCCCGGTTCGCCCATTGACACGACCGGTACCGCCACCATCAATTGCTCAGGGCTGAATGCCAACACGACCTATCGGTTTTGCACGGACATAAGATCGGGAACGGATGTCTCCGGCAATCAGCGGAGGATGGCCTCCGGTACCAACACTCTAAATTTCGACTTATACAAAGACTCGGCCCATACCCAGCAGTGGGGTAATTATAGCAGCAATTTTTTGGGCGGCGGCAGCCAAAACGATTTTACCAGCAACGCCTCGGGCAACATTGTCAATGCGACCATTACGGTTTTTGGACGGGTGCCCGGCGCTCAACAAACCGCACCTCCCGGTTCATATTCGGAAAGCATGACGTCGGGGACCACCAATGATTTGCAATACGGCGCGCTTTCGTCCGGAGGCAACTGTCCGGTTGGAAACAAGACCGCCTCATATTCCTTCACCGTCACCGCGACGGTCGTCAGCAGTTGCAACGTCAGCGCCACGACGCACAATTTCGGCTCGACGCTCACTCTAAGCAGCAACGTGGACGCCACCAGCACGGTCACCGCCACCTGTACGTCAACGACCCCGTACAATATCGGGCTCGACGCCGGCACCGGATCGGGCGCGACGGTGACGACCCGCAAAATGACCAGCGGGTCGCACACGATCAATTACTCGCTCTACACCAACAGCGCACGGACCACCGTCTGGGGTAATACGGTCGGGACCAATACCGTTTCCGGCACGGGGACCGGTGCCGCCCAGAACGTCACGGCATTCGGGCGGGTGCCGTCGCAAACGACGCCCCCGCCGGCAACCTACTCGGACACGATCGTCACCACGGTGACCTACTGACGGAATTTCCGGAGCCGGCGGCGTCCGGCGCGTTTCAGGTGGCGTGCGACGATCAGGTTCGCGTGCGGGTACGGATCAGATAGGTGTCGTAGGTGTACTCGGCGACCTGCCACCACAAATACTCGTCGTTGCGGAAGGCCCAGATGTTCTCCCAGATCTTCTTGAAGTCCGGATTGCTGGCGGAGACTTCCTGGTAGACCTCGTTCGCCGCCTTCAGGCAGGCGTCCATCACCGGTCCCGGGAACGGCTTGAGCTGCGCGCCGCCGGCGACCAGGCGCTTCAAGGCTTGGGGGTTGCCGGCGTCGTACTTCGCCTGCATCCAGACATTGGCGCGGTCGCAGGCGCTCTGCAGGATCGCCTTGTAGTGCGGCGGCAGGTGGGTCCACTTGTCCAGGTTCATGAAGGCGTGGATGAGGGTGCCGCCCTCCCACCAGCCCGGATAGTAGTAGAACTGCGCGACCTTGTGGAAGCCGAGCTTCTCGTCGTCGTAGGGGCCGACCCACTCGGCGCCGTCGATGGTGCCTTTCTCCAGCGCCGGGTAGATGTCGCCGCCGGCGATCTGCTGCGCCACCACGCCGAGCTTGGCGAGCACCCGGCCGGCGAAGCCGCCGATCCGGTATTTCAGGCCGTTGAGATCGGAGACCTCCTTGATCTCCTTGCGGAACCAGCCGCCCATCTGGGCGCCGGTGTTGCCGGCGGGAAGCGCATAGATGTTGTACTTCTTGAAGAACTCGTTCATCAGCTCGATGCCGCCCGCATGGTATTGCCAGGCGTTCTGCTGGCGCGCGTTGGGACCGAACGGTACGGCGCAGGACAGCGCAAAGGTCGGGTCCTTGCCGACATAGTAATAGGCCGCGGTGTGGCACATCTCGACCGTGCCGTTGGTCACCGCGTCCGCGGCCTGAAGTCCGGGCACGATCTCGCCGGCGGCAAAGGCCTGAATCTGGAACTTGTTGTCGGTCGCCTCGGCGACCGCCTTGGCGATGACCTCGCCGCCGCCGTACAAGGTATCGAGCGATTTCGGGAAGCTCGAGGTGAGCCGCCACTTCAGCTCGGGCATCGTTTGGGCAATGGCCGGCGCGGCGACCGCCGACGCGGTCAGGCCGACTCCGGCGGCTTTGAGAAAGTCACGACGTTTCATGGCGTGTCCCCGTTGCTGATGGAACCACGCGGGACGCCCGGGGCATGCACGCACCGGGATCGCTCAACGGTCCCGCGAAATCGACGCCCCCGTCCTCGCGATTCATAATCCAGGACGCCGGACGTGGGAAATGAAAAAACCCGGAGCCCGGCGGGTCCCGGAGCCGGGTTTTACGCGGCCGCGGTCATACCTTGGGCCGGCTGCGGATCATGAAGCTGTCGTAGGTGTATTCCGCCACCTGCCACCACAGATATTCCTCGTTGCGGAACGCGACCATGTTGTCATAGACCTTCTTGAAATCGGGATTCTTGGCGGAGATCTCGGCGTAAACCTCGTTCGCCGCCTTGAGACAGGCTTCCATGATCGGCTGGCTGAACGGCTTGAGCTGCGTGCCGGCCGCGACGAGCCGCCGCAGCGCCGCGGGATTGCGGGAATCGTACTTCGCCTGCTCCTCCACGTTGGCGAACGCGGCGGCAGCGCCGACGATCGCCTGATAGGTCTTCGGCAGCTCGTTCCACTTCGCCAGATTGAGCATGAAATGGTTGGCGGTGCCGCCCTCCCACCAACCGGGGTAGTAGTAGTACTGCGCGACCTTGTAGAAGCCGAGCTTCTCGTCGTCGTAGGGGCCGACCCACTCGGCCGCGTCGATCGTGCCTTTCTCCAGCGCCGGATAGATGTCGCCGCCGGCGAGCTGCTGGGCGACCACGCCGAGCTTGGCCAGGACGTTCCCGGCGAACCCGCCGATGCGGAACTTGAGCCCGTTGAGATCGGCGACCTCCTTGATCTCCTTGCGGAACCAGCCGCCCATCTGGGCGCCGGTGTTGCCCCCCACCAGATTGTAGAGATTGTACTTCTTGGTGAACTCGTTCATCAGCTTGAGACCGTCGCCGTCGTAGAACCAGGCGTTCTGCTGGCGCCCATTGAGCCCGAACGGGACCGCGCAGAACAACGCGAAGGTCGGGTCCTTGCCGATGTAGTAGTAGGTGGCCGTATGGCACGCCTCGACCGTGCCGCTGCCCACCGCGTCGGCCGCCTGCAGTCCCGGAACGATCTCGCCGGCGGCGAAGATCTGGACCTGGAACTTGTTGTCGGTCGCCTCGCCGACGTACTTGGAAAAGGACTCCGCGGCGCCGTACAGCGTGTCGAGCGATTTCGGGAAGCTCGAGGTCAGCCGCCACTTGATCTCAGGCATCGACTGGGCGATCGCCGGCTTCGCGAGCGCAGTTGCCGCAAGCCCGACACCGGCGGCCTGAATGAACTGACGACGTTTCATGGCAAGTTCTCCCATTGCAATAAGACGGTCCGTGCGCTGGCCCCTAACTGGCCAAGGCTAGCATGAATGCGCACCGGCGGGCTCCGGAAATTTCGCTCCGGAGACTTGAGCCGCGCGACCCGTTCACGCGCGCGTGCGGGCGCGGATCATGAACGTGTCGAAGCCGTACTCGGCCACCTGCCACCACAGATACTGGTCGTTGCGGAACGCGGCGACCGCGTCGTAGACGGTCTTGAACGTCGCATTGGCGGCCGCAGTCTCGGCATAGAATTCGTTTGCCGCCTTGAAGCAAGCCTCCATGACGGCTTGCGGGAACGGCCGCAGCTGCGCGCCGGCAGCGACCAGCCGTCTCAGCGCCGCCGGGTTGCCGGCGTCGTACTTCGCCTGCATCCAGGTGTTGGCGACGTGCGACGCGGAATGAATGATCGATTGGTAGTTCTTCGGCAGCTCGTTCCACTTGGCGAGGTTGACCATGTTGTGGAGCATCGGGCCGCCCTCCCACCAGCCGGGGTAGTAGTAGAACTGCGCCACCTTGTGGAAGCCGAGCTTCTCGTCGTCGTAGGGGCCGACCCATTCGGCGGCGTCGATCGTGCCCTTCTCCAGCGCCGGGTAGATGTCGCCGCCCGCGAGCTGCTGGGCCACCACGCCGACCTTCGCCAGGATGCGGCCGGCGATCCCGCCGATGCGGAACTTGAGCCCGTTGAGGTCGGAGATTTCCTTGATCTCCTTGCGGAACCAGCCGCCCATCTGGGCGCCGGTGTTGCCGGCCGGAATGCCGTAGACGTTATATTTCCGGTAGAGATCGTTCATCATCTCCATGCCGCCGCCGATGAACATCCAGGCATCGATCATGCGCTGGTTGAGGCCGAACGGCAGCGCGGTGCCGAAGGTGAAGGTCGGGTCCTTGCCGACGTAGTAGTAGGATGCGGTGTGGCACATCTCGACGGTGCCGCTCGACGCCGCGTCGAGGGCCTGCAGGCCCGGCACGATCTCGCCGCTTGCGAACACCTGGATCTGGAACTTGTTGTCGGTTGCCTCGGCCACCGCCTTGGCGAAGACCTCGGCCGCCCCGTAGAGCGTGTCGAGCGATTTCGGGTAGCTCGAGGTCAGACGCCATTTGAGCTCGGGGCCGGTTTGGGCGACGGCCGGCTTGGCAATCGCAGTCGCGGCGAGGCCGATGCCCGCCGCCTGCAGAAACTCACGGCGCTTCATGCGGATTCTCCCCGGGACAGAGGACGCACGACGGATGACAGAGGACAGATGTCGGAATGTACCACGGTTCCTCGGTCATTTGTCCTCCACGTCCACGGTCAATTCCATTTTCGGATGAATGCCGCAGAACACCAGGAACGAGCCTTGCGCCGGAAACGCGATCTCGACCGTCTCGCCGGACTCCTGGGCGCCGGAGTCGAAATCGAACGCCGGATCGAACACGCGGATGTTGTGGGTGCGCGTGTCGTTGTTGAGAATCCACAAGCGTTCGCCGCGCCTGAGCGCCACGTGGGTCGGATGGAAGCTTTTCTCGCTTTGCGTGATCGTGCGCACGCGCGAAGCGGGGGCGGTGTCCCCGGCAATCGTCGCCGCAACGGGTCCGACCGGCACCGGCTCCCGCTCGCTCGTCAGCGTGGCGAGAAAGGCGAGGAGCGCGCTGCGCTCGCGATCGCCGAGCGCGAGCTTGCGCGGCAGATCGGCGGACAGCGTCGGCCGCTCGACGATGCCGCGTTGGTAATGGCGAACGACGTCCTGCAAGGTCGCGAGCGAGCCGTCGTGCATGTAGGGCGCGGAGCGGCCGATCTCGCGCAGGCTGGGCGTCTTGAACGCGTGCTCCGCCACGTCGAGACGCAGCACCGCGCCGCGGCCGCGGTCTTCCCCCGGCAACCCGATGTCGTGGAACGCATAGTCGGTGAACGCCCATCCGCTATGGCAGTTGGCGCAGCGGCCTTGGCCGGTGAAGACCTTGAAACCTTCGACCGCCTCGCGCGTCAGCGCCTTGTCGTCGCCGTCGATCCAGCGATCGAACCGGGTCGGCGGCGAGACGAGCGTGCGCTCGAACGTCGCGATCGCCTTGCCGAGAGTCTCGTGGGTCACCCGCGGCTCGTCGGGGAACGCCGCCGCGAAGGCGCGCACATAGGCCGGGTCGGCCGCAAGCCGCGTGATGAGCCCGGCAACCGGCTGGCCCATCTCTTCCGGCGCCTCGATCGGTCCCGCCACCTGCTCCTCGAGACTGCGCGCGCGCCCGTCCCAGAACACCGGGCCGGCCCAGGCGAGGTTCCACAAGGTCGGCGTATGACGCTTGAGCGGCACCCCGGGCACGCCGCGGCCCTGGCGGCGCCCATCGGCAAAACCCTTGGCGCGCATGTGACAATTCGCGCAGGCGATGCTGCCGTCGATCGAGAGCCGCTTGTCGTGAAACAGGCGCTCGCCGAGCGCGCGCTTTTCTTCCGAGAACGGATTGGACGCCGGGAACGGGACCGCGGCGGGGCGGCGGAACGCCGCCTTCAGGGTTGCGAGGTCCGGTGTGGCGGCGGCGTTTCCCGCCGCCTGCGAGCGCACGGCAACGGCCAGGGCGCCGCCGGCAACCGTGCCGGCAAGAAATGCCGCCGCGATACGGCGCGAGAGCCCCTGCCCGGCTAGTGTCCCGATTCCGAAGTTCGCAAACATTTGCGGCACACTCTCATGCGAACTTCGGAATCAAAGGGACACTAGCAACTCTATGATTCTAGTGCCCCTTTTTGAACCCGAAGTTCGCAATCGGATTCCCGGCAAGGGTGTGCGAACTTCGGGTTCGGGGCACTAGCAACTTCACATCAATCGGCCCGCCGCCAGCTCGATGCGCGATACGCCGCCGAGCACGGCCCCATAGTCGTTGACCGGCGTTTTCGGCGGCATGGCGCTCGGCCAGGTCTTTTTCAGGTCGGCAAACACCGCGCGAACCTGCTTGAGCGCATCGGCGTCCTTCTTCTCCAAGGCGGGCGCGACGCTCTCGATCATCCGTTCGGCCTGCCAGACGAAGCCGCGCGCATCCTGATACTCGACCGGCTTGGCGATGCGCCCATTGACGATCGCTCCCTCATACTCGCCGGTCGCGGATTTGAGGATTTCGAGCGCGGTCTCGACGGTAAAGCTTTCCCAGTCCGCGTGCTTTGCCTTCAAGCCTTGGTCGGCCGCATCGAGCGCATCGGTCACCGCCTTGAGCGCGCGGTCGTAATCGTCGCCGCCCTTCTTCGCCTTTACCACATTGGCGAGGACCTTCAGCGCCGCCTCGAACGGCGGCGTCTTGTAATCCTTCAGGCGGTCGCGAATCGGGCCATAAAGCTCCTCGGTCGGATGACGGAAGTGCGGATAGGCCGCGTTCCATTGGCCTTCCTTGACCAGCTCGTCGCCGACCAGGAGATGGCCGCGGATCTGCGCAATCTTGAGCGCGAAATCGAGCTCGGGCGCGAGCGTCGGCGCGCCAGCCTTGGCGCCGCCTTCGTCGCCCTCGCCTCCCTCCCCTTTCTGCTTGGATTTTGTTTTCTTCGCGCCGGCGGTGCGTTCGCCGGCTTCGCTGCCATGCCGGCGAAGCTGCGCCAGGAGGACGCCCGAAGGCGCAGTCGTGGAGTCGGTGCGAGGGTCGGTGAGCGCGCTGGTGCTCAACAGCGCTCCGGCATCAGCCGGACCGCTCGCAGCGCCAGCGCCGGCCATGACGAACGCACCGACGCCGAGCCAGATTTTGGTTCTCGTCCGCATCGTGATCTCCTTCCGACGGTTCAAGGCCGTCGGCCTGATCGCCCCACCGGTTCATTCTCAGAATGCGGCGATCGAGATCGGCGCAAATCGCCCGCACACTATGGTCGTGGCGCGCGATCGTCCAGCACGATCGCAAAATCTTGAATTATTCCAATGAGAAGGTTGGATCAGCGCGGCCACCGCCGTCGAGATGTCACTCGACATCGATCCGCGCGTAACCCAACATCACCGGATTCCTCGGGGGTGAAATGTTGGGTTACGCGCGGAACGACCGCCGAGCCGAAGCCCAACCGCATCGGCCGCGCTAACCCAACCTACGAGGGCCGTTACGAAGGCCGCCAAGCGATGCAGATCGTGATCGCCGACGTTCTCTCGGCGGAGGAGCTCGATACCGTCCGCGCGGCGCTTCTCCGCGCGCGCTTCGTCGACGGGCGCGACACCGCGGGGTTTGCCGCGCGGCTGGTGAAGAACAACCGGCAAGCCGCTGCCTCCGACCGCAGCATCGAGACGGTGCGCAAGCTTGTCGCCGAACGCATCCTCGGCAACGAGCTGTTCCGCCTCGCGGTGCGGCCCAAGGCGCTGACCCCGCTCCTGTTCTCGCGCTACGACGCCGACATGCACTACGGCAGCCACGTCGACGATGCGCTCATGGACGGTATGCGCACCGACGTGTCGTTCACGCTGTTCCTGAGCGAGCCCGATAGCTACGACGGCGGCGAGCTGGTCATCGAATCGGCCGCCGGCGAGGACGCGATGAAGCTCGCCGCCGGCTCGCTCCTCGCCTATCCGTCGACGAGCCTGCACCGTGTCGCCGCGGTCACGCGCGGCGCGCGGCTTGCCGCGGTCGGCTGGGCGCGCAGCTTCATCCGCGACGCCGCGCGGCGCGAGCTGCTGTTCGATCTCGACACGGCGCGGCGCGCGCTGTTCGCCCGCGAAGGCAAGAGCGCCGAGTTCGACCTGATCGCGAAATCGACCGCCAACCTGCTAAGGATGTGGGCGGAGGATTGAATCAAGCCTCGATGACGATCTTCGGCGCCGGGCGTACCGGGCCGCTTCCGCCACGCAGCTGGTCGCGCACCTTGGTTGCGATCTGCCGGTAGATCGCCGCGTGCGCACCATCCGGGTCGGTCGCGACCACCGGGCGGCCCGAATCCGAAGTCTCGCGGATCGCGATGTCGAGCGGCA
>WNGA01019624.1_pt1 | contig 11545 bp, 12 predicted proteins | sample 5400061 | NCBI WGS metagenome assembly WNGA01 (sample SAMN13153366, study PRJNA577476) | soil metagenome | isolation source: 100 cm soil or saprolite under grassland replicate 2 | place: USA:California | collected 2016-06-15
GTCGGGGCGGTGGAAGTGCCGCGCATCATCGACATCGATCGACCATCGGATCTCCAGACCGCAAACGCGTGGCTCGCCGCACGTGAGGGCTAAGACGTGTCGCACCTGGTCGCGATCTACCGCAGCCCGTCGTATTCGCCGCTCCAGCATCGCGTGAACGACACTGCCATTTTGGACGCCACGGTGTCCCGGCTCGAGCGGCAGGGGTGGTGGGTCACGAAGACGACCGAGCTGGAGGTGGAGCGGGGGCTGCTCCCGGCCGCCGAGCTGTATCTCAACATGTGCCAGGGCTCGCTCGCCGCCGAGCAGCTCATGCCGCTCGAGTCCGACGGCGCGGTCGTGGTGAACCGGCCCTCGAGCGCGCTCACCTGTCACCGCTACCGGCTGGTGAAGCGGCTCGGTGAGAGCACGCTGCCCTTCCCGCGCACGCTGATTCTCGCCACGGCGGCGCCGCTGCCGCCCCCTCCGCAGCTCGCGGATCTGAGCCCCCATCATCAGGACGTGTGGGTCAAGCGCGGCGACGTGCACGCCGAGCGGCCCGAGGACGTGGTCGCGGCGCCGCTCGGGCGGCTGGCGTCCACGCTGCATGCGTTCCGGGGGCGCGGCATTCGGTGGGTCGCGCTACAGGAGCACATCCCCGGGCCGGTGGTGAAGTTCTACGGGGTGACCGACGGCCGCTTCTTCCGCTGGTACGGCGCGGACGCCGGGTTCGCTGGCGCGCGGCCCGAGGTGGATGAAACGCGGCTCCGGGCGCTCGTGTTCGAGGCGGCGTCGCTTCTCGGGCTCGAGGTGTTCGGGGGGGACGTCGCGTTTCCGGAGCCCGACCGCCCCGTGCTGATCGACATCAACGACTGGCCAAGCTTCGCGCCATTCCGCGAGGAGGCCGCGCAGGCGATCGCCGACTACATCACGCATCGCTGCGTCCGCCGGAAACACACGTGACGCACACCCTGCACAGGGTTCAGGTCCCGGGCCCGACGTCGAAAGCCCTGTTCGACGCCGAGGCGCGCTATCTCGCGCCGGGCACGCAGAGCGTGGCGCTCTTCAGCCAGCTCGCGATCGACCGGGGCGAGGGGGCGGTGTTGTACGACGTGGACGGGAACAGCTACATCGACCTCCTCGCCGGGGTCGGGGTAGCGAGCCTCGGCTACGCGCACCCCAAGTACGTGGCGGCGATGCAGCGGCAGGTGGCCCGCGTGCACGTGGGGAGCTTCACGTCGGAGCACCGGGCGGCGCTGGTACGGCTGATCGCGGAGGTGACGCCCGGCGACCTGAACCGCACGCAGTTCTATTCGAGCGGTGCCGAAGCGGTGGAGGCGGCGCTGCGGCTCGCTAAGTCGCGCACCGGGCACACGGAAGTGATCGGGTTCTGGGGCGGGTTCCACGGCAAGACCGGCGGCGTGCTCCCGCTGCTCGGCTCGAGCTTCAAGCACGCCCTCGGACCGCTGCTGCCGGGCGCGTACCTGTCACCCTACGCCGCGTGCGCGCGCTGTGCGTTCGACAAGACCTTCCCGTCGTGCGAGTGGCGCTGCGTCGAGTTTCTGCGGCAGAAGATCGAGCTCGAGACCACCAGGGACGTGGCCGCGATCATCGTGGAGCCGATCCAGGGCACCGCCGGCAACGTGGTGCCGCCGCCGGGCTACCTGCGGGTGCTCCGGAAGCTCGCCGACGAGCTGGGTGCGCTGCTGATCTGCGACGAGATGATCACGGGCTTCGGGCGCACCGGGAAGATGTTCGCGATCGAGCACGAGGGCGTGCTGCCGGACATCCTCACGGTGGGGAAGGGCTTCGGCGGGGGGTTCCCCATGAGCGGCGTGATCGCGCGCGAGGAGATCGCCTTCTCCAAGCCGTGGGCCAACCCGAGCGGCAGCTCCTCGAGCTACGGGGGAAACCCGCTCGCGGCGGCCGCGGCTCGCGTCACGCTCGAGACGATCGTGGAGGACAACCTGGTCGAGCACGCGCGGCGGCTCGGCGACCGGATGCTCGCCGAGATGAAACGCTGGGAGGCGGAGCTGCCGATCGTGTCCGACGTGCGCGGCCGGGGTCTCCTGATCGGGATGGATCTCGTCGTCCCCGGCACGCGTACGCTGCTCGACAAGAAGACGACCCGCTGGATCTTCGACACGCTGCTGTCGCGCGGCGTGCTCGCGATGATCTACAATCCCGAGGTCCGCATCAATCCGCCGCTCGTCATCGAAGAAGACCAGGCGATGAGCGCCCTCGCCACGCTGAAGGACGTGCTCGGTGAAGCCGCAGAACGACTTGTCGCATAAGGGGCAGGCGGTGGAGGAGTGGGCCGACCTCCACTTCTTCCGGCCCATCGGCATCCGCATCGCGCGGGCGCTCCTGCCGACCGGGATCTCGGCGGACCAGGTCACCCTCTGGTCGCTCTTGATAGGGCTGGTCGCGGGGCACCTGTTCGCCTACACCGACCACTGGACCAACCTCATCGGGTTCGCACTGTTCATCGTGTCGGACATCTTCGACTCAGCCGACGGGCAACTGGCTCGGCTGCGCGGCACGTCCACCCGGTTCGGGCGCGCGCTCGACGGCATCAGCGACAACCTGCGGTTCGTCAACCTCTACTTTCACTTGATCTACCGTCTGATCCACGCGGGTTGGTGGCCGGGCGCCCTGCTGGTGGCGGCCGCGGGACTGGCGCACACGTATCAGAGCGCCGCCGTGGATTTCGTGCGCAACGCGTTTCTCTACATCGGCGTGGGCAACGGGGGCGAGCTGGATCTCCCGGAAGACTTGGCGGGCGCTGCCGGCGGCTCGCTGCTCGAGCGCTTCGGGGCCCGCGTGTACCGCGATTACGTGCTGCGCCAGTCGCATCTGTTTCCGCGCTCGGTCAAGCTGATCCGGCTGCTGCGGCAGACGAGCGTCTCCGAAGCGTTCCGCGCCGAGTACCGCGCGCGGCAGGCGGTGGTGCTCCCGCTGTGCACGTGGCTCGGGCAGAACATCCGCTTCGTGCTGCTCGGTGCCGCCGGGGTCGCCGGGCACATCGCCGCGTTCCTGTGGGCCGAGGCGGTCTGGATGAGCCTGCTGCTCCTCGTGCTGCTGTGGATCCACGAGTGGAACGCCACGGCGCTCGGCGGCATGCTCACCACCGAGCGCGATGCCTACGCCCGCGTCACCTGAGGTGCGGCGGTACCGCGGCGCCGTCATCGGGGCGGGCGGCATCGCGCGCCAGTCGCACCTGCCCGCGCTGCGCACCGCCCCCGCGGTGCGGGCGCGCGTCGATGTCGTCGCCGTCGTGGACAGCGCGCCCGACGCGCCGCCGGTGGACGGGATCCCGCTGCTCCGCAGCCGCCGGCAGCTCCACGACCTCGGCCCCATCGACTTCATCGACGTGTGCACGCCGACGGCGTCGCATCTCGAGCTCACGCTGTGGGGGCTCGAGCAGGGCTACCACGTGGTGTGTGAGAAGCCGGTCGCGCTCACGCGGGCCGAGGCCGACCGCATCGCCGCCGCGGCGCGCGCGAACGGCCGGCTGGTCGTCCCCTGCCACCAATACCGCTACAACCCGGTGTGGGTGCGGGTAAAGGAGTGGCTGCGGTCCGGCGCCATCGGGCGCTGGCACCTCGCCGAGTTCTCGGTCTACCGGCTCTCGGCTGACCCCGGCCGCGAGGCCGGGGATACGCCGTGGCGTGCCACGAGCGCCGCGGGGCGGGGCGGCGTGCTGCTCGATCACGGGACGCACCTCGTCTACCAGCTGCTCGACGTGGCGGGGCCGCCCGCCGCGGTGAGCGCCTGGACCGGCCGGCTGCGCCACCGGGAGTACGAGGTGGAGGACACGGCGTCGCTCCACTTCGAATACCCGAACCGCCTCGCCACGATGTTCTTCACCTGGGCGGCACGCGCGCGCGACAACCGCATCCGCTTCATCGGGGACGACGGCACGATCGAGTGGGCGGGCGGGGAGCTGCGGCTCGAGCGCGGCGGGGCGGTGGAACGCCACGACTGCTCCGCCGAGCTCGAGAAGTCGGCGTACCACCGCTGGTTCGCCGGCCTGTTCGAGTCGTTCGTGGCCGCCCTCGATCGCGCGGATGCGGGCGCCGCCGCCGAGCCGCACCTGGACGACATCCGCCGGGTGGCGTCGGTGGTGGAACACGCCTATGAGGCAGCCCGCTCCGGCTGCCGGGTCCCGCTCCCGGACGACGCGTGAGCCGCAGGCTCCGGCTGGGGCTGTTCGTCGCCGGCTGCGCGGTGTTCGCGTATTTGGTGACGCGCATCGGCGTGAGGACGCTCCTCGCCGACGCGGCGGACACCGGGTGGTTGTTCGTGCCGATCCTCCTGCTGTACGGGCTGGTGTACCTATGCAACGCCGCCGCGTGGTGGCTGATCATGGCAGACGAGCCGAGCCGGCCCCCCTTCTGGCGCGCGTACGCGATCACCGTCGCGAGCTTCTCGCTCAACTTCATGACGCCGATCATCAACGTCGGCGGCGAGCCGTTCAAGATCGCGGCGGCGGCGCCGTGGCTGGGGGTGCGGCGGGCCGCCGGCTCGGTGGTGATCTATCAGATGCTCCACACGTTCGGCATGCTGCTCAGCTTCGTCACCGCGGTGGTCCTCGGGGCGCTGTTCCTGCCCTCGACTCCCGTCGTCATCGTGGCGCTCGCCGTGGCTGGCGTCGTGCTGCTCGGGCTCGTGCTGCTGCTGTTGAGCGGCCACCGCCGGGGCGTCCTCGAGCACGCGCTCAACGTGTTGCACCGCCTGCCGCTGCTCGACGGGATCGCGCGGCGCCTCGAGCCGCGGCGCGCCACCCTCGCGCGCATGGACGAGCAGATCACCGCGTTCTACCACCGGGCGCCGCGCCGCTTCGCGCAGGCGCTGGCGCTCGAGTACCTGAGCCGCTGCCTCTTCATGGCCGAGTACCTGCTGATCGCGCTGTCGGTGGGGCTGCATATCGGCTACGGGAAGGCTTACGTGATCGGCGGGCTGACGCAGCTCGTCCAGAACGTGATCTTCTTCGTGCCGTTCGAGGTGGGCACGAAAGAAGGCACGCTCTACCTGCTGTTCCGTTCGCTCGGGCTCGACCCTGCACTGGGCGTCTACACCGCCATCGTGAGCCGGCTGCGCGATCTCGTCTGGATCGGCGCGGGGGTCGGCCTCGTCTGGTTGTCCTCCCCCCCGTTCCCCCTCTCCGCCGCGCGGAGAGGGGGTCAGGGGGTGAGGACATGACGATCTTCACGCACGTCCTCGCGACCACCCTCGGCGCACAGGCGATGGAGCTGCGCGGCGGTGAGCTGGCGCTCGCCTACGCGTTCGGCGTGGGCGTGGACGTGGATCACGCCGTGAAGGCGCCGTTCTATCTGAAGCACGTGGGCCTGCGCGACCGCCGCGGCTACTACTGGCGCTCCTCCCTCCAGGAGCCGGTCGCGCTGCTCTGGATCGTGCCCCTGTGCCTCTTTCTCGGCACCGTCGTGCCGCTGGTGTTCTTCGCGATCCACGTGGCGTTGGACTACAGCGTGCGCTACGAGAAGATGCCGTTCTACCCCTACTCGCCCTGGGTCACCCGCGGCTGGCTCACCCGGATTCCGGACAGGGTGAAGGAAGGGGTCGTGCTCACGGCGCTGCTCGCCGGGAACGCGCTGCTCTTCTGGTACCGGCGCCATGTATGACTTCGCGCCGGCGGTCGGCCGGGCCCTCGACCGCGCGCTCCGGCCGGTGCTGCGGCTCTGCCACGTGACGCTGGGGCTCTCGCCCGCCCACGTGACGTGGGCGGCGTTCGGCGCGAGCGTCGCCGCCGGGATCGCGCTCGCGGCGGGAGAGGGGCGGCTCGGCTGGGGTCTCGCCCTCATGGCGCTCGGTCAGGTGCTCGACGGGATCGACGGCGGGATCGCGCGGGAGTACGGTCTCGGCTCGGAGGCGGGGCGGCGGCTCGACACCCGCCTCGACCGGGCGTCCGAGGCGGCGATCTTCGCCGGCCTCGGCTGGGCGGGGCTCGCATCGTGGAAGCTCGTGCTGCTCGCGCTCGTGGCGATCCTGCTGATGACGAGCATCGCCGACCGCTCACGGCTCGACCCCGGGGTGAAGCGATTCGCGCTGTACTTCGGGCTTTGGGTTCCCTACCCGCTGATCTTCACGATCATCTTCGCCGTGAACCTCGCGGCCTACGTCGTGGGGCTGCTGATCGTCGACTGCAGGTTCCAGTTGGAGATGGACGCGCTCGGGGGCGACCTGGACACCGTCGCGTCGCGCGCGGCGGCCCGCGAGGCCTAGGCCCGGCCCGTCTCGAGCTCGCGCTGGGGCAAGGCCGCGCCGGCGGCGGCGGGCTGCGACGCGTAGATGTACTGCGACGCGAACACCGCGAGCGCGACCAGCAATCCCGCCACCGCGTCCACCGCGTAATGGAACTGCCCGTACACGACCGACAGCACGAGCCCGATCGTCGGCAGCATGAGCACGAGCCCCAGCGGCCGCCAGAAGCGGAGCGCGCACAGGGCGGCGACGACGGCGGCCGCCACGTGCGACGACGGAAACGCCGCGCCCCACGAATCCCCCCGGTCGAGCAGCCATTGCGCCGCGCGCGCCGGCCAGACTTCGGTCGCGGCGTTGTGGGCGAGATCGAAGGTGTAGCGCGGTCCGGCCACGGGGAAGAACAGGAACATCACGTAGCAGAGGTAGAACGTCACCATCACCGCGAAGATGGTGCGCCGCGCCGCGTCGCGCCGGCCGGTGAACCAGAGCCCCAGCGGGGAGGCGTACAGGATGGCGTAGTAGGCGAGGTAACAGCCGTGCAGCGCCCACGAGAGCAGCGGATTCGGCATCTCGCGGATCCAGCGGTACGAGAGCTGGGAGCCGAACACCCACAGCTCGAGCCGCTGGATCACGAAGTCGTGCTGGTAGCCGAGGTCGACATTCAGGATCCCGACCTCCGCGTACAGGGCGCCGAGCAGCACCATCGGGTACCAGTCGCCGACGAACCGGCCGACGGCGCCGGCCTCGCGAGCGGCGGGGGCGACCAGCACGAGCGCGACGAGCAGGGCGTGCGCCGTGAGCAGCCAATCCCAGCCCGCGTGGTCGTCGTCCGAGAAGGCGAGGACCGCGGCCGTCGCGACGGCGACGTAGAGGAGCGTGACGAGGTCGACGGCGGTGAAGCGTTGCACGACGCCGCGGCGCCACGTGGCCCAGGACGTGCCGCTCACAACCACCCCACCTGTCGGTACCACTGTGCGGTGCGGCGCAAGCCCGTCTCCAGGTCGGTGTCCGCCCGCCAGCCCGTGTCGCGCATCAACGCGTCGGGGCGGCAGGTCCACGCCGGCGCCAGGAACTCGGGCGCCTTGTCTCCCGACAGCACCGTCGCCCGGCCCGCGAGGTGCGCGAGCGACCCGATCGTCCACAGCAGGGCCCGTGCGAGCCAGCGGGGCAGCGGCACGAGGCGCGGCTCGCCTCCGACGGCGCGCCCGATCGCCCGCGCCAGCGCGCCGCTCGTCGTCACCGCCGGGTGGGCGGCGTAGTACAACCGGTTCGCGGCGCCCGGGGCCGTCGCGGCGGCGACGAGCGCGTCCGCCAGGTCCCCTCCGTAGATGACCGACAGCTGCTGTGATCCGTCACCGAACACGGGCACGACCCCGGTGCGCGCCAGCTTGAACACCTTCAGGACCTCGCGGTCCCACTCGCCGTAGACGGCGGGCGGCCGTACGATGGTCCACGGGTACGGCATCGCCCGCACGAGCAGCTCGGCCGCGAGCTTGCTTTGCCCATAGGGCGTGACGGGTGACGGGGGACGGGTCTCGTCCACCGGTCGCCCGGGCACCGTGGGACCTCCGGCCGCAAGCGACGACACCAGCACGAAGCGCCGGGGCGGGTGCTCCGCGGCGGCTTCGAGCACGTTGGCCGTGCCGTCGCGGTTCGCGCGCATGAACTCATCCAGCGAGCGCGCGCTGATCCGCCCGGCGACGTGAAAGATCACGTCCGCGCCGGCGCAGCCCGCGCGCAGCGCGCCGGCGTCGTCCAGGTCGCCGCGCACCAGGCGCACGTCGGTCCACCCCAGGGCCGCCGCTTTCGCGGGGCTGCGCACGAGGCACGTGACCGCGGCGCCGCGCGCGCGCAGAGATCCGGTACGTCTTGTAGGGGCGGAAGCCGAGCTGTATCGCGGCGTTCACGATCGGCATGTTGTCCTCGAGTATCCAGCCGCCCTCCCCCCAGGTGATACCGTGCGCGACCCCCTTGGTCCAGATCCAGTGGTACATCAGCGCGTCCACCCCCGTCATCCGGTATTCCTTCAGCGTGCCGAGCAGCAGGATGCGGCACCGACGGATCCGGCGCGCGTGCCACAGGATCTTCGGCAGCCCGTAGATGCGGCCCGACGGGTTGTGCTTCAGGGCGACGTTGAAATCGGGGAGGGCGACCGCGAACCCGATCACGGCGCCCTGCCGCTCGGCGAAACAGATCAGGTCGGGGACGACGATCGGCTTGAGCTGCTTCGCGAGGTGGTCGATCTCCGCATCGGTGAGCGGGACGAACCCCCAGTTCTTCTCCCACGCCTGGTTGTAGAGCGCCTTGACGAGCTCGACCTCTTCCCGGAAGCGCTTCATGTCGAGCGCGCGCAGGGTGATCCTCTTGCGCTCCGCGATCACCGTCGCCGCGCGCGCGATCCGCTCGGGCACTTGTAAGTGGGTGCTTTGGAAGGCGAGCAGATCCTTCGCCTTGGTGAAGCCGTAGCGGTCGTGCAGCGGGACGTAGTACGCGGGGTTGTGGGCCATCATCAGGGTGGGGGGCGTATCGAAGCCCTCCACGAGGAGCCCGCACTCGTCGTTGATCGACGGGCTCATCGGCCCCCGCATGACGGCGAACCCTTTGCCCGTGAGCCACGCCGCGGCGGCGTCGAACAGGGCGTTCGCCACCCGCTGGTCGTCCACGCACTCGAAGAAGCCGTAGAACCCCACCCGGTCGCCGTGCTCCCGGTTGTGCGCATCGTTTTTGATCGCCGCGATCCGTCCGACCGTCCGGCCGTCCGACCGTGCGACGAAATACCGCGCCTCGGCGTGCTCGAAGAAGGGGTTCTTCCCGGGCGTGAGCAGCGTGCGGATGTCCATCCGCAGGGGCGGGACCCAGAGGGAGTCGCCGCGGTAGTGGTCGTAGGGAAAAGCGATGAAGCGATTGAGACCGTGCCCGTCGGTGACGGGCACGATCTCCACAGCGCTCAGACGACCCCCAGCTCTTTGCCGAGCCGGGCAAAGACCTCCAGCGCGTGATCGATCTGCTGCGGCGTGTGCGTCGCCATCAGGCTCGTGCGGAGCCGGCACTGCGACGGCGGGACCGCCGGCGGGACCACGGGGTTCGTGAACACGCCGGCCTCGAACAGCTGGCGCCAAAAGAGGAAGGTCTTCTCGAGCGGGCCGATCAGGACGGGCACGATGGGGGTCTCGCTCGGGCCGATCTCGAAGCCGACGGACCGGAGCCCGTCCTGGAACCGGCGCGTGTTCGCCCACAGGCGCTCGCGCCGCTCCGGCTCGCGCTGCAGGACGTGCAGCGCGGCGAGCACGCCCGCCGTGTTGGCCGGGGGCAGCGCGGCGGTGAAGATCATCGGCCGCGAGTTGTGCTTGAGGAAGTGGATGATGCTCTCCGACGCCGCCGCGAAGCCGCCGATCGACGCGAGCGACTTCGAGAAGGTGCCCACGATGAGGTCCACGTCGTCGGTCAGGCCGAAGTGCGCCGCCGTGCCGTCGCCCCGGGGGCCGAGCACCCCGACCGCGTGGGCGTCGTCGAGCGCGAGCGCGGCGCCGTACCTCTGGGCGATCTTGAGGAGGGCCGGGACGTCGGCGATGTCGCCCTCCATCGAGTACACGCCGTCCACGATGATCATCACGCCCGTGCCCGCGGGCACCTGCTGCAGCTTGCGCTCGAGCCCGGCCAGGTCGCCGTGGTTGAACCGCACCGTCTCGCCGTAGGACATCTTGGCGCCGTCCACGATCGAGGCGTGGTCGAGCTTGTCGAGAAACACGAGGTCGCCCCGCCCCACCAGCCCCGAAACGACGCCCAGATTGGCCTGATACCCGGTCGAGAAGACGAGGCAGGCTTCCTTGCCGAAGAACTGCGCCAGCTCGTGCTCCAGCCGCTCGTGTAGATCGAGCGTCCCGTTCAGCAGCCGGCTTCCCGTGCACCCCGAGCCGTAGCGCTCGAGCGCCTGCTTCGCCGCCGCCAGCACCTCGGGATGGTGAGTGAGCCCCAGGTAGTTGTTGGAGCCCATCATGATCCGCTCTTTCCCCTCGATGACGACGACGGTGTCTTCGGAGTGGGTGATGGGGCGGTAATACGGGTACAAGCCGACGGCTTGCAGCTCCCGCGCCTTCGTGAAGGTCTTGCACTTGTCGAGCAATGCAACGTGCTGCAGGGTCTCGGTGTTCAGGGGGCCCCCGGGGCGGTGATGGGAAATAAACAGCCTACAGGTTAGCGGTGACGCCCTAATACCGCAAGGCCGTGGAAGATGCGTAACTTCCCGCATGCCTCGTCCGACCGCCGTTCTCGTGTTGCTCGCCGCCGTCGCGTCTCGTCCCGCGGCGGCCCAGGTGCCCCCTGCGCCCATTCCGCCCCCTCCATACCGCGTCACGTGGTGGGACGCGGCGTCGGTGGCGACCGCCGGAGTGCTCGGTGTCCTCCCGGGGATCGCGAACCTCCCACGCGGGCTGCCGTCGTGCGCGCCGTGCGATCCGGCGGCGTTGCCCGGGATCGACCGCGTCGCGCTGCACACGTTCTCGCGGCCCGCCGGCACCGCGAGCCACGCGCTGCTCGCCAGCGTGGCGGGGTTCGCGGGACTCGCCGCGCTCGACGGCGCGGGCGGGGACGCGGGGCGCGGGCGCGTGGCGGTGCTCGCCAACGCGCTCGACTGGAGCTTCGCGGCGAGCGACTGGCTCAAGGTGTTGGCGCACCGCAACCGGCCCGTGCTCTACACCGCGGGCGCCCCCGCTGCGGCGTCCGATCCCGACAGTCGCCGCTCGTTTCCGTCGGGCCACGCCGCGGTCGCGTTCGCGGCGGCCACGTCGTACGCAGTGATGGCGGCGCGCGAGCGGCTGCCCCACCGCATGCGCAACACGGTGCTGCTCTACACCGGCGCGGTGGGCGTCGCCACGCTGCGCGTCGCCGGCGGGAAGCACTTTCCCACCGACGTCGCAGGTGGGGCGGCGCTAGGGAGCGCCATCGGATGGTTCGCGGCGCGCGTCCATCCCACGGTACGATGAGACGAATGCAGAATGCGGAATGTGGAATGCGGAATTGCAGGGTGACGTCCTGCGCCACGACGCCCCCCCTGACATTCCGCATTCCGCATTCCACATTCCGCATTGTGGTGGCTCCGTGACCCAGCTCCCACGCGTTATGCGCCTCCGGGACGTGGTGCTGTTCAACATCACCGCGATCGTGGGCCTGCGGTGGCTGACGACGGCCGCGAGCCAGTTCGGGCTCGCGAGCCTGGGGCTGTGGCTGCTCGCCATGCTCGTGTTCTTCCTGCCTTCGGCCGTCGCGGTGCGCGAGCTGGCCGACATCGATCCCGGCGCGGGCGGGATCTACCGCTGGGTGGGGCGCGCGTTCGGGCCGCTGC
>WNGA01044267.1_pt1 | contig 11544 bp, 6 predicted proteins | sample 5400061 | NCBI WGS metagenome assembly WNGA01 (sample SAMN13153366, study PRJNA577476) | soil metagenome | isolation source: 100 cm soil or saprolite under grassland replicate 2 | place: USA:California | collected 2016-06-15
GTCGCCATCGACGGCTTCACCGAGATGGCGGGCGACGAGGGGTCCACAGTGGACGTTGCGGTACGCGGGGCGACCGCACTGACCCAGGTCGCGCTACGGCAACGGGACCGGGTCGGCCTGATCGTCCTCGGCGGTGTCCTGCGCTGGCTGACCCCTGCCAGCGGCGAGCGGCAGTTCTACCGCATCTGCGAGGCGGTACTGGCCGCACGGTCGGTGATGTTCAGTGTCGTCCGCCCCGATGTCACCCGGCTGCCCCGCCCCGCGCTGCCGCCCGGGGCGCTGGTCGTGGTGTTCTCACCACTGGTCGACGAACGCGCCTTCGCGGTCCTCCAGGACCTGCGGCAGCGGCGGGCCCGGACCGTCGTCGTCGACGTACTCCGCGCGCCGCCGCCCGCCGCCCGCCGGCACGATGCACCGGACCCGCTGGCCACCCGGGTCTGGCACCTGGACCGGGCCGCCGACCGGCTCGCCCTGGCCCGCCTCGGTGTACCGGTCCTTTCCTGGCAGCCCGATGCCGAACTGCAGGCAGTCCTCGCCCCGCTGGCCAGACGCCCCACCGGCAGGCCGGTATGAAACGCCCGTCCCTGACCGAGGCCGCGGCGGTGGTCGTCGGGCTGTGCGCCGCATCGTGGACGGGCCTGCCTGCCGGACCGGCCGGGCGACTGCTTGCCGTAGCCGCAGGCCTGACGGTCCTCGCCGCCGCTCGATGGCGTCCCGCCGCCACCCTCGCGGGCTGCCTCCTCGTGGCAACGATCGCGGTCGACGACCTCACCACGCCCGCCGAGCTCAATCCGATCAGCCTTGCGTTCGCCGCATCGGTGCTCACCCTGTACCTGGTACTGGTCGACGCCGCCCCGACGCGTCCGCCGCGCTGGCTGGTACCCGCCGCAGCCGCCGCGGTCGCGATCGCCGCTACCACCGGCGCCACCCAGCTTCCGACCCGGGCGTGGATGGCGCCGCTGGGCATGGCCGCTGCGGCGACCGCCTTCATCGTGTCGGCATCCTCGCTACGCCCACCGGCCGCCAAATCCCGCCCGAGGACCAACGATGACGACAGCGGCTGAGGCCACGCGGTAAGTTGGGCAGTGGCGGAGGGGCCCGCCGTCAACTGCGGACAGCCGCCAACGATCCCTACCTCAACCGGAAGGCCCGCACCGATGAACTCGCTCGGGGAGGCGCGTCAACGGTCACAAGGCGATGGGGGCGGCGTGGTAGTGCTCAGAGCGAGGATGGACGTTGTCCCGCTGCCATGGTGACTGCAAAGTATGGCGGAATCGCTAGACAATGCAGTCCTGGCCCGTTGCCAGCGTCATCCGACGTTGTGCCGCGCGTGGAGGTCGGCGAGAAGATCGGGGAGTACCGACTCTTCGTGTACCGCCAAGCCGCGCGCCGACATTGCCGCCCCCAGCCCCGGATCCCATGCGGTGGGTACCGGGTTCCCGGTGAGTGCCACCGCGTGGTCCGCGTCGAGGTGGGCGACGGCCTTCCGGTAGTCGGTGGCGGACATGCGCCACGGCGCGGCGCCGAGGGCGAGTATCCGGCCGGCGATCGCGACGCCGGGCCAGTCGAAGTCGCCGTGGTACCGGACGGGGTTTCCGGCGGAGGTCAGCGCGCGTAACAGCCGGGTACCGGCGCTGGCGGGGTTGCCGGACAGGCACACCAGCGGCATCCCGCTTCGGGCGTGTGCGGCGGCCTGGAGCACCTGAGGGTTCTCGCATACGGACACGATCTGTCCCGGGACGGCGAACTCGATCTCGCCGGCCCGGTCGAGTTCGTGCAGGGTCAGGTGGGTGATCAGGCCGAGGTCGGCGCGGTCACGCATCATCCGGGACCACGGGTCGGTGCCCGGTGGGCGAAGGTGCCATGCCAGTACCGTGCCGGAGATCGAGTCGGTGGCGACGCCCAGTGCCTGCCACAACTCCCGCCGGTCGGCGGCGGACTCGGGTACCGGCTGGCCCAGCGCGTGCGCCGCGGCCCGGAGCAGGACGACGGACGCGAGTGAGGTGTCGTCCAGTCCGTGGGCGCTTCCGGTGACCCGGGTTGCCAGGGCCGCCCGCTCCCGGCCGGCTGCCTGCTCCCGGCCGGCCGGCGGCTCGTCGGTCGGCCGGAGCAGGATCCCGAGGGCGGAGACGGCGTGCGTGAGCGCCCGGGTCGCGGCGTCGGCACCGGCGCGGGTGAGTACCCCGGTGCGGCGTAGGCCGGCGATCCACTCGGGTACCCAGGCGGCGGCGGCCAGGCCGGTGGCGGCGAGCGCGGTGTCCAGCCGCTGCCACACCTGAGCCCATTGCGCCTGCGCGTCCTGGCGTGCGGCGACACGGTCGGTGAGCGCCCGGCCGTCGAGGATCTCCAGGATCGAGATGAGGCCCTGTCCGGCCGCGGAGCGGCGTAGGGCGGCGTCGAGGTCGGCCAGCTTGACCCGGCGCCCGGTACCTGGTTCCAGCGGCCGGCCGAGTAGTCCGGACAGCCGGTCGGCGGCGGTGTCGTCGAGGTCGACGGTCAGCTCGCCGGTCGTGTGAAGACCGTTGCGTTCCAGGCGGGTACGGGCGGCCGCCCACACCGGAGCGAGCGCGGGTGTGGACAGGTACGCGCGAAGGTGCGGAGGGAGCGGGGTGGCGGTCATGTGGCGTGCAGGAAGTGCCGGTTGCGGCCGTCCCAGCGGACGTGCGCGGTGGCCGCGGATGTGCCGTCATCGCGGCAGATCTCGTAGATGTCCAGCGCCGGTACCTGGGGTACGCAGCCCCACAGCGCGTGCCCGGTCATCACGAAGTCGACGTCCAGGCGGACCAGCAGGCCGAGCAGTTCGGCGATGGTGGGCTCGTCGACCTTGGCGAACGCATCGTCGAGCAGGATCAGCCGCAGGGACCTGGCGGTGTTCTCCAGGCCGGACAGGTATGCGTCGACGGCGGCGAACAGCGTCACGTACGACACGAACCGGGTCTCACCTTGGGACAGCTTGGCCCGCCGGCTCAGCCGGCGGGTCTGGCCCTCGTCCGGGCCGGTGATGATGACCTCGACCGTGTGCCAGGAACGGTAGTCCAGCGCCCCGCGCAGGTGGACCGCGTACCCGGCGGTCGGGTCCTTGACGGCTTCGGCGGCGACCCGGGCCGAGAGCAGGCCGGTCAGCTCGTCGTCCTGAGCGGGGGTACGCACGGCCGCGGCGGTGGTGATCAGCTCCCTGATCCGGGCGATGTCCCCGCTGGCTTCCTCGGAGAGCTTCCAGGTCAGCCGTACCCCGATGCCGTGGCTGGTCCGGATCGACCTGAGGCTGGCGTTCATCGCTGAGATCAGGCCGTTTGCCTGGCTGAGCCGGCGCCGCAGTTCCTCGCCCACCTCGCCGAGCACGAACTTGCTGAAGACCTGGTGCTCCCGCTCGGTCAAGGTGACCCGGCCGACCTCGCACTGCCGGTCGATCTCGACGGCCGCCTGGGCCAGCGGCCGGCGGCCGTCGGCATCGATCAGGTCGAAGAGGCGTACGTCGGCGGCGATGGTGGCGGACACGTCGTAGCTGCCGGAGATGGCTTGCTCGAAGGTCTGCTGGGCGCGGAGCAGGGCGTTCTCGTCGGACCTGCCGCGACGAAGGGAGGCGAGCAGTGCCTCGGCTTCCGCGTCGACGGCCTCGGGTGCGAAGTCCGTGAACACCTGGTCGGGAGCGGACGGGAACGCGGTATCGACGACGCCGGGCTGGCCGAGCTGATCGAGCACGGCGCTGACGTGTTCGGCCAGCCGGGTGCGCTGGGCGGCGACCTGGGACGCGGCCGCCCTCGCTTCGGCCTCGGCCGTACCCGCGTCGCGCGAGAGATCCGCCACGGCGCGGGACGTGTCGTCGATGGCCTCCTTGGTCCGCGTCAGGACGGACTGGGTCGTCGTGACCTGCCGCTGTACCTCGGCGGCGGCCGCCCCGACCGTCTCGGTCAGGGTCTGCAACTTCGTCGCCTCGGCGTGCCATACCCGCCACTCGGTTGCCGCCGTGGTCTCGGCCTCGGCACGGCGCCCGGCGACCTTGCCGATCATCTCGACCGCCGTCGCGTACCGGCTCGTCGCCCTGCCGACGCCACCGGCGCCGGTGACCAGCGTCCGGCATCCCGCGGCGGCGCGGTCGGCGCTGTCGTGCAGCCGGCGCAGCGGCTCCTCCTCGGCCGGCGGCGGTGTTCACGATCGTGCTCCGCCCAGGCTCGGGCCAGCTTGTCGGCTACGGCCCCCAGCCGTGTGGCTTCCGCGGCCGACCGTGCCGCCTGCCGTACCGCCTCGCCGGCCCGGGTCCGCGCCTGGGTCAGCTCCATCGACCGCGGTGCTGACCGCTGGCGGTCGCGCAACGACCGCCGGCGCCCTTCGAGCTGTTCCCGTTCCCGCTGCCGGGACCGGCCGGCGTCGGCCAACGCGACCAGTTCGACCTCGATTTCGGCGAGGCGGGCCGCGCGCGCCGCAGCCCGGGCGGCGGCCCCGATATGCCGTGCCGCCGGTAGGCGGTGGCGGCCGCGCAACGGCCCATTACCCCAGCTGCCGTCGCGCCCGACCCAGGTGGTGACGGCACGGTCGTCGAGCCCGATCCGCTCCAGGACAGCCAGTACCGCCTCGGCCGGTAGCGGACCGGCCGGGTCCGCCATGACGACGGCGGACAGCGGCGCCGGTACCCGCTCGCCGACCGGCGACACCAGGAGCTGCCCACCGGCGGCGGCGAGTCGACCGTCGCGGTCGACGGCGGCGGTCAGCAGACCCGAGGCGAGCAGCGCGGCCTCGATACCCGCCCGGTGCTCCGCGTTGACCGGCTCGGCGAAGTCCAGGCACCGCCACAGCGGTACTCCGTCGGAGACCGAGACCCAGGCCGGTGGTACCGGGTCGGGATCATGGGCCGCCTGGAGCCTGGTCCGCTCGGCGCCGAGCTCCGCCACCCGCGTCCGGTCGGCGGCGTCGGCATCGTCCAGCCGGCCCAGCGCAGTGGCCAAGGCCGACGCGGCCGTGCTCACCGCGTCGTCGGCGGCACCGTCGAGATCGAGCAGGGGAATCCCGCCGTCGCCGTCACCACACAGCGCGGTCCGGTCCGCGAGCAGCGGCCCGAGTACCGGATGCGCGGACCAGTCGGCGACGCCGAGCAGGTCGACGGTGGCCGGATCGGCCAGCCAGGCACGCCATCGGTCGACGAGGCCGAGCGCGACGTCATCGCGTTGCTCCGCGCGCTGCTGCGCCGCTTGCTCGTCCTCCTCCGCCCGGGTCTCCGCACCGGCCGCCTCCTCCACGGCCCGGTCGGCCTTGCGCCGTTCGTCCGCGAGCGACCTGGCGTCCCGCGCGCGGTTGTCCGCCTGCGCCGAGCGGGTCCGCGCGGCACCCTCCACCCGCCGTGCCGCATCGACGAGCACGGCAAGGTCCGCGGGGACCAGGGCGAGGACATCGGCGGCCGGCCGGTGGAGCACCTCGGGCTCGCCGTCGCGGAAGGTCCGCACCACGTCGGAGGAGCGCGGGCCCGGCCGCCGGTCGACCCGGACCTGCGCCGGCAGGTCATGCCCGGTCAGCCCGACTGCCACCAGCAGGTCCCGCGTCCGCCGGATTTCCTCGGACACCCCCGCGGCGGCCTGCTCGACATCCTCGGCCAACGGTTCCGTGTCGGCGACCTTTCCGGCTTCCTCGCGCCGCAGTTCGGCAGCAGTTGTCAACGCCGCGTCCGCGGCAACGGCCAGGGATCGGACGACAGCGCTCAGCTGGCGGAGCTCCTCGATGCTCCGGTACGCCTCGGATTCCCGCAGTCCCTGCAGCGTCGCGTCGAGCTGCGCCGCCTGCTCGGTCAACTCGCCCAGGCGCCCGCGCTTCGCGGTGACCTCCCGTTCGAGCGTGTCGGCATGCGCGGAGAGGCGCTCCGCCTGCTTCCCGGCGTCGCGTACCGATGCCGCGCCGGTTCGTACCGCCTGGAGCGAGGTGGTGAGCACACCGGTCAGGTACCTGCGGTACGCGTCGAGGAACGTCCGTACCTGTTCCCGGGCCGCCTCCAGCCGTTGCTGGTCCTCGCGGGTGCTGGTCAGCCCGTCGAGCTGCTGGCCGGCGTCGGTCAGCGCGTCCTCGGACAGCGGCGGCAGGGCATCGGCCAGGATGGCGGGCAGCCGGCCTTCCTCGATCCGGTTGCCGACGTCGGGGGAGCGAAGTGTGTGCAGCAGCTTGACCAGGCCGTCGAAGCGTTCCTTGCCGAGGTACCCGGTCAGCCCGAACACGTCGGTGCGTACCCGCTCGCGGTGCTTGTCCGGCACGTCGGTGATGCGTTCCTCGGTGACCAGGTCGGCCAGGTCCCGGCGGGACAGCGGCTGGCGGTTGGCGCCGAGCAGGGGAAGTTCGGGTCCGACGCGCAGCGGCGTGGTGAAGTACCAGACCTTCGCTTCCTTGGTGCTGACCGCGAAGCGGACCAGCGCGCCGAGGGTGAGGTACCGCGGCTGCGGGTCGTCGGTCTCGGCCGGGTCGGGGTCGCGGCGCAGTTCCAGCCACATGTACCCGAGCCGGTTGCCCTGCTCGCCGGCGCCCGCGCTCATCAGGTCCTCCATCCGGACCGACGAGCCGGTACCCATGTTGCGCCGGTCGGCGTCGAGCAGGAACGGCAGCAGCATCTCCAGCGCCCGGGACTTGCCCGATCCGTTGGTACCGCGCAGGATCAGCCGCCCGCCGGAGATGTCGAAGGTGTTCTCGTAGTAGTGCCACACGTTGACGAACCCGGCGCGGGACAGCCGCCACCGGTACGGGTGCTGGCGCAGCGGCGTCCGGTCGAACGTGTCGCTCACGACGTCTCCGTTTCATCGACGAGTCGCCGCGCCGCTCGGGTCGGCGGCGCGGCGTGCGGTTGCGGCCGGTACCGGGCGGCCGCGGGATGGATCACCAGCCCGGCCGCGGTGGCGGTAGCCAGACAGAGGTCGGTGAGCAACGTGACCACCTCATCGCGCAGCCGGTCCGGTTGGTCGACGAGGGTGGAACCCCAGGCCCGACGGTGCCGCGTCGAGAGCCGCGCGAGCGCGGAGCCGACCTCGTCCCACGTGGCGGCGACACCCGGCACCGCGCGACCGTCGTCGAGGCTGGCGGTGGTACCCGACTCGGGCTGCCGCAGGTCGATCAGCTCCGCGAGCAGCGAGCGCCCCCTCGCCGCGCACCTCGAGGGTGAGCCCGAAGTTCTCCGCGAGTACCCGGGTCAGCTCGCTGCGCTCGCGAGACAGGACGTCGCGTTCGGCGTCGGTGAGGTCTTCGCGGCGTACGAGAGGGTTCTCCACCAGCTTGCGCCGCAGCGAGCGACGTGGCTGGTCGGCCAGCTGTGGGTCGGCCGCGCGCAGGTCGTCGGGGTGGCTCATGCCGGACAGCGGCCGGGCGAGCAGGTGCGGCAGCGCCGCCCGGTGGATGGTCAGCAGCGCCTCGTCGCGGCGTTCACCCCAGCCGGTCGCCGTACCGTCGGTCTCGGACAGCACGCCCCAACTGGTCAGCTGGCCGATCGCCGTCACGAGCGCGCGGCGCTCCGGCAGCGTGTCGCCGATCTGCACCCCGATCGTCGCCGCGTCGGAGCGCACCTGGTCGATCAGGGCGGAGATGAGGGTCTGCTCACCGGTACCCGGGGCGAGCAACGCCGCGCACAACAGTGCCAGATGCGTGTAGGTCGCCGGGGTGAAGGTGCTGCTGTCGGGGCGGCGCGCGGCTCTGGCCGGTCCGTCCGGGCTCACCGGGCCCTTGACGAGCCGGGCGAACGTCGACTCGACGATCAGGTGGTAACCCAGCACGGTCTTGAACGTGGCACGCAGCGCCGGCGCGTGCAGCCGCACGAGGGCCAACTCCTCGGGGTATGCGGCGGTGAGCAACGGATGGGCCAGCAGCGCCCGGGCCGCGTCCATGCGCTCCCGGGCCGACTGCGAGGCGGTACCGGTGGCCCGCGGGCTCATGCCGTGGCCGCCAGGGTACCGCCGCCGGCAGCGCCGAGCGGGACGGCGACCAGCGTGACGTCATGGATGGTGACCGTCCCGTCGTCACCGGTCACGACCGTCGCGGCCCCCCTGGCCGGGGTCGCCCGCAACAGCAGCCCGAGATCGGCATCACGGTGCTCGACCGCCGCGCCTCCCGTGGAGACCGCGGCGAACAGGACGGACAGCTTGTCCAGCAGCAGATCCCGGGCCGCCCGGCTCAGGCGGCTGCGGTGCAGCGTTCCGGCGGCGACCAGCTCCGCCGCGGCCGCGTGCCGGGCCTCACTCTGCCGGCGGGCCCGGGCCAGCAGGCGCTGCGCGTCGGCTCCCGGGTCCGGTACCCGCGAACTGCGGCCGCGGGCCGTCCGGTCGCCCCGCTCGCGCAGCGACACCGGGACGTCCACCGGCGCGCAGTCCCACCAGGACGTGCCCGGTCCTGCCGACGTGTCGGGCTCCTCCGGCCCGATCAGCAGGTGCCGGGCCGGATAGCAGCCGAACGCCGCGTCGTACAGCCGGTGTGCCGTGTCGCTGTCGGCGGTGTGGAACCACGCCGCGAGCTTGAGCAGGTCAGCCCGCCGGGACAGGCCGGTACCCGAGGCGGTCAGCATCCGGCGGGCGTTGGTGATGAGCTGGCCCAGCGCCTGCCGGGCGGCGGACCGTAGCTGATCGGGACCGGAGCGGGCAGCACCGGCCCCGTACCAGGAGGCGAGCTGCTCCCAGTCCGACCGGGTGCGGCCAGGCAGCCGTTCCACGGCGAGCATCTCGCCGGCCAGGGCAGGAACGGCGGGCAGGTTGTCCAGGACCCGGTCGATCAGCTTGAGGAGGGAAAGCAGCCGGTCCAGGATCTCCGAGGAGTTGCGGTTGACGTCCGCGCTGATCAGGTCCACGTAGTCGAGCAGCAACCCCTTGAACTGGGCGTACTCCTCGCCCGCCAGGTCGTACCGGGTGAGCACACCGGCCAGGTACGCGTAGAAGTCCGTGACCGACTCGGTGAACATCTGGTGGTCGTTGAAGACCCCGGTCACCGCACCGGCGAGCGCCTCGCTGTCGACGGGCCGGTTGACGTTGCCCACCTGGACCAGGATCTGGTTCAGGCTGTCGACGATCCGGGCAAGCAGCTCGCGGGCCACCTCACGGGCACCGTCCACGGCCCGGAGGATCTCCTCGGCCTCCCGGTGCAGCCGGCCGCCCAGCTTCGAGACCTGGTACCGGGAACGGGACCGGTGGTACGCGGCGACCGTGGGTACCCGGGTCTCGCGTACCGACCGGACCAGGTTGCCCCAGTCGACCAGCTGCCGGCACCGGCTCTCCACCGTGTCGGCGTCGAGCGCTGATCCCCGCTCAGCGAGCTGCGCGGTGACTTCCGCGGCGGACAGGTCGGCGAGCAACGTGCCCGTGAACAGCCGCATGATCTCGAGGTACTCGTCCGCCACGTCGGCGGTCAGGTACGAGAACAACGCGCGCTGGGCCGACGAGTCGTGCGCGGCTGGCCCCGCGGCAACCGGTACCTCTTCCTCGTCGGTGGTCATGCGCCTCCCTCGCGACTGGCCCTCCGGGACAGTAGCCGGACCCTCCGACAGTTTCGCGGCGCGCCGGACACCGTCCGGCGGGCCTTCACGGTACGGGCTGGCCGGGTTCGGCGGACCAGGCGAGGTACGGGGGGTGCAGCCGGGCGCACACCGGATTGCCCTTTGCGTCGGTCAGCCGGACCCGGGCGACGAGCCGCTGCCCGGGGCGCATGGCCTGCTCGATCAGGTCGGGCGCCACGTCGACCAACCGGAGCTTGGCACCGCGAAACAACCGCAGTGTCCCGTCACCGGGCGCCTCACCCCAGGCCAGGCCGAGGTGGCGATCGTTGCGAACACCGCGGACGAACGGGCCGCTGAAGTCGTGACCGTCCGCGTCGCGGCGGACGGTCACCGTGGCCTCCCAGCGCACCGCCGTGCAGTCGCCGGGCATCGGTTCGGTCGCCTGCCAGGGATTGCCGGGCAGGGTCAGCGTGCGCCGGTCCTTGCTGCGGGTGTACAGCGCGACGTGCACGTTGCGGTGTACGGGCTGGTCGGGTCCGGGTTGGCAGGTGAGCCCGGGCAGCTCGCAGCCCTCGATCACCACGGTCAGCGGCCCGAGCCGGGGCCCGGGGCGCCGGGCCGGCCGCGGTGGGGGCGGCGGGGTGGTGTTCTCGTCGTAAGCCCGCCGCAGCCATCCGAGGACCTCATCGTCGACGTCGCCCGGTGTCGTCAGCGGTATCCGCACGGTTGCCTGGCCGAGGTTGTTCGCCTCCCGTATCCGGCCTTCTGGCTGTACGCCGGCCAGGCGCAGGCCGAGATCGACCCGGCTCTTCGTCGGGGCCTGCACCACGGCGAACGTGCGGCGGGGCGTTACCAGCGAGACGTAGGTCCGCCGAGCCTGCACGGTGACCGGACCGAGTGCGGGTAGGGCCGCGAGTACCACATCGAGGACGGGTCGAAGGTGCGGGCGGTCCGCGTACTGCCGATCGATGAGTTGGTCCCCGTCGGCGATGAGGAATTCCGGATACCCGAAGCGTTCCCAGACCAGCAGCGCCTGCCCGTAGCCGGTCACGCCATGGTCGGACAGCCACCTCCGCAGGGACGGTTCATCGTGCAGTTGCGCGGCGGCGACGCGACCCATCCACACGGCGACATCCTGGCCGGTGCGTGACACCAGCAGACTGGCGCACCACTCGCGCATCTCCTGCCACGATTTCGGCGGCGGCGGCGGCGGCGGCGGCGACGACGGCGGCGAGGGCGGCGAGGGCGGCGGCGTGACGTGCGGCTGGGGCTGCCCGCCGGCCTCGCGGCGCCTGGTTACCTCAGCTCGCGGCCTTGGCCAGCTCGCCAGGCCGTACTCTCTGGCGATGGCCAGCTGGGCGGCAGAAAGCGTGAGCCTGGCCGACACCGCCCGCACCCGCCGCACCGCGTCGTCGTCGCCGGCGCGGGCGGCACGGTGCAGTTCCCGCACCAGCCGGCGGAGCTGATCCAGATCGGGACGGGCCGGAAGCGTAGACATGACACGTCTCCTCCAGAGCCGGGGTCCACGCGCCGAGCTCGAACGAAGACGGGCCCGTTGTCCAGCGGCCTGTGTCCAGCATGTTGACGAGTGCGAGCGAAGGTGGACTCAGTCCTTCCCGTGGACCCGGCGGCGCCCTCCCACGCCGGAACCAAGCCTACCGCTTCGTGCCCCTCAGACGGCACGGGGCGCCGTCATGCGTTTACCGAACCCGTACCTGACTCTGATCGGTTCCTTTGGCGGCCTCGGCGAGGTCGGTGGTTGCCAGCATCCCGGTGTCGAGGTCCGCCCCGCCCTGGTGCGAGGGGCGGAACAGGGTGAACAGCCGCTGGTACGCCTCGCGGGCCTGATCGAGTTGGCCGGCGAGGAACACTTGCCCGGCGCCGGCGAACAGCGCGTCGGCCTGCTGCACCCATTCGGCGTCGGCTCGGTACTCGTCGTCGTAACGATCGCCGTACCAGTCATCGTCGTACCGGTCCTCGCTGCCGTCGAACTCGCCGTCGCGGGCGCGCTGGGCGAACGCGTCGATGTCCGCAAGTAGCCCGTCGTCGCGGGCTGCGGCCTTGGGGATGCCCGGCTCGGAGAAGACGGCCAGGAACTCCTGCCG
>WNGA01030622.1_pt1 | contig 11540 bp, 10 predicted proteins | sample 5400061 | NCBI WGS metagenome assembly WNGA01 (sample SAMN13153366, study PRJNA577476) | soil metagenome | isolation source: 100 cm soil or saprolite under grassland replicate 2 | place: USA:California | collected 2016-06-15
CACCGCCGCGAGGCATCCCTCCGACTGAGCTACATTAGGTTTGACGCATGCTAGCCACACCTGGTATTAACTGAAATTCCGAAGGAAATGAGAACACACGAAAAGCTGCTTACTCCCACTCGTATGGTCCAACTCGCACATCGGCTGTCGGGCATTCCGGAAGTCGCCCAGTTCGACATACCCGGCGAGCCGCAAGGGGACACGCTTGCACACGCCCTTTCTGACTGGGAGGAATCGTTCGCCGCCGTTTTGGATAACCTGTTGCCTAATCTGGTGAAGGAAACCGCCACCATCGAGGATTTGACTGATACTCTTCACGATATTGGCGACGAGTTACGGCATATTCTCTATCACATCCACGACACTAGGTATTTTGGATATCTGCTCGATAAGGACCCTTAACCGTGGTCCCACGGCGGTGCCGGGCGATCTGCTTCCATCGTCAGGAATCGCTTCATGTTTGCCGGAAGAGAATTTTCAAATCTTTTCGGCTTCTATGAATGGAGCGAGATGGGAATCCGCGACATAGACGGTCAAGTCCGCGAGGGTAACGGGCGAGCTGAGCGGGAGCGAATGAGTCAATATCGCGCCCGCGCCTATCATCCCGGCATGGGCCGGTTCATGAGCGAAGACCCGAAGCTGTTTGTGCATCGCGCTGGATTTGAGAAACCGCCCGCCGATTGGTCGTTCGCTGCGCATCCAGACGAAGCCGAATTCAACCTGTTCCGGTATTGCGGAAACGATCCGTTGGATTTTACGGATCCATACATGATAAATCCTAGAAGTGCGATCAGGTGTGAACATCTTGGCGCACAAATTTCAGCGGAAGCGCTGAAATCGGGCACCGCGCAGACTATTCGTAGCAACTCGGTTGTGCTCTTTCGACCGAAATAGCGGCTGTCTTAGAGTGAGCCGAGCGAAGTGCTTTTGCTCCTCCGTCTCGGGCTGCCTGCGTCCGGTCTCAAGTTGAGAGCACCGTGAGCCAATGCGCAAGTGTTCATTGATAAACTCCGCTATTTCTTTGTCTGAGAATTTGGGGCATATTGTGATCACTCGCCTGCGTGCTCGCGCGTTTACCATACGAGCCTCAGACTATTCCACGCGGACGCGAGAGGCTCGCTTTTCGAGGGACTTGCTTTTCACGGTCACTTCTACGGTCTGAAAATTTTTGGCCGCAAAACTGCGCAATCCTGCGCCGCGCCGTGCGAAAGCTGAATGGTCGAATTATCTAGCGTCCGCGCTGGTGCGCAAGGCAGTGAAAACGAGCGAAAAAACTCCTTCTTGAATTAGAAATCCGTTGCTCTATCCGGCTGAGCTACGGGCGCAGGATGAGCACAGACATATACCGCGTTTCGCCACGAATGAAAGCCAGCGGCATTGGCTGCATTTCCACTGAGGATTGCTTGCTGAGTAACGTTTGACTCATTGCAACAGGCTTGATAAACGCTAGGGCGCAGACCGCCGCGTTTGCGTGCCATGACGAAGGAAGCTTCATCGGCCAATACCTCTGTTCCATTGCATGAAGTGCTGGAGGCCGAGTTTGCGGTATTGCATGGAAAATTGCCGTCTGATTATCCGAGTTCGACCGAACCAATCACCCGCTTAAAGGCAATCTGGGGGGCGGTTCACGAGCTGTCCGAAAAGCGTGCCGCGCTCTGCATTTCCGGTGGCGGCATTCGCAGTGCGACATTTGGACTGGGAGTGTTGCAGGGCCTCGCTCGCTGCGGTTTGCTCGACAAGTTCCACTATCTCTCCACCGTATCGGGCGGCGGATACATCGGCAGTTGGCTGAGCGCCTGGATTAACCGTGCGGGCCTAACAAGTGTAACCACTCAACTCGCGCATCAGAGCGAGCACACGAGACCCAATCTGGAACCGCTCGAGATTCAGAATCTGCGCAGCTACAGCAATTATCTCAGCCCGCGGCTCGGGTTTTTCTCGGCGGATAGTTGGACAATTGTCGGCACATATTTGCGCAACCTGTTGTTGAACTGGTGCGTGATCATTCCATTGCTTGCCGCGTTTCTCGCGCTGCCGTGGATTTTCAGCTCAATCGTGATGATGGACCCGCCGCCGCGAACCGACGCGCTATTCTGCAGCGGAGTCGCACTGGTCGTGATTGACGTCGGTTACATGGGACTTAATTTGCCGTGTGGCCGTAATTTGCGATGGAATCAGAATCGTTTTCTGCTGTTCTGTCTTCTCCCGCTTTTCCTCGCATCGGTACTCATGACGATCTACATATGAGAGCCGAGTAAAAATTGGACGATCGCACGGGCGTTACCACGCTTCGGTTTGCGCTCGTTGCTCGATCTGCTCCAGACTGGGATCGGTGTTACTGATCCAATTCCGCGCCTGATTGATCTCCGTTGGATTCACTGGAATCGCGCGCGGGATTTCTTCGCCTCTCGTCACTAGCGCGCCTTCATATTTCACCGGTTTCGCGCGTTTGATGGGAAACTTCCAATGATGCCCGAATTTGTAGAGAGCGTAATACATGGTCTTGGCCTCGGTCGCGCCAACCCCGCTGCAACGCATGGCGTAATAAAACATCCGGTCGCAATCCTGCCACGGCCGCTTGCGCTCGCCGTACGCGACATCGTGGAGCACCGAAGCGTTCCGATATCTGCCTTCAAACGGCCCGCCCATGACCGACCAAAGATACCGCGGAATGGATGCCCCATCGACGAGCGAACCGACCGGCGCGACCCAGACTTCCCCGTGCGGATCAGTATAGCTCAACTCAGTTAAGAGCGTCATCGTGCGTCCGTCCGGATTCCACTTCGTCACCGGTTCGCCGTTGTAATGCCCCCATTTGGTTGCCCCCGGAATCATTTGGTCAATACCAGCCGGCCCACCCGCTTTGTTGCTTGAGGCGCATCCAGCCAAAGCGCTCGCGAACAGAGGAATGAACGCGAACAATTGAATTGCCTTTACGTTTCCCATGAACGGGAACGTTCATCGCTCAACGTTAAGGATTCAACTGTGATGTCCATGGTGTCTGAACATGCGCGCCGCACAAACCCGGGTGGTTGTCGATTGATACTTTTCGTGGCGTGACGCGACGCTTGAAATCGTTGAGTTTGTCACCGGTGGAAGCCGAATCATTGTCGATAGTCGCGTTTGATGGCGCTCGAATTGTTTATCGCCGAATCGGAAAGGGGAGGCCGCTTGTGGTCTTGAATGGCTTCGGTGCGACAAGTGCAGACTGGGATCCATCTTTCATCGATCGACTCGCGTCATCGAACGAACTCATCCTACTGAACAACCGCGGCATCGGCGGCTCGACAGACGATGGACAACCATTCGACATCGCCAAGCTGGCTGCTGATGCCGCACATGTAATCGAGACCCTCGGTATTGAGCGCGCGACTGTGCTGGGTTGGTCAATGGGCGGATTCATCGCGCAAGCACTCGCACTGAACTACGCGGATCGCGTTCACAAGCTCGTCCTGTTGTCGACGGACTCGGGAGGAGTTGAAGCCGATCTCGCCTCACCTGATGTGTGGGCCGAACTCCTAGATACGTCCGGCACGCCTAACGAGCAGGCGCGGCGTTTGTTTTTCCTGCTTTTTCCAACCGACGTCGCCGAATCTTTCTACCGCGAATTCGGCGATGTGGTGGCAGCGGCGCGCGCGCAATTATCGGCTGAGCTCCTGAACCGTCAGGCTGCGGCGATGGACGCATGGCATCGCAACGGCGTCGCGAGCCGGTTGCGAGAGATACGTGTGCCGGTGCTAATTGCTACCGGAACAGAGGACATCGTGATTCCTGCTTCAAATGCCCTGAAACTGGTAAACGCAATTCCTGGCGCCTGGCTCGCTCGGTTCCCTCACGGCGGCCACGCGTTCACCGCGCAGTATCCACGAGCGCTCGCCGATCTAATCAACACTTTTCTCGCAGTTGATGGATCCGCGTTGCGGCCGTTCTGACAAAGTTTGCAGAACGCCGGTCTATTGCCGGGCCATTTCCTAGTGGTTGTGGGACGGCCTACAGGACCGTGGCTACAACGAAGTGAGAGACGCTTAGCGCGTCCACGCTTTCCAGCGTTTGCGGATCGGCTTTGCGTACCGTTCTACGTCCATTTTTTTCAACTGTTTAACGCCGTTTCGCATAACATCGCCTGATTTTTCGCGGGCCGACTTGAACAGCGGCCAGAGAAATGGCAGCGAAAGAACGCTCCAGTTGAATTTCCCCCATGGCGACTCCAACTCGATTTCCCGTTTGCGCTCGCTGGGAGCGGCGTAGCGGATCGCAAGGCCAATGGCGATTCCGAGGCCGAGTGCGCCGAGAATCGTCGGCACTGGATTTTCGCGCATGAAATCTTCGGTACGTTCTAGCGCCCGGTTCGCCTTCTCTTTTGTTTGGCCCCAAGTCTGGCTTATTTGCGTGGAAACTTCTTCGGTTGCTCGACGAAACTGCTCACGCCCAGTTGAGCCAATGTTTTCTTCGCGTGGCTGAAATTGCTGCGCCGGAAGCGGTTCGTCCCTCGTAAGATCGTTTTCGTTCGGATTCATACAAAATTGTATCGTATGCCGAGGCACGATTGCGTTTCTCTGATTTAACCGTTTTGCTGTGCGCAGTGGTGATGCAACGCGCTTCGCTTCCCGCAGGGAAGCAGCTACAGGATTTGCCGATACGCTTCGTAAACGTCTTCGCCCCAAACAACGAAAATCACTTTCTGGAGCTTATCGCTCAACGCGAGAAATTCGCGCGTCGTTTCAAGCGCGATTTGCGCGGCTTCTTTAACTGGATAGCCGTACGCGCCACAGCTGATCGCAGGAAACGCGATCGTTTTGATTCGGTTCTCCAACGCAACCTGCAATGAATTACGGTAGCAATTTGCCAGCGTCTCAGGCTCGCCGTGTTTTCCACCACGCCAGACGGGCCCAACTGTGTGAATGACGAATCGAGCAGGCAAACGATACCCGCGCGTGATTTTAGCTTCGCCTGGGCGACAACCACCGAGCATCCGACATTCCGCCACTAATTCCGGGCCCGCGGCGCGGTGAATTGCGCCATCCACTCCGCCACCGCCGAGCAGCGTTGTGTTCGCCGCGTTCACAATGGCATCAACGTCCAGTTTAGTGATGTCGCCGCGGACGATCTCGATTTCCCCGCCCATATTAACTTCTCCTGCCTTGGTGTTGCACCTAGAACGCAAAACTGGAGTGATGGAGTGTTGGAGTATTGTCGAAAAGAAAAATCAATACTCCGTTACTCCAGCACTCCATTTCTCCCTCTACTTACGGCGCGAGCCGATCAATTTGCCACGATCCATCCGTCTTCCTCGTGTAACGAAACCGGTCGTGCAAACGGTTGGGACGGCCCTGCCAAAATTCCATTTTATCCGGCTTGAGTCGGTAACCGCCCCAGTGCGGCGGCAATGGAATCGGTTTGTCGCCGAAGCGCTCGGTCATCTCCGCCATGCGCGCATCGAGCACACGCCGGCCGTCGAGCACCTCGCTTTGACGCGACGCCCATGCGCTCAACTGGCTTCCGACAGGCCGCGAATGAAAATAAGTTTGCGATTCTTCACGCGAGGTCTTTTCGACTTTTCCGCTGATACGAATTTGCCGGTCGAGCTCGATCCAATAAAAGCCCAATGCAGCGTACGGATTCGTCTGAAGCTGTTTCCCCTTGGTGCTTTCGTAATTTGTAAAGAACACGAAGCCGTCTTGATCGAAACTCTTTAGCAGAACAATTCGCACCGACGGTCTGCCATCGCGACCGGCGGTGGCGAGACTCAATGCGTTCACGTCGCGGATACCCGCCTCGATCGCTGCTGTGAACCAGTTCCCGAACTGTTTAATCGGATCTTTATTGAGGTCGCTCCGGCGGAGACCTTTCCCGACGTGCTCGTAACGCGAAGCCGAAGGATCGTGCGGACAAGCGGGGACCCCTGCGCTGATTTAAGCGGCGCACTTCAGACCGCCTCTCCTTGTTGGAGCGTTTAGCGATTGCTGACTGCTACTTGGGTGGCCGAGTTGCTAATCTCCATCTGCTCATTCACTCTTTGGATTTTTGCATCCTGCTCTCTGAAACGAGTTTCCATTTCTTTTCTCAACTCGGCGAGCGTCGCCTCTTGCTTCTGAAGCTTATGGCTCTGTTCTTCGACTTTGCGGTGTTCTTTCAGAAACTCGTTAAGCAGCATGGCGTTGACCGCCTCGTAGCGCACAGTGTAGATCTCGCCGTTTTCGTCACGCACGACCAAATCGGGATTCACCTCAGCGACCTCCTCGGCGATCAAACCAAATTCAGGCCTATTCGTCTTGTCACTCTTGTAGTGAAATGTTGCCGGCTTAAGTCCGAGAATCACTTCGCTGGCATGGTCCATCGGTTTGATCTCTTTCTTGAACCGGCGCGAAGAACTTACCGTGCCCAGTTGGCCTGCAGTGTCGATCAACACCGGTATGGCGTTGTTGTTTGCCGTGGTCTTCCCGCGAATGTTGCCGATAAAACAGCTGTTGCTCACATTCGCGCCACTTATCTGGCCGATACAGATCACGTTATCGGCCGTGGTGATGCTGGTGCCGGCATTCCTGCCTAAGGCCATGTTGAAGTCGCCAGTGCTATTATTAAAAAGCGCGCCGGCACCGTATGCGGTGTTGTTGCTCCCGATGGTATTGTTCTTGAGAGTCTCGGCACCACTGGCCGTGTTGCCGCCGCCCCCGGTATTATTCTGGAGAGCCTGGCCACCGGTGGCCGTGTTGGCTTCACCGATGGTGTTGCTAAAGAGAGCAAACGCTCCATCGGCCGTGTTGGACCTGCCTCCAGTGTTGCTTAAAAGCGCTCCTGCTCCAATGGCAGTATTGCTGTCTGCCGTGTTGGAAAGAAGCGTCCCAGCGCCAATGGCCGTGTTGAAGCTATTGGTGGTGGTGCTCCTAAGCGACAAAAAACCAACCGCTGTATTGAATCCGCCGGTGGTCAGACTTAAAAGGGCGTTCTGCCCTTCTGCTGTGTTGCCCCCGGGATACCCGCCATCCGGCGCTGGCACGACCGCGTGCGCCCTCGGCGAAAGCGCAAGGCAGACAATCAGGATCGAGATTTGAATTACATTTTGTAGCTTCATAATTATTGTTTTCCTTTTTCCCGGTCGGGTTGGCCCTGGCAGTGCATGACCGAACAGGGGAAGAAAGCTCCGGGAGAAAAGCCTTCTATCCTTATCCCCAATCCAGATTTCCTTAGCGTTTTCAAAATTTCTAAAGTTTCATGGATTATTCAACGCCATCCGCGCGACGGGTTTACTGATCTCCATCTGCGCGTTCACCTTTTGGATTTGCTCTGCCTGCTCGTCCAAACGTACGGTCACGGTCTCCATTCCTTTTTTTAGCTCCGTGATCGTGGCCTCGAAATGCTTTCGCTGTTGGGCAATCGCCCCCTCGAAATCTTCACGCTGTTGCGCGATCGTCGCTTCCTGTTCCTGAACTCTGCGGTGCTCTTTGAGAAACTCGTTGAGCAACATTGCATTCACGGCGTCGTAGCGCACGGTGTAGATCTCGCCTTTGTCGTCGCTCACCACCAGGTCCGGGCTGACCTCCGCTACTTCCTCGGCGATAAGCCCATATTGCGGCGTGTTCGTCTCATCACTCTTGTAGTGAAACGTCACTGGTTTCAGCGCCAGGATAGCTTCGCTGGCGCTGTCCATCGGTGTGATCTCCTTTTTGAACCGACGCGAGGAACTCATCGTGCCCAACTGATCGGCGGAGTCGATCACGACTGGTATGGCATTAGCGTTTTGCGTCGTCTTCCCGCGAACCTGGCCGATAAAGCAGCTACTGGACACGTTCCCACCGAAGGAAGCGATACAGGTAACGCCATTGGCCGTAGTGATGCCGCCGCCGTTACTGCCCAAGACCAGATTGTTGCTGCCAGTCGTGTTGTTGGCGAGCGCACCCTGACCGATCGCCGTGTTGAAGTTTCCGGTGGTGTTGCTCAAGAGCGCTTCGTTGCCAAGGGCTGTGTTTTTGACGCCGATGGTGTTATTAGAAAGGGCGAACACTCCAATGGCCGTGTTTCGAAAGCCGGTGGTGTTGTTGAAGAGTGCTTGAACACCGTTGGCCGTGTTGAAGTCGCCTTCTGTGTTGTTAAAAAGGGCGAACGCTCCATTGGCTGTGTTTTGGCTGCCGGTATCGTTAAATTCAAGCGCGGCTGTTCCATTGGCCGTGTTTTCTGTGCCGGTGCTGTTAAACAAAAGCGCTGCAGCGCCAGTGGCCGTATTTGAGTCCGCGGTGTTAAGATCAAGCGCTCCAGCGCCAAGAGCGGTGTTGAAGCTGCCAGTGGTGACGCTAAACAACGAAAACGTACCGATTGCTGTGTTCCCAACGCCTAAGGTGAGAGCCTGAAGGGCGTTGTCCCCTGCAGCAGTGGTGAAGTTGGGATAGCCCCCGGGGGGTGGCGGGACAACCGCTCGAGCTGCCGGCGCGAGTGCAAGCCAGGCGAAGCCGAAGGTAAGCGAAAGGAGAAGGCAACCATGCCGCAGAAGCGACCGGTAGTTTGATTTTATTAAGCGTAGAGTTGTCATGGTTGTGATTGTTTTAGGGGTGGATTGTTGAACTGCATTAACTGCAATCCAGTTCTGCGCGGGAACCATGAATCATTCTCACGAGGCGCTTTTGAACAGCAGGCTCGCTTAGGCTGACTCGGGGTTCCAGTTGGATCTGGAGAGATCGCGCTAAACGGTGTCTCAGCGAGGATCCAGCCCCTGCGGCTTATTCAGCCGTGCTGAAGAAAAGGTGAAACTGTCGGATGACGTAATCGAGGAGGCTCTTACCTGATCCTTGACAGTTGTCGAGCGTTATTTCACGCGCTCCGCAGTCGTCTGGGCGTTCAGCCTGATCGAATCGGCGCTTCCGGTTCCATGAAAAACGATCAACTTTTCATCCGCACGCACAACGAAATGCTTTCCGTCGTCGCGGTGCGTCTGTAATCCAGCTCGTTCGCCCGTTGGAATCAATCGCTGAGATACCAACAACCCCAACCGGCCTTTAGGGATTGTTGACCATTTGCGGCGCAGGTTTGCTCGCTTCAAGCTGTGCGCTCACCTTCTGGATTTGTGCTGCCTGCTCGTCGAGGCGCGCAGTGAGCTGTGCAACTGTCGCTTGGAAGTCCTTCGTTAACCCTTCAACCTTGCGGTGCTCCTTGAGGAACTCGTTGAGCAACATCGCGTTCACTGCATCGTAACGCACCGTGTAGATCTCGCCGTTCTTATCGCGCACCACCAGGTCAGGGTTCACAGCAGCAACTTCCTCGGCGATTAGACCAAATTGTGGCGTGTCTTTTTTGTCGCTCTTGTAGTGGAACGTCACTGGCTTGAGCGCCAGGATGTCTTCACTGGTTTTGTCCATCGGTTTAATCTCCTTCTTAAATCGGTGCGAAGAACTTATCGTGCCAAGCTGGCCGTTGGAGTCTATGACGACATTTACAGCGTCGGCGACGCCCGTTGTCACGTCACGAATGGCGGCGACGAAGGTTCTTGTCTGAAATTCACTGCCGATGCGGATGGTAGCAGCGTCGGCCGCCACACCTCGATGACCGATAAGGATGTTACTATCGCCGGTGGTGACGTCGACTCCAGCCAGATCGCCCAGCGCGATATTGCCGCCACCAGTGGCATTGTAAAGAGCGGCATAACCGATGGCAGTGTTAGCGCCACCAGTCACGTTGAGGCCGAGGGCAAACGCGCCAATTGCTGTGTTGGCGCCGCTGGTGTTGGCGCCGGCGGTGGTATTGCTTGAGAGCGCGGAATACCCGACAGCAGTATTTTGGACACCTGTGGTGTTGCCGAACAGGGCAAGGGTTCCGTTGGCCGTATTCTCGTTACCTGTGGTGTTGCTTAAAAGCGCCGCCGTGCCAAAGGCCGTATTTTCGTCTGCGGTGTTGAAAAGGAGGGTCCCGGCGCCGGTAGCGGTGTTGAAGCTGCCGTCCGCGTTGCTAAAGAGCGAAAACCAACCAACTGCCGTGTTCGCAGAGCCCGTGGTGAGACTAAAAAGGGCCTTTGTCCCTTCCGCGGTGTTGAACCCGGGATAGCCTCCATCGGGCGGCGGGACGACGGCCTGTGCTTTTGGTTCGAAAGTCGTTAGACAGAGAAACGCGAGGAATGTGGGAAATAATCGAATTATTGTTTTCATAGTGACGAGTCTCGGAAAGACCTCGCCACGTTGTCGAGATCGAAATCGAAGAGATTGTAGCCGCCTCGCTGTGTGGAGGCCCTCCGGAGCTATTGCTGCCACCGCAGACCGCAGCACGGCAACCCAGCGCCGTGGCTACAGCATTTCGCGTTGTGTGTCGGGTTCTACTGCGTATTTACAGCGACTTGCGCGACAGAGTCCTTCATTTCCACCCGGGCGCTTAGCTTCTGCAACTGTGCCGCGAGATCCGCAACCGTCGCTTCCAATTCCTCAACTCTCTTGTGCTCTTTGAGGAACTCATTGGTTGGCCCTCAGGGCTGCGTCCCACCAGATCGGGGTACACCTCGGCCACTTCCTCGGCGACCAGACCAAAGGCAAGCGTCTGCGTGGCATCATACTCCTTGTTATACCGGAAGCTGACCGGCTTGAGCGCGTAGAGTGCTTCGCTGGCTGTGTCTATCGGCCTGATGTCGTGTTTATACCGGCGCGAGGATACGTTACCGCGGCCAAGTCTGCCGTTGCTGTTTATAGTGACTGAATCCGGGTCGGTCCCAACAATGGGCTGCACGTTGGAGTAGATGTTGCCGATAAAGCAACTATTGTCCACGTTCGCGCCGAACGCGCCGATACAGATAAGGTTATTGGCGGTGGTAACGGCACTACCGGCATTGAAGCCCAGGGCAGTGTTATTGTTGCCGGTGCTGTTAGAGAGCGCATTATTGCCGATAGCCACGTTGCCGTTGCCGATGGTGTTATCCACGAGAGCTTGAAGACCAACCGCCGTGTTGCCGCCACCATCGGTGTTGTTCATTAGTGCGTGGTAGCCAAATGCGCTATTGGCGAACCCATCAACGTTGGCATTAGCGAGAGCTTGAAAACCGACGGCCGTGCAGAGACCGACCTGCGCAAGCCCCACAGGCCCGGTGGTAAAGCTCTGAAGCGCCTGGTAACCCACAGCGGTGTTCGCACTGGCCACAGTATTGCTTTCAAGGGCCTGCTGCCCGACAGCCAAGTTGGGGCCTACATCCACTCCTTGGATGTTTCCGAGTGTGCCACCAGTGGTATTGTTAAGAAGCGCCCTGGAGCCCACGGCTGTATTGCCGCTGGCGGTGTTGAGTAAAAGAGCGGCAGTGCCGACAGCCGTATTTTCGTTTCCGGTGTTCAGTACGAGCGTTCCAGCGCCAACACCCGTATTGAAACTACCCGTGGTAACGGTTTTGAGCGAATACCAACCAACTGCTGTGTTCGCAGTGCCAGTGGTGAGGCTAAAAAGGGCGTTGGTTCCTTCTGCAGTAGTGAAGTTGGGATAGGCTCCGTCTGGCGGCGGGACGACTGCTTCTGCTTGGGGTCCAGCCGCCACCACCCAGAGGAATGCGAGTACCGTGAGAGTCAATGCAAGTGTTGTTTTCA
>WNGA01017789.1_pt1 | contig 11536 bp, 10 predicted proteins | sample 5400061 | NCBI WGS metagenome assembly WNGA01 (sample SAMN13153366, study PRJNA577476) | soil metagenome | isolation source: 100 cm soil or saprolite under grassland replicate 2 | place: USA:California | collected 2016-06-15
ATTGCTCGGCAATGATCCTCAACGTATATCCAGTCTCTTACATTGCGGCCATCACCGTATACCGGGATCGGTTCATCGTTGAGCGCGTTCGAGAGTGCGAGTGGCAGAAATTTTTCGGGAAACTGCCTCGGTCCATAGTTATTGCCGCAGCGGGTCACCACTGTGTCGAGCCCAAAAGTGTGATGCGCGGCGCGAACGAGATGTTCTGCTGCCGCCTTCGAAGCAGCGTAAGGACTGTTTGGAGCGAATGGCGAGTCTTCGGTGAAGAAGGCCTCTTCGCTTTCCGGCAAGCTCCCCATTACCTCATCGGTGGAGACTTGAATGAAACGCTTGACGCCTCGCGCGCGAGCAGCGTCAAGCAAGATTTGTGTGCCGGTGATGTTCGTGCGCAAGAACTCCGAGGCATTTGCGATGCTGCGATCTACATGGGATTCTGCGGCAAAGTTTATTATGGCGTCTGTATTCTCTTCCAAAACGGTCAACACCACATCAGCGTTGGCGATGTCGCCATGGATAAACCGATGACGTGATGAATCCAAGCCCTGGAGATTGTCAGGATTTCCCGCGTAGGTGAGCGCGTCAAAGTTAATGACGGATGCCGAAGGATATTCTTCGCATAGTAACCTTACAAACGCAGAGCCGATAAAACCGGCTCCGCCGGTCACAAATAGTTTGCGCATTAGAATAGGACGAAATAGAGTCAGTGGTGTATAGCCGTGTCGCCTTTGAAAAACCGGAGCAGGTTACGTTATTTTTGTCTCAAAGTAATGCCTCCGAGCGCATCTGTCAACCGCAGCATCCGGCGGTGCATTCGGCCGATTATGAGCAAATTCTCACTCGGTGAATCCACGGTTTCTGTCAAAATGATGCTTGACTTTTTGCATGGAAATCAACTAAAGGACTGCCCTTTGGCATTCAGGCGTGGAGATCGACTCCGGATACTGGTTTTCGCTGGCGCGCATTTGTATACTCCGATTACCTGCCGAAGAGCAAATAACTAATCCAAAAGAGCGGTTCTATTGCAATACCCCCAACTATATGGACCAATTAATGGACTCGTAGATCACCAAATCGTTTCACTCCTTGCAAGAGGATAAAGTCAAGACAACTTCACTCGGCCTAGTAAAAACTGCGCCTATTAAACGAAGGAGACCTCTGTGAACGAATCCGACTTTAAGAGTGCCCCTCAACTGAAAAGGAAAGGCTCTTTCTTACTTCTATTTCTGTGCTAGTTTGTTTTGCGGCCAACTCCTGTTACCCGGGCCGACGATCCCGAACTGTTCGCTAGGGAGGAGCCTCAGGTTTTCACTAACTGACGGCGCAATGAGGCACGTTGACTTTTCAGCCAAATTGCATAACGACTGAAGTACAACTCGCCAGATGACTTTCAGCGGATCACCTGAAACCGGGAAGAGAAGGTAGATCGTACGACTGAGAAAGGTCAGAAAGCCTGTATCAGGGCTAGACCACTCTTCAACGGATTTCTATTTTAAGGCAGCCTTTGACTGTATGGTAGTTAAGAGAACTCGAGAGTGGGACCTTCAACTAATCCAGCAACGACAGATAGGTCGGACGAACGCTCTCTTCATTCCCGCAAAAAAATGTCGACTGCGATATTGAAGTTGGACCGTAGAACTCAATCAACATGAATGATGTGTTCTCTGAGTAGTTTATGCAGTGTCATAACATTCTTAGTGACGAATGAGTAAAGCTTTGTTCAATAGATCAGTTGGCAAGTTCGCGGCTTTAACGAAACTGAAATCCTCTCAAGCCACCGCGTTACTAGAGATGGCAGATGACGAAACTCTAAACCCCACAATCGAAGGAGATCAAAATGACGAAGCTTTATCCAATCCTGAAGGTGATAGTTCTCGTGTGCTTTACACTCGGAGTCAGCGCAGCCGTACAAGCGCAAGCCACGCGCACCTGGGTATCGGGCGTCGGCGATGACGTCAACCCGTGCAGCCGCACCGCGCCTTGCAAAACGTTCGCTGGCGCAATCTCGAAAACTGCGACCGGCGGCGAGATCAGCGTCCTCGATCCGGGCGGTTACGGCGCCTTGACCATTACAAAGGCGATCACAGTTGACGGCGGAACGGGTTCGGGTTGGGGCTCAGTTCTCGCGGCCGGGATCAGCGGCTTTACCGTCAACATTACCACGAACCTTTCGACCGATAAGGTCATCCTGCGCAATTTGAGCATCAACGGTAACAACACCGTCGGCGCTTTCCACGGCATCCGTTTTCTGGACGGCCAACAACTAGTAGTCGATAACGTTAATATTTTCAACTTCTCCGGTTCAGGAATCGAGATCGCTCAGGGCCAGGCTTGCAACGTGTTCATCAGGAACACGAGCATAGTCAACACCGGCGTGGGTATCAAAATCAATTCGACCAGCGGCACCGTAGCAACCACAATCGAAGATGTGTCAATAAGTGCCGCGGCCACCCACGGGCTGCAAACCATTAATAATGCGGTAGTTACAGTCAGAAGATTGACCAGCACTCGCAACGCGGCTGGCTCCGCAATTAGAGCGGAAGGGAACACCATCATTAACGTCGAGGACAGCACCGTGGCTTATAACTTGGTCGGGATTCATGCGGCGGCGGCGAGCGCCACCATCCGCATAGCCAATTGCGGCCTCTATCATAACGAGTTTGGTATTTCGGCGGTCGGAACGGTTTCGTCAGCCGGCAACAACAGAAACGCCGGCAATGTTACGCCCGGCGCGCCAAACGGGGCAGCGATCGTAGTCCATTAGATGACGTTTCTAAAACCTTCACCCCTTCATGCTCTCCGTCCGGACTCTGGTCCGGCAGGGGCGTATTTATTCACCAACGGAGTCCCAGCGCCCAAGTGGACTATGGACACACACGCGGCTTCCCTTATCTAGAGCCCGATGATTCGACGATTTCGCCGGCGCTCTGCTTGACGCTCCCCGCGCGGCTTGGCTAGACTTCACTCCTTGTTAATCCCGATTGCCGGAACACTCTTCATCAAAGTCACCAACGCGACCGCCCCGCATCCGCCATGCGGCGCGTTTCGAGGCAGCACCTGACCGACGCCCATGGAAACGGATTCAACTAAAGCTGATCTTCTTGGCGGAACGTGGTCCGAAGTGGTGTACACGCCCGAGAGCAAGCTGAGGCATCCCCTCAGATTGCTGCGCGAGATGCATTGCGACCTGTGGGCCTCACGCGAACTAGCTTGGCGGTTAATGGTCCGCGACATCAGGGGGCAGTACCGGCAATCCTTCTTCGGTGTCGCATGGGCGTTCATGCCGCCGATAGTCTTGGCCACTGGGTTTACGCTGGCCGGTAACGCCAAAGTTATCAACATCTCAGCCACGGATTTACCGTATCCCGCTTATGTAATGTTTAGCGTGATGCTCTGGCAGACGTTCGTTGAGGCGTTGAACGGGCCCGTGCAGGCTGTGGCGAACGCCAAGCAGATGCTGACGCGAATCAACTTTCCGCGTGAGGCGGTGGTGGTGGCAAAAGTTGGCGAAGTTTTCTTCAACTTCCTGATCAAGCTGATTCTGATTGTAGCCGTGTTCTTATGGTATGACATGCCGGTGACGCGCATCGCATTCCTGGCCCCGCTGGCGCTTTGCCTATTGATCGTGTTCGGAACATTCATAGGTCTGCTACTCGCGCCCATCGGCGCGCTGTACCAGGACGTCTCAAACGGCCTGAACCTCCTTACCGGGTTGTGGCTGTTTCTTACACCTGTGGTGTTCCCAGTACCCAGTACCGGCACGTTCGCCTCCATCGTTAGAGCGAACCCGGTCACGCCGCTATTAGTGACCACCCGGGAACTGGCCACGACCGGAATAGTCTCTGACCCTGACAGGTTTTTCGCGGTGAGCGCCGTGGCCCTGGTTGGCGTGCTAGTGACCTGGGTGGTGTTTCGCCTAGCGATGCCCTTCGTGATCGAGCGTGTGAGTTCGTGATGACGACCGAACCGACAAGGCGCGTAGTCGGAACTGAAGTGAGAGACTCACACGTGCTACTCACCGTCGAACATCTCTCGAAAAAATTCTGCCGGAGCCTCAAACGCTCTTTGTTCTACGGCGTTCAGGACATCGCTACGGAGTTGGTGGGCGGTCGGCGAAAGGACGCTTCCCTGCGGCCGCGGGAGTTCTGGGCGCTGCGGGATGTCAGTTGTCAACTGCGGAGGGGCGAGGCGCTGGGTCTTGTCGGCTCCAACGGGGCAGGAAAAAGTACGTTACTGCGAATCATCAGCGGCCTCATCAAACCCGACACAGGCTCGGCCACTGTCCGCGGGAAAGTCGCGCCCCTCATCGCGCTCGGCGCAGGTTTTAATCCAGTCCTAACTGGGCGCGAGAACATCTACGCGAACATGTCCATACTGGGACTGTCGACGAGGGAAATCGACTATCGCCTCGACACCGTGCTGGACTTCGCCGAAATCGAGAGCGACGCGCTCGGCGCGCCCGTGCGGACTTACAGCTCCGGCATGGCCGCGCGGCTCGGATTCGCGTGTGCGATTCACACCGACCCGGACATCCTCCTGATTGACGAAGTACTGTCAGTGGGCGACGTGAAGTTCAGGATGAAGTGTTATCGCCGGCTCGCGCGGCTGCGCGAAGCCGGGACATCGTTTATCTTAGTGTCGCACAACCCGCACGCCGTACTATCCATCTGCGATTCGGCGATCTACCTGTCGAAGGGGCGACTGTTGGCGACCGGCACGGCCGACGAGGTGCTGAGAAAGTACGAAGAAGACTTGTTCGGGGTCGCGGGAGAGAGTTCGGCCAATTCCCTGCTGCTCCCGGTAAAACCCGAGGGCGAAAGCTCGGGACTAGACATCGTCTCTCTGCACTTCAAGGACGAGCTCGGTGAGCCGCTTGCGATGCCGACGAGCGGCGAGCCCTTGACCTTCTGTGTGGCCTGCAAGGTGAGCAAGCGGATCGAGGACGTCAACCTGACGCTGCTGGTCAGAGAGCAGGCTGGCGAGGGCGAATGGGTGCTGCGTCTCAGCACGGTTGACGACGGTAGCGGTTGGAAGGTCTCGCCTGGAGAGCACGAAATGCACGTCGAGATGCCATACTGCGGCCTGCGACCCGGTCACTACGTCATGAAAATGAACGTCAGCGAAGGTGCTTTTTATCTGCTCGATGCCGTCGAGACTTTTAGCTTTAGCGTCGGGGGTAGCAGGGGCGTTAGCAACAGCTCGTTTTACCAGCAACGTTCGTGGAAGATAATCAGCCGAGATGCTATTAACACCTTGTAAATTTGTTGCCCGCATTTGTTCTTCATGGGTTCATTTACTGTCGAAACGGAAGAGCTGGATTCCTGCCCGCATTGCGATGGTAGAAGGCTCAAGACGTGGCGCAAAGGTCGGGACCGACTGCACCACCTGAGCAAGCAGGAGTTCAGTTATTCCGAGTGTAAGGGCTGCGGCTTAATCTTCCTATCTTTGAGACCGACAGAGAACGAGGCGTACAAGTTCTACCCGGAGGAATACGGTCCGTACCAGGCAGGCGGCAGCGCCCCGACAGTAGACGCTTCAGTGCCGCAGAAAATCGGTGTGTTAAAAAGAGTCGCGGAAAGATCGCTCGGTAGGTTTCTAGGCGTCGTCAACTACACAGTTGCCAGGATGTTCCCAGACGCCTTTGCGCAGAGGTTTGAAGATTTCTATCGTCCCGGGGCACGAGGGATGAAGCTGCTCGATTTCGGGTGCGGGTCAGACGTCTTCCTCAACCTGGCCGCCGCCCAAGGATGGGACACCATCGGCGTTGACTTCTCCGAAGCGACCGTGGAACGAGTCGCCGCCAGCGGGCACAAGGCGCTCCTAATGTCGCCTGCGATGTGGGACAAAATCGAAGATGATTCGTTGGACTTCGTCCGAATCAGCCACGTGCTGGAACACCTTTATTATCCGCAAGAGGTCTTACAGGCCATCAGGCGAAAGATGAAGCCGGGCGCGATCATACACATTTCCGTCCCGAATCCGAGGAGTGCTAGCTCAAGGCTCTTCGGCTCGCGCTGGTGGGGACTCGAATGCCCCCGCCACGTGATGTTGTACTCTCCGGAAGTCCTGCGACGGATGCTCCGTGAACTGGGTTTCTCCGGCATGGAGTTTCTGCATGACGTGATCACCAAGGACTTCGCGAGGAGCCTGGGCTATCTCATGTATGATCGAGGATGGATTCCACACGTCGAGATCGAAAGGATGATGCATCGCGAAAACTTGAGCCGCGCGCTTTATACCCCCGCGAGAATCGCTTCCCTGCTTTGCGTCGCCGATCGGTTTCATCTTTTCGCCAAGAAGTAGAGATTACCATGGAAGCAGTTATTGCCTGGAAACCTGTGGTCAATGATTGGGAGATGGCGAGCGCGCGACTGCGCTGTTTTCTCCCCTCGAAATATTTGAACGAGGCCGGGTGGTCGTGCGAGATGTTCAACGAGAGAAACGCGGCTCACTATGACTTGGTCGTTTTTCAGAAGGTGTATGACGAGGGGAGTATCAAACTCGCCCGGGATCTTACAAAAAAGGGCGTAAAGACCGTCTTTGACTTGTGTGACAACCATTTTTACAACCCCAACAGCGACCCTTGGATCGACGAGCGGGCGGAACGTTTGCGACGCATAATTGATAGCGTAAATGCGGTCACGGTCTCTACCCCTGAATTGAAAAAATTGATTCCCGAGAAAGACCCGGTGGTCATCGACGACGCGATTGATTGGCCCCAGAAATCCTTCATGCTCAACCTGTACGCCCGGCTGAAGAAAAATCGGAAGGGCCGGACACAAAACATGCTGCGGATTGTCTGGTATGGCAATGCAGGCAGTGAGAATCCCCGCTTTGGACTAATCGATTTGCCGCGTATTCTTCCGTCGCTCGAAAAACTAAACGCCAGGTTGCCGTTAACCTTCACTATTATCAGCAACTCCTGGGAGGCCGCGGAAAAATACGTCAGAGACGTGCCGTTCCGGGTCAAATATCACGACTGGAAGCGCTCAACGTTCTCATACCTCTTCAGTCAGCAGGACGTCTGCGTGATTCCTGTGAGCGTCAACCCTTTCACTGTGTGCAAGACAAATAACCGTCTCGTCCTTTCACTGCTGCAAGGAATACCGGTCGTAGCCGACAGAATTCCCAGCTACGATGAATTCGGGGACTTTGTACTTTTTAACGACTGGGAGAACAATCTCTACACCTACGCAACCGACACGGATTTGCGTCTGCGGCATCTTAGCGAAGGCTCTAAATACATCATGTCGAAATACAATAAGGAACGTGTCGTTCGGCAGTGGTCTTCTTTCTTTGAGAAGTTGCTCGGGTAGAGTGCCGTTTAAATGATGGAAAGCTACATTTCTCAATTCTCCGAACTACTGAAACACGAGGCGGCCACCATCGAGTGTGCCGCACGGCGTATTGAGTCCACGCAAGTGGCGCGGGCTGTTAGGCTGCTCGTCGACTGCCAAGGCAAGGTGATCCTAACCGGAATAGGTAAGTCCGGCTTCATCGCCCGTAAAGTCGCAGCGACGCTAACGAGCACGGGAACGCGCGCTGTTTTTCTGCACCCTTCCGATGCCCTTCACGGCGACCTGGGCATTATCGATTTGTCAGACGTAGTTGTGCTCTTGAGCAATAGCGGTGAAACCGATGAAGTCCTTGTGATGTTGCCATATCTCAAGCATCGCGCCGTGCCGATTATTGCCATCGTGGGCAACGTTAGTTCGACCGTTGCCCGCAACGCCGATGCGGTATTGGACGCGGCCGTCGATAAAGAGACATGTCCGTTCAATCTGGCGCCGACGGCGAGCACGACAGTGGCGCTGGCCATCGGGGATGCGCTGGCCCTTACCGTAATGCAGATTAAGGGCCTAACGCCGGAAGACTTCGCGCTCAACCATCCGGCGGGACGACTCGGCAAGCGATTGACGCTAAAAGTCGCAGACTTGATGCGCACCGGGGCGGACAACCCTAGTGTCTCGCCAGCAGCTTCCTGGCTCGAAGTGGTTTCTGCGATTACGCGCGGAGGGCTGGGGGCCGTAAACGTTGTCAACAACGACGGCGGCTTGGCGGGCATCATTACAGACGGAGACCTCAGGCGCGCCATCCAGAAGAGCAACCCGGCGAAGCTCGGAGACTTGAATGCCGAAGTGTTCATGACTCGCAACCCGGTTACCGTCACGCCAGGCGAACTCGCCTACACTGCGCTGCAGTTAATGGAGAATCGCCCTTCGCAAATCTCCGTGCTGCCGGTCGTGGACGGCGGGCGCCGTTCGGTCGGCCTGCTGCGCCTTCATGACTTGGTGCGCAGCGGGCTTTGATTTCGATTCAGGCTTCCCGTTGGCAGATTAAGTGGCTTTGATCACGGTAGTGTGCTCGGAGTTCCAATACGCGGAAGTACTTGCCCCAAGTGGTGAATAAGCACTCCCGGTCTAAGTACGTGAGCATTAGCACGCCCTTGTCGTGGTCCCAGTCGTGACAGCCTGCGGCCTGGAAGCCACTGTGGAACTCCCGATAAGTGATGTCCCTAAGGTAATGGTTCGCATCCAGCACACTGAAGATGAGGAACCCTCCTGGTCGGATAATCCGCCGCAATTCGGCGGCCCACTGGTCCATTAGGGAACAGGGAACGTGAGTGAACACGGAGTTGGCGTAGACGAAGTAAGGGAAAGTAGTGAATGATCAGGCGCCCCAGGCCCACGCCCATTTCCAGCATGTTCTGCATCCGGTTGGCGGGGTAGTCGTAGTCTCGTAGCTCCGTTTGGTAGGCCAGGGCCGTTCGGTAGCCGGAAGCAAAGAATGCGTCTGCGTCAGCCTTGTTGGCGCGCTGTATCTTCACGACGGTGTCGAGTGGGGGTACAAGAGATGGATCAGTTTGCGAGGCATGAAGCTTCAAACCATACTCGGTTTGGTAAAAGTCTCCGATGACGTTGAGCCAGTAATCCCGCTCCTCCGCCCAGCCCTCGTCAAAAGAAACTGTCGCCGTAGTGCGAACTACATCGACCCCGAAGACATTGCGAAGCCCTTTACGAACCGTCTGCTTCAATACACGTGACATGAGCCAACTCCTTCTTGACATAGCATACAGCAACAACCATCGTTCGCGGCGGTCGACGCTGATGCCAATAAAGCGGGTGCCTGCGGGCGCGACTCCTAATAGTGGTATTATGAAGTGTTTCTGAAATTAGCCTTCTCCGAGTGTCATGAAGTGAACAGGCAAACTACCGTCAGAGTATTTATCGGTTCAGGCGAAGCGAGCCTGATAGAGAGGAAGACGGCAATCCACTCCCTTCGCAAGCACACGAAAAGAGATCTCGATATTTATGTCTTTAACGGAACGCATAACGCCATCCGGTTAAATGACGGGGAACCGTTCCTTGCGCCGATGTCTTTGAGGATCAAATACCGAAACTCTGAGCGTAATGCTGATTGACTGTCAGAGATGTAGGTTCGATTTGGAAGGAATCATCAATGAAATCGACGCAGGCCTATATTCGATGTCAGACTTTTCGTGCATGTCTCCTCGTTTCCTTGCACATTACACTTACAAGATTGGACGGCTGGATCCCGCGTGGAATGTCTTCGACCAGTGGGACAATCAAACCAAGTTGATTCATTACACCAACCTTGATACACAGCCCTGGAAATATCCAAATCATCCTTATGGGGAGCTGTGGTTCAGTTACTTTAATGAAGCCCTGGCCGAAGGATACGTCACCGCCAAAGATATAGAGTTGAGTATGATCAGAGCCTACGTCAGGCGCGACTTGTTAGAGGGAAACTTTGAGCGGCAGGCATCTTCGCCGAGTTTGGTGAAGCAGTTGGCCGCGCCAGTGAAGAGAGTTCTCAAGGATGTGGCCTCACGAATCAGCATCGCCTGAGCCTCTGTTCAATTCATTGTGAGTGCGACTTTTGGTGGATTTTGGTGTACCGCGTCTCAGGCCAAGACGAGCATGGCAGCTTCAGTAGCGGCGCGCATTATTCGGAGCAGCCCTCGGCCAGGAGCCATTAACTTTAACCGAAACATGATACATCCGAAGAAGCTAACGCGAATTGTTACCTGTCAGGGTGGCATCCAGTTGATTGCGGCTCTGGCAGCACTCAGTTCTCGCGAGAGCGAACAGAAACACTTGGGTGACGAGTATCAGTACGAAGACTTTCTTGTTGTTTACGACCTTTACGCGCCACACGGCCAGCTCGAAGAATTCGCTCGCTTCGTTGTGAAAATGGCGCTGGCAGCTTGCAACTGGAAGGCCGTCATATATCTCAAACCCGAGCAGATGGATGAGCTCGCCGCGAGTCTCGACGTCTCCACGACACCAATTGTCCTTGCTCGGGTTCATGAACTGGTAGGCATCACGAAGGCCGATGAGATCTACTTGTGCCGAAACTGGCAGTTCGGCAACCGGCTAATGATTAACGCTTACCGAGAGGCCGAAAAGATATGCTACGGCGATGGCATTGGAATCTATTTCTCAGAAGCGTACTTCTTGCCGACAGTAGTAAATAACGGCCGGGGCCTTAAATCTATGATCATGGGAAAACTACGACGATTAAAGAATTCCCTGAAAGACAGAGTTCGTCCTGTCCCACCGCCTGAATCTGTCGCACCGCCTGAGATAGTCAACAAGGCCAGTGTGAGCGCGGTACTCGAGGAGGTGGATTTTGACATCGGCTATTTTCTCCTACCGGACATACTTGGCGAGACGCCGCCCATGAAAACGCGACTGGTCAGGAGAGAGTTCACCAGTAGAATCTTTCGGAAGTTGGCCGGCGCGCTCGACGCGGACCACATCGCAGATAAATATAAATTTATCTCGAGAGTTCCCACGGTCGTTCTCATGACATCAAACTTTTCGGAAGCGGCGAAGATGTCCGGCGAGAAGGAGATCGTCGCATACAGAGAATTCCTGGGTCGACTGAAGCTTCCTCGCGAATCAACACTAATCATCAAGCCTCACCCCCGAGATAGCGAGGAAAAGATCCAGGAGCTAGGACGAGCGCTGAGCGACCTCTTCTCTAATGTGGTCTTGTTGACAGACCCAAACCTATTTTTTGTCCCGTTTGAAATATTCTTAATGCAGACTTTCCGGTGTGAGAATGAAAAGGCGCTGCGCGATCTTAAGATTGTCACGTTCAGCACGGCCTGTCTCTCGCTCGAGGTCCTCTTTAACCTCGGACCAATAATTGGCTTCGGCAGTGAGATTGTCAGCAAGTTCTTCTATGAGGACTACGTCCGCGGCCGGATCAGGCACGAGCACGATTTACAGTTGGCGCTTCAAAAGTTGGCGCAGGTCGCTTGAACTTGACGCCCGTTGAGTGTGCTGACCTTGTCACATCGACAATCTAATGCGGCCGTCGTTACCGCTGATTTTCTAGTAGATCAGTCGCCGGACTTGATTCACACGGCCCACAACGTTATAACGCTTCTCTATCGTTACGGAGATCACGATGGAGTCGTTTAGCGAGAGTTCCTGGAGGGGGCGGCTCAAGCCACTACTCCCACCCCTGTTGTTGGATATCTACAGGGGCGTCCGGTACGGAAGCGCGT
>WNGA01034511.1_pt1 | contig 11536 bp, 8 predicted proteins | sample 5400061 | NCBI WGS metagenome assembly WNGA01 (sample SAMN13153366, study PRJNA577476) | soil metagenome | isolation source: 100 cm soil or saprolite under grassland replicate 2 | place: USA:California | collected 2016-06-15
CTGACGCGCGCCCCTGGCAACAATGCCGCCATTGGTGGCCTGAAGATCGTGGCACGCAACGGCTGGTTTGCGGCGCGTCCGTCAGGGACAGAAAATGTCTACAAGCTCTATGCCGAGAGTTTTACGAGTCAGGCCCACCTCGATGCTATTGTGGAACAGGCGCAACAGATGGTCCTCCGGTCGTTAGCCAGCACATGAGCCAGCTCTATCAGGAAAAGAACATATGAACACCGTGACGACACAGCCGCTTAGCCCTGAACTGCTCACCAAGATAGATGCCTATTGGCGTGCTGCCAATTATCTGGCGGTCGGGCAAATCTATCTCTACGACAATCCGTTGCTGCACGAGCCACTGCAGAGAGAACACATCAAGCCCCGCCTCCTGGGGCACTGGGGCACAACGCCTGGCTTGAACCTGCTTTACGTGCACCTCAACCGTATCATCAAAGAGCAGGATCTCAACGTCATCTACATCACGGGTCCTGGCCATGGGGGGCCGGGTCTGGTGGCCAATGCCTACCTCGAAGGCACCTATAGTGAAGTGTACTCGCACATCTCGCTGGATGAGGAGGGCATGCAGCGGCTCTTCAAGCAGTTCTCCTTTCCTGGTGGGATCCCGAGCCACGTTGCCCCGGAAACACCCGGCTCTATCCACGAGGGGGGCGAGCTGGGATACGCGCTTGTGCATGCCTATGGAGCAGCTTTTGACAACCCGGACCTGCTCGTTGCCTGTGTGATTGGTGACGGCGAGGCGGAGACTGGCCCTCTGGCAACAAGCTGGCACTCTAACAAGTTCCTCAATCCAGTCCGCGATGGGGCAGTCTTGCCGATTCTGCATCTGAATGGCTACAAAATTGCCAATCCCACTGTCTTAGCACGCATCCCGGATGACGAACTCGCAGCGCTCTTGCGTGGCTATGGCTACGAGCCATACCTGGTCGCCGGCGACGACCCCATGACCGTGCACCAGTGCCTGGCCGGCACACTCGATACCGTCATCGCCGCGATCAAACGCATGCAGCACGAGGCGCGTACCAGAGGTTTTACCGGACGTCCACGCTGGCCCATGATCGTTCTGCGCACCCCAAAAGGCTGGACTGGGCCCAAGGAAGTCGATGGCCAGCCAGTAGAAAGCACCTTCCGGGCGCATCAGGTACCAATGGGGGAGATGGACAAGCCCGGGCACATCGCCCTCCTCGAACAGTGGATGAAGAGCTACAGACCCGCGGAACTCTTTGATACGACGGGGAAACTGCAGCCGGAGCTGGCGGCACTGGCGCCGCAGGGCGCACGCCGCATGAGCGCCAACCCGCATGCCAACGGCGGTATGCTCCTGCACGACCTGCGTCTGCCCGACTTCCGCACTTATGCGGTGGACGTCACCAGGGTAGGCGTGGTCGAAGCTGAGGCCACGCGTGTGCAGGGGCAGTTCCTGCGCGATGTGCTCAAGTGGAACCCCACAAACTTCCGTCTTTTTGGGCCTGACGAGACCGCATCGAACCGCTGGAACGCCGTGTTCGAGGTGACCAATCGCTGCTCCACGGCAGACATCCTGCCCATCGACGACCACATCGCGCCGGATGGGCGCGTCATGGAGGTCTTGAGCGAGCATATGTGCCAGGGCTGGCTCGAAGGCTATCTGCTCACCGGCCGCCACGGCTTCTTCAACTGCTACGAGGCGTTTATCCATATCATCGACTCGATGTTCAATCAGTACGCCAAGTGGCTGAAAACCACGCGGCATATCCCGTGGCGGCGACCCCTGGCGTCGCTGAATTACCTGCTCACCTCACACGTCTGGCGGCAGGATCACAATGGCTTCAGCCATCAAGATCCCGGGTTCATCGACCATGTCGTGAACAAGAAGGCGGAAGTAATCCGCGTCTATCTCCCACCGGATGCGAATACGCTGCTCTCGGTGACCGACCACTGTCTGCGCAGCCGCAATTACATCAACGTCATCGTGGCTGGCAAACAGTTGGCCCCGCAGTGGCTCGATATGGACGCGGCGATGAAACACTGCACGGCTGGCATTGGCATCTGGGAATGGGCCAGCAATGATATGGGGAGCGAGCCGGACGTGGTGATGGCGTGCTGCGGCGATGTCCCTACCATGGAAACGCTCGCGGCGGTCGACCTCCTGAGGGATTACGCGCCTGATCTGAAGATTCGGGTCATCAACGTAGTCGACCTCATGAAGCTCCAACCGCCGAGCGAACACCCACACGGCTTGAGTGACAAAGCCTTCGACACGCTCTTCACGACGGACAAGCCGATCATTTTTGCCTTTCATGGCTATCCCTGGTTGATTCATCGTCTCACGTACCGTCGGACCAACCATGACAACCTGCACGTGCGCGGCTACAAAGAAGAAGGGACGACCACCACGCCCTTCGATATGGTCGTCTTAAATGATCTTGACCGCTTCCATCTCGTCGAGGATGTCATTGACCGTGTGCCGAAGCTCGGCACGCGCGCTGCCTATGCCAAACAGACTATTCGTGACAAGCTCATCGAGCACAAGCAGTACATCGCCCAACATGGCGAGGATCTGCCTGAGGTGCGTCACTGGAAGTGGGGCAGTAGAGGCTAATGCGATGGTAGCGGGTACTCCACCCCCGGTCGCACACGAGGCGGACCCCGTGCCCCACCGGGGACGAGCGTGGGATATGGCAGTATTTACGACCGGACCTCGGCGGTGCTTTTCAGATAATCGGCCAGCTCACTAGCATGCCGCTCCGTATCGGCGAGGATCTCCAGGAGGAGGCGCCGGGTTGTCGGATCGCTATCGCCGATCTCACGAATCAGGGTGGTATAGGCGGCCACCTGTTGCCGTTCGAGCCGTCTCATCTTTGCGGCGGCCTGCTGTATGGTCGTGTCGGGATGGATGACTTCCACCCCAGGGGTCATGATCTCTTTGAGTTTCATCCCTACATCTCCTTCCATTCCAGAGTAAGTGAGACTCGGGTTTGGAGCAGGGCCTAAGAGGCCCTCACCGCTTCCTCTCGCAAGTTTCATACCACATGGAGCGTGTCTGCCTCCTGAGGGGGAGCACCCGTTACCCTGGCCTCGCACCAGCATACAGGAAAGGCTGGCACTGTATGGGGCCCTGTTGCTCGGACGACGGGCGCAGATCTCGCCAAGAGTAGGAAGCTCTCTCAAACTGAGAGAGGTGGGTTAATTTGAGAGGTGGAAGAGCAGGTATCTGAGGCTTTCAGCGAGGAACTTTCACTCTTTTATCGAACGATCTGTTGGCGTGCTGCTCTTCCTCTTGATGTTGGTGACGTTTTATGACGTGGCGTGATTGGCTCATCAGCGGGCTGACCATAGTCCTCTAATATCGTGTCATGCTCCCAAAGGCGAAGCAGTGCAGCAGGCGACTACCCACCTTCAGCGCTGGCTCTGGAGGGATTGCAAACCCTGACACCTAGGTCTCGGGCATGGGCCCAGACGTTTCCTGGTCTTTTGTATAGACTCGCTCGACCTCCTCGTATGGCACGTCGAAGACGAGGCCATAGCCCTCGCGGATCAGCTGTAAACGACCATGGACCACGGCCATGTGGTGAATATTAGTGAAAAACCACGTTTTGTGCCCACCGTTATCGTAGCGGCGTTCTTTGAAGACGACCGCGACGTAGTGGGCCGTGGGCAGGGATTCACTGCTCGGTATGGCGGGTCTCGTGGGATCTGCTGCGGAGGCCTCTCGCGGCAGCGGCTCCATTTATATTATCCTTGCTCAACCAGTTCCGAGATCTTGGGTACCCTCTCATGCTTACCAAGAGCAAGCGTTACCCAGAGTTTAATGCAAAAAATATGCCACCTTAGTCTCTCGGCAGCATATGTCGATCCACGGCATAGGCACGCATCTCTGACAATCATAGCTGCTGTAGACGCTGCCTCATTTTAAGAGAGATTGCTCTAGGAATAACAAAGCAAGAACGATCATACGGATTCTTACTATCATCTGGTATGTAATTTGCCCTCATAAAGCAATGACACTTTTTTTCTTCGATATAAGGCGTCATGGTCAACTGCGGAAAGTGCTGGTGCGCCCGGAGCGCAACGGCTATCTCTACACCCTACGCTAGGAATTCCACAAGCTTTGCACCGGCGCAAGGGCTGGGGTCGCCTGCACGCGCACGGAGGCGACATGCGAACCCTCGCACCGTTCCTCGTCCTGAGGTGTATCCCTCTATGCTGCTCTTGTTTGTGCTGTTACTCAGTATGAGACTGGCCGAAGCGCAGCCACCTCCCCCGCAGGCACATGAGTACATTCGCGTGGTCCAGGAAAACGGGGCCTGGTGGTTTCAGGATGGTTCCGGGCATAAGTTCTTCTCACTGGGAGTGAACTGTATAGGGGGGTGTTACGGCCATGCCGAAGCCACGCCGATGAGCCCTTCAAGAAAACAGTGGATAGTCTCCTTGCTAAAAGACTGGGGGTTTAACACGGCAGCGTGTTGGAGTAGTCCCTCAGTATGGGATGATGTGTATGTGGCAGATCAGATCTACGCCAGATTTATTCCTCATGCAAACGATGTATTCGATGCATCGTTCTGGCATGGACCATATGCGGACAACCTCAGGAACGAGGTTATGCCCTTTCGAGGCAAGAAGAATTTTATTGGATACTTTCTGGACAATGAACCCGAGTGGAAGGCGCAGCGCATGTTTGAATTTTATTTGCGCCTCGGGAAGAGCAAGCCAGGCAGCCAGGCCTTGATCACCTACCTCAAAATGTATTACCAGGGCAAAATCCGTACGCTGAATCACGAATGGGGGACCTCACATGCGAGCTTCGCTAAGATCCCTGGGACCCGTCCACCGAAGCGGTACTCTATGCAAATGCAGCAAGGCATTGTGAGGGCATGGAGAACCAAGGTCGTTGCCACATATTACCAGCGGTACGCCGCCATGGTCCGCGCCCTCGATCCTGATCATCTCATCCTGGGCATCCGCTACAAAGGCGTACCTGATATGGCGTTGTTCACCGCACTGTCACCCTACTTTGATGTCAACTCCATCAACGACTACAACCGCTATGGACACCTGAAGCCCGTGTACACCACCTTGTACAAGGCCACCGGCAAACCCCTGATGCTTACGGAATTGTCTTTTTCCGGTTTTCCGTCTCCCGGGCATAAATCCTCACTCTTCATCGAGGTGTATACGCAGGCCAATCGTGGGATCGGCTACCACAAGTACACGTTGCAGGCAGCGCGGGCGCCATTCATGGTCGGGATGCATTGGTTCATGTGGATGGATTATGCGAAGCAGGAAACAGCCACAAGTGGTTATCTGCCTGACGCCAATGTGGGCCTCGTCGCCGCTGGTGAGGCACCAGTCTATGAGGAACTCGGAGGCTGGATCAAGTATACAAATACTGAGGTGGAGGCAACTCACCGGACTATCCGATGGGAGCCACCTCACGAGCCAGAGCTCCAGCGCCGCCCTTTGCAACGTTTTGTCCCCACAGTGGATGGCGATATTTCAGAATGGCCAAAAGCCCTGGCCATCAAGCCTACCGTGGTCACCTCCTTAGTCGACGAGGTGCGGGCCGATCATATCTACTTTCTCTCCTGGGACGGGCAGTATCTCTATCTGGCAGGTGACATCGCCGCTACGCCCCTGGAACCTCCGCCTACGAAGCAGGCCCGGGCGTGGGAGAGAGATTACCTCTCTATCCAACTCAGTCCTGTGAAGGCACGCGAGACCCACGCAGACTCGGCCCCGGCTCTGTTCATTTATCCCATTGGGGGAGGGCGTGACCAGCGCCAGCCTTATGCCGCTCGATGGCATGGGCCAGAAGGCTACCGGCCGATGTCGCTTCGGGTGGTAACGCGTCACAGCTCCAGAGGTTTCACCATTGAAACCCGCATCCCTGGGAGAGCCGTATGGGGATTCAAGGGGAGATCCGGAGACTCATGGAGGATCAAGCTGAGGTACCAAAATGTCAAAGAGATCTATCAGACAACTTGGCAAGGTATCGTGACACTTCGACCATGACAACGCACAGTGAAGGAGGGGCACGGTACGAGCATCACCGGGGTGAAGAGGGCGAGGATCACCGCGCCACTCCTCCAGCCTTTTAGGAATCGAGGCCCCAGACTTGTGACTCCCGGGAGAGGGCCTGGGCATTTTCCCTTGACACTGGGATACTGTCATACTATCAGAAGTTTGCGGCAGGCTAGCCATCTCCTCATCAGCTAGTATAGGGGTTGGCTCTCTTTCAGGAAACGTATGATGGACCCGGCATTGGCGTGTGATCCAGCACTGCGGAAACACTCGGGTTGGGCGAGTGCTGGTTCGCCGAGCATCACTTCACCGATTATTCCCTCCTGCCCAGCCCCAACCTGATGATTGCCTCGGCCATTCAGCGTACCACACGCATGCGGTTCGGCAACTATGTCAACGCGCTGTCGTTTCATCACCCGCTCCGGCTCGCCGCTGAGGCCGCCATGCTGGATAATTTAGCGCAAGGACGCTTTGATTTTGGCGTTGGCAGGGGCGTGCGGCAGGGAGAGTTCGCCAAACTTGGCCTCAACTACGACGACGCGGTCGCGATGACTGAGGAGGCGATCGACATTTTGCGCAAAGTGTGGACGCAGGACAGTTTCTCCTATGAAGGCCGCTTCTGGCGCTTCCCGGAGCTAAGCCTGCGGCCATCCGTGTACCAGCAACCGCATCCGCCGCTGCACGAGGTGGCCAGTCGCCCCGCCTCGGTGGCCCGCGTTGGTGCGCGGGGCTGGCCGGTGGCCCTACACTTTACGCCGACGGAGGTCGTGGCGCGCTGTATTGAGGAGTATCATGCGGCCCTGGCGGCACGTGCAGAGCCCATGGGCCAGGGGCCGTATCGACCGCGTGTGCTGCTCTGCCGTGAGACCTACGTCGCCGAGACACCAGAGGTGGCCCGTAGCGAGGGAGCGTTGGCGCTCCAGGGCTTCTGGCATCTATCGTCTCTGGCTGCGCCGCCGCCGAGCACATACTCTGACGAACGATTCAAGCAGCTCACGGGTCGTGTCTGGAGCGGACGGAGTTACGACGAGCTGGCAGCCATTGGCGGCATGCTGATCGGTGCGCCAGAGCAGGTAGCGGCACAAGTCGAACAGCTGGAAGCGATCGGCGTCGATACGCTCCTGCTCGTGTGTAGCTTTGGCAACCTGGCGCATGTGCAGGTCTGCCGCTCGCTGGAGCTCTTCGCCCAGGCGATGATCCGCCCGCGCCAGACGGTGGCGACGGCAGCCTCCAGATGAGCGACAGGTAAGGTCGCCGGTTTTCAAGTAAATGATGTCAACATGCAAGTAACTCCGCAAGCAGACCATAGGGGTTCAGCATACCGATCTTGTCACCCCGCTGCGGTCGCGTCTCAGTCACCGTGAGGCTATACTTACGGACGTACTAGCGCAGGGGGATCTCAGTGCTGCTGGTGGGTATAGTGCTGGCAGCACGGTTTGTGCCTTGACTGCAAGCATGGAGTGAACTATGCGTCATGTTGGACAGAGCTGGCGTAGCCCAGGGCACGGATGCATCCCTGTGGTGCGGCGTGCCTGGCTCTGGTCAGGGTTAATACTCTTCAGCTACGTTGCCTCGCATCTCGCAAATCACGCACTGGGTTTGCTGTCGCTGGAGGCGATGGAAACCGGGCGCGACTGGTTTCTCACCGTCTGGCGCCACCCTATTGGCACCGTTGCCCTCTACGGCGCGCTGATCGCCCATATGGCGCTGGTGCTGTTATCGCTCTATCAGCGCCGTCACTTCCGCCTGCCAGCCTGGGAGGCCATCCAACTCCTCCTCGGGCTGGCTATTCCACCACTCCTCATCTCGCATATTGTCGCGACCCGCCTGGCGCATGCCTGGTTCAATACCTCTGACTCATACACGCGCCTGGTCCTGCTCTACTGGCAGATCCGTCCTGAACTCGGCGCCAAACAGGCGATTCTCTTAACCATTGCCTGGGCCCACGGCTGCATGGGGCTGCACTTCTGGCTCCGGCTCAAGCCGTGGTATCCCCGGGTCGTCGCGCCGCTCTTTGGTATCGCCCTGTTCCTACCCGTCCTCGCACTGCTGGGCTTTGCCCAGGCTGGACGGGAGGTGTCCCGGTTGAGCCAGGAGGAAGGCTGGGTCGAGCACAGGATACATCTTATGCATGCCCCGAATCCTACGGAGCGGGCTATCCTGGAGCGCACGAGCGACGTCCTCCTGGGAGGATTTGCCGGCAGTATTGGACTCACACTGATGGCCCGTGCGGTACGACATAGGTACGCCCAGCGGCGTCAGGTGATCCGTATTACCTATCCAGATGGCCGCGAGGTCGTGGTCCAGCTCGGTGCGACTGTGCTCGAAGCAAGCCGACACGCCAGGCTCCCCCATGCCTCGGTGTGTGGTGGGCGTGGACGTTGCTCGACATGTCGCATCCGCGTGGTCCGAGGACTCGAATTCCTGCCGCCAGGGAGTGCAGAGGAGCGCCGTGTGCTCACGAGCGTGGGGGCGCCGCCGAACGTCCGGCTGGCGTGCCAGGTACGGCCAACGCGCGACCTGTCGGTGATCCCCCTCCTGCCAGCAGATGCGCAGGCACGAGACGGCTTCGCCCAGCCTGGATATCTCGCTGGGCAAGAGCAGGAGATCACCGTGCTGTTCGCCGATATCCGTGGCTTCACCCGGATTGCTGAGTACAAATTGCCGTATGACGTGGTGTTTCTCTTGAATCACTACTTCGATGTCGTCGGCAGTGCGATCGAGCAGGCGGGCGGGATTGCTAACCAATTTACCGGCGACGGCGTCATGGCCTTGTTCGGTGTGCAAGCCGATCCGAGCGAGGGCTGTCGCCAGGCACTGGCCGCCGCTGTCGCTATCGTGCGCGGCATATCCGAGCTCAGTCTGACCCTGGGCGAGGAGATGGAGGAACCACTCAGGGTAGGTCTCGGCATCCATACCGGCCCGGCGGTGGTGGGCCGTATGGGACGGGGGGTGGCCCTGTACCTGACTGCAGTAGGAGACACCGTGCATGTGGCCAGTCGGCTGCAAGAGCTGACCAAGGTCTACGGGTGCCAGCTGGTCATCTCGGATCAGGTAGCCATGCGAGCCGGGCTTGAGATGTCAGTGTTTCCGCGTCACGAGCTGACCGTACGTAATCGGAATGATCCGCTCGTCATCATGACCGTCGATGATGTGCAGGCCCTCGCGCAGGTGCCAGAGAGCAGCGGGGTGTAGTGCTGCACGTGCGGTAGAGGCTGGACCTTAGACCGCTGACCTGTTAGCATAGGCCTCCTTGTCAAGCCTTGCGATCTATTGGGAGGTAGATATGCGCAGTATCGATATTCACGCTCATTTGACCCCGCAGTGCTTCATCCGTGCCGTTGAGGCTGGGCAGACCTGGCACGGCATCCAACCTGGCAGCGTGCGCATTGCTCCCCGAGCTGTCTGGACCCCACCCCAGCGCCTCGCTGACATGAACTCGCTCGGGGTCGACGTCCAGGTCGTCTCCACCGGGGCAGGCTTCTACTACTACGATCGAGATGCCCACACCATTGCCGCCATGCACCAAGAGTGCAATGACGAAGTGCATCAGATGACGATGGACTATCCGGAGCGTTTCAAGGGTTTTGCCCAGATTCCGATGCAGGACGTGCCGGCGGCCATCGCCGAGCTGGACCGGGCGGTCAACAAGCTGGGGCTGGTGGGGGCGATGATCGATGATAAAGTCAACGGGCGCACGTATGATGACCCGTCCTTCCTGCCGCTGTGGAAGGCGGCAGAGCAGATGGGGGCTTTAATGTTTATCCATCAGGGGGGAGCAACCCTGGTCAGAGAGCGCACTGACCGCTACCACCTGCCCAACACTATCGGCAACCTGGTAGACCGGGCGGTGACGTTCGCCTCGTTCGTCTTTGGCGGAGTCATGGACCAGTGTCCTAACTTAAAAATCTGTTTGGCCCACGGTGGGGGCTATACCTGCTTTGGCATCGGCCGCATGGACCGGGGCTGGCAGGTACGCTCCGAGGCCCGCGCTCACCTCCCGAGTCCACCCAGTGCTTACCTCAACAAGTTCTACTACGACTGCCTGACCCACAGCGAAGCAGCCCTGCGTATGGTGATTGACACTGCCGGCATCGACCGGGTGATCTTTGGCACCGACTGGCCTGCTGATATGGCAATCGACTGGCCCGTCTCCTGGATATTAAGCCTGCAAAGCCTGACCCAGGAAGAAAAAGAAGCCATCCTCTACAAAAACTTGGAGAAGCTGTTAGGGCTCTAAAGGAGACATATGCGCGCCATCGATCTGCATGCGCATCTCACCCCGCAGTGTTTCCAGCGTGAGGTGCTGGCTGGAAAAACGTGGCACGGGATGACCGGTGCCGAAGGTGAACTGTCGAATCCGAGGAACGCCTGGACACCAGAACAGCGTCTGGCCGACATGAACTCCCTGGGGGTCGATATTCAGGTCGTCTCCACCAACGTCGCCTTTTACCAGTACGATCAAGATGTCGCCACTACCACGGCGATAGCCCGGGCCTGTAATAATGAAGTGCATCAGATGACGATCGACTACCCTGACCGCTTTGCTGGCTTGGCGACCTTGCCAATGCAAGACATTCCTGCGGCCATTGCCGAACTGGAACGGGTCATGGTCCAGCTCGGCTTTAAAGGGGCGATGATTAACGATCAGATCAATGGTCGTACCTTTGATGAGCCGGAGTTTTTGCCTTTCTGGAAAGCCGCGGAACAGATGGGTGCCATGCTGCTAATCCATCAGGCCAGGCCGACGCTGGTCACCCAGCGGACCACACGTTATCACCTGCCCAACACCATCGGCAACCTGGTGGACCGGGCAGTCACTTTTGCCTCATTCGTCTTTGGTGGGGTGATGGATGCCTGCCCTGATCTCAGAATCTGCCTGGCCCACGGTGGAGGCTATACTTGCTTTGGCATTGGCCGCATGGACCGGGGTTGGCAGGTGCGCTCTGAAGCCCGGGTGCATATCACCCAGCCTCCCAGTGCCTATCTAAAGAGGTTCTACTACGATTGTCTGACCCATAGCGAGGCGGCTCTACGCCTGGTGATCGACACCGCGGGTGCGGACCGAGTCGTCCTGGGCACCGACTGGCCCGCAGACATGCGTATTGACTGGCCCGTGGCCTGGGTGCTGGGCCTCCAGAGCCTGACGCAGGAGGAGAAAGAACTCATCCTCTGGAAGAACTTAGAGCGGTTGCTGGGCCTCTAGAGCGGATTTCGTTCGAGTGTATGGCATGCAGCCAAGACACTGGATGCCCACCTACGCGGGCATGACAATCAAGAGGTCATTCCCGCGAAAGCGGGAATCCAGGAGCCGTACTTCCAATTGCAAGCCGCTCTAGGAACCCAAGGAAAAAGAAGAGTCGCATTATGAGCATCAAAACACGTGCCACGATAGAGGACTTATACAAAGTGGAGGGCAAGGCGGAACTGGTGAACGGGGAGATTGTCCGCATGCCACCAGCGGGGGACGAGCCGGGCAGAGCAAGTGTGAATCTGGTCATAAGCCTGCATGATTACGAAAGAC
>WNGA01011513.1_pt1 | contig 11534 bp, 14 predicted proteins | sample 5400061 | NCBI WGS metagenome assembly WNGA01 (sample SAMN13153366, study PRJNA577476) | soil metagenome | isolation source: 100 cm soil or saprolite under grassland replicate 2 | place: USA:California | collected 2016-06-15
CACTAAAGATCAGCAGTCTCCGTTCCCCGAATTTTTCGCGTTGATTCGCGTGTTTCGTGGGCAACTCTTTCTTCTTGGTGAATCGAAACCGCGGATTACGCGGATTTCACCGATAATGAACCCGTTTTGACTGATCACCGTCAGTCGCCTCCCCAGTCGCTTCGTTTTCTTCGCTTCCTTCTGTTCGGCATTTTCTTACAGAAGGTAACGAAGGCAGCAAAGAAACCTGAATTTTAGCCTTTCGTGCCGTTCGGTTCGTTCATTGTTCGTGTGCATTCGTGTCGATTCGTGGTTAATCAAACCACGGATTACCCACCTTCGCACGAGGCTACGGCGGGCAAGCAGCGGATTTCACGGATGACGAACCCAAACCGATCACCGTTACTGGCAACTGCCCACTCACTACTGGCGACCTAATTTTAAAACGGGCTGATTAGCGGAATCGGCTGACGCCGATTGCGCTTGTAGGTCAAGAAGTCACGATCGGTCGTGAAAATAAAACAATCACGCTCGATTTCAGTCATTCTCACCAGGCACGCATCAGCAAACGACATGGGTACACTCGCGTAACGCTCGATGTGATCCAGAATTTCGGCCCAATGTGCAGAGTAAGAAAAATCGGGAGCAGCGCGGATTAGCTCCTGATGCAACAAGCCGAGGAGCAGGGCGTTTCCGCCACGAATCCGCGACAGAAGAAAAAAGACTTCCGACAAAACCGCTTCACATGTAAGCAACGGCTCGCGCAAGTTTGCGACTTCACTCTTCGCCCACTCGTGATGCGTGTCGCGGCGATCGAGCAAAGCGACGATCGGCCCGGTATCAACGAGCACGCGCCTTGCCATATCCCTTCATTCGCGCCTTGTTCGTGGAGAGATCCCCCGGCCCGGAGAGTTTCCCGATATATGGCCGCATCGCCTCCAGCAGCGACATCGACCTCTTTTGCGCGCCTGTTCTGAGAGCTTCGCGCAGCACATCGGACTTGGTCAGCTTCGAAGCGGCTGCCATTGCTTCGAGCCGGGCAAATTCCGGCTCCGAAAGTTTAACCGTAACTGTAGGCACAAAATAGCGTATTACGTTTTTCCAAAAAGGCAATACCAGATGCTGTGGCGCGTGCCTCCGCGTATTTCGACCTCGCCCTCAACTCTCAACTTTGCGGTTGTGAGTGGTCGCTTCTCTGGTATAATCCGTCCCCCGTGTTTCCCCGACAGGCCAGTGGTCCCCGTTCAGCTGTAGAGGCTGCCGTGCCGGCCGCAGTTTTCAAAGGTTCGCAGGCGACCCGACTGCCATTACAGTCGCCGCGTGATTGCGACTCGGCTCCCTCTCTCAACTCTCAACTATCAACTATCAACTCAGTTCGAGCAGGCTTTACTCTGCTCGAACTTCTGATTGTCATCGGCATCATAGCCCTCTTGATGGTCTTGCTTGCTCCGGCGTTTACAACCATCAAGACTGGCGGAGACGTTACCAACGCCGCATACACGATCAAAGGCGTGCTCGACACCGCCCGCACCTACGCGAAGGCAAACAACACCTACACCTGGGTCGGCTTTTACGAGGAAGATGTCTCACAGCCGTCGGTGGTTCCTGCGCCACCTGTGTGCACCGGCTGCGTTGGTAGACTCGTAATGTCAATCGTCGCTTCAAGGGATGGGACTAACGTGTACAGCTCTGGCACTAACATCTGTGCGGGCTCAGGCACGGGAACGATCTGCCCCGACAAGCTGATCCAACTAGGAAAGTTAATAAAAATCGAGAATGTTCACCTGCCGCTTTTTGCTCTAGGTAGCGGCACGGGCGATACATTTGACGCAAGGCCCTCGCCTTCCCCAGCTTCTGATGCTAACTATTCCCGATTTGGGGAATTGAACGGCACAGCGCCGAATACGGCTCCGCTGACGACACCGCATAACTTTCAGTACCCGGTGGGAAATCCAGCTCCGGCTGCTCAGTACACATTCAACAAAATGCTGCAGTTCAGCCCACGTGGCGAAAGCAGAGTTAATGGGAACAGTTACGACATCCGTCGCGTGGTGGAAGTTGGCCTGCTTCAAACGCACGCAACTGTGGTGCCTACGCCCAGCCCCGCCGCTGGTCAATACCCTGGTAACGTCGCAGCGGTTCAAATCAATGGCTTCGCTGGCGACGTAAAGATCTATCGACGATGAAACACCTGTTATTAGCGAGCCGACCGGTCGAGATCACTTTGAGAATTGACGGCGCCGCCGCCAGTATGAAAAACTCATGGAACATGAAACAGCCCCTTTCAAACGTGGCGGCGTTTTCATTGGTGGAGGTGACGTTGGCGTTGGGTGTGGCTGCGTTTTGCTTGGTTGTGCTGTTGGGATTGCTACCGACGGGACTAAAGACTCAACAGGCGAGCATCCAGCAGACAACTGCCAACGCGATTATTTCAACAATTTGGTCCGATTTGCGCGCCGATCTTATCCTGCCCCCGGGACTATATCGTCATTTAGAGGAGGACTCCGGGTATCAACTTCATGGCCATTGGGCGGGAATGCAGCAGCCTGACACGCTCTATTTCACACAGGAAGGGAAGCAAACCGGCACTGTAAGCCAGCCCCCTCCGCCTCCGCCGGCAGACGCAGTATTTAGGGCGAAGATTACGTATAATCCGGTGCCACCGACCGGGAACACATCAGTGGCGAATATTAGAGTCAGTTGGCCGGCGCAAGTCGATCCGGATCAACCGGGCGCAGTTCCAGCCGGCTCGGTGACGAGCCTGATCGCCGTTAATCGATGATTGCCAAACGATCTGGTCCCTCGACACTGCAGCTTAGATGCAGAGGGTTGGCGCTGAAACAACATGGCCGCTCCAGCGGGCCCTGTCACGCCGCAGTCCCGCGACTGCGGGACGAAGGCGGATTTACGCTGGCTGAGTTACTCGTGTCGATATTCGTCCTAGTAATAATTATCCTGATGTTCTCCCAGCTGATGATCAGCGCAACAGCCATTAGTCGAACTGGCCACAAACACATCGACACCGATACACAGGCGAGGGTGGTCTTTGATCGGATGGCGCTGGACTTCGCAAAAATGCTGAAGCGAATCGATGTGGATTATTTTGTAAAAGGACCTGCGAATTATAACAACCACGGTCACGGTCAAGGCCACGGATGGGGCCGTGGGCTGGGAACGAATCAGCAGGGCAGTGATTCGATCGCTTTCTTCAGCCAGGTGCCCGGCTATTACCCCACATCCGGTTCAGGCGAGCAAAGTCCGATTTCGCTTGTCGCTTATCGGGTCAACCAACGAAATAGCAGCACTAACCCGTCTTATCTCAGACTTGAACGGATGGCCAAGGGGTTGCATTGGGCTGGGATGGACGACAATCTAAACGCTACAAATCAAAACGCGATATGTCCGATTCTTTTCCTACCCCAAACAATTGAGACGATTGGACCATGGTACGCTGCGGTCAACAACGGCAACAGCTGCGGTGGCGGCGGCAACAACAATTGCGACCCGGATTATGAGGTGATTGGTCCCGGCGTTTTCCGGCTTGAATATTACTATCTCCTGAAGAACGGACGGTTGACGGATGTTCCATGGGACAGACTCGATTGGCCAACGCGACAAAACCTCGGCAACGACCCCGACCCAATAGCGAATCCAAATATCGGCCTTAATGACGTAGAGGCAATTGGAGTGACGATCGCTGTAATAGATCCGGCAGGTCGCAAACTGATTGATGCCGCTAACCCGAACAGCCTTCTCAATCTCGTCGCAGACCTGGACGACTTCGTGTCGGCGCATGGCAGGGGCGCTGGCAACCAGACAAGATACATTGGCATGATGGAAGCCGCGTGGAAGGGCGTTTTGTTTGGGGACCCCGCAAACGGCGTGCCTGGTATTATCAATACCGGCCAGACCAGTTCTGGTACACCTGTGCCACCCGAAGCAGCCAAGGCGATCAGGGTTTACACTCGCTACTTCGATTTAAAGACCTTGGCAAGATGAATTGGCTGCCCAAAGCGGTTCCTGCCAGGGAACGCGCTGCCGCGCTCATCATCGTGCTGGCCTTTGTTGTGCTCCTGACCGGTCTGGCGGTCGCCTACCTTTCCAGAACGACAAGTGATCGCCAGGTTGCCCACGGCAGCTTCAATCAATCAAACGTAGATTTACTGTCCCAAAGCGCGATGGACACCATTATCGGCGAGGTCCGCCAGGAGATTGTGGACCCGGTCCGCTCGACGGCGTCAACTGTAAATGTAAATGGCGTTGATGTTACCATCTATACACCAACGTCTCCTGCTAATATGGTTCCTCAACGCAATGTAAACCTTGCTGGCGTGTTCAATCTGATTCGGCGGAGTACTTCTGGGATCAATTCAATGACCGATGTGTCCGCCAATGACCGTTATGTTACCAGCACGCGATGGAACGCTCACTACTTAATTCCGAAGGGAGACGTGAACACCAGCGATCCTTCGCCGACGCCCACGTTTAATGCCGTAACGCCAGACTGGGTTTTCGTTACTAGCGTAGGCGTTACTCCGTCGCCTCCCCCGGCTGACGTCATTGGCCGCTACGCCTACGCAATTTACGATGAAGGTGGTTTGCTGGATGCTAATTTAGTAGGCCTACCTTCGCCTACTCCGGGAGCAGTGACAATTGCGTCGCCTTCTCCGAGCCGCACGGTTTACCCTTCCCGAAAGGGCACTGTCGCGTTTGCCGACCTTACGGCCCTCCGTCTGACTTCGACGGGCAGTACACCCGACCCATTGACCCTCAGCAAGGTCGTAGGCTGGCGAAATTATGCGACCACGCTCGTGCCCACAAACAGGACCTTCCCTAACCTTTCACCGTCGCCGACAGAGTTTGTAACCTACTTTCTAAATAACAGTCGTGATTTTCTGACAGTTAACCCTGTCACCAACTCTAGAGGCCGCACCGACCAGAGGTTCAGCACGCGAGCGGAACTTATTCAATTCGTTGTGTCTGGCCTTGGGCCGGCGGCGATGCCTAACTTACTGCAATATCTTGGTACTTTTTCGCGCGAGCTAAATGCACCAACGTGGCAGTCTGCGACCAATCCTATTTCGCGGCGCTTTCAACTGGATAACATTAGTCTCTTAGGGAGCAGCCCCACGCCAGCCCCGACCGGTCAGCGAGCAACGGATATCCACACGTACTTTGGTTTGCAATGGTCCACTACAGCCAATCGCTGGCAATATGTGGGACAAGGTACCACGCTGTTAGATGCGATCCCGACTCCAGCGCCAGGTGGATCTCCGGCACCGGACTTCTTTCAGATTTTGAGCTACGCCTATTCAAATCCGGGACCAACGCCCACCATCGATAAGATTCTATCGCTCGGTGCTGCGATTATTGATCAGTACGACGCCGACCAAGTTACTACGGCGATCGAATATGGTTCTGCGGCTACACCGCAGCCGGTCGCCTGGGGGGCGGAGTGTGGGCAGGGCTGCAGCACAGTTACGCCGATGGGCTCTCCTGTTCCATCACCGTCGCCGACGCCAATTGCGGGATACACACCAGTGCTTAACCGGCCCTTCCAAAATGTGGGAGAGCTTGGGTACGCATATAACCCAGTCACCGGTAATACTGTGAATTTCTATACATCCGGCAGCACCGGCGCTGCCCTCCTGGATTTGTTTACCTATAACACTACCGGTAATACCGCTACTTACGGTCTCCCCTATCCGTTGCGTGCTGGCACTGTGAATTTGAATACGCGAAACGCTCCCGTCATCGCCGCGATTCTGAAGGGCGCTTGGATAAACGAGGGGGGGCCACCACCAACACCAACACCGGTTTCTTCTCCCGCCGCAAATACTGCCGCCGCAAACCTCGTTATTGGCACCACGGCACAGCCAGCAGTCAGCCGACAGGACATCGCGCGCCTTACGGGCCTTCCCGGCATCGGATCTACTATTGGCTCCACCGAGGAGCAGCAGGAAACGGTAGCACGCGCGCTAAGTGACACGACGCAAACACGGACTTGGGGGCTACTGATTGACGTGATTGCGCAAAGTGGAAAGTATGCGCCCGGAGAAACGGATCTGCGAAAATTTATCGTGGAGGGAGAGCAGCATTACTGGGTGCACGTGGCGATCGACCGATTCACCGGACAAGTGATCGACAAGCAGATCGAGGTCGTAAACGAGTAGCCGCATGGAGCGAGCTGACTGCCGACCGCTGACGACGGGACTACTGGAATTCCGGTTCGGAGCTTTCTTTCTGGAAAGCAATTTGGTCGTGGCGCGCTGGAAGCTTGAAGGTCGGGTGTAGTCGCGTAAAATTGGAATTAATGAGCACGCTTAGGGAGATTGAAGCTGCGATCGAGCGTTTGCCAGCTGGCCAACTGGATGAGCTGGCGTTCTGGCTGGAGCAACGCCGCGCCCGTAAACCGACAACTTCTGTGTCGGAACCGGATTTTCTCGCCCGGGCCAAAGCGATTTGGGGTGAAACGCCTGCGGGAGAACCATTGAGCGCGCTGGTATCGCAAGCGCGAGGTTAGCAGGTGGTTTACCTCGATACAGGTTGTCTGGTAAAACTTTATTATCCTGAGCGCGAAAGCGCTGCGGTGACAACGGCGGTTGTCGGTGAGCAGATTGCTTTCACGGCATTGCACGAATTGGAGATGGTCACCGCGATGCAGTTGAAAGTTTTTCGTGGCGAAGCAAAACCCGAGCAAGTTGTCGCGGCCATGGATGCGGTGCAGGGAGACGTCGGCGCAGGCAAGCTGATAGAGTCGCCGACAGACTGGCGATCCACCTTTCGCGAGGCTATTCGTCTCGCACAAACTCATGCCGCTGTGGCTGGTTGTCGCTCGTTAGATACACTGCACTGCGCCTTGGCGAAAGCTGTCGACCCAAGCATGTTTTTGTCGTCAGACGCACGACAGATTAAGCTGGCACGTGCTGCCGGCCTGCGCCGTTTTGGTAATTTGAACTCGCTATTCGAATCGAATACCATTTTCGCGGAGCTCGGGAAGATTATGTTCGATTCTCCCGATTTTCTCGACATGACAGCGCAAAGCGGGAAATATGCGCCGGGTGAAACCGACCTCAGAAGGTTCATCGTCGAAGGCGAGCAAGGTATTGGGTGCATGTGGCGGTCGACCGGTTTACCGGGCAAGTAATCGACAAGCAGATCGAGGTAGTTAACGAATAGGCTGATAGTTGATGGTTGATGGTTGATGGTTGATAGCTGATAGACTCTCAGTGCCGGCTTCCGCGGATATACCCGCCTACGCCGAGGCTACTCCGAAAGTGTTCGCAAGTAGGCGGCGTGGCAGGCGATAGTGCGCGTCGCACAAGTGGACGCAATTTCTCAGGGCAGGCACCCACAGAGTTTGCTTTTCAAATCTAAATTGATACGCTGATTATATGCCCAAGGACACTGTCGAAATTCCTGTGTCTGTACTTTCATCGGTCGAAACGCTCGATGAACTGGAAGACTGGTTGACAACGCAAAATCCGCAGATCATGGCGGAGTTGCGTGAGGCTCGCCGCCAGGATTTGGCTGACGAATTCAAAAGGTGGGAACCGCGTCATGTGCCATGGCCTACCGAGTCGAAGTAGGTGCCAAGGCTAGTGCTCAGCTAAGCGAACTCGATCCAACTGTCGGCTCGGCGGTTGAACGCAAGATAGTCTGGTTAGCACAGAACGCCGCTGCGATGATTCATCGGCGGCTGGTTGGTATGCCGGACGATCTGGCAGGCCTGTGCAAATTACGAGTAGGTGATTGGCGCATCCTTTATTGGATCTATCACACTGAGAAAATTGTGCGTATCTACCGAATTCAGCACCGATCCGAAGTGTACCGTGGCCTCTAAGGTATGGCGCATCATTACACCCCATGAGCCAAATGCACGAAAGCCTTCAAATGATTTCATTCTGAAAGGCGAGCAACGCTATTGGGTGCACGTGGCGATTGATCGGTTTACTGGGCGAGTGATCGACAAGTAGATTGAGGTCGTTACTGAGTGAGGGAAGGTTGATAGTTAATAGCTGATTGTTGAGAGTTAATTGACTTTCGGTGCCGCCTTCAGCGGACGACGACGAGACTACTGACCACGAGGCGACGAGACGGCGGGCTATGCGACTACAGGACCACGAGGACTAAGGAAGGAACTCATTCACACTAAACGGGAAACTTGCGATCAAATTCTTTGTGTGTCCCGATCCAAAACCAAAGCCAATCGTCGCCGCTACGAAGAGCGACAGCGCGATAATCCAACGTTATACGAACCGCCCAAGCGCGCGGGTCGGACCTTAATCGTTCCAGACGTAGAGCGGGATGCGCACGATTTTCCCGGAATATTTGGTAGGCCTTGCGCGTTGCGGCCTGGATCTGCTTCGGTAAGCGCCGATAAAGCTGCCAGAATTCAGCCGTGCGACGCGAGGTCACGAGGGCGAAGAAAAATCGCGCTCGGTCAATTCCGGAAATGCGTCTGGGTTGCTCCGAAATTCTGTCTCCGTTTTGTCAAGTAATTCGGTAAGAGCCGGACGTGGGCGCTCGTCCGCGATGATGCGTTCCCATTCCGCGTCGCCACTTAACTCGGGAAATAAATCAGGGATGTCGTGCAGCAGTTTATTGCGCTCGGACGGCGGTAAGGAACGGATTGCCTCTTCGATTTCGCGTGCCGTGCTCATAAGCAAGAGCATAAAGATCAATCAAGCATTAGCAAGGATTTCGGGTGAGCGGCTCCTTTCGGAACCGGGACTCAATTCAAATCGGACGAGTGCCTGTAGTGATTGACCGGTTTATCGGGCAAGTGATCGACAAGCAGATCGAGGTAGTTAACGAATAGGCTGATAGTTGATGGTTGAACCACGGCATGTGCACGTCCAACGCGAGACCCACACGGCAAAATTTTGGCACGAACCGATTGAATGCGAACAGAGCGGCGGCTTCAATCGAAGCGAGCTTATGGACATTTACCGGTTGACTCCGAAAGACTTCGCGAGTTGATCGCCCGGCGTCGAGAACTACTATTGCAGAAATGGCATGACTTCTTTGGCGACCAAGCAAGTTGAAATTAGAGCGACATCGGTGCGGGTGAGTGACGACGCGCTGATTGTCGATCTTAGCGACGGCCGAACAGTATCTGCGCCGCTGGCATGGTATCCACGATTGCTGAATGGTACACCTGCGGAAAGAGACGACCATCAATTGATTGGCGAGGGTCTCGGAATTCATTGGCCGCAGCTAGATGAAGACGTCAGTGTGGAGGGGATTCTCGCCGGAAGGCGATCGCACGAGAGCAAGGAATCGTTTGAGCACTGGCTCACCGCGCGACGGCCTGCCACTTGAGCGGGAGTCAAATCGGCGCGGGCCGATTACCGACATTAGGTGCGGTCCTTCTGATCGAAGTCGTAAACGAATAGCTCACGGAGCGAGCTGACTACCCGCCTTCGCCGAAAGCTACGGCGTGGCAAGCGGGATGTCGGGAAATAATGATTTCTGCGGCAAGTCCGCGGGGTTAGGGAAACCGCAGCTCCTTGAAACTGACAATCAGCTTCTTAATCATCGATCTTCCGCCCTTCGTTACTGGTCGGTGACACGTCACTAGCGATTAGGAGAGGTGCGTGTCCCTGTCAGCGCGGGTTTCTTTTTGCTGCGGTTGGCGTTGGCGCGGCCGAATGATCCTCCCATGCTGGCGCATGAATTCTAGAGGTTGCCATTGCGCTCCCCTGAGCGGCCCATTCTTTGAAAGGCCTATTCCAGCCAAGATAAATCAAGGCAGCAACAACAAGTATCTCAACCAACAATCGCATACGAGAAGGCAGATTCGCAAAAGGTCGTGGCCAAAAGCAATCTTAATATTCGCCGGAACTTATCTGGGGCCACCGAGGTCAACGACCCCGGCTACAACGTCCACTTTTGCGTAGAAGCTACGGCGGGGAATGACCTTCGACCAGAATCATGTTTGTCCGGGCGGTGCGGTGGCGCATCTTGCGCGGTTCGCGGTACTCTTCGCAGTTGAGCCATTCCTTGGCGCGCTGCGCTGATTCGAATTCGAGCACCACGATGCGCTTCGGTTTCCACTCGCCTTCCAGCACTTCCGTTTTGCCGCCGCGGACGATGTATTTGCCGCCGTACTTCTCCACGGTCGCGCCGGCGAGCTTCTTGTACTCTTCGTAGCCAACAGGATCAAGAATGTCGATTTCAACGATGATGTAGGCAGGCATTGGTCAGTGGTCGGTGGTCAGTAGTCGGTAGTCAGAACCTAGCGGCCATTGTGGCTGCGGTCTTTTGCAGCTAGCTCGGGGATCTTTTTCCGGCGCCGCAGTCGCAGCCAGTTGTTCCAGGTTTTGCGAAGGCTGTCGCGCGGAGTTTGATATTTTTGAGTTAATTCGTTGCTCTTTACAATCTGCGCCAGAATTCCTTTCGCAGAAAAATCGTCGGTATTGACGATCGTGTACGCCGTTCCCACGGTAGCTGCATGATGCGCGTCGCTCGCGGCAGTCATAGGCAGACCACGAACCTGCGCGTACTTGAAAGCGTAGCGGTTATAGCGGCGAAGAGTGGTCGCGGCGTTGAAAACCTCGATGGCATCAACGGGTAGGGTTTCCAGAGTGGAAAAACGAATCCCGGCGCGAAACAAGTCATAGGGGTGCGGAGGAATGGCAAGCCCGCCGCGCTGGTGGATTATGTCGCAGACTTCGCGTGCCGGTTTTCCCTTCAGGTAAGGAAGCTCCGCGCCGATGCAGAGAAGGTGGCCATCAGCGGTGGTCACTTCCACGCCCGGGAGAACGAGGAAATCATCGACCGGCAATCCATCCAGCCGCATCAAGCCTTTTTGAAGCAGGTAATTGACCGCATCGCATGTGTTGTGATCAGTGATGGCGATGCCGTGCAAGCCTTTGGCACGCGCCGCTGCAATCAAGTCTTCCGGGCTGGAGACGCCGTCCCCGGAAAAGAAAGAATGTGTATGCAGATCGATGTTAAATGGCATGGCTAAAGCCCAGGGTTAAAAAGTTAAAAAGGAGAGTGGGCTGAACAAAGCGACTTTGTAACTTTTCAACTTTTTAACCGCTAAACAAGCTCCTCAATCGCAAAGACTGGTTCGGTGGCCGGTTCCTCCGGAAGACGATTGAATTGGTGATCGTATAACCGCCGATAATAGCCGGATTTTTCGAGAAGCTCGGCGTGTGTGCCAATCTCCTTGATGCGGCCACCGTCCATCACAATAATTTGATCAGCGGATAAGACGGTGGATAGCCGATGGGCGATAGCGATTACCGTGCGCCCAGCTGCCAGCTCGGACAGCGCCCTTTGAATTTGTTGTTCCGATTCAGAATCGAGCGATGAAGTTGCTTCATCCAGTAAAAGAATTGGCGCGTTTTTTAGCACCGCACGCGCGATGGCAAGACGCTGCTGCTGACCTCCGGAAAGAAGGCATCCCTTGTCGCCGATTACTGTTTCGTAGCCCTTTGGCTGGGCCATAATAAAGTCGTGCGCATAGGCCGCTCGCGCTGCTTCGCGAACTTCCTCCGCCGTGGCATCGAGCCGGCCGAACTGGATATTGTTGAAGATCGTAT
>WNGA01018791.1_pt1 | contig 11534 bp, 14 predicted proteins | sample 5400061 | NCBI WGS metagenome assembly WNGA01 (sample SAMN13153366, study PRJNA577476) | soil metagenome | isolation source: 100 cm soil or saprolite under grassland replicate 2 | place: USA:California | collected 2016-06-15
GCGGCTCTCGGTGTGTTGATTGTCCTGCTACCAATGCGGAAGAAGAAAATTTATGTTGGTGCAGAGAGCGGTCGAAAAGCAAAGAAGAAGCTTGCCGAAACCGGCTTTGCTCTAGGTGCGCTCAACATCGGCGCGAGCCTGATCCGGCCGGCGATAGTGGAGTTCGTCAAAAACCGACTGACGGGCACTGCCGGTGGAACCCGCACAAAGAGCACATAGACTGCCATCTCTTTGTACCTTTTCCGGTGGGATATTTTTTGCCAACACTGCTAACTCGTGAGCCATGTCACAAACCAAGCTCCAAGAACGTGCGAGTGGCTGGAAGCTAGTGGGTCTGTGACGATATCTAGCGACTTACAGACGTCGGTGACTATTTGCGACCATTTTTCGGATTGCATGCGAAGTTAAGGCGATGTGGTAATGGAAACCCGAACCGAAAAGCTAAAGAAGCAGGAAAAGGAGCGGGATTTCTTTTGCGTGGTAAGCGATGCATTTCGCGTCTTCGCCCGCCATTCTGCTATCGCTCTCGGGAGCGCCTGGGCTTTTGCCGGAGCCGTGCTCGTGATTCTTGTCTGGATTCTCACCGGACCAATGTTTCATTTTTCCGATACCTGGCAATTGGTCATCAACACCGCCACAACCATCGTCACCTTCCTCATGGTGTTTCTGATTCAGAACACGCAAAACCGCGATGCCAAAGCAGTGCATCTTAAATTGGACGAGCTGATCCGCGCCCTCAAAGACGCACGCAATGAACTTGTCGATCTCGAAGATTTATCCGACGAGGAGCTGAAGAAACTCGAAAAACAATTCCAAAGCATGCGCAAACGAGCCGAGAACGATGGAAGTCCTTCGCGTCACGCAGAGCCTGCCGAATTGCGCTGAGAGATCGCGTTAACAACGTGCGCTGGTTATTATTTGTTTCTGGTGCGCTCGCGACCTTTCGCTTAAGCCATTTGGTGTCGAAAGAGCGCGGGCCGCTTTCGGTCTTTGAACGTATTCGAAACGCGTTGCCACGAGGTCGCGGCTCGGCTCAGGAATGGCTCAGTTGCATCTTCTGTTTTTCTCTAAGCGCCAGCGCTGTCGTTTGCGTGCTTCTTTGGACGGGTGGTTTGCGTCTCACGCTGCAGGAATGGATCGTCCATTGGCTCGGCTTGAGCGCTGTCGCCCTGATAATTAATCAGTGGCTTCGTTTCGATAAATAAGTTCGGGACTTGGAAAGATGCCGGAAAAAAACATCGGTCCGCACGGCAGCGCGCCGGACAAACATAAGTTCGCGCTGCTTTTAATCGACGTCATTAACGATTTTGATTTTCCCGAAGCGGGTCAGCTACTGAAATATGCACGGCCGATGGCGAGAAATCTCTTACGCTTGAACCCGAAATCACCGTGAAACCATCTGCGCTGATCAGTTCCCAGGTAGGGGAAAAGAGAAACGGCGGGAGACGACTCCCGCCGCTTGTTAATCCAAGGGTTATGGTTTCCCGCTTTGCTGAGCGCCGCCTTGTTGGCCACCACCACCCCCTTGGCCTCCGCCAGCCTGCTTCTCGCGCTCGCGCTGTTGGCGTTCACGTTCCTGTCTGTCCTTATCTTCCTGCTGGCTGCCACCGCCCTGCTGACCGGGAGGGGTAGGTTTGCCCGGTTCGTTCGGATTGGGTTCTGTTTCCATGGTTCCTTTCTTCTAGTTAATAAGTTCACCGATTGGTCCTTTCGCACTTCGCGACGAGACCTTTCCATCTAAATCGCTTTCAAAAAGCGGTTTGGACTGGAAGATTTTACCAGTAACCGGACTTGGCCCTGCAGAAAACGAGCCGAGATGATAATAATTCACCACCCGCTGGCGAACAGCGCGTGCCGTAGGACGTCGCTTTTACTACGCGGTGCGTGTTTAAGCGCCAGCTCCAAAAAGAGAAACGGCGCGAAATATGCAAGTGCGTGTCTCTGATCTTGAAATTTTTCAGAGCTCGCGTGAGCAAGCCGGGCGAATTAAAAAAGATGAACAGGCACTTGATCGTAAAACGGCCAGCAGCCGCTGACAGATCGTTATTCGCTTCGCGTCAGCAAGGTGTCGGCAGTCGCGCCATTTACGTCATCGATGCGGCGGACGCCCGGTCGAAACTGTGGCTATGGATAATTCTGTGGACGACGGCGCTCGCAACGCGGCTACTCGCCGCATGGTTACTGCCAAATGCCGAGCAGGATGGATATTCCTACGCGGAAATGATCGCGCGCTGGAGCGCAAGCTTCTCCGCAGGCCATTTTCGCCTGGCCGATCTGTTCGGATTCTGGCTCCCGCTTTTCCCAATCGTAGCGGCTATACCGAATACATGGATAGGTAATGCGCTTCTTGTTGGAAAGATTCTAACTGGCTTGTGCGGCGCGGTGAGTTGCGTTCTCATTTTTGCTATTACAGAAAAATTAACGCGAAGCATTGTCTTGGCGTGGTTCTGGCTAGCCTTTGGTGTGCTCTGCAGAGGCGCTGGATGGTGGCTAGCATATTTGCCGCGTTTGCCGAAGGCGTCCGAGTCGAAGCTTGGTCATTGATCATTCTGCTTCCGCTAATTCAATTTTTATATGAGCGGCGCATCTCGCTCCTAAGTTTGGCGATTTTGCTTTTTCCGCCGTTGGCGTGGCTCTGCATTGGCCAACTTGCAAGAGGAGACCCGTTTGCTTTTTTCGCGGAGCGCGCTCGCTATCAAACGCAATATCTCGCTTTTCATGGCTCTGATATGCATCAAGACGTCGATTACTTTTTATTAGGCGCAAATTACATCGTTTTCTTTTCGATCATGGCGGCGGCTGGATTGTGGATTTGGCGAGCGCTGTGCCGGCGGCGGACCCCGCCCCTGGGCGACACCATTATCCTTGGCTACACCGCGGTGCTTTTGGGATTTATTCTCTTTGCCTACGTCACTAGGCGTCAGCCGGTTCTTTTACCCCGCTACGGCCTCATTTTTTTTGTTCTCGGTGTGCCGCTTCTGATGTGCCTAATCCAGTCTTTGCTAGAACAGCGGAGATTGTCGTGGTTCGCGAGGTCAGTCGCCGCGGCATTGATTGCGCTTTGCCTTTGGCAAGGAAAGAAACAGCTGCTTACCGTCTCCAGGGTCTTTGCTGATTTTCGCGCACACCAACAGGTCGCACAGATCTTGGCAGTAACATTTCAAGAATCACCTGGTCTGAGGCAACGTTGTTTCTCGGACGATGCGGCGGTACGTGTTTTGTCCGGTCTTCCAGCCGACCGCTTCGTTCGGTCTGCCACAGCTGCCAGCGCGGCTCACCGAAATCTGAGTCTTCCAGCCGACCGCTTCGTTCGGTCTGCCACAGCTGCCAGCGCGGCTCACCGAAATCTGACGAAGTTTGAATCGTACTTACGGGAACAAAACGTAGCCTATCTCGTTTTCACCCGCATCGAAGATTCCCTGCCGGTAAACTTTTACCCGAATTTGGGCGGCAGCAGGGGCAGTGACACCGGAAATTTTCAACTAATTACGGTCGGGTTCTCGCCTTTTGCCCCGGACGTCTGGTTGTATCGTCTGCGCCACCGCGAGGGCGCGCCGTAACGTGACGGTCGATTACGCGGTCATACACCTTGACATAGTCGCGTGCCATCCGGCTGGCTGTGAAGCGCTTCTCGAACGCTTCCCGGCACCGTGCGCGATTGAGATCGGGAACGCGCTTAATTGCTTCCGTCGCGTCCTCCAATTCTTTAACGATGAAGCCTGTTCGCCCTTCTTCTATCACTTCGGAAACCGCTCCACCGTCGTATGCGATCACTGGAGTTCCGCAGGCCATGGCTTCGATCATGACGAGCCCGAATGGCTCCGGCCAATCAATGGGGAAAAGTAATGCGTAAGCATTTCCCAAGAACTCGTCCTTCTGTTCGTCGCTGATTTCACCGATCCACTCCGCCACCGAAGAATCCCGTAGCAGCGGCTCGATGACGCGTTTGAAGTAGCGCTTGTCAACCGGATCAATCTTGGCGGCAATCTTCAATGGGATCCCCGTCCGCTTCGCGATTTCGATCGCGCGGTCCACCCGTTTTTCGGGGCAGATTCGCCCCAGAAAGGCGAGATATCTTCCCGGTTCCGCCCGAAACCGAAAGAGATCTTTCGGCAGTCCATGATAAATCGTCGCCTGCCAGTTCGCCCAAGGCAAAGGTTCACGTTGGGAGTTCGAAATCGAGAGGACCGGCATATCTCGAAACTGGTCGTAAAGCGGAGCGAGATCCGGGATATCGAGCCGGCCGTGCAGAGTTGTGACGTGCGGAATCGGCAAGAGTCGAGAGACTGGAAAATGCAGGTAATCGATGTGGAAATGGATCACATCGAATTCGCGCGCGCGCTGAGATACCTGCTCCAACAACACGACGTGGTGCGCAATCTGATCCATGCAGCGGTCATCCAGTCGAAGAGAGCGGCGGCATACGGGAACAAGCCGGGCTGCGGTCACCGAATCGCCACTTGCGAAAAGGGTCACGTCGTGCCCCTGGCGGACCAATTCCTCAGTAAGATAAGAAACGATTCGTTCGGTCCCTCCATACTGTTGTGGAGGCACACTCTCGACGAGAGGCGCTACCTGAGCGATCCGCATACTAGCCCCTTCTTCCCTTGCGCGATGCCTGCTTTGCTAGCCGCGGCAATAGCGAAATGCGCTTTCGTTCCGAAAAGTCGCACTCGCACCACGGTGACTCTGAGATCTGCATGAATCAAAAATCATAACTGCCCTCTAATCGAATATGGGCGTGGCTTTGGTTCTCAGAGATTGGCGCCGAAACGTCTGTTTTCCACTAACCGCCCTCGATTTCCTTTGTTGCGACCCGAACCGCGTATTTGGCTGGTTTCAACGCGCGACCCGCGCGATTTGCATAGACTTGGGTGAATTCAGCGCCGAAGAGCAAGATTTGCGATGAGTAATAGACCCAGAGCAACAGCGTGATCAAAGAGCTGGCCGCTCCGTAAGCTGAACCGGCTGCCCCGCTGCCAAGATAGAGACCGAGTGCCCATTTTCCAATGCCGAAAAACACCGCAGTGATCGCTGCGCCAATCCAAACATCGCGCCATTGAATTTCAACGTCCGGCAGGAATTTGAAGATGATAGCAAACACCAGAACGATCACGGTAAAATCAAAGATAAGGTAAACGGTCATTGCTACGACGATTCCACCCGGCAACACCGATTGCACATAGTGGCTGAATCCTTTAAGCACACCTTCGAGGATAAGCGAGACGAGCAGCAAAAAACAAATACCGCCGACCATTGCAAACGAGAGAAAGCGGACGCGCAAAAATCCCCACATACCTCCACCGGGCTTCGCTTTTACGCCCCAGATCGTATTCAAGGCGTCTTGGAGTTGACCGAATACGCCACTCGCGCCGAAAAGCGCCAGAGCGACACCAATGATTGTTGCAATTAAGCCTTTGCCAGGTTGGGAGGCTTTTTGCGCAATGCTTTGCACGACCTCGACGGCGCTCTGATCGAGAAAATAGCTCATCTGTTGTGTGATCTTGTCCCAGGCGCCCGCAGGATTATCGCGGAAAATGATACCAACAATCGCGAGCAGAACGAGGACCAGTGGCGCGAGCGAAAAAACTGTGTAGTAGGCAAGCGCGGCACCCAGTTGTGGCGCTTTATCTTGCAACCACTCCTGAAATGTTTGCTTCAGCAAGCTAAAAGCGTTTGCAAAAAATGGCTTTGCCGTTTCTGAGTTGCGCTCTTCTGGCACAATCAACAACCCCTTCATTAAAATTCGCTGCCGGTGCAGCGGATGGTTGTTGGGAAAACAGCCCAGTTGTTATCCGGTAAACTGCAGCACGTGATTGCCCCCGGCCACCCGAGAAACGAATGAGCGCTTTTCTCAACGCTGCAAACTTCGCGAATTCTCGCTAATCAAAGCGAGGTCGTTCAAATATGCCCCGTCAAGGCGAGAATGATTACAATCAAAAGAATCAAGCCTAGTCCTCCACTCGGGTAATAACCCCAGCCGGAGCTGTACGGCCAGGCTGGTAGCGCCCCAATCAATAGAAGGATTAAGATAATCAATAGAATCGTGCCCATAGCTTTTCCTTTCTTGAATTAGTTCGCCGCCGCGAGCGATTTTGGACGTTGTGACGACCCAGTCGAACGGATTGCGGACATCAATCACCCACGCACAAGGCGCCAAAATCCGTATCTTATTTTCCGGGATCGCTTTCTCTGGCGCGCAAAAATTTCAGGACTGCGACTTCAGCCGAGCGAAAATGTACATCTTTCGGTCTTTTGCGCATTCGCGTGAGCCCGGCAATTAAGATTCCGGCTGAGTAAGCTTCGATTATCTCTGGATGGACGTAACATTTCCGGCAAATCGCCGGTGTATTGCCTAGAAGCTCTGCCACTGCGCAAATACCATTTTTAATATTGGTCTTTGCCTCTTTATCGCTTTTGAACTTCTCTTGTGCATTGAGCGCGATCGCCGCCAGAACCGTCCCAGCCCAAGTGCGGAAATCCTTCGCGGTGAAATTTTCGCTCGTAATTTCGCGCAAATAATCGTTTACGTCGTGCGATGCGATGTCCCGAACGTCGCCTTCATCGTTGACATATTGGAATAGGTCCTGACCAGGCAAATCCTGCAGCTTGGAAACAATTTTCGCGATGCTCCGGTCGGTCACGTCCACTTCGTGTTGGCGTCCGCTCTTGCCACGAAAACGGAAACGCAATTGCGCGCCTTTCACAGCCACATGTCGATCTTTTATCGTGGTTAAGCCAAACGATTTGTTCTCGCGTGCGTATTCTTCGTTGCCGATGCGCATGAAAGTTCGCTCCAGCAATCGCACAATGGTCGCAAGCACCTTTCGCCGCGGCAGACCGGCCAATTTGATGTCCTCAGCGACTCGCCGGCGGATATTTGGCAGCGCTTTGGCAAAGTCGGAGAGGCGCCCGAATTTATTTTCATCGCGCAGCTCGCGCCAACGGTCGTGATAACGGTATTGCTTCCGTCCGCGCGCATCGCGGCCAGTCGCCTGGATGTGTCCATTTGGCGAAGGGCAAATCCAGACATCCGTCCATGCTGGTGGAATCGCCAGGCGTTTAATTCGGAGGAGGCGCTGCTCGTCGCGAATTCCTTTTCCTTCTGTGTCTAAATACTCGAAGTGGTCGCCGTTCGCTTTACGCCTGTAGCCAGGACTATCATCGCTGACATAGCGCAAACCGGCCTCTTCCGCAGCATCCACAGAATCAACAGCAAAAGCCGTTTCGACGGGCTTCTGTTTACCGGCATTTTTCGCGGGCGCGGGCATCGGGAACGCGGAATTAACCAGTCAGGCTTGCAAACGCCCGCCGTGCCGCCTGAATCCGCTCGGCTTCCGTCCGTTCAATTTGTTGTTCGGCGCGACGCTGTAAATCCTCGAAGTCGAATGCTTCAAGCTTGGGCAGATTTGCCGCTGCCAATGCGCGCCACAAAAGTTTCTTTCCGGCGATTCCCATGATCAATCCTTCCAACGCAAGCACCAATCCCAAACCGTCAGCCTCTTCGCCTGCAATCATGAATCGCGCGCGGCCAACCTTTTCCGCAGCCCATGCGCCCGCCTGACGCACCTTGCTTTCTTCGACGCCGAGGGAACGCATCAAACGGCGCAATATCTCTTGATCCGCGTGGATCTCAGCTTCGAGCTCGATGAAGAAGGCACCGAGGGGCTTGTCTTTGTACAGCTGCGCCCAGCGAGCAATGAGTTCCAGCGCGGCAACTGAGCCGGCGATATGATCGTTTAAATATGAGTCCAATTCTTTCACGAATCTAACGGGGTGCGTAGGCTAAGACTGGACTCAATGGTTCTTCAGCCGGTCCGGCTATCACTTCTCCAGTGGGCTTGAAGCGCGAACCGTGACAGGGGCAATCCCAAGTTGATTCGGCAGAGTTCCACCTGACGTGGCAACCAAGGTGCGGGCAAACAGGCGAGAGCTTGTAGAGCTTTCCATCGTGATCGCGGAAGGCGGCAAGTTTCTTGCCGCGCGAGCCGATAATCATGCCGTCGCCGCGTTTTATCTCCCGGGCGGAGTCGGCTTCGGGACGAGCGATCCGGTCTTTGATCATGTAGTACGGATAGTCCGCGTTTTCTCGGAGATAATTCCACGTTGCGCCTTTGATTTTTTTTCGGTCGACGGCAAACAGATCTGTCCATGGATTGTTTCTTCCCATTACCCAGTCGCGCGCCATGATTGCGGATACGGTTCCGAATGTGATGCCGTTACCGCAAAACCCTGTGGCAATGAACTGGCGCTCAGCATTCTCGCCTATGTAAGGCAAGCCGTCAGGAGTGGAAATAATTTGTCCTGACCAGCGATGATCGACGCGCGCGGCGGGAACGATCTTTTTCAATCGCGTCAGCAATCGAGCATAAGCTCGTTGGGTCTCCCTCTTTTGTCCCGTCTTGTGATCTTCGCCGCCGTACACGACGTAATCGAAGCGGCGATGTCGATCCACTCGCAGGTAATCGTAAGGATCCCTGGTGTCCCAGAACAGTGCTTCCGGAATCGTTTCTGATGGGACTTGGGCGCCGAGCGCGTAGCTGGTATAGAGAGAGAGTTTCGTCTGCAGAAGCGTCGCACTGGTAATCGTGGCCAAGCCCACAAGCGGATTGTTTGTCGCCATGATCAAACGATCAAAGCTGATCCAGTGGCGGTTGGCTTTAACTCGGCTTTTTTTCGTATCGAAGTCCGTCGCCGCGGATTTCTCGAAAACGTGCGAACCGTTGCCAGGAACCTTCACAACTAGCGACCGAAGATATTTCCTTGGATGAAATTTCGCTTGATTGGGAAATCGCACTGCCGGCAAATTGAAGTACGGAACCGATTTAAGGTAAACCGCATCGAATCCAAGTTTCGCAGCGAGCCCGGCCTCTTTCTTGAGTGAGGAAATGTCCTTTTGGGAAAAACTGTCCACGCAAACGTGCACGTACGCTGGCACGCGCGTAAACTCGCACTCGATCCCTTCCTCCCAAACAATTCTCTGGATTTCGTCGATCGCGGCTGCACCCGCGTCCCATGCAGCTTGGGCATGATCGTTGCCAAAATTCCCTGCCAATTCCTGCAGCTGGACGTCGGTAACATATGTGAGGTGAGCAGTTGTGTGGCCAGTGTCGATTGACGCGACGCGCTCGCGCTCGATCAGCGCTACGGTTAATCCGGCCTTCTTCAAGAGATATGCGGTCGTGATTCCGCTAATGCCCGCCCCGACAACGACCACGTCGACATTCGTATTCTTTTCTAGCCCCGGAAATCGCTTAATAGGCGCGCTGTCGATCCAAAAAGGAACGTTTGTCATCTTTGGCTGTTCGTGCCCACTAGGCAGTTTAGCCGTGCAAAGAAAGCTTTTTGGCCAACACCCACGCAACAAGGCGATTCTTTGGGAGAACGATAATAACGGCACCTTCGAGGTAAGCGACCGCTCTGAACACGAAGCATGGCGCACGGAGCAGGCTGTCATCGATGCCTAACTCTTCGCTCCTAATCGTTGAATACGTTTACAATTTCTTTCACGCGAAGATCCTCAGCGTTGCGCATTCAGTACCGGGATATTAATCGACGTACGAAACTGGTTTGCCTTGGGTTCATACCTGGATTAGGAAGTGGCGGACGCACCTTACAAAACGCGGAGGTAAGATGGGCAATGGGGTCTCGGCGGAAGCTTTGGTCACAATTAACGCGCCGGGCGTGCGCAACGTCCATAAACGGCGACGAAGATCTGCCGCGTAAACCGAAAATGAGACACGCGGCCGAACTGTCATATGCGAGTAAATTTATATGAAAGAACAAAAAGAAGTTATTTCAACGATCAACAACTTGATCGAAACGCTCAAAGATGGGGAGGAGGGCTTTAAGCAAGCCGCTGAACGCGTGAAAGATCCGCAGTTGAAATCACTCTTCAATGAATATTCGCAGCAGCGTTCACAGTTCGCGACCGAGCTACAGAGCCAGGCCCGCAGTCTGGGCGAACCAAAGCCCGAAACCGGCAGCAGCGCTGCCGGCGCATTGCATCGCAGCTGGATTAACTTGAAATCCGCTGTCACCAGAGGCGATGACCATGCCATTCTGGCCGAATGCGAGCGCGGCGAAGATTCGGCAGTTGAGGAGTATAGCAAGGCGATAAATGACAACCTAGCGGCGCGACTCCGTGAAATTGTTTCGCGTCAATATTCCGAAATTAAAAATACGCACGATCGTATCAGAAAACTCCGCGATGCTGCCAAAAACAGCTGATTCAGCCCAAATTGTTTGCCACGGTTAAGGCTTCGAGCACGGTTCAGAGCCGTCCCATTAGCCAGAGGATCAGAACAATCAACAGAACAAGTCCTAATCCGCCGCTTGGGTAATAGCCCCAGCCGCCGCTGTACGGCCAGGTCGGCAGAGCGCCGAGTAACAGAATAATCAGAATAATTATTAGAATTGTGCGCACGAGCCGAGCCTATTCTGGCTCGTTGCGGAATCGCAAACTTTTTCTTTGCCCGTGCATTAGTCGAAGCGTGATCGGCAAAATTAGCGTCCCGTAGTTGCAAGAAGCGCAGATGCGAACGTCCGACAACAGTCTTCGTTACGTCCAAAAGTGTTGCTAGCGGCGAAACAATTTTTGGTATGCCAGAAGAAGAACCAATCGAACGGGCGCACGAAGACGAACGGGAAGGCAAATCGCCTTCCACACAGGCTGGCGAATTCGTGCGCGAAGAAATGGAACATATTCGGGAAGGCGAACATGGTGCTCGTTCGCCCGAGCAGGCAATCGCCATCGGCCTCTCGAAGGCGCGACGGGCTGGAGTAAAGCTGCCGGTGCCGAAGCGCGGGAAACCCCGAACGAAACGTCAAGCCAAGCGTGACCTCGCGAAAGGCCGCACTGGCGCCCGCAAAAAACCTTCGCGCAAACGCTCGCGTGCAACCAAAGGTGCACTCAAACGCGAGAGCCGCAGGTCAGCGTCGAAAAAAGCACTATCACGCCAAGCAAAGCGGGCGGCGAGTCGACGCTCAGCGCGTTCACGTTCGGCCGCTGCAAAAAAGGCCGCACGCACGCGAAAACGCCGCGGCTAGAATGGTGTCGCGTCTGAGAGAGATTTGAATGGCGCTGCTTTAAGCAGATTTAGCAAATCCATCACAAGGAAAATTTCAGGATGCCCAAGCAGAAAAACCTTCAGCCGGCTCAACATCAAGAGCGACAACCTGGCCGCGAACACAAAATGAAACCGCGGCCGAGAGCCGAGGACGAAAAACATCGCGGTAGTGGAAAATTGCGAGATAAAGTGGCGCTCATCACGGGCGGCGACAGCGGGATCGGCCGCGCAGTTGCTATTGCCTTTGCAAAAGAAGATGCGGACGTTTCGGTCGTGTACCTTGAAGAGGACAAGGACGCGAATGAAACCAAGCGTCTGGTGGAAAAAGAGGGGCGCAAATGCTTGTTGATCGCAGGTGATGTCGGCCAGGAAGAGTTCTGTCGAAAAACTGTCGAACAAACCGTGAAGGAGTTCGGCAAGATCGATATTTTGGTCAACAACGCGGCCGAACAACATCCGCAGGAA
>WNGA01037820.1_pt1 | contig 11533 bp, 13 predicted proteins | sample 5400061 | NCBI WGS metagenome assembly WNGA01 (sample SAMN13153366, study PRJNA577476) | soil metagenome | isolation source: 100 cm soil or saprolite under grassland replicate 2 | place: USA:California | collected 2016-06-15
CCTTCCCGGTGATCATGCGGATCTGCTTTCCGGCGACGTACAAATGTCCCTCGCGGATCGAGACCTCGTCGGGAAAGCGGCCGAGGAGCGTGTCGAACTTGAGCAGGTACTCGAGCGGCCCGGGGTCGTTCCAGTCGCTGATCGCGGCGATCCGGACGTCGTCCCGCTGGTAGAGGAGCCGGAAGAGATTTCGCCCGATCCTTCCAAAGCCGAGGAGCCCGACGACCGCCTTCACAGACCCGAATTTATCGCGTCGAGGAAGCGCCGCCAGACGGTCGGCTCCTGAGCTACGCTGTTTGCGGAAGGAGAAGACCCATGAGGACATCCCGTCGGGCGTTCATTCTCGCCGCCGCCGCACTCGCCGTGGCATTTGCCTCGGAGAGTTCCCCTCTCGCCCGGTCCAAGGCCCTGGAGGTCACTTATTACTACCTCCCCGGCTGAATGATCTGCGCCAGATTGAAGCCCGCCGTGAGCGGGCTCGAGAAAGAGTTTCCCGGAGTCCGAGCGAAGAACGAAGACGCGACGACCCGCAGAGGGCAAGCCGCAGTCCAGAAGCTGGGATTCCACTCTCACGGGATAGTGATCCGATCCTCCGACGGCAAGGTCCTCTGGAAACAGCCGGACCACACGGTCAAGATCGAGGACGTGCGCGCCGAGCTCGTGCGGCTGACGCGGCGCTGAGGGGAAGGTCAGTCCTTCGCGGGCTCCCAGCCGCTTCTCTCCCGGAACCACTTCCGGGGTCCGAAGACCCGGAGAGTCGCCTTGCCTTCCGACACGCCGACGCCCACGGACAGCAGGCCGGCGTCGAGGAGGAACGTCCCATTCTTCGACGAGCCCCTGGCGCGATATTCGCCGTCGATCTGCAGCTTCCCGGTCTGCGCCGTCAGCCGGCGGATGTCGACGAGGGCCCTGCCGATCCGGATCGACGCCCGGGCGGCGAGCTCGTCTTCGAGATTCAGCAGGTTTTTCATCCAGCCGGGGAGATCGACGTCGACGATCTGAAGAAGAGGTACGGCGTCCCGAGCGTGCGCCGATGCGGTCGTCGTGAAGAGCGCCTGACTCTTCGGCCGGAATTCGCCTCGGGCGAAGTCGATTCGGCCCCACCACGAATGGGGTATGCCCTTCCGATCGGTGACCGTGGCGTCCGCCAGCCTCACGTGGCCTCCGTCCAGGCGTCCACCTCCCCAGGTCTCGATATGGACTCCCGACAGCCGGATCACGCCGTCGAAGCGGCCGCGCATCGCCACGTCTAAGAAACGCAAGGCGAGATCGCGCGAGGAGAAATCGACGGCGCCCTGCGCGATCCCGCCCTCGACCGAAGTGCGCGCGTTGATCCGACCGCCGCCCTTCTCCAGCCTCGTCCCCGCCGGCCGGCCGAGCAGCTGGTTGAGGAGCTCCGCGGTGGCGAGCTGCGCGCTCGCCTCGCCTCTTCCGAAAACGACCCGCAGAACCTTGCTTCCCGGAAGCTCCAGCGGGTCCCACGGGGGGATGCGGGCCTCGATCTTCGCCTGTACGTCCTCGGCGAGAACCTCGTTGCCCGACCGGAGCGAGCCGGACCGCGAACGGAGAGTGGCCGGGAAGACTTCCGCTCGATGCTTCGGCCGAAGAAAAAATCCGCCGCGGAGGACGGCGTCTCCGCTGTACCGGTACTCGTCGATCCAGATCTCCCGAACGGAGTCGACGACGAGGTTCTCGACCAGGATGCTCCACTCCTTCCCGGTTGGGGGCCTTCTGGGCCTCGCGGAGGAAAGGAGAGGCGGATTCGGGAAACCCGCGATCGGAGGAATCCGGCGAACGCGCTCGGGGGTCGCTTCTGACGGTGTCAACCGGTTTCGCGCGTGAAAAACGAGCCCACTTCCGGCCACACGGGTCACGTGAAACCGCTTTCGCAGAAGAGCGGCGAGCGAATAGGTCAGGTCCGCTTCCGAGAGCTCGAACGCCCATTCGGCCTTCGGGTCGCGGTCCCGGAAGCGCAGGTTCTTCACGTGGATCGTCCCGGGCCACCTCGAAGACGCCGAGTCGTACTCCAGGAGACCGCCTTCGGGGTCCCGGCTCAGGCGGGAACGGACCAGATCCGACTTCAGGACCATGTTCGGAACCGTCAGCGCCAGCACGAAAAGAAGGGCGGTGACCGCGACGAGCGCGATCGCGACCCCACGCGCGCGATCCCTCCGGGGCTCGTTCATGTGGCCGTTCCCCGCAAGGGACGCGCCAAGAGAGCGCGCCGGCGAGGCCGTGACGGCCGAACTTCTTCCAGCGGGTTTCGTTTAATGAATCGTGGGAACTCCCGTCATTCGGGCGGACGGCCTTTCGAAGGTTTACAGCTCCCGCTTCGGGACGCGCAAGATTCGCGCGCTGGACGGAGTCGACCTTTCGGTCGGCGCCGGGGAGGTCTTCGGCCTCCTCGGCCCCAACGGCGCCGGCAAGACGACCGCGGTCAAGATCCTGCTCGGCCTGACCCGGCCCACGGAGGGCACCGCGCACCTCTTCGGGATCCCGGTCACCGATCCCAAGAGCCGTCAGCGCGTCGGTTATCTGCCGGAAGGACATCGCTTTCCCGGTTATCTGACGGCGCGGCAGACCCTGTCGATCTTCGGCCGGATGTCCGGAATGGAGCGACCGGTCCTGAAGGCGCGGATTCCCGAGCTGCTCGCGCGGGTGAATCTCTCCGACTGGCTGGACGTCAAGGTCAGGAAATTTTCAAAGGGTATGACCCAGCGGCTGGGTCTCGCGGCCGCGCTCGTGCACGATCCGGAGGTCCTGCTCTTAGACGAACCGACGGACGGAGTAGATCCGGTCGGGCGCCGGCAGATCCGCGACCTCCTGCGCGGCGAAGCGACGCGCGGGCGCGCGATTCTGCTGAACTCGCACCTGCTCTCGGAGATCGAGCTCACGTGCGACCGCGTCGCGGTTCTGCGAAGAGGGAAGGTGGCTGCGCAGGGCCGGATCGTGGATCTGACCGCCCAGGGTTCCCGATACCGCATGGCGGTCTCGCCCGCCGACGAAACGCTGGTCGCGGCTTTCCGTGAAAGCGGTGCTTCCGTCGAGCGCATCAACGGACATCTCGTCCTGACGACGCGGGACCTGGAGCACCTGAACGCTCTCGTCGATACGGCGCGCGCGCGGGGCGGTGTTCTCTCGGAGCTTTCTCCGATCCGCTCGAGCCTCGAGGACGTGTTCGTGGACCTCGTCCGCACGGGCGAAGAGGAGGAGAAGGTCCAGTGAAAGCCTGGGCGGCGAGCGTCGAGGAGGTCTTCCGGGAGGCGTCGGCGCGCTGGACCCTGCTCGCGTACTTCGCGCTCTCGTCCCTCTTCATCCTGATCTTCGCGCTCGCGGTCAACCTCGACATCGTGGACGGCGCGCTCGCGGGGGCGAAACTCTTCGGGAAGGCCGTCGATATCGGAGGAGACAAGATCTCCATGGACCGGCTCGTCCTCGGCTTCGAGACCGGCTTTTCCGGTTTCCTCTACATGCTCGGAACGTTTCTGGCGCTCTTCGCGACCGCGCACCTCGTGCCGCGGCTCCAGGAGAAGGGCACGGTCGATCTCTACCTCTCCCGGCCCGTCGGACGGACGAAGCTGCTGCTCTCGCGATACAGCGGGGGACTTCTACTCGCCGCCGCCAACCTCCTCTATTTGATGGGTTCGATCTGGGCGATCGTCTTCTGGAAGACCGGCGTCGCGCACCCGCGCTTCCTTCTCGGGGGCGTGGTCATCCTCTTCGGGATCGCCTCCCTCCTCGCGCTCGCGTTCCTGATCGGGGTCGCGACCTCCTCGACGGCGGTCTCGCTCATGGGAACCTACGCGGTCTTCTTTTTCGGGCTGCTTCTCTCGGCGCACGACAGGATCTCGGCAGCGGTTTCCTCGGAATGGAGTGCGGAGCTCGTCCGCGCGCTCTACTGGATCTTTCCGAAGACCGCTGAGCTCGGACGGGCGACCTTCGCGCTCGTTTCCGGCGGAGGAACGTTCCGGAACATCGGTCAGATCGATCGGCTCGCCGTCTTCGGCTCCACGGGCCTGTTCGGACTCTGTGCGCTCGGCCTCGCGGCCTGGCTCTTCTCGAGAAAGGATTTTTGAAATGAGACTCGCGCGAAACCTTCTTCTCTCCGTCGCCATCGCGCTCCTGGTGAGCGCGCCCGGAGCCCGCGCCGCCGGAACCGACGAGGCGTTTTCCCTCGTGCCCGCCGATGCCGTATCGGTCGGCGCGGTTCACTTCGACGCTCTCCGCGCGAGCCCTCTCGCCGGAAAGCTCTTTGCCGAGACGGACGAGCTGATCGTCGACGGCGACGCCGCGAAGTTTCTGGAGGAAACCGGCCTTCGTCCGAAGCAGGACGTAGATCTCATGGTCTTCGCGGCGCTCGCGTCTTCGACCGGGAGGCCCGGCTCGAATGCCCTCGTCTTCTTCGAGGGGCGATTCGATCCGCCTCGGCTCGAAGCGGCGATCGAGGCGCGCGGGGCCGTCCGGAAAGAGTCTCCGAAAGGAAGTTATCTGCTCGTCGGAGGCCGGCACGGCGAGGGCAACCCCGCCGCGATCGCGTTCGTGGGCCGGAGGCTCGCCGTAGCCGGGAACCCGGCTGCGGTGTCGCGCGCGCTCGAGGATCACGCGTCCGGCGGCTCCGGATTCCTGCGCGGAGAAGGACTCGGTCGACAGATGCACCGCGTGCCCGCCGACGCGTCGGCGTGGGCCATCGTCGACGCGACCCGCGCTCCCTTCGCGACCGGACGGTCACGGGACTCGCGCGACGGCGACGCGGCGGATGCACTCGTCGGCGCCATGAAATCGGTCACGCTCTTCGTCCTTCACGCCACGGCGCGCGGCGATTCGGTCGAGCTCTCCGCGACCGGGCTCTCGCCGGACGAAGACACTCGCGGCCTCCTGGAAGACGCGCTCCGGGGATTGGTCGCGATGTGGCGTCTGGCGATCCACGAGAAATCGCCGGAGATGGTCCCGATTCTGCGGCGGTTTCAGATCGAGCGGGACGGCGAGGGCGTGAGCATCACGGGAACGCTTCCCGCGAGCTTCGTGCGCAAGCTGGTGGAAAGCGCTTCCCGCGAGCTTCGTGCGCAAGCTGGTGGAAAGAGGTGAATGGGGTCAGGTCTCCACTTGCCACATTGAGGGTCAGGTCTCCACTTGCCACATTGAGCGGTAAACGGGGTCAGGTCTCAGCCGACAGATTTCCTTCGCCAAAAGTCCCCTGGCAGCCCTGACCCCGACTGGAGCGTAACGCCGAGGTCGTAAGATCGTAGCGGTGTCCGCTCCCACTCCTCTCCCGGCCGAGATCGCCCTGCTCATCGAGCAGAAGCGCCTTGCGGACCTCGAGGACGTCTGGACGCGCCGCATGGAGCAGGACCCGGCGGACCTCCCTTTTTTCTTCGCCGTGGCGGCCGCCGTCAAGAAGAAGGCGGGCGTCGAGGGGGCCGAGCAGGCCACTTCGTGGCTGCGATTTCTCGCGGACTACCAGGCGGAGCGCGAGGACGGCGACGCGCGGATCGAGGTCTTGACCGAGATCGTCCGCATGAACCCGACGGATGCTGCCTCCCGATCCGACCTGGAGGCCGCGCTCCGCACCCGCTTCGGCGACCATCCCGCCTTCCCCGCCGTCCTCGCTCAGAACCCGATCACCGACGCGGCCGAGCCTTCCGAGGCGGCGAGGCGCGTCGCCCGCTGGCTGAAGTTCCTGCCGGGCGAGGTGTATTACCTCGCCGGACGGGGAGCGGGACGGATCGTCGAGATGAACCCGGCTCTCGACGTCATCCGGCTGGAGGTCGGAGGCACAAAGGTGCCGCTCTCCCTCGTCTCCGCCGAAAGGAATCTCGAGCGGCTGCCGCAGGACCACTTCCTGCGGCAAAAGGTCGAGAGCCCGCAGGCGCTCGCCGAGCTCTCGGCCAAGGAGCCGGCGGAAGCGGTGCACCGACTGCTCGAGAGCTTCGGGCACCCGCTCACCGTCGCCGAGGTCCGTGAGCACTTTTCCGGCATCGTCCCGGAAGAGCGATGGAGCTCCTTCTGGACGTCGGCGCGACGCCATCCGCAGCTCCTCGTCGGCGGTGCCGCGAAGAGCTCGCCCGTCTCATGGAGCGCGAGCGCCGACGAGGCGGAGGAGACGGTTCGCCGCGAGTTCTCCGATGCCGATGCGCACCACAAGCTCGATCTCGCTCGCAAGCACGCGAAGCGGTCGCGCGATCTCGCGCGGTTCTTTTCGGACGCGCTCGCGTCGGAAGCGCGCGTCGCGGCGGCGGAGGAGAACTTTGCGCTCGCCTGGGAGCTTTCGCAGGCGGCCGCCCGCCTCGCGCCGGGAAAGCCGGAGGAGTTTCCGGCGGAGTCGCTCGTCGCTTCCGGCGATCTTCCGGCGGTCCTCGATCGCATTCGGGACTACTCGGCTCGGGAGAAGGCGCTCGCCGAGATCCACGCCCGCCGGGACGACTGGGAAGCGATCTTCCTGGCGCGCTTCGTGGAGGAAGAGGACTCACGCGTGCTTTCGGCGATCCACGGCGCGTTGGGCGAACGACCGGAGCGCCGGGACGAGCTCGTTCGGCGGGTGATGCGCTCGCCGAGGATCGGGCCGCGCGCCTTCGTCTGGCTCTGCGAAAAAATGGAAAAGGAAGGGGAGACGGCCTCCGCCCCGTCCCCGTCCGCGCTCTTCCACGCTCTGCTCGACGCGCTCCGCCAGGACGAGTTCGCGCCCGTCCGCGCGCGGGTCAAGGCGTTCTTCGAGCCGGGCGGTCTCGCCGTCGAGCTCGTGCGGCGAGCGAGCTCCGAGGCGGAAGCGCGCGAGCTCCTGACGGCGCTCTCGAGAGCGGGAGGGCTCGAGGAGCACCGGCGCGGGACGGTCCGCGAGGCGCTCCTGATGAAATATCCCGCGCTCCGAGCCCCTGCCGCCAACCTGCTCTATGCGACGCCGGAGGCGATCGACGCGCGACGTGCCGAGCTCGCGCACCTGAAGCAGGTCGAGCTCCCGGCCAACGCCGAGGCGATGCGGGCGGCGAAGGAGCACGGCGACCTGACCGAGAATTTCGAATACCACGCGGCACGCCAGAAGCACGAGTACCTCTCGGCTCGCATCGCCTCGCTCGTGGACGAGCTCTCGCGCACACGAGCGCTTGACGCATCCCGGATCGACCCGTCCGAGATTCGCGTGGGAACGCGGGTTCTCCTCCGCGAGCTCGGAAGCGGCCGCGAGATCGCCGCGACGATCCTGGGGCCCTGGGATTCGCGGCCGGAAGAGGGGATCTACTCGTACGAGTCGGAGTTCGCCCGGCACCTCCTCGGAAAGAAGACGGGGGAGGTCGTGCGACTTCCGGACGGGGAGGCAGCGGAGATCGCGTCGATCGCTCCGTGGCGATAGAATTCCGCCCCGAAAAACCGGAATGAGGAGGTCGTCATGAAGTACCGATTTGCTCGAGCCCTGCCGTTGCTCGTTGCCGCGCTCGCCCTGGTCCCGTCCGCGGTGTTCGGCCAGACGGCGGCAACCGCCGCTCCTTCCGCCCCGGCGGTCTCCGGTCTCCGGGCGGACGTCATCTGGCAGCTCACGGACGTCGAGAAGAAGCTCGTCGCGCTCGCTGAGGCGATGCCGCAGGAGAAGTACGGCTGGCGGCCGGGGGACGGGATCCGCTCCGTCAGCGAGGTCTACATGCACGTCGCCGGCGGTAACTACTTCCTTTCGACGTTTCTGGGCACCAAGATGCCGGAGGGCTTGAGCCGCGATATGGAGAAGACGGTCACCGAAAAGGCGAAGGTCGTCGAGGCGTTGAAGAAGTCCTTCGACCACGCGCGCAAGGCGGTCGAGGCGACCCCGGATTCCGACCTCGACAAGAAGGTCAAGTTCTTCGGGCAGGAGCCGAGCGAGCGCATGATGCTGATCGTCCTCGTGAGCCACGGGCACGAGCACCTCGGCCAGTCGATCGCGTACGCGCGGACGAACGGCGTCGCGCCGCCCTGGTCCGAAGCGCCACCAGCGCCGGAGAAGAAGTCCGCGCCAAAGAGCTGAACCGGAACGCGGCGATATCTTCGCCTCGGAGGACGTCATGATCCGAAAGCTCGCGTCGGGCGGTTACCGCCTCTACTCTCGAAAAAAGGATCCGAAGACCGGGAAGCGAAAGAACCTCGGCACTTTCAAGAGCCTCGCGGCGGCGAAGAAGCATGAAAGGGCGGTGCAGTTCTTCAAGAGAAAGTGACGGCGAAAGATCGGTCCCGGCCGTCACCTTTCCCGAGCCTTTGACTTGCCCGGCGACCGGGCGTTCCGCTCCGCCTGGCGGGCGGGAAGATCTGAATCAGGTCGCCGCAGGTTCGTCTTCGATTCTCCCTGCGCGTGAAAAGCCAGAGAGGGGAAAGAGATTCATTTCGCCTTGCGCTTGGACTTGGCCTCGCGCGTCCGGGTCTTCGATTTCGCCTTGGTCTTGGGCTTGACCCGCTCCGGAAACTTCGCCGATCCCGTCGAGCGATTCCATTCTTCGAACGTCTCGTTGGAGATCTGGCCTTTGACCAGGAGCTCGGCGAACTTCCTCCGCTGTGCTTGACTCTTGAATGGCATCTCTCTCCTAGCCGCCGAACGGCCGGGCGTTCAGCGGCGAACCGAGCGAGCGAAGCGAGCGGCCCTCGCGAAGCGGGGGCCGGCGAGTCGCTCGGAGCTCACCGGCCACAGCCGCGAACCTGAAGACTAAAAGAGGAGAGCGCGAGTATTGTACGGGTTGTGTGGACCTTCTCCCAAGGTTCCCAGAGTTCCTTGAGATTTGCCGGGGGTGTTTCGGTGCTCCAACCCATCAGTTGATTATTGATCGGAACGTTGACTGCTCGAGTTAATACCACTGCAGAGACCATTTCGATTGATGCTCCTAAGACGAGCCAGAAGTGAGCCGTTCTCCAGCTGCTGCGCAGCAAAACGGACCAGATCATGGAAGCAAGAACGGCACCAATCGTCAGGATCGGCATCACTCGTGCAAAATAGATGTGAATAGACTGCCCAAGCTGAACGAAACTCTGTGGGGTCAGCTTGTGTCTGGCGATGGAGACACCCATTTTATGACCGAGAAAAACCCCTGCCGCCAATCCTGTGCAAACGATCGAAATCACTGGAGCCACAAGCTGAGCTTCCATCGATATTGATCTCCTTCGTCCCCTATCTGGGCACTGTTAAATGCGGCCTAACGGTCGGGCGTTCAGCGGCGAGCCGAGCGAGCAAAGCGAGCGGCCCGAGCGAAAGCGAGGGCAGCGAGTCCGCTGCACGCGCTTGTTAGGCCGCCTGCCGACAGTCACGAGCACGCGTCCATATCCGCACCGTCGAAATTCTCGCCAACGAGAGTCCAGCCAACGAGCCCAGCGTCGTTCCTGACCTTGACCCACCAGACTGTCTGGGGCAGCGCTTCGACGGATGGCTACCTTCCCGGCTCATACCGCATCGCCACCGCCCCCGAGCCGAGCTCCAGCCGGCTCACGAGCTTCAAGTCGACATGCTTCGATAGCCCCGCGAACAACGTCGGCCCGTGGCCCACTAGCCTGGGCTGCACCACGAACTCGTACTCATCGATCAATCCCAGCTCCGCCAACGCCTGCGGGAGCTTCACGCCTGCCACGAACAGTCCCTTACCCGACTCCCGCTTGAGCTGCTGAACGGCCTTCTCCAGGTCCCCGCGCACGAGCTCCGCGTTCCAATCAACCCAGTCCAGGGTGCTCGACACGACGTACTTCTTTGCCGCGTCGATCGTCCGGGCGAAGGGTTCCATCCAATCAGGCCTCGCTCCCGCCGGCGCCGGCGACCGCCACGCTGCCTCCATCATTTCATAAGTCACCCGGCCAAACAGGAGGGCATCGGACCGGTCGAGGTTCTCGACCGCGTGACGATGCAAGTCTTCGTCCGCGAACATTGCACGATGATCGCAGCACCCGTCCAATGTGACGTTGACGGAATACCGAAGGGGTCGCATTACGTAAGAGTACCGATCGCCATAGGGCGGCCTAACGGCTTGCGGCTCAGCGGCGACGGCGGCGTAGGCGACGGCGTCCGCTGCAGCCGCGGGTTAGGCGCATTGGTCATTCGGAGCCACCCCGGCGCTGACGGACTAGGCGGCGCACCGCAGGCCCACTGGCTGCCCCTTCCCAACACTGTCAGACCGAGCCTCCGCCCCGGGCTGTGGCTGCCGCACTTCGAGTGGGCTGTGCGCCTGCCTGCAGTTTCCACTTCTGTACGTTCACGCCCTTCACAAGAAGCCAAAGGCAGAGTGATCCCTCCCCAACTAAGGCAGGAAGAAGAATGGCGGGGAATCAGCCGAAGAAGATCAGGCTCACGCCAAAGCCATAGCTATGCGATTTGAGCGACAGGCTCGCCATGGTGTAGAGCTGCTCCGGCGCAAATGCGTTTAGATATCCAGCATTCCCCAGCGGAAACAACGCCGCAACGAGATGTAGCGTGTAGGCCGCTTCTAGCGCGATCGATACCAGATTGAAGAATGCCGCCAGCAAAGCGAGATCTCTGCTGACCGGCCTCAGCAAGACAAACAAGATCAGTAGCAGGGCAACAGCGCAAATCAGCAAGAACAGTTCGGCAGCGATATGGAAGCGCCACAGCGACTCCTGCGACCTGATGTTGGCCGCTGTGGCCGTTGCATCGCCCGATACGATCAGCCTGTCACGGACGAATGCCTCGCCGAAGAGGCCCACGACAATGATGATCAGGTACAGCACGCCGCCGATTCTTGAAAGAACTCGGGGCGACGCTTCAACTTGGTGCTCTTCCATGTCAACTTCCCCTCGGCATCTCCCCTCAAATACGGCCAGAGGGCGCAAATCTTAACAGCGCCGCCTAACGGATGGGCGTTCAGCGGCGAGCCGAGCGAGCGAAGCGAGCGGCCCGAGCGAAGGCGAGGGCGGCGAGTCCGCTGCAACGCCATGTTAGACGCCGACAGCTCGAGGTAGCTCACCTCGCGCCTCTGCTTCAAGTCTCCTGCGATAGCGCCACTCCTGAAAGAACCACCACGCTGTGGAGAATAGAACGTCGAGTCCTAAGGAAATCGCAACTCCAGCTGCGATCACCCAGAGGAGGAAGCCGCGCGCAAGGCTTTGGTGGCGGAAAAGCCACAGGAGCAAGAGCCCGGTGGCAACGAATGGCAAGGCGCCGCCTAAAGCGTTGCGGACGAGGTAGCGACGTAGCCCGCGACTACGCTTTCTGTGCCACTCCTGAGCTTCAGGTCCACTTATCACGCGCGCATCTCGGCGTCTAACATCATTTAGACAGCCCAACCGAGAACAGCAATCGCCGCGCTCGGCGCGTCCTAGTGCGCCGACGGTGGGCAGATAGGCTGCAACCGGCGCTGTCTAACTCCCGGGCACCCAGCAAGAATGCGGATTTCCGGCAGATCAACGATCGCGAGTCAAGCATCTCGCCTTCCTCCGGCAAAGCGGCGTCGATCGTCGACTTCTGACCTATCTTAGCCCCGGGGGCCGGGGTGCTTCGCTTGCCCGACTTCGTCCAGACTGTGAAAGTGGAGAAGGTCGCTCGGGCGCTCGCTCTAACCGGCCCGCGTGCCGTCGGGAACGGGTTGCT
>WNGA01040700.1_pt1 | contig 11532 bp, 12 predicted proteins | sample 5400061 | NCBI WGS metagenome assembly WNGA01 (sample SAMN13153366, study PRJNA577476) | soil metagenome | isolation source: 100 cm soil or saprolite under grassland replicate 2 | place: USA:California | collected 2016-06-15
ATCGACGCATCCGGATGGTTGGATCAGACCGCCGGGCGGAGTCCACCTGCCCTGAAGCGGGGCACCCAGGCGTTCAGCTACGACGCGATGAGGGCGGCTCGACCTGCCGCCAGCCTGGAACAGGGGCACCCGGTCGGCGGCCCGGTGGGTTGGCTGACCAGGTCGCGGCGGGATTCCGCCGGACCGGCCGGGGGTATCCGCCCGGTATGGGCGACGAGGACATCGACCTGCTGGAGCGGTTCAAGGACTACCGGGTCGACGACGACGATGACGACGACCCGATCCTGCTCGGCGCGGACGGCCAGCCCGTACAGACCTGGCGGGAGAGCTACCCCTACGACGAGCGGCTGCCCCGCGAGGAGTACGAGTACCACAAGCGCCTGCTGCAGATCGAGCTGTTGAAGCTGCAGAAGTGGATCAAGTCGAGCGGGGAACGGCTGGTCGTGCTCTTCGAGGGGCGTGACGCGGCTGGCAAGGGCGGCACGATCAAGCGCTTCATGGAGCACCTGAACCCGCGCGGGGCCCGGGTGGTCGCGCTGGAGAAGCCGAGCGAGCGGGAGGCCGGCCAGTGGTACTTCCAGCGGTACGTGGCGCACCTGCCGGCCGCGGGGGAGATGGTCTTCTTCGACCGGTCCTGGTACAACCGCGCGGGCGTGGAGCGGGTGATGGCCTTCTGCTCGCGGGCGGAGTACCTGGAGTTCATGCGGGAGGCGCCCGAGCTGGAGCGGATGTGGGTGCGGTCCGGTATCCACCTGGTCAAGTTCTGGTTCTCGGTGTCGCGCGGGGAGCAGCGCACCCGGTTCGTCATCCGCCAGGTGGACCCGGTACGGCAGTGGAAGCTGTCCGCGACCGATCTCGCCTCGCTGGAGCGGTGGGACGAGTACACCGAGGCGAAGGAGGCCATGTTCTTCTACACCGACACCGCCGACGCGCCGTGGACCGTCATCAAGAGCAACGACAAGAAGCGCGCCCGGGTCGAGGCCATGCGCTACCTGCTCGGCCGGTTCGGGTACGACGACAAGGACGCCGAGGTCGTCGGTACCCCCGACCCGCGCGTGGTCGGGTCGGCCGCCCAGCTCTTCGAGGACGACGAGCGCCCGGTCATCGCGGTACCCCGGCTCTGACCCGGGGCGCCCGGGTCGTCCCGGTCCCGCCCCGCCCCCGACCCGGTCCAGCCAGGCCGGCCAGATCCGGCGGGCACCTCGACGGTCGACCGGACACCGGCCGGGTCCGGCGGGTTCCCGCCCGGAAAGCTGACGAAGTGCTTACGGCGGCTTGGCGGGCGGTCGCCGGTACCATATAACGATTGTTATGAACGTGCGGCGGACGAACCTCGGGCTGTTCGTCGCGCTCGCGCTCGCGCTCGCGACCGGCACGGGTGCGGTCGCGACCGGCTCAGCCCGGGGCCGCTGGATCATCCTGGCCCATGGCGTCGCGGCGGTCGCGGTCGTGCTGCTCATTCCCTGGAAGACCCGGATCGTCCGGTACGGCCTGCGCCGCGCCCGTCCCACCCGCTGGCTGTCCCTGCTGCTCGCCGCGCTCGCGGTGACCGCACTGCTGTTCGGCTTCGGCTACGCCACCGGCCTGGTGCGCTCGGTCGGCGGGCTGGCGGGGATGTGGCTGCACGTCGCGGCGGCGCTGGCGCTGGTACCCGTCCTGCTGTGGCACGTGCTCGCCCGCCCGGCCCGGCCCCGGCGCGCCGACCTGTCCCGCCGGACCGCGCTGCGGGCGGCCGGGCTCGCCGCCGTCGCCGCAGCGCTCTACGCGACGGTGGACTTGACGGTACGGCTGGCCGGCCTGCCCGGCGCCCGGCGCCGCTTCACCGGCTCGTACGAGCAGGGCTCCTTCCAGGCGGCCGCAATGCCGGCGACGATCTGGCTGGACGACTCCGTACCGGAGGTGGACCCGCAGCAGTGGCGGCTGTCCCTGGTGGACGGAACGGGCCGGTACGAGCTGACGCTGGCCCAGCTCTCCGCGTCGGGCGCCACGCTACGGGCCACGCTGGACTGCACCTCCGGCTGGTACGCCGAACAGGACTGGACCGGGGTACCCGTCTCGTCCGTACTGCGCGACCGGCGCGGCGCACGGAGCCTGTACGTGCATTCCATCACCGGCTACGCCATCCGGTTCCCGGTCGAGGAGGTGGACCGGCTGTTCCTCGCGACCGGCGCGGGCGGGGTGCCGCTGTCGGCCGGGCACGGGTACCCGCTGCGCCTGGTCGCTCCCGACCGGCGCGAGTACTGGTGGGTGAAATGGGTGGATCGGATCGAGCTGCGACCCGAGCCGCCATGGTGGCAGCCGCCCTTCCCGATCACTTAGACTGCCGGTGGCGCGCCCCGCGCGCCGTACCCCCTGACCGGCGGCCCACGCCCGTCGGCCGCGCGGGGGCGAAGGTGGCCGCCATGCCGTCGCGGGAGCGCTTAAGGCTGTCCACTGTAGACATCGGACGTGGCCGCGGCGCCGGCGTGGGCGGGGCACCGCGGCCACCGTCTGCAGGGATTGGCCATGACTGAGCAGAAGAGCCTCAAGCGACTGGTCCGCGACCGGATGGCGCGCACCGGCGAGTCGTACACCACCGCCCGGCGGCACGTCCTGGCGAACGCGGGCCGGGTCGCCGCGCCGCCCCCGCCGCCCGGGCTGGTCCGGGACTACCCGGAGTTCGGCGGCGGCCAGCACCACCTGAGCACGCTGCTGGCGCACCTGCTGCGGCAGGCCGGCCACAGCGCGCCGCACACCGGGCAGCCCTACGGCGAGACGCTGCTCGCCGGGCTGGCCGGCGGGATCGGCTTCATGTACATGGTGTTCGAGTACCAGGACATGCCGCCGCTGATGACGATCGTCGCGCAGCACCACCCCGCGCCCTGGCTGCCGACGGCGCTGGACCACCTCGGCATCGGGTACGCCGAGGAGCACGGCACGTCGGCGAAGGCGGCGCGGGCCGCGCTGGACAAGGCGCTGGCCGACGACCGCCCGGTCTACTGCGAGGTGGACCGGACCCGGCTGCCGTGGCACGGCACCGAACCGGCTGCCTACGCCGACCCGTACCCCGTGGTCGTCGCCGGACGGCACGCGGACACCGTGTACCTCGACGACACCGCCGTCACGCCGCAGCCGATGCCCGAGGCGGAGTTCGCCGCGGCGTGGGCGGCGCACAAGAAGGGGCGGCACCGCCGGCTGACCGCCGCGCCGGCGGCCGGCGCGGCGCCGGTCGACCTGGCGGCGGCGATCCGGGCCGCGCTCGCGCTCACGGTCTCCCACCTCACCGGACCGGTGCTGGGCAACAACTTCGACGTCAACTTCGGCTTCTCGGGCATGCGCAAGCTGGCCGAGCAGCTACGCGACGAGCGGGGCAAGGCGGGCTGGGCGAAGCGGTTCGGGGCGCCGGTGCCGTTCTTCCACGGGCTGCGCCGGCTGTACGAGTGCCTGGAGGAGCAGTACACCGCGCCCGGCGCGACCCGGCCGCTGTACGCCGACTTCCTCGACGAGGCCGCCGGTACCCGCGGTGGCCGACCACAGTGGACCGGCTGGCGTTGATGATGCGCGAGGGGCGGGCCGCCGTGGACCGGATCCGGGAGCTGACCGCGCGCATCGATGCCCTGGGCACCGGGGCGGGCGAGCCGGCCGTGGACCGCCGGCAGGAGCTGTTCGCCGAGTTCGCCGACCTCGTCGACGCGGCGCGCACGGCCGAGGAACGAGCGGTGCAGTTGCTGCGCCCCTGACGCCGCGGGTGCCGGCCGCGTGGGTCACGCCCGCGCGGCCGGGCGCAGGAGGGCCGGGTGGAGCTGGGTGGTCGCGCCGCGGTGGTACAGCTCCGCCCAGCCCCGGCCGGTCGGGCGGTCCTGCCCGGTCGGGACGACGAAGCCGGGGGTGGACAGGACCTTGCGCCGGAAGTTGGCCGGGTGCAGCTCGACGCCCCAGACCGCCTCGTACACCCGGCGCAGGTCGGCGATCGTGAACGGCTCCGCGAGCAGGGTCGTGGCCAGGCTGGTGTACTCCAGCTTGGCCCCGACCCGCTCGACCGCGTCGGCGACGACGCGGGCGTGGTCGAACGCCAGCGCCGGTCCGGTCCCGGTCAGCTCGGCGACCGGCCAGAACCGGGCGTCCGCGGCGTCGGTACCGGCGACGGGGCGGGGCAGGTCGGGCAGCAGCGCCAGGTAGGCGACGGAGACCACGCGCATCCGGGGGTCCCGGTCCGGGTCCCCGTAGGTGGCGAGCTGTTCGAGGTGGGCCCGCGCGTCCAGGCCGGTCTCCTCGGCCAGCTCGCGGCGGGCGGCGTCATCGAGGTTCTCGCGCTGCCGGACGAAGCCGCCCGGCAGCGCCCACCGGCCCCGGTGCGGATGGGTGCCGCGCCGGACCAGCAGCACCGACAGGCCGTCCGGCCGGACGGTCAGGATCGCCACGTCGACGGTGACCGCGACCGGGGGGAAGGCCCGTGGGTCGTAGGCGTCGAGGAAGGCGCGTTCCTGGGCGTCCGGGGAAGCAGGGCGTCGGGGCACGCCGTCATACTACTCACGACGAGTTGCATCGCGACTCAAACTGAGTCATGATGTTCGGCATGTCACCTGACCAGCGCCTGGCCCGGCTCCGGGCGGCCGATCTCGCCGGCGAACCGCTCGACGTGCTGCCCTTCTGGGGGCACAAGCCGACCGCGGGCAACCTCGCCAAGTTCGGCCAGCACGCCGACCTGCGGGAGTTCCTGCTCACGACCGGTGACCGGGTGCTGGTCGAGGCCAGCCCGTTCGACCGGATCTGGGGGATCGGAATGGGCCCCAACAACCCGGCCGCGCTGCGGCCCTCGGCGTGGCGCGGGCAGAACCTGCTCGGCTTCGCGCTCATGGAGGTGCGCGAGCGGCTCCGCCACGAAATCGCGGTGGGCGCGTCATGAGCGCGCGGCTGCGGGCGGTCGCCGCGGAGACGACGGAGATCATGCGCCGGGGCGGCTACCGCACCCCGGACGGGAGCTGGGTGGACCTCGCCGACCAGGTGGCCGCCGCGGTCGCCGGCACCCGGCTGCACCTGCCCGACGAGCCGCTGCCGGACCTCGGGGAGCCCGCGAGGGCGCCCCGGGTCGAGGTCACCGGCGAGTCCACGCTGGCCGCCGCCGCGCGCCTCGGCGAGGGTACCGCCGCGTTGGTCTTCGCCTCGGCGCGCAACCCTGGTGGTGGCTTCCTGACCGGCGCGCGCGCCCAGGAGGAGGACGTGGCCCGCGCGTCCGCGCTGTACGCCTGCCTGACCAGCGTGCCCGAGTTCTACGCGCACCACCGCGCCGCGCGCGACCTGCGCTACACCGACCGGGTCATCTACTCCCCGGGCGTGCCGGTCTTCCGGGACCGGCATGGCCGCCTGCTCGACCGGCCGTACCGGACCGCGCTGCTCACCGCCGCCGCGCCGAACCTGCGCGCGCTCCTGCGCAACCGGCCGGACCTGGCCGCCACCGTGCCCGCCGTACTGCGGGACCGGGCGTTGCGGGTGCTGCGGGTGGCCGCGGCGCACGGCCACCGTCGCCTCGTGCTCGGCGCCTGGGGCTGCGGTGTCTTCGGCAACTCCCCGGCGGTCGTCGCCGAGGCGTTCGCCGTGGCACTGGCGCGGGCCGGCACCTTCGACGAGGTGGTGTTCGCGGTCCTGGGCCGGGACGCGGACGCGCCCAACCGCCGGGCGTTCGCCGACCGCTTCCCGGCCCGGCCGGCGCCGGGCCCGGAACCGCCGGTCAGTTGGGCAGGAACACCGACCGGACGCAGCCGTCCAGCTTCTCCTTGAACATCTTGTACCCCTGCGGTCCGTCGTCGAGCGGCATGGTGTGCGTGGCGAGGTGCTCGGTGACCAGCTCGCCGCGGGCCATGCGGTCCAGCAGCATCGGGATGTAGCGGTGCCCGTGCATCTGCGCGCTGCGCAGGGTCAGGCCCTTGTTCATCAGCGCGCCGAGCGGGAACTTGTCGACCAGCCCGCCGAACACCCCGAGCACGAAGACGCTGCCGCCCTTGCGGCAGTGGTAGATCGCCTCGCGCACCGCGGCGGGCCGATCGGTCTCCAGCCGGAGCTGCTGCTTGACCTGGTCGTACAGGTACTGCGGGCCGGCACTGTGCGCCTCCATGCCGACCGCCTCGATGCACACGTCGGGGCCCCGCCCGCCGGTGCGCTCGCGTAGCTCACCGCCGATGTCGGTCTGCTCGTAGTTGAGCGTCTCGGCGCCGATGTACCGCTCGGTCATGGCCAGCCGGTAGTCGTACCGGTCGATGACGATCACCCGCTCCGCGCCGAGCAGCGTGGCGGCGCGCGCCGCCAGCTGCCCGACCGCGCCGGCGCCCCAGACCGCCACGACGTCGCCGCCCTTGACCCCGCCCAGGTCGGCGCCCATCCAGCCGGTCGGCGCCGAGTCGGAGGCGAACAGCGCCCGCTCGTCGGCGACCTCGTCCGGTACCCGGAACGCGCCGTGGTCGGCGTAGGGCACCCGGATGTACTGTGCGTGGCTGCCGGCGAAGCCGCCCATCGCGTGCGAGTACCCGAACACCCCGCCGGGCGCGTAGCCCCACAGCTCCTCGGTGATCGCCGGGTTGGTGTTGCCGTTGTCGCAGGCGGAGTAGAGGCCCTGGGCGCAGTACCAGCACCGCCCGCAGGAGACGAACGAGCACACCACCACCCGGTCGCCGACCGCGTGCCGGCGTACCTGCGGGCCGACCTCGACGATCTCGCCGAGGAACTCGTGCCCGAGCACGTCGCCCTTCTGCATGAACGGGATGTACCCGCCGATGAGGTGCAGGTCCGAGCCGCACGTCACGGTACGGGTGACCTTGACGATGGCGTCCTGCTCATTGATGATCCGCGGGTCGGGTACCGCCTCGACGGAGAGCTCGTTCACGCCCTTCCACAGCAGCGCCTTCACAGTCGTCCCTCCTCGCGGGCGCGGCTCACCACGTACTCCAGCGGCCGGTTGAGCGGGGTCGGCCTGGTGGTCGCCGGCCGGTCCGGCTGCAGGATCTCCCCGGTCTCGCACAGCTGCTTGGCCTCGCGCAGCGCCAGCCGGGCGCGGCGCCAGGCGTCGCGGTCGGCCTTCCGGCCCGGGCGGGGCCGGACCCACAGCTCGGCACCCCGGTCGCCGGGCGCCGGCCGGATCTGCACCTCGACCGCCGCACCCAACCGGTCCAGCGGCTCGGGCAGCCGGCCCTCGGGCGCGATGTCGGTGGGCGCGCGGTAGATCGTCGCGACGAGCCAGTTGGGCTCGCGGCCGCCGCCCGCGACGGCGGGCAGGCGTGCGGCGAGTACCCGCCGGGCGGCCATCCCGCCGGCCGTCGCGACCGCGACGATCCCGGCGCTCCTGATCCATCTCATGCTCTGCTCCTCCCGTGCGGAGTCGGGTCGTTGCGGTGGTCTGTACCTGTTGTCCGGGATTCCAAACGCGGCGCGGTGTCGTGGTGTCGTATGGTGCGGCCATGGCGACCGGTAAGGAGATCCTCGACATCGGCGGCCGGCAGGTGACGATCACCAACCCGGACAAGGTGTACTTCCCGACGACCGGGCACACCAAGCTGGACCTCGTCCGGTACTACCTCGCAGTGGCCGAGGGGGCGCTGGTGGGCGTGGCCGGGCGGCCGATGGCGCTCAAGCGCTACGTCAACGGCGTGGAGGGGGAGGCGTTCTACCAGAAGCGGGCGCCGAAGAACCGGCCCGAGTGGCTGGAGACCGTGCAGTTCCGGTACCCGTCCGGCGGGGTCGCCGACGAGCTGGTGCTGCGCGACGCGGCGGCGGTGGCCTGGGTGGTCAACCTCGGCTGCGTCGACCTGCACCCGCACCCGGTCCGGGCCGACGACCTCGCGCACCCCGACGAGCTGCGGGTCGACCTCGACCCGATCCCGGGGGTGCCGTGGTCCCAGGTCCGGCAGGTGGCGATGGTGGTCCGCGAGGTGCTCGACGACGTGGGCCTGGCCGGCTGGCCGAAGACCTCCGGCTCGCGCGGCTTCCACGTGTTCTGCCGCATCGAGCGGCGCTGGACGTTCACCCAGGTCCGCACGGCCGCTCTGGCCCTGGCGCGGGAGGTGGAGCGGCGCGCGCCGGACCTGGCCACCAGCCGGTGGTGGAAGGAGGAGCGGCAGGGCGTGTTCGTGGACTACAACCAGAACGCCAAGGACCACACCACCGCGTCGGTCTACTCGGTCCGCCCGACCGCCGACGCGCGGGTGTCCACCCCGCTGCACTGGGACGAGGTGCCCGACTGCGTGCCGGAGGCCTACACGGGATCGACGAGCGGGCCGGCTCGCTGGAGCCGCTGCTGGAGATGGCCGAGCGGGACAAGAAGGAGGGGCTGGCCGACCCGCCGCGGGCCGGCCGCGCCCCCGACCCGCTCAGCCCGACCGGGCGGCGCCAGTCCAGCATGCCGCTGATCATCGTGGCCCGGGCCGTCTCGGAGGCCGAGGCGCGGGTCGCGCTGGAGCACTGGAAGGAGCGCCACCCCGAGGTCTGGCCGCTGCTGGAGCCGGCCGACGTGCTGGTCGACTCGATGCGCGGGCGCAGCAGCACGTGGACCCGGATCCGGCTGAACCTGCGCCACGTCCCCGAGGAGCGGCGCCCGCCGCAGGAGCCGCTGGAGGTCGACTTCGACCCGTGGGCCGGGCAGGGACCTCCCAGGTGAATGCGGTACGGCATTCGCGCAATCCTCTGTTGCCGCACCGCCCGCCGGGACGCTCTGGACGGTTTAGTGTTTCCGGTATGACCGACTACGTACCATCCCGTGCCGACCGGTTCTCCTTCGGTCTGTGGACCGTGGGCTGGCCCGCGCGCGACATGTTCGGGGAGGCGTCCCGGCCGCCTCTCGATCCGGTCGACGCCGTGGAGCACCTGGCGAAGCTGGGCGCCTACGGAGTCAGCTTCCACGACGACGACCTGGTCCCGTACGGCAGCGACGAGGCCGCGCGGGACCGGCAGATCACCCGCTTCCGCGAGGCCCTGGACGCCACCGGGCTCGCCGTGTCGATGATGACCACCAACCTGTTCACCCACCCGGTGTTCAAGGACGGTGCGTTCACCGCGAACGACCGGGCGGTGCGCCGGTACGCCCTGGCGAAGGTGGCCCGCAACCTCGACCTCGCGGCCGACCTGGGCGCACCGACGTACGTGCTGTGGGGCGGCCGGGAGGGCGCGGAGTCCGGCGCGGCCAAGGACGTGTCCGCCGCGCTGGACCGCTACCGCGAGGCGCTCGACATCCTGTGCGCGTACGTGCGCGAGCAGGGGTACGGCATCCGCTTCGCCATCGAGCCCAAGCCCAACGAGCCGCGCGGGGACATCCTGCTCCCCACCATCGGCCACGCGCTGGCCTTCGTGTCCACATTGGACGATCCCGACCGGGTGGGGCTCAACCCCGAGGTGGGGCACGAGGAGATGGCCGGGCTCAACTTCGCCCACGGCATCGCCCAGGCGCTGTGGCATGGCAAGCTGTTCCACGTCGACCTCAACGGCCAGCATGGCCCCCGCTTCGACCAGGACCTGCGCTTCGGCGCGGGCAACCTGCGCGGGGCGTTCTGGACCGTGGACACGCTGGAGACCGGTGGGTACACCGGGCCGCGGCACTTCGACTACAAGCCACCGCGCACGGAGGACTTCGCGGGCGTATGGGACACCGCCGCGGCATGCATGCGCAACTATCTGATCCTGCGGGAGCGGGCCGCGGCCTTCCGGACCGATCCGGAGGTACTGCAGGCGCTGGCCGACGCCCGCGTCGACGAGCTGGCCCGGCCGACCCTGGCGGCCGGGGAGACGCTCGACGACGTGCGTGCCGAGGCGCCCGACGTCGATGCGCTCGCCGCGCGGGGTATGGCGTTCGAGCGGCTGGACCAGCTCGCGATGGAACACCTTCTCGGCGTGCGGCGATGAGTCTCGTCGCCGGGGTCGACCTGGCCACGCAGTCGACGAAGGTCGTCGTGTGCGACGCGGACACCGGTGCCGTGCTGCGGTCCGGCCAGGCGCCGCATCCGGACGCCACCGAGGTGGAGCCGGCGGCCTGGTTCGACGCGTTCGGCGCCGCGAGCGAGGGGCTGCTCGACGGGGTCGCCGCGCTCGCCGTCGCCGGGCAGCAGCACGGCATGGTCTGCCTCGACGAGCGCGGCGACGTGGTCCGGCCGGCCCTGCTGTGGAACGACACCCGCTCGGCGCGCGACGCCGCCGACCTGGTCACCGAGCTGGGCGGGCCGGCGGCGTGGGCGCGTACCGTCGGGTCCGTGCCGGTGGCCAGCTTCACCGTGACGAAGCTGCGCTGGTTCGCCCGTACCGAACCGAAGCTGGCCGACCGCACGGCGCGGGTACTGCTGCCGCACGACTGGCTGACCGGGGTGCTGCGCGGGGACGGTGAGCCCACCACCGACCGGGGTGACGCGTCCGGCACCGGGTACTGGTCGCCGGCCATGGGCACCTACCGGACCGAGCTGCTGGAGCTGGCGTTCGGGCGCGATCTCGCCGTGCCGCGGGTGGCCGGGCCGGCCGAACCGGTGGGGGAGACGCCCCGGGGCGCGGTGCTGGCCGCCGGTACCGGCGACAACATGGGCGCCGCGCTCGGGCTCGGGCTGCGCCCCGGCGACGCGGTGGTGTCGATCGGCACCTCCGGCACCGTGTTCGCCGTCGCGGAGCACCCGGTCGCCGACCCGTCCGGCACGGTGGCCGGGTTCGCCGACGCCAGCGGCCGGTACCTCCCGCTCGTGTGCACGCTCAACGCGGCCCGCGTACTGACCGCGACGGCCGACCTGCTCGGGGTACCACTGTCCACTGTGGACGACCTGGCGCTGTCGGCGGCGCCGGGCGCCGGGGGGCTGACCCTGCTGCCCTACCTGGACGGCGAGCGGACCCCCAACCTGCCGGCTGCCCGCGGCCTGCTGGCCGGGCTGACCCGGGCCAACGCCTCGCCCGCCAACCTGGCCCGCGCCGCCGTGGAGGGCCTGCTGTGCGGGCTGGCCGACGGCCTGGACGCGCTGCGCGGCCAGGCCGTCCCGGTCGAGCGGATCCTGCTGATCGGCGGCGGCGCGGGCTCGGCCGCGGTGCGGGCGCTGGCGCCGGCGCTGTTCGGCGTGCCGGTCGCGGTGCCGGACGCGGCCGAGTACGTGGCGCTCGGCGCGGCGCGGCAGGCCGCGTGGGCGCTGGCCGGCGGCCCGGAACCGCCGCCGTGGCCGGTGCGGGCGCAGACCGCGACCGCCGAGCCGACCGAGCCGGTCCGGGTGGCCTACGCCGAGATCCGGGCCCGGGCGGGGGAGCTGTTGCGCTGAGCGGCCCGGCCCACCTCGCGCGAGATCTTGGACGCTGGTACCCCCTGGGTCAAGAGTCTCTTTAGTAACCAAGATCGGCGCTTGAGCCCGGCCGCTGCAAGTTTGCCGGGTGCCGGCTCGCCCTCCTGGAGCTGGTCCCACGTGCTCGACAAGCTAGTAGTCCAGCCCGGGATCGTTATGTAGACGATCAACGATGAGTTCGGTGGCTGGCGTTGTGTGCGCGCGTCTACGGGCATGCAGACGGCCGCCACGTGATCATCAGTGACTTGTGGAGACAACCAAAGATCGTGTG
>WNGA01027073.1_pt1 | contig 11530 bp, 14 predicted proteins | sample 5400061 | NCBI WGS metagenome assembly WNGA01 (sample SAMN13153366, study PRJNA577476) | soil metagenome | isolation source: 100 cm soil or saprolite under grassland replicate 2 | place: USA:California | collected 2016-06-15
TCGTCAATTCGCGAAAGGCGGAAACTTCGTCACCTTGTCGACTCATTTTGCGCGGACATTGATCCTCGGGAGTGGGGGATCTTCGTATCAAGCGCGTGTTCGTCCGCGCCGGGCCAAGCATCCTGCGGCGTGCCGGACGTGCTCAGAACACGCGTGAGATGCGAAGGTTCGTCGCGATCCTGATCAGTATCGGATCAAGGGGGAGACGAGCGATGAAGTCCACAATCGTAAAACGTTCCATCGTCGTCGCTGGTCACAAGACCAGCGTTAGTCTCGAGGACGCGTTCTGGAGGGGATTGAAGGAGGTCGCGGGCGAACGCCACATGACGCTGTCGGAACTTGTCGGCTCGATCGATTCGGGCCGCCAGCACGGCAACCTGTCGTCGGCGATTCGCCTTTTTGTCCTCAACCATTATCGAAGCGAACTCGAAGGGGATATCGGCGCGCGGTCCGCGACGCACGACCTGATGGCAGCGCAAGTGGCGTAGCAAGCCTTTGAGCCTCGACAGAGTCTTCCAGCTACGAGTGCCTAAGCAACGATCCTGCATCCGCGATCTCGGATTGCCTCGTGGTGCCGTGCGAGCGAACCCGTGGGCGAAGATCCACCGTTTTCTCGAATGACGACGCGACTTTGGGGAAATGTCAGATGTTGTTGACATGCTCGAAGATTTCGAGGCGCACGCTCACGAATGGACGGTGGCCGCCTAATGGTGGCGGGTGGCGGTGGCGCTGATGTTGCTCTTCAAAAAGGACGAGCAGGGGGAACTGATGAGTAACCGCGCTACCGGGGCAGTCAAGAAGATCATCCCGTTCGGTCCGACCAGGGAGACCCAGGAGGAAGGCGACCCGATGGATCAGTCCGGAGAGGCCATCATCGCCTTGCTGCACCAAGCGGCCGGCATGGCCCACAGCAATTCCGAACGCGCCATGGACTTGGCACACAAGCTCTCGATCCAGCTTCGCGCTGCCGAGGAGCACATCAAGGAGCTCGAGAACGACATTGGCCATTTCCAAGGTCGGGCGCAGCGCGCCGAGAAGTGGCTGGCGCGCATCTACAAGGATATCGAAGAGAAATTCTTCGAGCAGAAAACGGCCAGATCCGAACAGCGTTGATGCACACAGACCCTCCCCGCACCGCCTCTATATCCGGTGGCTAGCCCATCAAGGCCTGCTCACGAAACTATTTCAGCCCTATCCCGCGCTCCGGCCCGGAAACCCGAGCCAGAGCAGACGACTCGGTCGCCAAATCAGCGCATCGGCGTGCATTTTCGGCACGCCGATGCTGAGGTAAAGCTCGACCACAGATCAAGTAAACAAGAAAGCAGTTGCAGCCTGCAGGTGCAACTGAGCCGAATCGACACCCACGAGCGTGATCGACTCGCCTGCCTGCCCGTAGGAGATGACCGTGTCGCTTCCAACTTGGCTGAACGCTAGGTCCTCGAGGCCTTCGACTTGCCCTCCCCAATAGGCGCTACGAAATTCCAGCACGTCCTCGCCGACGCGAAAGTCCTTCCACCGAGGCGAGCGCGAGCCTGATGCGTTCTGCGCCCCAGGTCGTTGGAGACGTGGGGCGCGAGCCAACACGCTCAATATTGGTGCCCTTTCCTTCAGTGACGTCGACCTGCCGCCCAGCAGCCGTCACGCGGACACGACCACGAAACACGAAAATGCCGAACACGCCAGCGCTCGGGCCCGCGAAGAAGTGAGTTCCACGAACGGCAATCGATCCGAAAGGGGAGCGGATCGACACGCTGCGGCCAAGCGGCGGTGCCTCGCCATCAAATTGCATGGGACCATTTTCGCAACTCTAGTACGCCGCCCGCATATGCGGATGCGAACCTCGGCTCCAAGTTTGAGCTGCGTGGCCTCCCCCAGCCGAATCGCCAAGCGGGACTCGGTCCCAGTCCCCACGACCTCTCCAACGAATACCTTTGAATCCTGTTGGAGATCCCGACGGGCTGCGCCCGCTTCCCCCAAATCCCTCGCCGACGAGCGCTGTTACCGATCCAACCGCAGACGCAGGCGCGCTGAAGGCGGGCCTGGAAATCAGAAAAGCCGCCGTCGATGCGAACACACTGCGAACACACTGCGGCGCGTGATGTTTAATCGCTTAGTGTACATTGACCCTATGTCTTGTCGACTCGTAGGAATGACAAGAGGTACTTCTCGATTATCACAAAAGCGTAATAATGTCCGCTACCCCTGGCATGGCCGTGCCTGCTCCGCAAGTAACGGCTGCAGCCGCTTCTGCTGCGGATGGTCGCTCCGGCAACGCGCACCGTGTTCAGCGAATGGAGAGCATCATGGTCAGGAAAGATCGTGATCAAGAATGATCGTCCTAGACCCAGCGTGACGTAAGGAGATGATGGGAAATCGGAAACACTTAGCGCCCCCAATCGCCGTCCCGTATTGTCGTGATGTGAAATACTTCGAAGAATCAAGATGGTAATACCCGCAGTAGTTTGCGGCACAAGATGCCCACTTCGGACCCCACTCCGTGGCACGCGCGTCGGGGGTTACCCGATCCTGTCGGAACAAATATCTGCGTTTGCTCATTCCTAGGTGTGTGGAGGACCGCTCCTATTGCAGGAGGGAATCATGAACTTCTCGAAAGCGATGAAGTTGTCTCGGGTACTAGGCGTCATGTTATTCGCAACCCCAGTGCCAATAGGCCAGGCCGCCTCTGCGCCAACTGCGGAGCTCGCGAAAAAATGTCGAGAGATGATGATCAAGGCATATCCTCCCCTACCACCCGGAAGCAGGAACGGAAATGCTCAACAACAGCGAGAATATTTTCGAACCTGCGTCGCCCAAAGCGGCAAAATGGAAAGCGTTGTGACGCCCACTGAGGGCCGCGGCAACTAGGAAAGAATTTTTTGAATCAGATTTATGGCCGGCATGTTCGTGTGCGCTAAGCTAGGCGGTCCCTCGTATCATTCTTGTGTTTTGATTGGTCCCAATTCTCGGGCGGCGCAACCGGCAGCTCGGGTTCGGCTCAGCACTGCATGACGAGGCAGCTCGACCGCCAGTCCGTCTATTCCGGCAAGTATCATCACCCTTGCGACCCTGACAGACAGACGATCCGGCATCACCTGCTTAGAGAAGCGCTTTGCCGGTTCATCAACTTGGATAGTTATACTTAACCCTGTTGCAGGCGTTTTGCGGTATGGGTGCCCGGACTGGTTTTTTCGAGGTGCAGGGATGGCGCGCTACTTCTTCGATATTGTCGATCAGCATCGCCGGGCATGCTATGACTACAAGGGACGGGAGACTCCGTCCCCGCAAAAGGCCTTAAGCCTGGCAGAGGTGATCGCTCTCGACCTGTGCTGCACCAATCCAGATGCGTGGAGTGGCTGTTCAGTTGAGGTGCGAGATCGGCAGGGCCAGCGTCTATTTTCGATCCCCGTGCCGGCAGACGCGTGCTGTTAGTGCTCGGTTGGCTGTAAGCCTAGCTTGCATGCCGGCCCAGTAATCGTTAAATCGCATTAACGATTTCCGCGAGTTGCAAGATGCAGGCAGCATTGCTTTGGGTGGTTATGGTGGTCGGTCCCGATTTTACGATTGAGCCGCGCTGGGGTCCACTGCGGTTTCCCGAGCGTACTCAGTGTGAAAATGGCTGGCGGAAACGCTGTATAGCGGCATAGTCAAACTCAGGTTCGATGTGAGGGCCGAATACCAGCCTTTCGAATCGCCCCGGCAGGACTTCAAAGAATAACTTGCCTAGGCCCTTGAGGTCCGCAGACCCGCACCCTGGCGGCAACCTGAGATTGATTAGGACAGCTCCCTGGTCGCCCCGATCCCTCGCTCTCGCTGCATCTGCGCGAAGTCAGCTCGACTAAAAGGACACAAACAGGATTATTTCGAGCAACCAGCAAAGCCAGATCGCTGGTGCAAAGAAAGTGCCGAAGGGGAGACGATTGGTTGGCGAAATTGAGCGGCCGAAGATCACGTGTCGAGCCAGATAGGCTGTCAATGCTGCAAAGGCTGCGAGTTCGATCGCAATTGGAATGACGAGCCAATCGAGCCAGGCGCCCGCAACCGCAGCGAGCTTCACGTCCCCTAATCCAAGCCCTTGGCGTCCGCGGACGAGGGCATAGCCGTGGCGAATAGCAAGAAAAACGAGCGCCACTGCCGCGCCACGCAACGTCGCGGTCATGACGGCAGCGAGGTAGGAGCTAGGCTCCTGCACCGCCGCATGCACGAGCGCTAAAGTGAATGCGACGGCGTTGAGCCAATTCGGGATGATGAATCTGCGCCAGTCGATGGCTGCGATCGTCACCATCGCAATCGCGAGCCCACCCCCGAGGAAACCGAGTAAGCCGGGAGCGCTCGCTAGACTAGCGGTCACTGTGACGGCCACTGTAGCAAGAAACAGAAGGCTTGTTCTCAGTTCTGAAGGGCTAACAAGGCGTAGAATCCGCTCGAGCGGACGAGCCCGCATTGATTTGACTGGGGGCGAGATGCTCACGGACCCGGTCATCCTATTTCACGGGGATCGGCTTGCCCGCTGGAGCGCGACGCCCCGGCGGATTGCCCAAGTACATGCCGCGCACCTTTGCACGCAGCTCTTCGGCGATCCGATTGGCATCGACGCCATTGCGGATAATCTGGGGTCGAATGAAGATGATCAGTTCTGTGCGCTGCACAGATCCGGAATTGCGTGAGAACACGTCGCCCAAGCCAGGAATTTGATCGAGGCCGGGAATACCCTTGCGACCCCGATCTTGACGTTCACTGATCAGTCCGCCCAACAGCACCGTCTGCCCACTTGCAACTGCAATCGAGCTTCTCACCTTCCGCTGCGAAACCGTTGGCGTCAGCGTATCGGCAGTCGAGGTGTTGGCTACGGCGCTGATCTCCTGCTCAACATCCAGCAGCACGTTGCCGTTGGCGTTGATACGCGGAGCCACTCGCAGAATTACTCCTGTGTTGCGGTAGTCGATGTTGTTCACAACCGGGGCAGTCGGCGTATCGACGGATTGTGCGCTGCGAGTCGCGACCGGAATCTGATCGCCGACCTGTAACGAGGCAAACTGATTGTCAATGACGACGACTGATGGAGTGGACAGTATCTTGACATCGGTGACTGAATACCCCGGTAAGATCCGGCTCAGCACCGCGTCTTTGGCGGTGTTGATAATTGAACCGGGGCTGTCTATGCCGAGTTGCTTCGCGCTCAAGAAGAACTGCACGCCATATCTGAGGTCATCATTGAGCGTGACCTCGGCGATGGTGGCGTCGATTGCGACCTGCAGCTGGGGTTGATCAAGCTGCTGCACTGTTCGCTCGATGACGCGGTAGTGTTCCTGGCTTGCGTAGATCAGCAGGGCATTATTGACGGTATCGGCAGCGATCCTCACGTTCGAAAGAACAGGTCCCGAGCCGCCGCGACCATAGGCTCCGCTGCTCGGGACCGTTGCTTGGGGTGAATTCAGCCGCCCACCCCCTGCGGCATCGGCAAATCGTGCCTCGAAGTTTGGCGTGGCCGGACCTGACCCGGCGCTTGCGCGCGCTTGCGAGGCGCCCGCGTTTTGCGCTGATCCAGCGGAATTCAGTCGATCGCCGCCGGAAGCGACCATCCCGCCGTTGGGAGCAAGTTGATTGGTCGGCGAATCCACTCCTCCTGCCGAGCCACTCAAGAAAATATCGTTGAGCAGTGCGGCGACCTGACGAGCGTCACCATACCGCATGCGGTAGACCTTCACGCTGGTGCCTGCACTACCTGACTTGTCCAACCGTGTAATCCAGGTCGATACAGTCTTGAGGTATTCGGGCTTCCGGCTGACGACCAGAATTGCATTCTGTCGGCTTATCGGTTGCAGCTTCACCAAGTTCTGGCTTAAACCGCCTTCGCCTGCGTCAATAATCCGTTCGAGCTCGGAAATAATTGGTTCTAGCGTGCTGTTGGTCACTGGATAGATGCCAACCGATTGGCCGCGCATCCAATCAGCATCGAAGTTGAGGGCAGTTTCAATGGCAGCCCGACGATCCGCGGCGTTTCCTTGAATGATGATCAAGTTGCGAGACGGGTCAGCGCGAACCATGCCGGCCTTAGCTGCGAAGTTTTCCAGCAGCTTATTCAGGGTCAAGGCTGACACGTAGTTCAACGGCACGACCGAGATGCCAAATCCCGCCTCGGGGCCATTGCCGTTGCCATCGATTTGACCGGCTCCAACGGCTTCTGCCGACGGGATGAGCCGATAGCCGCTGCCCTCACGCACGAGAGCCACATTGCTCACACGCAAGGCGCTCTCTAGGACATAAAGAAGATCCTTGCGGGAAACTGCACGGCCCGACGAGAGGCTTACAGTGCCTTGCACGCGTGGGTCAATTGTGTAGCCAACCCCCAAGATGTCGCTAAGCACAGCTTTAGCGAACGTCGCAACGGGCGTATTCTCAAAATTCAATTCATAGCCCTTATCCGCCGTATTGGAGCGGGTGTCTCCTATGGCGCCCGTTGTGGCTGGGTCTGAAGATCGGTCGGCAGTAACCGACCCCGCTCCTCGCTTGGACTGCGCGAGCACCGGGGTCCCATCCCCGTTATAGGTGACCGCTTGCGATCCCAAATCCACGCCAGAGCTATCGGCCGACTTGACCCGTTGCGGAAAGCGCGGTCGCAAATCCACTTCGCGAATTTCAGAGACAATGTCCGGCCGGGAGGCCTGCGGCCCGGCCTGATTGTTGGCGGTGACACACCCTGACAACAGCGCAGCAAGCACGAGGAGGGGGGCCGCCCTGCTGAGTGCCGATCCCGAGGAGGCCTTCCGCCCATGCAGAAGTACCACTCTCTGAGGGCTCGCAGCCGACTGGGTGCGTTGGGATTTCAGCAAGCAGGTCTCGGGCGCGCGCCGATTGGTTTCAAAAGTTTTAAGACGGCCGACAATGCCCGCCCGATGGTAAACAAACCCCTAACGGGGGAACCGGGCACCGCTACCCCTGGCCCAGCCACGGCAATCGTGGCTAAGGCACGCCCGGGGTCCTTCGCCAGCCTTGGGCTAGGTGCTTGTGGGGAAAAGGGAAATGCGCAGCCGGCGGGCCTCCCAATCGAACGTTAAGACAAGTCGCTTATCAGGGTCGGGGAGAGGTGAATCGCTGCGACGACCGGTCCTGTTCGAGGCCCCGGTGATCGCTCGGGGAGACCTTGGGGGCTGGTGCATGCGTCCCGCCACATTGGCGCAAATTGAGCTGCCTGTTGCCGAGCCGAAGCCGGTTGTCGCGGGCTGGCTCGACTTTGCGAGCTACCTCGCGAGAAAGCACTCCATCACCGGCGACCTTCTCTCGCCTAGCACCTCGCCAGGGCGCGAGAAGAGATTGCGCGAGCTCTTTGAGCTTACCGAGCTCTCCGCAAATGATTTTGCCGACGAAGTTGCAAGCTTCTACAAGCTGCCGCGGCTTGATCTGCCCGAGCTCCTCGATGCTACGGCCCTGACCGGGCGGTTTTCTCATCGCTTCCTGCGTGAAGCGCTCATCTTCCCGTGCGAACGTGGAGGCAACAGTGGTCTGATTTTGGTCGTTTCCGATCCCACCGACGCAGCGGCTGTTCGAGCCGCCGAGCTCGTCCTCGGCAAGAATGTGCCCCTGGCGGTCGCCTCGTTTGAAGATATCGCGACGGCACTATCGCGGGGACTTGTTGAAGAGGAGCTACCCTCTCTTGAGCCCAACGGAATGGCTCTCGCGCAGCGGGACAATGACATCGAAAGCCTACGCGATCTGGCGAGCGGCGCCCCGGTCGTGCGCGCTGTCAATGATCTCCTCGACAAGGCGGTGGAGCTACGCGCCACCGACATTCACATTGAACCGTTTCGCACCGGCTTGGCTGTGCGGATGCGCGTTGACGGCATTCTAAGGAACGTCCAAAGCCCGACTGATGTCCTGCCCCAGGCCCTGCTCTCGCGCGTCAAAATCCTTGCGGCCCTCAACATCGCGGAACGCCGGCTGCCTCAAGATGGTGCCGCACACCTGCGCATCGCACGTTCCGACGTCGATATCCGTGTCGCGACAATGCCGACCCAGCACGGCGAATCAGCCGTGATCAGATTGCTGCCGAGAGACCGGGGCATCCTTGAAATTCCAAAGCTCGGATTGTCGAGCACCGACCAAGACAAGATTCATGGGCTGCTCAGCCTCCCGCACGGAATCATCGTTGTCACCGGTCCAACCGGAAGCGGAAAAACAACGACGCTTGCCACTCTGTTGACCGCACTCAATGACTCAACCCGAAAAATTCTCACGATCGAAGACCCGGTTGAGTATGAAATTCGTGGGATCAACCAATCGCAGGTAAAGCCCGAGATTGGACTTACTTTCGCGGCCGCTCTCCGTGCCTTCGTCCGTCAAGATCCAGACGTCATCATGATTGGCGAGATTCGTGATGCTGAAACGGCCCATATTGCGATCCATGCAGCCCTGACCGGGCATCTGGTCCTCACCACCTTGCATACCGAGACAGCGGCAGCGGCCGTACCTCGGCTGCTCGACCTCGGCGTTGAAGGCTTTTTGCTTCAGTCCACCTTGCGTGTCGTCATTGCTCAACGCCTGGTCCGCATTCTGTGCGAGCGCTGCAAAATGGAGCGCCTGCTCGAGGCCTCTTCGTTCGTGACGGACCCTCGTTATGGCGTCCTAGGCCTCCAGCCCGGGGACGTCGTGCACGAGCCGTGCGGCTGTGAGCGGTGCAGTGGGTCGGGCTATCGAGGTCGAACGGGAGTGTTCGAGGTTCTGGACGTCACAGAGCCGGTTCGCGCACACATTGGCGCGCGTGCGGACTCTGGAACGATCGCAGATGCCGCTCGGCAGGCCGGCATGACCACAATGTTTGAGCATGGCGTGGCCAAGTGTCGAGCGGGCGTAACGTCGGCGGCTGAAGTTCTGCGCGTTACCACAGTGAGATAAGGCCATGCCGGACTTTCGGTATCGTGCCCTGAGCGAGAATGGCAGGATCGTCAGCGGGATGATCTCCGCACCCTCCGCCGCCGAGGTGGCGCGGCGTATCGACTACCTCAAGCTCGTTCCGATTGACGAGATCGTCGAGCAAGCTCCGAACCGCCGCTCGAGCCTCTCGTTCACGTTCGGTCAGAAGGCCCGACCAGAAGATGTGACGATCTTCACTCTTGATCTCGCCCTGTTGCTGAAGGCGGGGGCGCGGCTTGATGAGGCGCTTGAACTCCTCGCAACCGACATCGACATCGCTGGGTTACGCTCGACCGTTGGTAGCATCCGGTCCAGCGTGCTGGCGGGGGAAACTTTTGCCGACGCGCTTGCACACTATCCGAGCCTCTTCCCTGACGTTTATGTCGCATTGGTCCGTGTTGGAGAGGCCTCAGGCACACTCGAGCACATTCTGCAAGTTCTTGCGCGCGAGCGGATGCGAGCAGAAGCCTTGCGGCGCAAGGTGTCGGATGCCGTGCGCTACCCGGTGTTTGTGCTGTTCGCTGCCATTTGCGTACTGTTCTTTTTTCTGTTGTTTGTCTTGCCGCAATTTAGCGCAGTTCTGCGTGATTTCGGCGCCGAGCTCGATTCTGTGGCCGCGATATTCGTCCGCCTGTCGGAGTTTGCAACTGCCCATAAAGAGAGCCTCGGGATCAGTGCCATCGTTCTATTGGGTGGCGTGATTCTTGGGCTACGACACCACAGAACACGCGCGGTGATGCTCCGCACGCTGCGGCGTTTCCCGGTCGTTCGCACTTTATTGGGCTTTCAAAAAACCGCTTTGTTCTGCCGCAACCTTGATGTTCTGCTCGCAGCTGGAGTGCCACTCACCACGTCTCTTCGTAGTCTGGCGGACATGATGGCGAGTATGGACGACATCACCACATGGACGCGCATTGTCGATCAGGTGCGCCATGGCGGCAAACTTTCGGAAGCGCTTGCAGAGACCGGAGCGTTACCAGGGATGGCGGTTCGAATGCTTCGCTTGGGTGAAGAAAGCGGGCAGCTCGCCGTGCTCGCGGGCCGCGTGGCTGACTTCTATGAGACTAAATTGCAGCGCAGTCTTGAACGCATTGTCGCGCTTGTTGGCCCGCTCGCCATTGTTGCGATCAGCATCATCGTCGGGGGCCTTATCGTATCAGTAATGACTTCTTTGCTATCGGTAAGCCAACTGGTGGGTTAGCGCGGTGTCTGACCGATGATTAACAGAGTATTAGCTTGGAAGGGGAGACGACGCCGCGCGCGCACGGCCGAGCGAGGATTCACATTAGTCGAGGTCCTCGTCGTCATCACCATCATTGCGCTCATTATGGCGCTCGTGGGTCCGCGCGTTCTCAATTACCTCGCCGAAGCCAAAGTCAAAGCTGCAAAGATCCAAATCGAAAGCCTGTCGAGTGCGCTCGACCTCTACTTTCTTGATACCGGACAGCATCCCTCGAGTTCGGAAGGTCTCAATGTCCTGGTGCAACGTCCGGGAGCCGTGGCTGGTTGGAATGGTCCCTATTTGAGAGGGAACGTCGTGCCCAGCGACCCGTGGGGGAGGCCCTACATCTACCGCTCCCCTGGCCAGAACGGCGCCTATGACATCATGTCGTATGGCAGCGATGGGCAGGAAGGGGGAACGGGTGTGGCAGCCGATATCGTTAGCGCAGCACGATGACCATTCCGAAGCGGGGTTCACACTCCTCGAGGTCGTATGTGTCTTGGCTCTCATCGCAATTCTTGCTGCGATCGCTCTTCCCTACATTCCGCACGGAACCTCTGGGGTGCGGCTGAAGGCATACGCGTCGTCAACTGCGGCGACATTCAAAGCCGATCGCAATGCCGCGGTACGTCGTCAGACGCCCATCGCCACCCAGGTCGAAGACGCTCGTCGGTTGGTTCGCTCTGGTGCTACGGGCCGCGCCGTTCGGCTGCCTGACGATGTCACGATGGATGTCTTAGTGCCGGCGCGCTGCGGCGCGTTTGGCGGCGGTTCGGCGGTCGTGTTCTTTCCGTCTGGCATGTCTTGCGGCGGCGTGGTCACCCTCACGCGCGCCGGTTTAGGCTTCGAGGTGCGCGTCAATTGGCTGACGGGGGGAGTTGAGATTGTCCCAGTCACGCGCACTTGAGAACAGGATCGCCGGATTTACATTGATCGAGTCGCTCGTCGCGCTCGCGATCGTGGCGATTGCCTTGTCATCAATCGGTGCATTGATCGCGAGTACCATACGAACCACGCGCGCCATCGAAGGCAAGCTCGACCGGCTCGCCGCAACACGAACTGTTCTGGGGGCGCTTCCGGATCGCGATCAAATTGCCCCGGGTGCTTTTTCCGGTGACGTCGCCGGTCACAATTGGCGCTTGGACGTGTCAGCGTTCGCCAGCAAAGATATCGCCTTGCAGCCGAGTGCTCCCTGGGTAACCCAGCTCGTGGTCGTCACCGTCCAATCCCCCACTGCGGGAGCGATGCAAATCAGCACGGTGCGCTTGCGGCGGAGGGACGCCCAATGATGACGCTTCGCTCGATGGAGCACATCAAGTCAGCCGCTGGCTTTACGTTGCTCGAAGCCTTAGCTGCGACCGTCCTCATGGCGATGATCCTCGCGGCACTCGCGACCATTAC
>WNGA01021860.1_pt1 | contig 11528 bp, 14 predicted proteins | sample 5400061 | NCBI WGS metagenome assembly WNGA01 (sample SAMN13153366, study PRJNA577476) | soil metagenome | isolation source: 100 cm soil or saprolite under grassland replicate 2 | place: USA:California | collected 2016-06-15
CCTCGGCTCGAGAGGAAAGGGACCAAACCGATCGGAGACACGGGGATCACCCGCCACGGCAGGAAGAAGCGTTCGTTCGAGAAGGGTCCGAAAAAGGCGACGCCGAGGCCTCCGGTCGTCAGGGCATCTAGAAATCCGTGCGAGGAGATGCTCGCGAAGACGAACGCGAACGTCAGGAGGGGCGAGACTCCGAATCGCTTCGCGAACGGAATGCAGAGGAGCGCGACGATCGTCGCGAAGAAGAGCGAGTGGGTGAAGCCCCGGTGACCGAACGGATGTCCGTAGGGAACGCCCGCCGCGAAGCCCAGCGAGTCCACGTCCGGAAGGACGGTCGCGACGCAACCGACGGCCGCGAGCGCCGGCGGAATCCGATTCGGGCCCAGTGCGACCGCGAGGGCGAGGGGAACAGCCGGATGAGATATGACAGAGGCCAGGGAGATTCCCTACCGCTTCCGCCTGTCATCCCGAGCGAAGCGAGGGATCCCTCATTGCTTCGCTCCTCGGGGTCGACGAGCGACCCCGTACCAGGGCGGCGGCGACTGAGATCAAGAGCGGGAGGCGAAATTCTGCAGCTTCTCGGCGAATTCCTGCAGCTCATTCATGTTCAGGTCGGATACCGCCCAATAAACCATGCCGGCTCGACTCCAGTGGATCAAGTCGTAGCCCTGCCGTACGACCATCCGATTCCTGCTATCCGATTCGTCTGCGGAGGGCCAGACAAATAGATTGATGAAGTGTTGGCGGCGCTGGTACACGAGCGCGGCCACGGGCCTGCTGCCGACGTAATCGAGGCGGCCACCAACCAGCGGAAACCCCATGGGAGCCAGGTCCTTCACCGGAGGCGCAAAGTCCAATCTGCCATCGAACCAGGGCTTGACGGTGTGCTGATCGGAGGACGCGACGTCCGTCAGGTGCCCCGCCATCATCGAGCGGACATGACCGGCGACGATCTCCTGCCCTAGGAGATCGTCTCGTGCCGGACTGGAGCGAAGAAGCACGAGACCCCCGATGGTGATCGCGAGGAGCGCGAATGAAGCCGCCGCGGCCATCCACCGCCACGACAACGAGACTGGCCTCGGCTCTTCATTGCCGCTTGCCCGCACGGCGCTCCGGATACGCCCGCGGAGAGTCGCCGGGGCGCTGAAGTAGAGCGACCCGCCGGCGAACGCGAGCCTCAATGCCCGATGGTTCTGGCGATCCCGCGCGCACACCGTGCAATCCTTGAGGTGCTCCTCCGCTCGGAGGTTGTCCAACAGGTCCAGTTCCCCGTCCACGTATCCTTGTATCAGCGTCTGCATACCCTCACAGCTCACTTGCGACCTCCCTCCGGGCCACTGGTCAGGACGAGCCGAAGACGCTTACGCGCGCGCGCCAACCGCGACATGACCGTGCCCACCGGTACGTCGGCAACCCCGGCAATCTCCTTGTAGGACAAGCCCTCCAGCTCCCGGAGGATGACGACCTCCCGAAACTCCACGGGCAATGCCTCCAGAGCCTGGCGGAGCATCTCCCTGTCCGCGCCTTCCAGCAAGATCGTCTCCGGATCGTCGCTTTCGACGCTGTGCGTCTCTTCGTCGAAGGGGGTCGCCAGCTCGTTCACCCGGTTCCGCCGGAGCCATGTGTAGCAGGCGTTCCGCACGATCGTCAGCAGCCACGCGCGCGTGTCGCCCCCGCGAAAACCGCCGAAGAATTTGAGGGCGCGCAGGAATGCTTCCTGCACCACGTCTGCCGCGTCGGCGTCATTGCGCGTCAACCAGCGCGCCAGGTTGTACGCGGCATCCAGATGCGGCAGGACGGTTTGCTCGAAGCGGGCGACGTCACTCTCATCGCCTCACCAAGTGCATGACTCGCTCTCTGGCGACTTTATTCCCCAACCGAGATTGCGGCGCCGCCCGGGACTATCTCGGGAGGCGGGACAGTCTGGACAGGTGAAAGTTCACAAAGAAAGAGAGGACAGACACCATGCGGATTCAGAAATTGTGGCAGTGGCTGAACAACCCGCCGGACGACGCGCCGGTGGCAACCATCCTGCTCCGGGTCATGGCGGGAGGCGTGTTTCTGTGGGAGGGCATCTTGAAGTTCGTCTACACGAATCAGGGGGTCGGTCGGTTTACCAAACTTGGATTTCCCTTCCCTGGGGCGACGGCAACCTTCGCTGGCGTGCTCGAAATCGTCGGAGGGATTCTCTTGATCACGGGCCTTCTCACGCGGCTCATCGCCGTTCCTTTCATCATCGAGATGCTGGTCGCCATGCTCTCGACCAAGATTTCTCTGTATCTGGGCACGTCTCCTCTGCCTCTGCCTCCGGTGCCGCCACAGATTGGCGTCTGGGCGGTCCTGCACGAGATCCGGTCCGAATATGCGCAGCTGATCACGACGACCTTCCTGCTGATTGCCGGCCCCGGGAGATGGTCTCTCGATGCGTTGAGGGCACGAACGAGGCAGGAGAGCAGACGCACCGTAAGGCATGCGGTCGCAGTCTAGCTCGGCGGTTCGCTCAACTCAGTCGGGCGTTGCCTTTCGGCGTTTGCAAAGTTGCCGTGAGTCGGACGTGCTCGCCCGGCTTCACTTTCGCTTCGATCCCGAGCTTCGCCAGCAGAGCGGTCACGCTGGCGGAGCTCGGGTGCTCGATCTCGAACGCTCGGAGCTCACAGCCTTTCGGCGAGTCCTGAGAAGGATGCAGGGTATCGGGAGCCCACTCGATGAAGAACGGAATCGGCTCGACGCCCGCCATGCCGAGCTCGTTCATCACACCGAAGGTCTTCCACCGGAGCACCTTCCCGTCCGGGCGCGTCCGCGAGCCCGGCTGCGGCCCGAAGATCTTGCAGCCGGCATCGAGGGCCCTCCTCGCGACCGCGTGGATGTCCGTCGTCCCGGCCGCCCACGTGATGAGCCGCGGCTCCGAGAGTTTCCGCACGTCGATGCGAAAGTTGAATGCGGTCTGCCCGGGATCGGGCGCGATGATCTCGAGATATCGCCTTCCCTGGAGCGAGAGGAGCGCGTTTCGGGTGCCCGCGCCGGGATGGCTTCCGCCGATGACCGCCCTCACCCCGGTCAGCTTCTCGACCCACGCGATCCCGCGGTCGAGGTCGGCGACGCCGAGCAGCAGGTGGTCGACGGCGGACGTGGCCGGAACGAGGCTTTCCGCAGTGCTCGAACCGCTCATCCAGAGCCCCGCCAGCCCCGGCCGCAACGCAAAGACCGAGCCACTCGCGGCGCGTCGATCCTTCGCTCCCCATCCCTCTGCCCTTCGGAAGCTATTGTGTGGCAGGTTGGATCGTCACGGCCGTGCCGTAGCACAGGACCTCGGTCACGCCCTGCAGGAGCTCCGTGGCGTCGTAGCGCACCCCGATGACCGCGTTCGCCCCGACCTGCTCCGCGTGACGGACCATCATGTCGAAAGCTTCCGCGCGAGTCTTCTCGCAGAGTTCCGTGAAGAGAGTGATGTTGCCGCCGAACACCGTTTGAAGAGCTCCACCGAGCGTTCCGACGATGGAGCGGGATCGCACCGTGATTCCCCGAACCACGCCGAGAGACCGAGTGACGCGAAAGCCATCGAGAGTGAACGCGGTCGTCGTCATTGCCGGGTTCATGCAGTGCTCCTTATGACGTTCATCATTTCGAGTGTTGCTACTCTAGTCTGATCTTGAAGCGGGATCCGACGGCGACGGCCGCCTTCCTCATCGCACTCTTCGCCGCAGCGGCGTCCGCGCAGCTCCGGAACTTTACGCTCGACGACGAGATGAAGCTCCGCTCGATCGTCGACGTGAAGATCTCTCCCGACGGGAAGCGGGTCGCCTACGTCGTCTCGACGCCCTCGCTCGCGAAGAACGAGCACGAGGCGGCGCTGTACTTCGTGCCGTCGGAGGGCGGCGATCCCGTGCGGTTGGGAGAGACGGTTCACATTCTCAACACCCCCCTGCCGGCGCCCCGGCTGCGGTGGTCGCCCGACGGCACCACGCTCGGCGTGTTGGGTCTCTCGAACGACAAGCCGCAGGTCTTTGCAATCCCGCTGCGCGGCGGCGCACCCCACGCACTGACCGACGCGCCCGAGGGCGTTTCGCTCTTCGAGTGGTCCCCCGACGGAAAGAGCCTCGCTTACCTCTCGCGCGACCCCGTCTCCGCCGAGGAAGCCCGGCAGAAGCAGGACAAATCGTTCGTCGTCCACGTCGACGCGCCGGAGCGGCCGGCGCGCATCTTCGCCAGAATCTTCGGCACACCGGCCCGCCCGCTGACGCCGGAGTCTCATTACGTCGACGGCTTTTCGTGGTCGCCCGACGGCAGCGAGATCGCATACTCCGCCGCGCCGCGGACCGGCTTCACCGCGCGGTACGAAACGCGCCTGTATGCCGTGCCGACCGCGGGCGGAGAGCCTCGCGCGATCCTGGATCGAACCGGGATGAACACGCAGCCTCAATGGTCGCCCGACGGCCGGCGGATTGCCTTTATCTCGACCGATTCCCGCGTCGACATCATGGCCGCGCGCAGCCTGACGGTCATCCCCGCCGCCAGCGGAGCGCCGCGGATCTACCGGATGGACGACGCGTGGGTGAACGAGCTCGTCTGGGCGCGCGACGGCAAGTCCATCTACTTCCAGGCGAACGACGGAACCTTCGCGTCGCGCGACCACATGTTCGAACAGCCGATCACGCGCGTGTCGGTGGAGGACGGGCACGCGGAAAAGGTCGTGCCCGGCGCGACGGTCGACTACTCGATCAGTCTCTCCGCCGACGGCCGCCGCCTCGCATATCGCGCGGTCGAAGGACGCACGATGGGCGACGTGTTCGTTCTCGACACCGCGACCGGGCGCGCGACGAAGGTGACCGACGTCAACCCGGAGCTGCGTGCGCTGGCGCTCGGAAAGCTCGAGCCCGTTCAGTGGCGCTCCTTCGACGGTATGGAGATCTGGGGGCTGCTCTTGACGCCTCCGGGATGGACGGCGGGGAAGCGGCTTCCCCTGATCGTCTACTGCCACGGCGGGCCGGGCGGAGGTGTGACGCACGGGCTCTTCCCGCAGTTCATGCACACCGTCGGTCAGGTCGATCCGTATCCGACCGAGGCGCTGGCGAGCGCCGGCTTCGCGGTGCTTTTCCCGATGCCGCGCGGCGGAGCCGGTTACGGCGAGGCCGGGCAGCGGGCGATCGTCAACGCCTGGGGGGAGGCCGACTTCAAGGACATCCTCGGCGGCGTGGACGAGATCGTGCGCCGCGGCATCGCGGATCCCGACCGCTTGGGCGTGCTGGGCGCCTCGTACGGCGGCTATATGACGAACTGGATCGTCACCCAAACCGGGCGGTTCAAGGCGGCCTCGGCGAGCGCGAGCATCAGCGATCTGACCGACCCGTTCTTTCTCTCCGACGGCGGCGAGCTGATGGCCCACTATTTCAAGAGACCGTGGGAAAACCGCGCGTCGTATGTCGCGCACTCACCGCTGACGTTTGCAGACCGCGTGACGACGCCGCTCCTGATCCAGCACGGCGAGCGCGACCCGCGCGTGCCGATCGCGAGCGCGTGGAAGTTCTATCGGACCTTGAAGGGGCTCGGAAAGACGGTCGAGTTCGACATCTACCCGCGCGGCGGGCACGTCCTCTACGAGCCCGCCCTGCAGCGCGAGTCGATGCGCCGGAACCTGGAGTGGTTCACCCGCTGGCTCCGGCCCCAGTCAACGCCGGCTCAGTAGCCGCCTCCGCCCGGCATCGGCGTCGGAGTGGGCTGCCCGGGAGCACTGCTCGGAGCGGTGGGTGAGGAGTAGCCGCCGCCGCAAGCCGATTGGCCGGCCACCAGGAGGGCGAGGACGACCGCAACCAGAAGAGCTTTCGTAAATGTTTTCTTCATGTCTGACTCCTTTCGACGCGACGTTCCTTTCGCGACAGAGAGGAGCAACGCGGTTGCCATCGGCCGATCGAGCGCCTCGCGAAAGGCGGTCGACCCCGCCTCAAGCCATTGACAGGAGAGGAGTCGGCCGCAACCTCAGAGATGCATTAGGGTCGACGCTTCACCAGCAGACGCCGGGCGCGCATCGAAGATACGTGTCGGAGGTCAGCTGGTTCAGCATGAAGTCCGCCACGTCCGAACGGGAAATGCGCACCGTCCAAAGGAAGCTGCCGACGGCGCGGCCGTGGCGATAGCGGCCCCGCTTCTCGCCGTTGGTCAGCACGCCGGGTCGGACGATCACCCACTCCGCGTTGCTCCTCGCGATCAGTCGTTCCTGTCGTGTCTTGTCCCAGAAGTAGAACGGCAGGATCACCGGAATGGTGAAAAATGTGTAGTACAGGCCCATGCGGCCGGCGCTGTCTCCGATGCCGAGAGAGGTTTCGCAGACGAACCGCGTTACGCCATGAGTCTCCATGGCCCGCAGGATGTTGCCGGTTCCTTCCGACAGGATGCGAGTCGGGGAGAAATAGCGCTTGTGGCCGAGCGCGGAAACCACCGCGTCCTGGCCGCGCATGGCGGCGTCCACGGAAGCTTGATCGAGCACGTCGCCGCGAACGACCGTCAGTTCCGGGTGGGTGACCGGCAGCCGTGAAGGATCCCGAACGAGCGCCGTGACCGAGAATCCGCCCTCCAGGGCCTGCGCGACGAGCTGTCGGCCGGTTCCGCCGGTCGCTCCCAGGATCAGCAGGCGTGCGGGACGACGCCGAGGTGCTCCTGCCGCGGGAGCAGTCCCCGACCGGTGTCCTACGAGCGCCAGCCCGATGGTCAGGGCAATCGCGTACAGGAGGAAGAAGAAAAGAAGCTTCACTTGTCGACCGGATCCTCCAGCAGCGTGCCGGTACGGCACAGAGGACACACCCCCGGCTCCCACATCGTGAAATCGCGCCGGCCGAGGGCCTCGAAAGGCACTCCGCGTCCCGCGAAATCGTCCACGGCCTTCTTCCCGAGCGCGAGAAGAGTCCCGACCGCCTCGGTCGAGGCCCCGGCTGCGGCGAGGGCGGCTGCGGTCGCGCGGACCGACGAGCCCGCGCTGATCACGTCGTCGACAAGGGCGACCCGCGCGCCGCGAATCCGGTGTTCGAGCGCGGGCGGCAGGCGATACTCGGCCGCGTAGAAGGCGGTTCCGGATCGCCGCGCGGCCGGCTCGCTGAAAAAGAAGTCGACCCCGAGCACTGTCGCGACGGCCTGGGCCAGGAATGCGCCACCCAGGAGCGGCCCACAAACGGCCGATGCGCCGTGGGGACGGAGGCGGTCGGCCAGCGCGGTGACGAGCGGCGCGACGTCGCGCGGGCTCACGAAGAGCGCATCCAGGGTGAACCAGAGATCGGTGTGGTAGCCCGACTCCAGCAGAAAATGGCCGCGGCGGGCGGGCAGCGCCTCCAAGATGTCATCCATCATCCGAGTCACTCGGCCGCTCAGCTCGATCGGATCGTCGCAAAAACCAACCAGATCAGATCCGCCGCAGCGAGCAAGGCGGCATACGCGTATCTCAAGAACCGGGATGTTACCGAGAAGAGGCCTGTCGATTTCCGGGACTCCCGTTCGACTAGAGGACGAGAGACGCATGAAGCGCCTCGCAAAAGATGAGGAGATGGAGATGTTCCGAAAAACACGAGTGTTCGCGGCCCCGTTCGCCCTCGCCCTGTCAGCCGGCATCGCGCTCGCCGCCCTGGCGCCCGCCGCCGCCAAGCCGGCTCCGGCCGCACTCGAGCGCTTCAAGGCGCTGGCCGGGGACTGGGTCGCCGCGGAGGACGGCGAGATGGTCAAGAAGGGAGACCTGGTCTCTCGCTACGCGGTCACCGCGGCCGGCTCGGCCGTGATCGAGACGGTCTTCCCCGGCAGCCCGCACGAGATGGTCACCGTGTACCATGCCGACGGTTCGGACCTGGTGTTAACGCACTACTGCATGGAAGGCAACCAGCCGCGCATGCGGGCCAGAGACACGAGCGGCTCCCGTTTCGATTTCGCCTTCGACGGAGGTACCAACATCGATCCCCGGAAGGATCGCCACATGAACTCGGCGTCGCTGGAATTCGTCGGCGCGGACGAGATCCGCACGGTTTGGACCGAGCTCGCCGACGGGAAGCCGGTATTCGTCGCCAAGTCGCATCTCGTGCGCAAGACTCGCTGACCCGTTCACGCCACGGCGCACCGACGAACAGAAAGGACACGATGATGAAATATCTGTTGCTGATCTACGAGAACGAGGGGGACTTTGTCAAGGTCTCGGAGGCCGAGCAGGGCAAGATCTTCCAGGAGTACATGGATTACACGAAGGGGATCCGCAAGAACGGAAACTATATCGGCGGAGAGGCGCTGCAGCCCGTCGCCACCGCGACCACCGTTCGACAGAGGAACGGCAAGACCCTGACCACAGACGGGCCGTTCGCCGAGACGAAGGAGCAGCTCGGCGGGTTCTACCTCGTCGACGCGAAGGATCTCGACGAAGCCATCAAGCTCGCGAGCGGGATCCCCGCGGTTCGCACCGGCTCGATCGAGGTGCGGCCGATCATGCCGACGCCGCCCGTCGAGTAGACCTCGTGGGGGCGCCGCCCGGCGGAACCGACTGCCGGGCGGCCTCCGACCCATCCGGCGAGTTACTCGCCTCCGATCGCCGGCATTCGACTGGCCGGCAACGCCAGCGAAAAAAATCGCTCGACATGTCGATTTTCGTGAACCCCCGGTCGCCGTGATGGTAGAGCGAGGGTTCACATCCGGTCACCCCGTCTGGAAACAGGGTCCGGAGCAAAAACAAAAGGAGACATGACGATGCGATTCATGGCGGCTGGCCGACGGGGCGAAACTGGCGGCCTTCCTCGCGTCCGATCGGGCCCGGCGACGAGGACGGTCGTCGACGTGACTTTCGGCAGGATCGGCTGAGGCGCGCATCATGTCTTCACCGAAAATCGTCGCGAAGTGGTCGGGCTGGGCCCCCTACCTGCAGAGCGTTCTCCGAATCGTCGCGGCGCTCCTGTTCATACAGTTCGGCACGATGAAGCTCTTCGCTTTTCCGGTCGGAATGCCCCCGGACGGCGGCACCGCGAAGCTGATATCTCAGACGGGGCTCGCCGGGATCCTGGAGGTGTTCGGCGGCGGGCTGATCCTCCTCGGCCTCTTTACTCGGCCCGTCGCGTTCGTTCTAGCCGGCGAGATGGCCGTGGCGTATTTCCAGTTCCACTTTCCCAAGAGCTTCTGGACCGTCGTGAACATGGGCACACCCGCTGGAGCCTGGATGCCAAGCGGGGTCGGTCCGGGAGCTCATAGCTCACAAACCCGAGGACGATTTATATGGCCCGATACGTCGATGGTTACGTCTTGCCGGTTCCGAGGAAGAGCCTGGAAGCCTATCGCCGCATGGCACAGAAGGCGGGAAAGATCTGGCGCGAGCACGGAGCCCTCGAGTACCGGGAATGCGTCGGCGAGGACCTCAAGGTGAAGTGGGGAGCTCTGTTCCCGCGAATGGTCCGGGCCAGGCCCGGCGAGACGGTGATTTTCTCGTGGATCGTGTTCAAGTCGCGCGCGCATCGCGATCGCGTCAACGAGAAGGTGATGAAGGACCCGCGCCTCGCCAAGATGATGGACCCGAAATCGATGCCTTTCGACGCCAAGCGCATGGTCTATGGAGGGTTCGAGGTTCTCGTCGAGGCCTGAACCTGGACCTCTGAGACACGTACCACCCGGGAATGTCCTCCCCCGCGCTGAAACCGGTTCAACGGTTCGACCGCTCGATCGTCGAAGGGCCGATCGGCCCCGCCGTGTGGCGGCTCGCCTGGCCGACGATGCTGCAGAACGTCATTGCCGGTCTGCAGGGCATCATCGATCACGTGCTGGTGGGCAACTTCGTCGGCTACACCGCCAACGCCGCCATCGGCGTGAGCTGGCAGATCGTCATCGTCGTCATCGTCTTCATCAGCTCGCTCTTCACCGGGATGGCCGTGCTCGTAGCGCGCTTTGCGGGCGCGAACGATCCCGATAAGGTCAACCGGGTCGTCTACCAGGCGTTTCTCACGGCGATTGCGCTGGCGGTGCTCATGGGCGTCGTCGGCTTCTTCGCGGCGCCGGCCTTGCTCGATGTCGTCAACGCGGCGCCGGAGGTGCAGCGCGAGGCGCTCCCGTTCCTGCGCGCCGTGTTTCTCGGCATCGCCGGCATGGTGATGTTCTTCATGTTGAGCACCGCGTTCCGCGCCGCCGGCGACCCGCGGACTCCCCTGCGGCTCGGCGTGACGATGACCGTGCTGACGGTGGTGTTCAACGTCATTCTGATCCCGCGGCTCGGCACGCTCGGCGCCGGGCTGGGCACCGTCGCAAGCAGCACGATCGTGGCGGCCTGGGGCGTTTGGAGGCTGTTCGCGCCCGGGTCGGTCATCCATTTTCACCGCGGCATGGACACGAAACCCGACTTCGGCATCATCCGATCGCTCTTCCGATTCGGGCTGCCCACCGGCGTGCAGGGCATCGCGATGAACATCGCCGGAGTGATGCTGCTGCGCTTCATCGGATCGCTCCAGCACAGCGCGGCGGCGCAGGCGGCTTACGCCGTGGGGTACACGGAGCTGTTTTCACTCATCACGTGGACCTCGGTGGGGCTGATGGGCGCGGCGGCGACGATCGCCGGCCAGAACATCGGCGCCGGCAACCCGGAGCGCGCGAGGCACGGGGTCGCGGTCGCTTCTCGGATCGGACTCGGCGCGGCGGCGGCCGTGGGCGCGCTGTTCCTGACGGTCCCGCAGCACCTGCTGGGCGTCTTCGGGATGACCGAGCCGCTCGTCACGTCGATCGGCAAGGAGTTGCTGGGGTATCTGAGCGTGTCGGGCCTCTTCATCACCGTGGCCTTGAGCTACACCGGCGGCCTGCAGGGCACCGGCGACACGCGCAGCCCGCTGTATATCTCGATTATTTCCCAGATCCTCGTGCCGCTCGGCATCTGTACGGTCCTCCAGGCGATGGGCGGTCTTGAGCCACGCCACATCTGGCTGGCGATCGTGCTCGGGCATTTGACGCGCGCGGTCCTCTCCGTCGCGCGATTCCGCCAGGGCAAGTGGCTTTCCATCGCGGTCGACATCGGGTCCGCGCGGCCGTAACGCGAGACCGGCTCCAAGCAAAGAGCGATACCGGATGCCGTGACGGCCTCGCGATTTTGGCCACGATCCTGCAGGGGTGTACCCACGGATTTTGCGAAAGGAGACCGAAATGTTGGGTAATGCAAAAGTTCAGCCGATGCTTCCAGTCAAGGACCTCGGAAGCGCGCAGAAATTTTACGAGCAGACGCTGGGGCTGAAAAAAGCGGGCGAGATGCCCGGCGAGGCCGTCACTTATCGGAGCGGCGACACCACGCTCGTCGTCTATCGCTCCGAGTTTGCCGGCACGAACAAGGGCACAGCCGCACTCTGGGAAGTCGATGACGTCGACGGGACGGTGGAGGAGCTCAAAGGCAAGGGGGTCAAGTTCGAGCACTACGATCTTCCCGGCTTGACCCGCAAGGGTGACGTCCACGTGGGAGGCCCCATGAAAGTTGCCTGGTTCAAGGATCCGGGCGGGAACATCCTCTCCGTTCAGAACCGCGACCACTGAGATCGGGCCTTCGTTTCGATTGC
>WNGA01017229.1_pt2 | contig 11527 bp, 14 predicted proteins | sample 5400061 | NCBI WGS metagenome assembly WNGA01 (sample SAMN13153366, study PRJNA577476) | soil metagenome | isolation source: 100 cm soil or saprolite under grassland replicate 2 | place: USA:California | collected 2016-06-15
GAGCCGCGTCACCCGACGGCGATCTGATCGATCAGGCGGCGGACCAATTCGCGCTCCTTCGCGGTCACGTTCACGTCGGCGATCCGCATCGCGGCAGCGGCCGGCAACGCGCGCACGAGCTCGTCGCGGTCGAAGTGCGGAAGGAACGCGCGCAAGAAGACCCGCCCGGCGACGCCGCCGCTGGTCGCCCCGATCACCCACGTGAGCGCGACGTCCAGCGCAGGCTCCCCTCGCCGCGCGTTCGTCCAGTCCACGACCACCGGCCCTTCGGCCCGAGGATCACGTTCTCCGGGTGCAGGTCGAGGTGGAGCAACCGGTCGCCAGGCCCCACGCTCTCCAGCCCCGGCGGCGCCGCGATCTCGTGCAGCCGAGCGTGCAGCGCCGCGAGCACCGCCGCCTGGCGCCGTAGCGTCCTCCGAGGCGCGCCCGGACGCAATCAGCTTCACGCCGGGCAGGTTAGTCTCGAGCCGCCCGGGAAAGAGACCTTCCATGAACCGCTTCTTCCGCAGGATGCAGCGCTTCGGCAAGAGCTGGTCCGCGCGCCGCTCGCAAGGTCAGATGACGAACAAGGAGCGCGATCTCATCAGGCACGACACGCCGCAGGACGTGTCGAGCGTCCGTGCCAAGAGCTCCGGGCACGGCAAGAAGACCGCCGACAAGTGGAACCAGTAGCAGACCGGGCGCGAGCGCCTACCATAGGCCCATGTGCCGAAACATCCACACGCTCTTCAACTACGAGCCTCCCGCGACCGAGGAGGAGGTGCGGGGCGCGGCCCTTCAGTACGTGCGCAAGATCAGCGGCTTCACGAAGCCGTCGCGTGCGAACGAAGAGGCCTTCGCCCGGGCCGTCGACGAGGTCGCCGAGGCATCCGCACGCCTGCTGGACGCGCTCGTGACGAATGCGCCCCCGCGGGACCGCGACGTCGAGGCCGAGCGCAAGCGCGCCCGCGCAGCCGAGCGTTTCTCGCTCGCCCGCTGAATCGAAAGGAGGGCCCATGGGCCAGCCGGTCGTCCACTTCGAGGTGATCGGGAAGGACGGAAAGAAGCTGCAGAGCTACTACTCCGAGCTCTTCGGCTGGGAGGTCGACGCGAACAACGAGATGGGTTACGGGATGGTCTCGCGCGAAGGCAACACCGGCCAGGAGGGCGTCGGCATCGGCGGCGGCATCGCCGGCGGCCCGCCCGGGTACGAAGGCCATGTCATGTTCTACGTGGCCGTCCCGGACGTGGAGGAGGCCCTCCAGAAGGCCGAGAGCCTCGGCGGCGAGCGGGTGATGGGCCCGGAGACGATCATGGACGGTCTCACCCTCGGCCACTTCAAGGATCCGGAGGGGCACCTGATCGGGCTGGTCGGGGAACGGTCCTAAGGCGCCGACTTGGCGGCGCCGACCATGGAGGCCGTGCGGGCTTGGCCCGTGCGGCCGTCCAACGCACCGTCTTGGAGCGGCTCGCCTCAGCCCCTTTTCTCGAGATGCCTAGGCAGCCCGGCGCTCCCACTCGAACGGATCGTCTGAGCACAGCGTCGGGCGGCGGCGACCCGCGCCTGATCGTATTTGCGCATCGCGAGCGTTACGGTTTCCCGATGGAGCTCTCAGCTGGCGAAGAGCTCGAACGAGGCCGTGAGTCGTACGCCGGATCGCAGTGGGCTGCGGCCTACGCGTCCCTGACGCGTGCCGACGAGCTCGACTCGCTGAGCGCGGACGACCTGGTGCTCCTGGCGATCTCCGCCTACATGCTGGGCCGCGAGGACGAATGCCTGCGGATGCTCGAGCGCGCGTGCCAGGGCTATGGCGAGGCAGGCGAGCCGCGGCAGGCGTCGCGCTGCGCCTTCTGGATCGGCATGACTCTGGCCTTGCGCGGTGAGATGGGGCCGGGCAGCGGCTGGCTCGGCCGCGCTCACCGTCTCATCGAGCGGGAGCCGGACTGCGTCGAGCACGGGTACCTCCTGCTGCCGGTCGTCTTCCAGCACGAGGCCGAGGGTGACCCCGACGGCGCCGCGGCGACCGCGGCTGCGGCCGTCGAGATCGCCGGGCGCTTCGGCGACAGGGACCTCTTCGCCCTCGCCGTTCACACGCAGGGCGAGGTCCTCGTGAGATCCGGGAAGGTGACCGAGGGGTTACGCCTCCTGGACGAGGCAATGGTCGCGGTCCTGGAAGGCGGGCTCGCGCCGATCGTCACCGGGATCGTCTACTGCGGCGTGATCCTGGCCTGCGAGCAGGTCTACGAGCTGCGGCGCGCGAAGGAATGGACGGCCGCGCTTACACGCTGGTGCGAGGCGCAGTCGGATCTGGTCGCGTTCACCGGGCGGTGCCTCGTCCACAGAGCGCAGATCCTCCAGCTGCAAGGCGAGTGGGGTGAGGCGCTCGCTGACGCCGGTCGGGCAGTCACCCGCTCCGAGCAGGCGATGAACGAAGCCGCCGCGGCGAGAGCTTGCTACCTGGAGGGCGAGGTTCACCGGCTCCGGGGCGAGTTCTCGAAAGCCGAGGAGGCGTACCGGCGGTCGAGCCGTCTCGGAGGGGAGCCGCAGCCGGGGCTGGTGCTGCTACGGCTCGCGCAGGGCAAGCGCGACGCTGCGGCGGCCTCGATCAGGCGCGTGGTGACCGAGAGGACCGACCGGCTGCGAAGGGCGGCCCTGCTGCCGGCGTATGCGGAGATCATGCTCGCGGCCGGAGAGGTGGACGAAGCCCGGGAGGCGTGCGAGGAGCTCGAGGCCATCTGCGCGGAATGCGAGAGCGAGATGCTGCGTGCCATGCTCGCAGGCGCCCGTGGTGCGGTTGAGCTGGCGACGGGCGACGCGGCCGGAGCGCTCGCCGACCTTCGCCGGTGCGTCCAGATCTGGAACGAGCTGGAGGCTCCCTACGAAGCCGCCCGCGCACGCGTTATCGTCGGCGTTGCCTGCCGCGCGCTCGGCGACGAGGACGCCTTCTCGCTCGAGCTCGACGCGGCCCGCGCAGCCTTCGAGGAGCTGGGCGCCGCGCCGGATGTCGCCTCGGTCGACGCGCTGAGAGGGAGCGGCGGCAAGACGTACGGCCTGAGCGCACGAGAGCTCGAGGTCCTGCGGCTGGTCGCCGCGGGCAAGAGCAACCGCGAAGTCGCCTCGGCGCTCGTGATCAGCGAGCACACCGTCGCGCGCCACGTCCAGAACATCCTCCGCAAGCTCGGCGTCGCCTCGCGGACGGCGGCCGGCGCGTTCGCGTTCGAGCACGGCCTCACTGGTCAAGATTGACCATCCCGCCGCCGCGCAAGTTGCCGGATCTGCGCGATGCGGCGTCGTTCGCAGCGCCCTACCGTCGTTGCACAGCGACGGAAGGAGAGCGTCATGGCGACGGCGGAAGCAGCAATCGAAAGCAGGGAAGCACGCGTCGAGCACTTCGACACGATCGTCATCGGTGGTGGCCAGGCGGGGCTCTCGATCGGCTACTACCTGAAGCGGCTCGGCAGGCCGTTCGTGATCCTCGACGCGAACGAGCAGATCGGCGGCTCCTGGCGCACGCGCACCTGGGACTCGCTGCGCCTCTTCACCCCGGCGCGGTTCAACGGCTTGCCCGGCTGGCCGTTCCCGGCTCCGGCCTGGTCGTATCCGACCGCGCGCGAAACGGCCGACTACCTCGAGGCATACGCCGCGCGCTTCGACCTCCCCGTCCGCGCCCGGATGCCGGTCGACCGCCTCGCGAGGGCCGGCGGGCGGTACCTCGCCGAATGCGGCGAGCAACGGCTCACGGCCGACTCGGTCGTAGTCGCGACCGGCTACTACGGCGTGCCGTCGGTGCCGGAGTTTGCGCCCGAGCTCGACCCCCGCATCGTCCAGATGCACTCCAGCGAGTACCGCGAGCCGTCGCAGCTCCGGCCGGGCGGCGTCCTGCTCGTCGGCGCCGGCAACTCGGGCGCTGACATCGCGATGGAGGCGTCGAAGGAGCACCCGACCTGGCTATCGGGGCCCGACAAGGGGGAGATCCCGGTCAGGATCGAGAACCCGGGCCGTCGAGTCGTCGTACCGATCCTGTGGTTCATCGCGTCCCGGATCCTCACCGTGCGAACGCCGCTCGGCCGCAAGGTGAGGCCGCACGTGCTCGAGGGCGGCGCCCCGCGCATCCGGGTGAAGTCGCGCGACCTGAATCAGGCGGGCGTCGAGCAGGTGCCGAGGACCGTCGGCGTGCAAGACGGCCTTCCCGTTCTCGAGGACGGCCGCGTCCTCGACGTCGCCAACGTGATCTGGTGCACGGGCTTCCGGCAGGACTTCGGCTGGATCGATGTGCCGGTCTTCGACGGCGAGGGTGAGCCGCTGCACGAAAGCGGCGTCGCCTCCGAGCCGGGGCTCTACTTCCTGGGCCTCGACTTTCTCTACGCCTTCACCTCCGAGAACGTCGGCGGAGTGGGGCGGGACGCGCGGCGGATCGCGCGGCAGATCGGCCGTTAGCCGTAGGGCGGCAGGTCGAGTGCGCGCTCGAAGGCGGGGCGGTCGTGCAGCGGCTCGCCGTGGGCGACGATCACGTGCTCGAACGGGAGCTCGAGGTACTCGCGGAAGACCTGCCGCGCGCGGTCGATCTGCCGCGTGTTCCAGATTCGCAGCTCGCCGTCCGGCGCGGTCAGGGCGTCCGCGAAGACCAGGGCCCTCTGCTCGGGCAGCCAGACCGGCGTCTCGTTCCGCCAGCGCGCGTCGAAGAGCGTCCGGATCCCGCCCGGCAGCTCCATGCCGGGCTCGAGCGGCTCGAGCTCCGTCTCGGGCGCGTCGCCGGCAAAGAAGAGCCAGGGCCCGAACGCACGCGCGTGATAGCGGCGGACGAAGAGGTCGACGTCGCGCACGTGGTCCGGCTTGAGGATGACCACCAGCGTCGGCGGATTCGCATCGAGCCGCTCCCAGGCTTCGGTGGCGTCCTCAGGCGGCACCAGCGGGTCGAGCAGCGCCACCTCGCCGCCGCTCTCGACGCACGTCGAGGTGACTGTCTCGGGCCAGTCGTGCTCCGGCTGCCAGGCGGGATGAGTGGTCCGCCAGATCCAGAGCCCGGGCGCGACGTCCCGGACGTCAGCCGGCATCGGGCTTGCCGCCGCCGTAGCCCTCGACGGCGTCGGCGAGGTTGAACAGCGCCCCGAAGCGGCGCTGCTCGGGCGGGGCGACGTCGTAGATCCCGAGCTGCCCCGCGTCGGGGTAGACGCTGACGTTCGGCGCGTTCTGCTCGCTGAACATGAGCAGGCGCACCGGGGCGTTGGTGCGGTTCTCGTACCCGTGCGCGCCCCGCTCCCCGCGCGGAAGCGCCCTAACCTCGCCCTCGGGAACGTCCTCCCACCCCGCCGCGGTCCGCAGCGCGATCGTCCCCTCGAGGACGACGAGCAACTCCTCGCGCTGGAGGTGGTAGTGGAAGTGCATGCCGGCCCCCGGCGGCAGCTCGTAGACCGTCAGGCCGAGGTGCTCTGCGCCCGCCTGCTCCGCGAGTCGCGCTCGCCGGTAGCCGTCCTCGCCGTAGAGGTCGGTCGTCCGGATGTTCGGCACGCGCGGAGTCTAGGCTCCGCGCCGTGGGAGGGACTGTCCTCTACGCACAGAACGGGGACGTCAGCATCGCCTACCAGGTCACCGGCGACGGCCCGTTCGACCTGGTGCTCGTGCCCGGTTTCGTGAGCCATCTCGAGTTCGACTGGGAGGAGCCGCGGTACGCCGCGTTCCTGGAGCGGCTCGGCACGTTTGCACGGCTGATCCGGCTCGACAAGCGCGGCACGGGGCTGTCCGACCGGCACGGCGGAATCGCGGATCTCGAGACGCGGATGGACGACGTGCGCGCCGTGATGGACGCCGCGGGCTCCGAGTCGGCGGCGCTCTTCGGCTACTTCGAAGGCGGCCCGATGTCGGTCCTCTTCGCCGCGACCTATCCCGAGCGCACGCGCGCTCTCGTCCTCTTCGGGACGTACGCCAGGTACTGGCAGCCGGAGCTCAGCGACGAGGAGCGGCGAGAACAGCTCGAGGACGTCGTGGCCCGCTGGGGCGACGGCTCGACCGTCACGTTGTTCGCCCCGGACGCCGACGACGTGCTGCGGACCTGGTGGGGCGCGCGTGAGCGTCTTGCGGGCAGCCCGGGCGCGATCAGGAACCTCATCGCCTCGAGTTGGATCACGGACGTCACCGATGTGCTTCCGGCCGTGCAGCCGACGACGCTCGTGCTCTACCGCCGCGCGGACCCGGCCCTGGCGCCCGAGCAGGCTCAGTTCCTCGCCGGGCGGATACCCGGCGCCTCCCTCGTCGAGGTCCCTGGCGCGAGCACGTTCCCCTGGCTCGACTCGGGCCCACTGCTGGATCAGGTCGAGGAGTTCCTGACGGGCGCACGACCTGCCCAGGCGGGCGAGCGGGTGCTAACGACGATCTTGTTCACGGACCTCGTCGGCTCGACCGAGGCGGTCCGGCGCTTCGGCGACGACGCGTGGGCGCGTCTGCTCGAGCGCCATCACGCCGCGGTCCGCAGCGAGCTCGAGCGGTTCGACGGTGAGGAGATCGACACCGCCGGCGACGGCTTCCTCGCGACCTTCGACGGGCCGGCGCGCGCCATTCGCTGCGCCATCGCGATCGAGCGGGCCGTGCAGCAGCTCGGGCTCGAGATCCGCCTCGGCCTGCACACGGGAGAGGTCGAGCGTCACGGCGGTGGGGCCCCGCGCGGGATCGCGGTTCACGTCGCCGCGCGGATTGCGGGGCTCGCGGGCGCAGGTCAGGTGCTCGTCTCGGCGACTACGCGTGATCTCGTCGCAGGCTCCGGGCTCGAGTTCGACGACCTCGGGGAGTTCGAGCTCAAGGGCCTGGACGAGCGCCGCCGGATCTATCGGGCACGGCGCTAGAACGCGAACCGCGGCCGACCGGGCGTCGGGTCGAAGCGGAAGCCAAAGGGGTTGCCGCTCGTCGGCTGGGCGAGGCCCAGCCAGCCGTCCGAAAGCGTCGCCTGCCGGCTGACCCGAACCCGCGCTCCCGAGAGCCCGGCGTACGGCGCCGGCGGTGGAGAAAGGAACGTGAACGCCACGTTGCGCGGCCGCACAGCGCAGTCCGAGCGCGAGAAGCGGACGCAGGCCGCTGCGGTCAGCGCCGTCGGCGGCTGGACGTCGAGCTCGTCCAGCGCCCGGTTGCAGCTGCCGTTGAACTGGAACTCGTTCCCGGCGCTCCCCCACCGGTGGACGTAGAAGCCGCAGAAGGGCAGCCCGAAGCGGCTCCAGAACTGCGGTGCCTCGGGGATCGTCTCGTCCATCGCGACGCCGCAGGCCTGGCGGAGGAAGGTGCTCGCCGAGACAGCCGCGAGCCGGTTGGCGTGGTACTGGCGGACGAGGAGGGAGATCCGTCCCACGTTGCCCGCGCATGCGAAGCGGCGCACGCTTGCCCGCGCTGCGTCGGAGGTGGGCTGAAGGAGCTGCTCGAGCCTCGAGATGATCGCCTGCGTCCTGATTGCGACGAGGGCGCCGGAGCCGAACGTGGCGCGCTGCGAGCTCGCTCCGCGCGGGTTCAGGAGCACGACGATCCCGTCGAAGTCCGATCGTCTACGCCCGCGCCACGTTGCCGAGGCGACGATCGTCTTGCCCAGGGCGCCGCGGTTCAGGAGCTTCAGTCGCACCGGCTTGCGGCCCGTTGCCTTGCCCGTGACCTGCGCGATCACGACCGAGCCCGGCGCAGGCGCCCGAAGCGTGAAGCGGAGCGCGCCGGCCGCTGGCGCCAACGCGAGAGCCAGCAGCGTGATCCCCAACGAGATCCCGAGGCGCCTGCGCACCCGCCGAACGTAACACCCGCGCGGCTCAGGCGCTCGTGGAAGCGAGCGGCAGCGTGAACGCCACGCGTGCCCCGCCGCCCAGGCGGTTCTCGGCCCAGATCGTCCCGCCGTGCGCATGCACCAGCCCCTGCGCGATCGCCAGGCCGAGCCCCGCGCCCCCGCTTGAGCGCGCCCGGGAGCCGTCGTCGCGCCAGAAGCGTTCGAACATCCGCTCCGCCGCGCCCGGGGCCAGTCCGTTCCCGTCGTCCTCGACCGCGACGATCACGTGGTCGGTGTCCTGCTGCACGACCACTGCGACCGCTCCGTGCGGCCGCGCGTGCCGCACCGCGTTCGTGAGCAGGTTCAGCAGGACACGCTGGACCTTCTCGGGAGCGATCGTGACGACTGGATCCGGAGACGAGAGCCGCGACTCGAGCCGCACTCCCCGCGCCAGCGCGTCGGCCTCGAGCGCCCCTATGCACGAGCTCACGAGCTCTCCGAGCGGCGCCTCGCGCAGCTCGAGCGCCAGCACGCCGGAGTCGATCCGCGCGAGCTCGAACAGGTCGTCCACCACCGACGACAGGATCTCCGTCTGCGCCTTGATCGCCGGCAGGTACTCGTGCGGCTCGGCGAGACCGTCCTCGAGCGCCTCGGTCATCGCCCGCAGCGAGGCGAGCGGCGTACGCAGGTCGTGGCTCGCCCACGCGACGAGCTCGCGGCGCGCGTCGAAGAGCTGCTCGATGTTCGCCGCCATCTCGTTGAACGACCCGCCCAGCTCGAGCAGCTCGCGCGGGCCCGACTCTACGGCGCGCGCGGTCAGGTCACCGGCGGCGAGGCGCTTCGACGCGGCTCTGAGCTGGTCGAGCGGCCGCAGAATGTGCCGCCCCAAGAGCAGCGCCAAGGCCAGTGCGCAGAGCGCCGACACGACAACGACGACCCAGAACGTCGTTCGCTCGTGCATGCCGAACATGACGAGGCCGGACCCGACGACCACGGCCAGCGGCAGGCACACCGCCGCGACTGCGAGAACCGCAAGCTGCGCGCGAACACTCATCCGCGCAACCGATAGCCGGCGCCCCACACGGTCTCGAGCAGCTGCGGGTCGGATGGGTCAGCCTCGAGCTTCTCGCTCATCAGCTGGTCGCGCGAGAAGACGCGGTTCGCGTTCGACGCCAGGAACCAGAGCAGGTCGAACTCCTTCGCGGTCAGGTCGAGCAGCTCGCCGTCTCGGAGAGCCTCGCGCCTCGCGGCGTCCAGCTCGAGCGGCCCCACCGACACGCGCTCGCGCGGTGGCTTTCCATTCCGCGCGCGGCGCAACACCGTCTTGACGCGCGTCGCCAGCTCGCGCGGCGAGAACGGCTTCGTCACGTAGTCGTCGGCGCCGAGCTCCAGCCCGACGATGCGGTCGGCCTCGTCGACGCGCGCCGTCAGCAGGATCACCGGCAGCTCCGAGGTCGACCTGATCCAGCGGCAGAGCGCGAGCCCGTCGGTCTCGCCCGGCAGCATCACGTCGAGCAGGACGAGGCTCGGCGACTCCCGCTCGATGATCTTCCGCGCTGAGTCCCCGTCCGCTGCGGTGACGACGCGATGACCGTCGCGCTCGAGGTAGCGCGTGACGACGTCCCTGACGAGCGGCTCGTCGTCGACTACGAGAACGGTCGACATCCCTACAGTGTGCTTTCCTAAACGCGCTCGGGACCAATCCCGCGGTTACGAGTTCCTTAATTCGCGCCCCCGCAGTTCACGAAAACGTAAGGGCGCTGCCAGAGCCGCGTGCCTAGCCTGGACCGGTCAACGAACGGAGGTGTCATGACGCATCGTCCAGCGCTCATAGCGCTCCTCGGAGCACTTGCGCTCGCCCTCGCGGGAGCGCAGGGAGCGTTCGCCGGACACGGGCACGGAAACGGGCACGGGCACGGGAATGGCCACGGCCACGGCGGCAAGGCCGTCTTCGTGCAGACCAACGAGCCGAGCGGGAACCAGATCGCGGTCTACGACCGCGGTAGCAACGGCCTGCTCACTCGGGTGGCCACGTACGCGACGGGCGGTCTCGGCGAATACGCCGCGCCGGGCAACGAGTCCGACACGCTCGCCTCGCAGGGCTCGCTCGTCTTAACACGCGGCCACCGGCTGCTGATCGCGGTGAACGCGGGCAGCGACACCATCTCGGTGTTCCGCGTGCATGGCGACACGCTGCAGCTGCGGCAGGTCCTGCCGTCGGGCGGCCAGTTCCCGGCCAGCATCGCCGTCCACCACAAGTGGGTGTACGTCCTCAACTCGGGCGGCACCGGGATCGTGCAGGGCTTCCGGATCCACGGGAACGCGCTGCAGCCGCTGGCGGGCTCGGCCCGGTCGCTGGGCCTCGCGAACGGCGACCCGCCGAACTTCCTCATGTCGCCGGGCCAGGTCGGCTTCACGCCGAACGGCAAGAAGCTGCTCGTCACCACGAAGGCCAGCGGCAGCCTGATCGACGTGTTCCTCGTCGGTCACAACGGCCTTCTCTCGGCCACGCCGGTGGAGAACCCGTCGGCGACGCCGGTTCCGTTCGCCTTCACGTTCGGCGCCGGCCGCCTCGTCTCGGGTGAGGCGGGGACGAGCTCGGTCACGACGTACCTGATCCAGCCGGGCGGCACGCTGGCCGATCCGAAGTCGGCGAGCGATGGACAGATGGCGCTCTGCTGGATCGTGAAGGTTCGTGGCTTCTTCTTCGTCTCGAACACCGCCAGCAACAACATCAGCTCGTTCCGGATCGACAGCAGCGGGCAGCCGTCGCTGATCAACGCAGTCGCGGCGACGACCAACCCGGGCCCGATCGACATTGCGACGAGCGGGCCGTTCCTCTACGTCGAGACCGGGACGAACGGCACCGTCGACGAGTTCCGCATCTCGAACGACGGGACGCTCGTCCCGCTCGGGTCGGTGGACGACCTGCCTGCGGGCATCGAGGGCATCGCCGCCACCTAGCTACGACCCCATCGCGCCGGGGCCAGGTCGCTTTGGCCCCGGCGCGTACATTTCCGGCCGTGATCGAGGTCGTCCCCTACGACCCGAACTGGCCGCGGCGCTTCGAGGTCGAGCGGGCGCAACTCGAGGAGGTGCTCGCGCCGTGGCTCTCCGGCGGCGTCCACCACATCGGCTCGACGGCGATCCCGGGAATTGCGGCCAAGCCGTACATCGACATGATGGCCGGGGTTGCCTCGTTCGAGGAGGCCCGGGCCGCCTACGAGCCGCTGCAGGCGCACGGCTGGGAGAACTCGCCTCACCGTCCCAACATCGCGCATCGTTTCGCGAAGCCGGGAGTCGGCGTGCACCTGACCGAACCTGGGAGCGACCTCTGGCGGGAGCGGCTCGCCTTCCGTGACGCGCTGCGGGCCGACGCTGAGCTCGCCGCCGAGTACGGCGCCCTGAAGCTCCGCCTCGCGGAGGAGCATTCAGATGACCTCGAGGCGTACACGAACGGCAAGCGCGCCTTCGTCGGCCGGGTGCTGGCCGAGGCGGGGCTCGCGTTCGGCCGCCGCTGAGGAAGAAAAGTCACACCCTCGTCACACTTTGCCCTTGACGCAACCCGGTGTCTGACACCGGTTCTTGTCAACTAGCATCGGCGGCGTGGGCGAGCACCCGGTCTTCAGGCCCGGCGGGATCTCGTATCTGCGGATGCCCGCCGTCGACCCGCACGCTTCGGCGGCGTTCTACGAAGCGGTCTTCGAGTGGAAGATCCGCGGCGAGCGCGAGGATCCGGCGTTCGAGGACGGCAGCGGGCACGTCATCGGCCACTTCCGCGCGGATCACGCCGTCGCGGGCGAGGCGGGCGTGCGGCC
>WNGA01029429.1_pt1 | contig 11525 bp, 9 predicted proteins | sample 5400061 | NCBI WGS metagenome assembly WNGA01 (sample SAMN13153366, study PRJNA577476) | soil metagenome | isolation source: 100 cm soil or saprolite under grassland replicate 2 | place: USA:California | collected 2016-06-15
GGTGCTCCCGATGCCGCGGCGGTGAAGCGCAGGGCGCTCGAGCTCGGCGCCGATCTCGCCGGCATCGCATCCGCGGCGACGCTGAATGCGTTTCCGCCCGACCCGCGCTGGCCGCAGACCCCCGAGCGCATCTCGCCTTACGTGAAGAGCGTCATCGTGCTGGTGCAGCGCATTCCGGCGGGCGCGTTCCGCACCAAGACCAACGTCCCGGTGCAGTACATGGACATGCTGGTGCTGCGCAAGATGGACAAGGTGGCGTACCGGCTCGCCGATGAGCTCGAGCGCCTGGGGCACCCGAGCTTCGTCACCGCGGCGCAGGAAACCGACTGGAGCTACAAGCGCGCTTCGTACGGGCGGCTGTCGACGCGCCATCTCGGCGTCGAGGCGGGGCTCGGCACGCTCGGGCTCGAGGTGAATATCCTCACGCCCGAGTTCGGCCCGCGCGTCTACCTCACGGGAATTCTCACCGAGCTCGAGCTCGAGCCCAGCGAGCGCATCACCGAGCAGGTCTGCATCGGCGAGTCGTGCAGCCGCTGCCTGCATTCCTGCCCGCCGAACGCGGTGCTGCACTGGGGCATCGACAAGCGCGCCTGCGCCTCCGAGGCGCAGGAGTTCGGTTTCATGACCATGCTGCAATTCATGGAGCGTGTCATCGATGCCCCGGCGCTCGAGCGCTCGCCGATGCTGAAGACGGTCGATCTGTTCGGCTTCTGGCAGGGATTGCTGCGCGTGGTCGGCTCGTTCGGCGATTGCCCGCGCTGCCTCGCGGTGTGCCCGGTGGGCAACGACTACCACGCGCATCTCGCCGACCTGCAGAAGGTGATCCCGGAGAAGACGCCCGAAAAAGTTTCCCTGCAAAAGCAATTTCAGCAGGCGCGCAAGTCGGGCGCCGACATGCCGGGCCTGTCGCAATGGAACGCGCGCTGGGTAGGAGAGGAGGGCTATAAGGGCATCGTCGCCCGGCAGCTCCAGGAATTCAAGAAACGCCAGAATGAAGCTACCCGGCGCTCATCGTGCCGCCGACGCACGTCGATCCCGGCGAGTACCAGGGCAACCCGCGCGAGCACATGCAGACCATGCTGTCGCTGCCGCACGCCGCCGTGGAGGCGGGCCTCGGCACGCTCGGCCTGAACCTGCAGCTGCTGACCCCGCAATACGGCCCGCGCGTGATCCTCACCGCGGTGCTGTGCTCGGTCGAGGTCGAATGCGACCGGCCGATGACCGAGGCGCTGTGCCGCGGCCCCGCCTGCGGGCGCTGCCTCAAGACCTGCCCCGCCGACGCGGTCGGGCACTGGGAGCGCGACTGGCCGGCGTGCGACACCTGCCGCTCGCCGCACGGGTTTGCACAGCTCACCGCGCATCTGGAAAAAATAATTCATGAAAGCGACGCGGCCGCCCGCAAGCAGCTGCTGCGCTCCGAGGACAGCTTCAACCTGTGGCAGAGCATCCTGCGCGGGGCGGGCGTCGTCACCGGCTGCCGCCGCTGCGCCGACGTTTGCCCGGTTGGCGAGGACTACGCGATGCTTGCCGACGCGCTGGAGGAGATCCCGGAGAACACGCCGGAGAAGGAACGCCGCCTCGCCGCGATGCTCAACGCCCGGCCGGAGTCCTACGAAAAGCAGAAGCGCTTCATCGGCTTCCTGAAGCAGATCTGAGCAAAAATGGGGACAGACCGGACAGACCCCATTTTTCTCATTTGATGCCGTTACCGCTCCCCCAATCCCGCAAAGAGATCCGGCGCACCCAGAGCGAGCGCAAGCGCATCGCGGTCGAGAACGCGTTGCGCTCCCCGTTCTGGAAAAAAAGAATTGCAAAAAACATAAGTCTTGAAAAACTCGATGACCCGGAGGTGTGGCGCAGCATCCCGATCCTCGACAAGGACACCCTGCGCGCGCTCACCGACCAGCAGTTCTATGCGGAGTTCTGCATCCCTCCCGCCGACGGCATCGCCGAGTACTGGCGCTCGGGCGGGGTCACCGGGCAGCCGCTGTTCTACCCGCGCAGCTTCCGCGACATGCAATTCGGCCTCGAGGCCTTCGCGCGCACCTACGACTGCGCGGGCGCGGGGCGCAGCGACCGGGCGCACGTCTCCTTCCCGATGGGCATCCATCCCGTGGGCCAGGTCTTCGCTCGCTGTGCCGCTTCGCGCGGCATCACGGTGAACTGGGCGGGTTCGGGTGCGTCCACGCCCTCGGCGTTGCAGCTCGAGCTGATCCAGCGCCTGAGGCCCACCGTCTGGCTCGGCATGTCGAGCTACGCGCTGCACCTCGCGAACCTGGCGGAAGTCCGCGGTCTTGACCTGAGCTCGGTAAAAAAAATCATCACCTCGGCCGAGCCGGTATCGCAGGCGAAGCGCGACAAGATCGAGCGCAGCTGGGGCGCGCGCCTCACCGATACCTTCGGCATGACCGAGGCGGGCATGATGGGCGCGGAGGACCAGCCCGGGCTCGGGTTCCGCATCTGGACCGACCTGTACTTCGTCGAGGTGCTCGATCCGAAGTCCCTCGAGCCGGCGAAGGAGGGCGAGGTCGGCACGCTGGTGGTGACGGCGCTGTGCAGCAACAACGTCACGGCGTTCCTGCGCTGGAGTTCCGGGGACCTCGTGACCTACAGCGAGGCCGACGATGGGGCCGGGCCTTTCTCGGTGTTCCCGCGCATCAAGCAGGAGATCGGCGACTTCCGCGCCGAGGCGGTGAACGAAGGCGGGCTGGACGCGCTGCGCCTTTCCATAGAGGTCAGGAAAGGCATCGACGCCGGCGCGCTTTCCAGCGCCCTGAGCCTGGCAATGAAGGAGAAATTCGAGTTGGCGCCTGAAGTGGTGGTCCTGGAGACCGGCACCCTGGCGCGCGAATTCGAGTCGAACATCAAGGCCGCGAGGTTCGTCGACCGCCGCGGGGGTTAAACTAGCCTCATGAAGCGCGAGAACGTCATCGGCCGGGCGAACGTCGAGGACACTCCGGAGCTCGAGGCCTACTACCGCGAGCTGGAGAAGCGCGAGCTGGGCGCGCTTTGGAACGTCGCCAACGAAATCGAGCCCTGGTATCCGCAGCCCAAATCGGTGCCGGTACACTGGAAATGGCGCGACATCGAGCCGCTGGTGCGCAAGGCTGCTGAACTGGTCACCGCCGAAAGAGCCGCGCGCCGCGTAGTGATGCTGGTCAACCCGGGGCGTAGGGAATGGAGCGCGGCCGCCGGCCTGCTTTACACCGGCGTGCAGGTCATGAACCCGCGCGAATTCACCTCGGCGCACCGCCACCAGGCCTCCGCCCTGCGCTTTGTGATGGAGGGCAAGGGCGCGTTTACCGTGGTGGACGGCGAGCGCATGGAACTGGGTGCGCGCGATTTCGTGCTGACACCGAACGGCACCTGGCACGACCATGGCGTGGATGAAGGCGGCACGCAGTGCATCTGGCAGGACGGCCTCGACATCCCGCTCATGAATTCGCTGGATGCGAATTTCTACGAAGTGCATCCGCAGACAGTCCAGACGCCGGCGCCGCTGTCGCGCGAAGGCTGGAAGAAACCCTATTCCCCGGTCTTCCTCTACAAATGGGATGAGAGCTACCAGGCGCTTAAGAAGGACGGCGCGGTGTACGAGTACAAGAATCCCCTGACCGGCGGGGCGGTCATGCCCACCATGGGTGCGAGACTGGAACTCATAAAAAAAGGCGCATCAAAGAAGCCGGCGCGGCACACAGGCAGCGTCATCTACCAGGTTGCGTCAGGGCGCGGCTGGTCGGAAGTTGGTGGCCAGCGATTCGAATGGGAGGAGAAGGACATCTTCTGCCTGCCGTCATGGGCCGTGCACTCGCACGCCAATGCCTCGTCCACCGAGGACGCGGTGCTGTTCTCGTTCAACGACTTTCCGGCGATGCGCGCGCTCGCGCTGTATCGCGAAGAGGCAGTCGCCGAGCGCTAGAGGGAATCGAAGTAGCTCGCCATGCGGCGGCGCTCGCCGTCGTTCGGCAGCGCTCCGGAGCCGGCGGCGAGGTTGTCCCGCATGTGCTCCGGCTTGCCGGTGCCTGGAATGGCGCAGGTCACCGCCGGGTGCGACACGATCCATTTCAGGAAGTACTGCGCCCAGCTCGCCACGCCGAGCTCATCTGCCCACGGTGGCAGCGATTTTCCTTTTGTTCTTCTAAAAAGACTGCCTGCCGCGAAGGGCCGGTTGATAATCACCGCAATGTTTTTTTCTTTTGCCGAAGGAAGCAATTTCTTCTCGGCCTCCCGCTCGCCAAGCGAGTAGTTGATCTGCAGGAAATCCCAGGGCCCGCTTTTCAGGCTGCGCTCGACTTCGCCGTAGGCCGACGCAGTGTAGTGCGTGATGCCGATATAGCGAATTCGGCCTTTCAGCTTCCACTCCCTCAGAGTCGAGGCGTGGGTTGCAACATCAAGCAGGTTATGCACCTGCATCAAGTCCATGCGCTCGACGCGCAGGCGCCTGAACGAGTCCTCCATCTGGCGGATGCCTGCGTCGCGGCCGCTGGTGTAGACCTTGGTGGCGATGAAGAGCCTGTCGCGTACGCCGAGCTCGGCGATCAGGTCGCCGGCGACCGACTCGGAAGAGCCGTACATCGGCGAGGAGTCCACCACATTGCCATTCAGGAGCCTCAGCACCTCCCGCAGGGGCGAGCGCGCGGCCGCGTCGCCGCCGACGTCGAAGGTCTGCCAGGTGCCGACGCCGATGGCGGGCAGTCGCTCGCCGCTCGACGGTATCGGCTTCGAGATCAGTCTCTTTTCTTCGGCAAAGACGGGTCCGGCGGCCATGGCGATGAGGAGGGCGCGCCGGCGCGAGTCCATGATTTCATTCTAGCGCCGAGGTAGAACGCCAGCGCCGTCCACAGCACGGCGACGCCGGCGGCGACGAACGCGATCCCGGCGAAGCCCGTGAAGACGCGCGCGGAAAGCGCGTCGCCGCCGCGATACACCACGGTGTCGATGAAGTTTTTCGCCTTGTAGCGCTCCTCGCGCGGCACCAGCGTGAAAAGCGCCTCGCGCACCGGCTTCGAGATGGCGAATTCTCCGACCCGCCGCGTGATGCCGAAGGCGACCAGCGCGGCGAGCGTCGGCGCCGCCCCGAGCCAGAGGAATCCCGCGGCGGAGACGAGCGGCATCAGCGCGAGCATCCAGGACGGGCCGAGCAGCGCGGTCAGGCGCGAGAACGCGAATATCTGGATGATCAGGGTCAGCGCGTTGACCGCCAGGTCGATGACGGCGAAGAGGCGGGTGCGCTCCTCGCCGTCAGGCACCGCCTGCTTCACTATGTCGATCTGCTGGAAGTAGAGCGCCGTCGAAAGCGCGGTGTAGCACAGCAAATAGCCGCAGATGGCGGCGAGGAACGGCGAGGTGAGCGCCGCGCGTGCTCCGGCGAGGATCGAGCCGCCGATCGGCGCCTCCGGCGGCGCGTCGCCGCTGCGCGGGTGGGCGCTCGCCCAGCGCGCAAGCAGCGCAATGCAGACGATGCTCGCGGCGAGGACGGCTGCGGAGACCAGCATCAGGCCGGCAACCCCCATCCACCCCACAGCGCTTGCCGCGATCGCTGGCCCGGCAATCGCGCCGCAGCTGCCGCCAGCGGCGATGCTGCCGTACAGGCGTGCCGCCTGGGCGCTGTCGAAGAGATCCGACATGAAGCTCCAGAACACCGAGACCGCGAACAGATTGAACACGCTCAGCCAGACGAAAAATATCGAAGAATTCAGTGAAAACGAGAAGGCGACGAGGTTCAGGGCGAAAAAACCGTAAACCACCGGCAGCAGCCGCGCGCGCGGCAGCTGCGTGCAAAGCCAGCCGAACAGCGGCAGCAGCGCGAGCATGACGACGAAGGTCACGCTGAAAAGCCGCTGCAGCGTCAGCGTGCCGGCATCGACCGCGAGCGCATCGCGTACCGGCCGCAGGATGTAGTAGCTGCAAAGCAGCAGGAAGAAATAGGCGAACGCCCAGCCGAGCGCCGGCAGCTCGTGCGGCCCGGCGCGCAGCCAGCGGCAGAGGCGCTCGCGCATTGCCGGCTAGCGCGCTTTCTCGGAGATCTTCTCGAGGATCGTCTGCCGTGTCTGCTGCACGGCCTCGGCAAACGGCCCGCCCGCGGCCGCCGCACGCTCGATCACCGCGAGGGCTTCCTCGTTGCGCCCGAGATCCGAGAGCGTCTGGGCGAGGTTGTTGAGGGCGATGACCGACTCCGGCTCGCGGCGCATTGCTTCGCGCAGCACGTGTTCGGCTGCGTCGAGCTCGCCGAGCGCATGGTGCGCGTTGGCGAGCCCGATCGCGGCGTTCGTGTTGTCCGGCCAGCGCTTGAGGAAGGTCGAGTAGGCGATGCGCGCGCTCTTCGCGTCGCCGGCGCGCTCGAGCGCGGCGATCGAGGCGAGCCAGCGCGACTCCTCCGCGCTCGCCGGGATGCGGTCGGGCGGCACCGCGACCATCGCCCAGTAGCCGCTGCGCTTCCAGGCGAGCTCGTGCATCGCGAAGGGCAAGACCTGCCGCTCGTTGGTCCCCGAGCGCAGGATCAGCCCGCCGCGCTCATAGTTGTAGCCGATCGCGACCGCGTAGTGCCAGCCGTCGAACAGGCCCAGGTTCTGCAGCACGATCACCGGCGTGCCGGCCGAGATCTCGCGCAGCAGGTCGGCGAAGCTCGGCGCGAGCCGATAGGACACGAGGCCGTGCCGCCGCGCCGCCGCCAGCATCTCGATCTGCAGGCTGCCTTTGCGCTCGGGCAGGTAAACCTCAGGCACGAGGTCCTCGGGCGTCACGCTTACGCCGGCGGCGGCGAGCGCGGTGGCGAGCGCGGCAGGTCCGCACTGGTACTCGCTTTGCGGGAAGAAGGGCACCGCGGTAAGCTCGACGCGCTCGGCGGCGCCGCTCGGCAAGCCTTCGCTGAGCGCCGCGGTCTGCGGCAGGAAGCTCGCGCAGCCCGAAACCAGGGCCGCGCCAGCCAAAATGAAAACGCCCGCGGCGACGCGGGCGCTCGAGCGGGCCTTGCGGCCGCGCACGGATATCACATGCGCTTCCAGAAGTACCAGACCGCTACGGCGAGCAGCGCGATGATCAGGATCGCGCCCAGCGCGGAATCGGCGCCGGCGGGCATGGAGTCGATCTGTGCGGCGAGCGACTGCACTTCCTGGTCGGTGAGGGTGGCGACGCGATCCCTGGCGCTGGCGGAGTCGATGCCGAGCGCCTGCAGCCGGCTCGCGACATCGCTGCGGCTGAAGAAGTTGAGCAGCGCCGCGCGATCGGCCTGCGACGCGGCAGACACGACCTGATCGGTGCCGATCATTCCGGCCTGCGCGAACTGGTACGGTGTCCAGACCATCAGCACTACCAGCAAGCGGCAGATCGTTCTTGCGCAGACGGATTTCATGTGCCCTCCTAAGGGAGTGAGAGGCGGTAACAGCCTAGTATTCGACCGGTGCGAAGTCAAAGAATTCCCGTATGCCAGAATCACTGCAAATGGCAGATTTTCAGCGACTTGAGCGGGAGCTGCGCAGCGCCGTCGCAGGCGAGGTCCGGTTCGACGAAGGCGCGCGCGCGGTATACGCATCGGATGCATCGAATTACCGCCAGGTGCCGATCGGCGTGGTGCTGCCGCGCAGCACCGACGACATCGTCGCTGCCGTAGCGCTGTGCCGCGCGCACGGCGCGCCCCTGCTTGCACGCGGCGGCGGCACTTCGCAGTGCGGCCAGGGCGTGAATGTCGCCGTGGTGATCGACTGCTCGAAATACCTGCACCAGGTTCTCGGCGTCGACGCGCAGGCAGGCCTTGCGCGCGTCGAGCCCGGCGCGGCCTGCGACGCGTTGCGCGACGCGGCCGAGCAGCACGGCCTGACTTTCGCCCCCGACCCGGCGACGCACTCGCGCTGCACGCTCGGCGGCATGATCGGCAACAACTCCTGCGGCCCGCATTCGCTGATGGCGGGCAAGACAGTCGAGAACATCGAGCGCCTCGAAGTCCTGACCTACGACGGCGCGCGCTTCTGGTGCGGAGCGACCGCGCCGCAGAATCTTCAAAAGATAATTTTCGAAGGAGGACGCAGGGGGAAGATCTACTCCGACCTGAAGGCGATTGCGGACAAGTATGCCGCGCTCGTGCGCAGCGGCTTTCCGAAAATCAAGCGGCGCGTCTCGGGCTACAACCTCGACCAGCTGCTGCCCGAAAACGGCTTCAACCTCGCGCGCGCGCTGGTCGGCAGCGAGGGCACCTGCGCGCTGACGCTCCAGGCCGAAGCGCGGCTGGTGAAAAGCCCGCGCGAGCGGGTGCTGGTGGTGCTCGGCTTTCCCGACATTTTCGCCGCCGGCGACGCGGTGCCGCGGCTCCTCGAGAGCGGGCCGATCGCGTGCGAAGGGCTCGACGAGCGCATCATCGGCGGTCTGCGCGAGCGGCGGCTCGCGCTCGAGGAGATCGCGCTGCTGCCGCCGGGCAACGGCTGGCTGATGCTCGAGTTCGGCGGCGACTCGAGGGAAGAAGTCCTCTCCCGGGCGAAGCAGCTGCCCGGACTTCTGATCGAGGACCGCGCGCTCATGGCGCGCCTGTGGTCGATCCGCGAAACCGGCGCCTCGGCGACCGCGCTCAGTCTCGGCGGGGGCGGGCGCGATCCGGCGGTCGGCTGGGAGGACGCCGCCGTGGACCCGATGCGCCGCACCTCGATCTACGGCCATTTCGGCGACGGCTGCGTGCACGCGCGCATCGACTTCGACCTGCGCACGCCGCCGGGCATCGCGAATTGGCGGGGCTTTCTCGCCGCGGCCGCCGAGCTGGTGGTGAAATACGGCGGCTCGCTCTCCGGCGAGCATGGCGACGGCCAAGCGAAAGGCGAGTTCCTGCCGGTGATGTTCGGCCCCGAGCTGATGCAGGCGTTTCGCGAGTTCAAGCGCGCGTGGGACCCGGAGAACCGCATGAATCCCGGCAAGCTCATCGACGCGCGGCGCGTCGACCAGGACCTGCGCGCGCGGCCGGATTACAAGCCCGTCTCCGTCAAGACGCAGCTCGCTTTCCGCTCCGAGATCGGCCATGGTTTCGCGCGCGCCGCGGAGCGCTGCATCGGCATGGGCAAATGCCGCGCCGCGCGAGGCGCCACCATGTGCCCGAGCTACCGCGCCACGCGCGAGGAGCGCTACTCGACCCGGGGCCGCGCCCGGCTGCTCGACGAGATGCTGCGCGGCGAAGTCATCACCGACGGCTGGGCGAGCGAGGCGGTAAAGGAGGCGCTCGAATGGTGCCTCGCCTGCAAGGGCTGCGCGAGCGACTGCCCGACGCACACCGACATGGCCGCGTACAAGGCCGAATTCCTGTCGCATTACTACGAGAAGCGCCGGCGGCCGCGCCAGGCGCTCTCGATGGGCCGCATCGGCGAGTGGGCGCCTTACGCCGCTCTTTTCCCTGGCTTCACGAATCTCCTGTCAAGAATCGGAAAACCCTTCGCCGGCATCGCTGCGCAGCGATCGATACCGAAATTCGCCAGGCGCAGCTTTCGTTCGCAATTCAGATCGAATGGCGGCGGCGAGCGGGTCGTGCTGTTCGACGATACCTTCAACAACCACTTCCGCCCGCAGACCGCGGCCGCGGCGCAGCGCGTGCTGGAGGCGGCGGGCTGCGCGGTGGAGCTTCCCGCCGGGCACCTGTGCTGCGGCCGGCCGTATTACGACTTCGGCATGCTGGATCGCGCGCGGCGCACGCTCGAGCGCACGCTCGAGGTGCTCGCGCCGCAGCTCGACGCGGGCACGCCGGTGGTGGTGCTCGAGCCGGGCTGCCTGTCGGTGTTTCGCGCCGAGCTCGGCCAGCTGCTTCCCGATCATCCGCGCGGGCGGCGGCTGGCAGCTCAGGCAATGACTCTCGCAGAGGTTTTGCTTCAGAAGCAGTTCAAGTTGCCACCCATCGATCGCAAAATTCTCGTTCACGGCCACTGCCATCAGAAAGCGCTGTTCGGCATGCAGCCCGAGCTCGAGATGCTCGCCAGGACGGGCTGCGAGATCATCGCCCCCGACACCGGCTGCTGCGGCATGGCGGGCTCGTTCGGCTACCGCCCGGAGTTCTACACGGCCTCGAAGCGCATTGCCGGGCTCGAGCTGCTGCCCGCGCTCGAGGCGGCGCCCGAGGCGCTGGTCGCGGCCAACGGCTTCTCGTGCCGCGAGCAGATCGAGTCGCTCGCCGGCCGGCCCACCCTGCACCTCGCCGAGCTGCTCGCGCCGCCGTGACGCTCGAGCTGCCCGCTCAGCTCGTCTGCTCGATCAGCAGCTCGTAGGAGCGCAGCCGCGAGGCGTAATCCCCGGTGATCGTCAGCACCATGACCTCGTCGGCGCCATAGCGCCCGGCAAGCTGCTCCAATTCTCTCTTTGATTTCTCGGGACCGCCGATCACCGCGCGAGCCCGCTGCCCCACGACGTAGCGGCGCTCTTCCTCGGTATAGCGGTGAAGCGCGGCTTCCGCCTCGGTCGGAAACGCCGAATCGATGTCGAGCGCCATGTGCAGCCGCCTGAGATCGATCGGCGCCGCGAGCCGCTCGGCCTGCGCATCGCTCGCCGCGCAGATCGCGAAAGTACAGACGATGGTTCGGGGTTCCGTTTCCTTCACGGAAGGTCGGAAATTCTGTTTGTAAAGGCGCGTCACTTCTTCGCCGCCGCGGGGGTTGATGAAGTGCGCGAAGGCGAACGGCAGGCCGAGCTCCGCGGCGAGCGCGCCGCTGTAGCCCGAAGAGCCGAGCAGCCAGATCTCGGGCGCGGTGTCGACCTCGGGCTGCAGGCGCACGCGCTTGAACGGGTGATCGTCGGGCAGGCCGCCGTGGAGGTGGCCGACCAGCTGCCATGCCTGCTCGGGGAAGTGCTGCGCATCGGGAAATGTGCCGCCGCCGACCGCCTGGGCCGTGCGCGCCGATCCGCCCGGGGCACGCCCGATGCCGAGGTCGACACGCCCGGGATAAAGCGCTTCCAGCATGCGGAAAGTCTCGGCGAGGCGAAAAGCGCTGTAGTACGGCAGCAGCACGCCGCCGCTGCCGATGCGCATGCGCCTGGTTTCGGCGCCGAGCCGCGCCAGCAGAACTTCCGGGCAGGGATCGGCAAGCGCGGCGATCGCGTGATGCTCGGCGAGCCAGTAGCGGTGGTAGCCGAGCTCCTCCGCGCGGCGCGCAAGCGCCAGCGTTTCCTCGATGGCGCGGCGCGCGCCGAGGCCGCTGATCACCGGCGATTGATCGAGCACCGAGAGACGCATGCGCGATGCTAATTCAGCGCCGCCTGTCGCCGCCGCCCGACAGCAAAATCGCCCGGCGCATCAAGGGCACTTGAAAGAGCGTGGAATGCGTCGTCGCTGCCGCCCGACGATTTCGCCCGGTCGATCACCCAGAAATGCGTCACGCAAGCCGAACAAGCATCTGTTCGGACAATGGAATCCAGATCGGGCACGGGCTTTGCAGGTATGGACCCGCCATGGAAGCCAAGCTGAAACAGGAAGCCGCCTCGATTGTCCAGGCGCTCATCGGCTTCGCGACGCTCGCGCTGGTGATGACCGGCGTGGGCGGCACCATCTACAAGATGATTTCGCCCGG
>WNGA01011530.1_pt1 | contig 11524 bp, 12 predicted proteins | sample 5400061 | NCBI WGS metagenome assembly WNGA01 (sample SAMN13153366, study PRJNA577476) | soil metagenome | isolation source: 100 cm soil or saprolite under grassland replicate 2 | place: USA:California | collected 2016-06-15
CGACTCCCACCTCCACCGCTTCATCATCCACGGCAAAGACTATGGCATAGCCTACGCCGGCGGCATGTACTTCAGCGACGATCCCAAGCGGGTCCGTCTCGCTGATTTCGGCTTCCGCCTCAACGAGCGCTTCTTCTACGAGTACGATTTCTACGACCTCTGGCGGCACGAGATCCGGCTTGAGCAGATCGTGACCTTCGACCCGACGCAGCGCGATCCTCGCTGTACGGGAGGCGGGCGAGCTGCGCCAGCCGAAGAGTGTGGTGGCCCGCAGGCTTTCCTGGCATTGCGCCAGCGCTTCTCCAGCTTTCATATCACGGAGCGCTTGCTGCGTCTCGTCGAGCACCCCGAAGACAGCTACGACCCGGAAGCAGAGCTGGACACGCTGTGCTACTGGCTTGGAGTTGACCACTTTGATCGTCGTCGCTTCAATCATGAACTGCATCAGGATGCGCTGGAGCGAGCGGCAGCGACCGAAACAAACGTCGAGGTGCTACGATGAAGCTCACACTCCAGGTCGTCATACAGCAGGACGACGAGCTGCCGCGGGTGACCAAAATTGCCAGCATCGAGCGCGACACGCTGACGCCGGAGACGCTCGGACTGAGCCTCCAGGAAGCCAAAACCGTGTTGGCACGGCTCCAGGAGATGCTTGTGGCGGAGCAGGTTGCGGCCGTGGTTGCCGAACACCAGACCTGTCCCCTGTGTGGCGCGGTCCAGCGACGGAAAGGCCAGCACCAGATCGTCGTGCGCTCGCTCTTCGGCAAGCTGACGCTTGCCAGTCCGCGCCTGTATACCTGTGCTTGTCAGGGTGAGGAGACGCGGCGCAGTCACAGCCCGCTCGCCGAGCTGCTGCCTGAACGCGCGACACCGGAGCTCCAGTATCTCCAGGCAAAGTGGGCTGCACTGCTGCCCTACGGCGTGACGGTCGACGTGCTGGAGGAGGTGCTGCCGATGGAGACCAATCACACCACGGTGTATCGGCAGTTGCTGCAGGTCGCTGAACGGCTCGAAGCCGAGCTGGGAGACGAGCAGGCCTTCTTCGTCGACGGCTGCCAGCGCGACTGGAACGCCTTGCCGCACCCTCAAGGCCCATTTACGGCTGGCATCTATGGCGGCTACGTCCACGCTCGGGATGGCGACAGAGAGCAAGGCTGGCTGGTTCGAGGTGATTGTTGGTAAGCGCATGCCGACCGATACAGAGGGCAAGTGCTTCGGCTTTGTGACCGACTACGACACCAAACCCAAGCGGCGGCTGGCCGAGCTGCTCAAGACCCAAGGGCTCCAGAATTGCAGGCGATCACCTTTCTCTCCGACGGCGGCGACACTGTGCGCGATCTACAGTTCTACCTGAGCCCGATCGCCGAACACCTGCTGGACTGGTTTCACGTCACCATGCGCATCACGGTGCTGCGCCAACAGCTCAAAGAGCTGGTCACACGCGCGCCGGATGACGATCTTGCCAAGCTCGATGCGCGGTTCGAGAGCATCACGTGGTATCTCTGGCACGGCAACGCCTTTCGAGCGCTGCAGGAGATCGAAGGGGTACAGTTTGCGCTTGAGGGCTACGAGGAGGAGCTGCCGGCGAGCACGAAGCTGGCGAAGTCCGTGCGAGAGTTTTACGGCTACATCGAGGCAAATGAGCGCTTCATTCCCAACTACGGCGAGCGCTATCGCTACGGTGAGGCGATTGCAACCGGCTTTGTCGGGTCAACTGTGAACCAGGTGATCAGCAAGCGGATGGTGAAGCAACAGCAGATGCGCTGGACCAAGAAAGGAGCCCATCTGCTGCTCCAGGTGCGGACGCAGGTGCTGAATGACGACCTCCACCGAACGTTCGAACGCTGGTATCCGGCGATGACCGAAACGAATGTTCCGCTTCAGCAGGCAGCCTAGCCCCTGGTTTGTGATGGTCTCGTTCACGGGCATATAACAAATCGTTCGAGCCGACCCCTCCGGCCTTCGGCCTCCGGGGCGGCTCAACTCCGTCGTTCGGCGGCTCATATACGCACTACCGGAGTAATAGACATGGCGACTCTGCACCTGATGGTCGGACTTCCTTGTTCAGGAAAAACAACGCTGGCGCGAAAGCTTGAATATGAGTGCTCGGCGCTTCGCCTCACGCCAGATGAATGGCAATTGCGTCTCTTCGGCCAAGATGCAGAAGAGCCAGAGCATAACGCCCGGCATGGTCTCATTGAAGCCATGCTTTGGGAGTTGGCCAGTCGGGCGCTTGTGTTGGGCACGAATGTGATACTTGATTATGGCTTTTGGGCGCGGGAAGAACGTGAAGACTATCGCTCGCGAGCCAAGCAGCTTGGGGCAAGGAGCGAAGTCCATTTCCTCGATGTGCCAGCAGATGAATTGCTTCGGCGGTTGGTGCGAAGAAATGCGCAACCCTCGCCAATGGCTTTCCATATCTCCGAAGAGATGATGAAACCCTGGATTGGGTTCTTCCAGAAACCGACACCCGACGAACTAGAGCGCAGAGACTAACGACGAAGCTCGGCGGTGGGGAATGGAAGGAATCCATCATGAGCGTGGGTGTCATCGAGGCGTCTGAACTGACAACGCTCTATTCAAGCTCTGTTTGAATTGACGGCGACCAAGCCGTCGAACACGCGCATGCATCCGACCGCTTCGCGCGCGAGATCCTGGCAATTTCAGCGCTTTCTGGTGCGGCGCGCTCGCGGCTGATGCGCAACTCGTTAGGCGGACCCTTCGGGCAGGAGAAGTAACGGAATATGGAAGTCCCGTTGAGCAACACACCGCAACTCGGCGCCCCGCCGCGGCGCATTACCGTCAACGCGGAACTAGTGCGCCGGCTCGTGGCCGACCAGTTCCCGCAGTGGGCCGGCCTCCCGGTCCGGGTGGTGGCAGACGGTGGCTGGGACAATTGGACGTTCCACCTCGGCTCAGAAATGTCGGCGCGTTTGCCCAGCGCAGCCGAGTACGCATTGGCGGTCGAGAAGGAGCATCGCTGGCTTCCCGAACTGGCCCCGCGGCTCCCGCTGCCCATCTCCACCCCGTTGGGGAAGGGTGAACCGGGCGCCGGCTACCCCTTCGCGTGGTCCGTCTACAAGTGGCTCGCAGGTGAGCCTGCGACCGCCGGCCGCATCGCCGACCCGATCCGGTTCGCGGTCGATCTGGCCGGGTTCCTGGCGGCGTTGCAGGGCGTCGATACCGCCGGCGGTCCGCCTCCGGGTAAGCACAATTGGTTCCGGGGCGGAACGCTGCGCACCTACGACGAGACGGCCCAGAACGCGCTCACGGCATTGGCGGGCCACGTCGACGTCGACCTGGCCCGGGAGGTCTGGGCTGCTGCCCTGGACGCGCGCTGGGATGGGGTCGCGAACTGGTTCCACGGTGACGTCGCCGCGGGGAATCTCCTGCTCATCGATGGGGGGTTGGCGGCCGTCATCGACTTCGGGACGTGCGGCGTCGGCGATCCGTCCTGCGACTTGGCGGTCGCCTGGACGTTGCTCACCGCCAACGGCCGTCACGCGTTCCGGGATCGGCTGTCCGTCGGCGAGGCCGCCTGGGCGCGTGGGCGCGGCTGGGCGCTCTGGAAGACTCTCGCCGCCTGCGCCCATGACGTGAGCAAGGCCGACGAGGAGGGCGCGAATGCGTGGCGCGTCCTCGGCGAAATCTTCGCTGAATACGAGGCCGGTGGCCGTTCGACGGCACGGGTGACAACAGGCGCGTAGGCCGGTCGGGTCGGGGTGGAGAGCGCTCGTACACCAACAAGCATAGGAATATCGGCTCATTGAGGCAGCGAAAGTGCTTCGACTAATACTTGTTATTGGAAGCCAATCCCTGCTATACTTCCACTAATACGAAATTTGGTGAGAGATAAAGCACCAAAGGCACTTCTACTAACAAGGAGCAATGATGACGGAAACTCTGGAACAAGTCCTTACTGCATACGATGCTTGGCTGGAGCGACAGCCTCTGGCGACAAAAACACGCATCGCTTAACGCCTTCAGGTGCGTCAATATGGAACCTACTTGGCACAGCGTCCTCCAACTTCAGATGATCCGTTGCATACCCCTTTTGCTCGTGACTATGCCATTCGAGATTACAAAACCTACTTAAATACCAAGCGCCAGGCCAAACCCACCTCAGTCAACCTAGCGCTGGCGGCGATTGACCACTTTCATCAGTTCATTGGAAATGACCGACCACAGGTTCAACGCGAGAGTTTGCCAGCGCAGGCACCTCGTGCGCTCAAACCCGAAGAACAAAAAGCGTTTTTGCGGGCAGTAGAGCGAGTACCTCATACACGCGATCGGGCCATTGCCCATCTGCTTTTCTACACTGCCATTCGCCTCGGAGAATGTGCCGCGCTCAATCTGGATGATGTGCGCATTTCCGCTCGAAAGGGCGTGGTGATTATCCGCTCTGGCAAAGGCGATGCCTACCGCGAAGTACCGTTGAATACAGAGGTGCGCGAGGCACTCCGACTTTGGCTCAAAGAGCGAGCCAAACGTTTTCTGCCGCATTCTGAGCCAGCAGTCTTTCTCAATCCGAAGGGAAAACGGCTTTCTGCTCGTGCAATCGATCTGGTCATTCGCCGCATCGGAACTGACGCACACCTGGAACTCTCGGCCCACATCTTGCGCCATACCTGCCTGACGAATCTTGTTCGCTGTGGAAACGACCTGGTGTTGGTGGCCGAAATCGCAGGGCACAAACGCCTGGAAACAACCAAACACACCAAAGAGGTAAGGACAATGGGTAAGAGAAATTATCTTATCGAGGGAGTCTCCGGCACGGGCAAAACCTCGGTATGCCAAGAGCTGCGCCGACGCGGCTACGCAGCCATACATGGTGATAGAGAACTGCGCTACCAAGGACGCCCAACGACTTTTGCATCCCCCCAAATCCGCCACGAACACAATCTGTGGGATGTAGAAAAAGTACGGAGGTTGGCAGCAAATCAGGACGACGAAGCCACGTTCTTCTGTGGCGGTTCTAGAAATTTCAAGCAGTTCATAGACCTTTTTGATGAAATCTTCATCTTAGACGTTGATGCAGAGACCCTCAATGAACGGCTCGACAACCGTCCTGATGATGACTGGGGCAAGCGCAAGAGCGAGCGGGAACTCATCCTACGTTTACACGCCACAAAAGAAGACATACCCAGCAGTGGCATCGTACTAGATGCAACACAGCCGCTTGTCAGCGTCGTGGACGAAATCCCTAGCCATGTCCGAGCTTAGGCTTGATTCCGAAAGACCTAAACGCTTTGTGCTCATTCATTTCCTGATCTGTTACTCGCGAAGCGCTTCGTTCTCCTTTATCAGGCTAATTTATCTTCTATATCTACTCAAACATCTAAAATGCCTTATTCTTTAATGCTGTTTGTACCCGCTACTCTGCCCCTGGTGACAGCTTACGTAGCTCTACCCCAATATAGCAAATTGCTTTGTGATAGGATTTTACAGGCATCCTAGTCCTACCTCTAGTGGGAAAGAGTGCTCCTCCCGGACGCCTAACAAAAGGATACGCTCGCACTCGCCATCGTGCCAAGTGAGCGCGCCCGCAAAGAAAGGAACATCGCAATGTCGAAGCTTGTCGCAATCATGTCCATGTCGCTCGACGGCTACGTCGCCGACCGCAACGACGGCGTGGCCGAAGTATTTGACTGGTATGTCAGCTCGGGCGACGTCGAAATCCACACCGGAGGGTCGGACCCCATGACGTTCAAGGTGTCCGGGCCGAGCGCCGAGCACCTTCGCGGTCTCACGTCCGGACTTGGTGCCGTGCTCACCGGTCGACGCACCTTCGACGTCGCCGAAGGCTGGGGCGGAAATCACGCGTGGGGGCCAGCATTCGTGCTTACCCACCACGTCCCCGCCGGATGGCCGCGACCCAACTCGACGGTCCACTTCGTGACCGACGGCATCGAAAGCGCCGTGAACCAAGCCAAAACCGCCGCCGCCGGGAAGTCCGTTGGGGTTCACGGCGCTGACACCATCCAGCAGTGCCTGAATGCTGGCCTCCTTGACGAAATCAGCGTCGACATCGCGGCGGTTCTGCTTGGCTCCGGAGTTCGACTCTTTGACCACCTCGCCGGCACCCCAGCCATCCTTGGCAACCCGACGGTAATCGCGGGCGTCGGCGTTACGCACCTGCGCTACCCAGTACGCAAGGCGTAGTCCGTCCCCACACCTTTCTCGCCCGGCGGTGAGTTTTGTCTCGGTGAGACCTTCACGCGCGAGGGCGCCAACGATGCCTTCCACAAGGAGCGCGCCGCCCAACAAGGCGTTAGGCGGCCCTATCACTATAGGAGGTCTTTCGTAATGCGACCCCTTCGGTATTCCATCAACGTCACATTGGACGGGTGCTGCGATCATCGTGCAATGCTCGCGGACGAAGACTTGCATAGTCACGCAGTCGAGAACCTCGCCCAGGCCGATGCCCTCCTCTTTGGCCGGGTGACGTATGAACTGATGGAGGCAGGCTGGCGACCGTTCGCGCGGACGGGGGGCGAGGCCTGATTGGATGGAACCCTGGATGGAACCCTTCGCCCACACGATCGACGCGGCAAAGAAGTACGTCGTGTCAAGCACCCTGGAGTGGGTCGACTGGAACGCGGAGCTCGTGCGCGGGGATCTGGGAAAGGCCGTTCAGCGGCTCAAGCAGGAGTCGGGGAAGGGGCTGTTCGTGGGAGGCGTGAAGCTGCCGCTCGCGTTGGCGGAGCTGGGATTGATCGATGAGTACGAGTTCGTGGTGCAGCCCAGGCTAGCGGGCCACGGGCCGACATTGTTCGCTGGGCTATCGAAGCATGTCGACTTGAAGCTCGTGAGCCGGTTGGAGTTCGCCTCGGGGGCGGTGGCGATGCGGTATGAGCCGAAACGGTAGCCAGCGGGAGTGACGTCTACGCTCTCCCTTCTCGCCTTTCCTTCTCTTGGGCAGTGGGCGGTTGCTTGGCCGCGTCGCACTGAGTATGCGAATGCGGGAAGTGGGCTAACAACGCGTTGAAGCTGACGGGCGCGTTGGAGTGCCGTGGCCTGGGAGGGTTCCCGCGGCGCGCCCGCAGCTTAACGCTCTATCGTTCGGTGGCTTAAGCTTGTTGCCGAACCAAAAAGGATATGCGATGATACACGGCAAGTGAGAGGGGATGCCCCGATAGTTTTGTAGCATTCTGAACATTCATGCGGGGTACTGAGCATGCTTTCAGAGACAGATATTCACTACATTACGGGATTCCTGTATATCGTATCCAGGCAGCGAGAGATCAGCGTTGTGCTTGGAGAAAAGGTTTACGATGAGGCTGCTGAATCCGAGCGAGATGTCGATATGGTTATCGTTTCAGCGGGCGAAACAGAAATGATTGGCATTGAAGTAAAGGATAAAGGACGACCGCTTGATGTCAGTATTGTCGAAGGGATCTGTAGTAAATTCCACGATATGCCGACCATCACCTCAAGGTCAATCGTTTCTTCCTCAGGCTATACCAAGCCTGCTCGCAGAAAAGCGGCCAAGTATGGCGTCCAGTGTTTCACATCGGAACAATCCTTCTCAATGATTGGGATGGGCCAATTAATACGGGAGACATGCCAGTTGCGTTTGACGTGAATATTGACGATAGGCCACAACTCCGTATTGGGAACGAGATTATTGAGATAACGAATGCTCGTGTGACAGGCGCAATTCGCTGCAATCCAGTAGCTGTTCCAATAAAAGATTCATGCTACCTCGCAAATGAACTGGGAGAACCTTTTGCCGCAGCTGCACTGATAGACTTCAAGGGTGCTCTATGGGGATTTACGGCGTCAAAATTGAATCATGAGCTGCGTATGTTCAGTATTCCTTCAATACTGCGGAATGTTCGCCCAATCCGAAAGGCCATATAAGTAGTTTGGCCACCATGAGACAACTAACAGCATAACTACGAAGGAAAAGTCACAAATCGCCGCCCAACAACGGTTGCAGCCAACAGCACTCCGCGTCGACAAGAGCCGAGCTATTTTGGCTGCTGGTTTGTGCGTAGCTGCATTCCCATTCTATCGGTGCGGCGCAGCTGAAGCGCAGGGCGTTGGACGGCAATCCATCAATGCATCACGCGATACCGGTGTGGTATGATGGCGCAGTGGCTGATCAGGTATAGCCAGGAGGAATCATGCCGCGCACCGAGCAGTTTCTGCCTGTTGACGATGGCCTGCGACTTCGCTATTGCACGCTTGGCACTGGTGCTGATGTCATCCTCATCCCCGGCGCCTGTTGGCTCGATCGTGATTGGGAGCCGCTGGTTCCCGGACGCACGCTGGTGTTCTACGACTCGCGTGGCCGCGGTGGCTCGGATAGGGTGACCGATCAGACCAAGATTGGGCTGCGCCAGGAAGTCGAGGACTTGGAAGCCCTGCGGCAGCACCTGGGGCTGCGCCAGTTCTGCCTGGTCGGATGGTCGTATCTGGCCACTGTGGTGGCGCATTATACGCGAGCCTATCCGGAGCAGGTCACTCGGCTGCTGCTCATCGGCGCGCTGCCGCTCCAGCGCAGCCTGTTCAGTGCGAAAAAAGACCCCCAAGCCGCCGCGCTACGGGCGCGCGCTGCCGCACGCATCGATCGGGCGGGTGAGAAGCAATTGAAGAAGATGCGTCAGGCGGGAACCGACATCAGTGATGGCGCAAGCTATTGTCGAGCCTACAATCATGTGTACTTTCCCCAACGGCTAGCTGATCCAACAGCCATCACACGGATGCGCAACGACCCGTGTAGCTTCCCCAACGAATGGCCCGACAATGTGCAAGCGTTCTTTCGCGTGCTGTGGAGCGATTTCGGGAACTGGAATTGGCGCCGCACCATGGCGCATATCAGCACACCGACGCTTGTCATTCATGGAACTGAGGATACGATCCTCCTGGCTGCCTCACAGGAGTGGGCGGCAACTCTGCAGAACGCGCGGCTCCTGGTGATGGATGGTGTAGGCCATTTGCCGTGGCTGGACGCTCCTGATCGTTTCTTCGCGGCTACCGATCAATTCTTGCAAGGGCATTGGCCAATCGGTGCGGACGCTGTCCGCACCATGGCATAAGACGTTTGGCGGCAGATTTCCTTTATGAACCACAGTCTCCACATGAGCAAAACCACATACGTGGAGCACGACGTTCTCCAGATCGATTTCAGCGTCGATGTCGCTGGTGAAGCCGTTCCGTGTGTGCTTTGGAAACCCAGCGCACCGCTCGAATCTCGGACATTGATTGCCCTGGGGCATGGCGGATCGCAACACAAGAAGACGCCGGGCATTCGTGACCGAGCCATCCGTTACGCAACGAGCTTCGGCTGGACCAGTCTGGCAATTGATGCTCCCAAGCACGGTGAGCGGATCACGCGTGAAGCAGCGGAAGCAGAACGCCTGAATACGGAACGCCGGCTGCGGAGCGATGATGTGAGCGCGCCGTCGTTAACTGCTGGAGAGAAAATCGTGTTTCTGGACACGCTGGCGGCTCAAGCCGTGCCCGAGTGGCAAGCTGCCCTTGATATGACACTGGCGTGTTTTGCGCCAGCTATTGATTCGGTCGGCTATTGGGGCATTTCGCAAGGTACGTGGATTGGCGTGCCGCTGCTGGCTGAGGAGAAACGCTTTCAGTGTGCCGTGCTTGGCCTCGCGCACTTGCATCCAGATCACGTCGCATTACGGTGCGCTGCTCAGCGAATTATAATACCGCTACGTTTCGCCTTTCAATGGGACGACCCGATTCGTAGCCGAGGCTATGGCATCGCACTGTTCAATGCGTTTAGCAGCTCCGACAAATCGATGCATATCAACTCGGGAGGCCACACAGACATCCCAGCGGCCGAAGTTGAATCGTGGGATGCGTTCTTCCAGCGTCACTTGAAATAGGCAAGCAGCATCGCCGTGGCGGCTGATACGCCACTCGTTGGGTGGCTTCCCATCAACCCTCCTCACGTTTCGCGCGTTGCACACGCTCGATCACACCTGACTGTTACCGGTATCTTTCGGAAAGGCGTTCCCTGTGCCTGATGTGACGATGCAGGCATCCATGCGTACAATTCCTCCTCAAGCAGCAAATAGCGAGGTGGAGGAGCACATGACCGAGCGTGTTGATGCAGGATGGAGTGTACGGGAGTTCCACGGATTGGATCTCGGCGACGCGCGCTTGAATCGACGGTTGCTGATCATGGCGGAAGCCTTCGGGGCGCAGCCCGCCGCGCCGATCAATCAGGCCAGCGCCGATTGGCACCATACCAAGGCGGCCTACGCGTTTTTCGCCAGAGAGCGTGCGCTGCCAGCCGAGATCTTGCTGCCGCACCAGCAGCGCACACTCGAACGCATGGCCACCCATGCGCCGCTCATCCTGGCCAGAGAGGACACCACCTTTCTCAACGACACCCATCATCCAGCAACCAGTGGGCTGGGACCGATCGGTGGCGGACAACGTGGCTTGGTGATGCATTCGACCCTCGCGTTTACGCCACAGGGACTGCCGCTGGGTCTGCTCGATCAGCAGATTTGGGCGCGCCCTGAGCCTGCTGCCAAGCGGACTAAGCAGCGCCCGATTGCCGACAAAGAAAGCCACAAGTGGCTCTCGGCCCTGCGTGAGCGTGTGAGTATGACCCCCAGCGAGGTGCGCCTGGTCACGATTGCCGATCGGGAAGCCGACATCTTTGCGTTTTTGGCTGAAGCGGACGAGCTGGAAGCCGAATACGTCATCCGTGCAGCGCAGGATCGGCGACTGTCGGGCGAAGCCGAGCTGCTGTGGGCACACATGGCCACGCAGGCGGTGGTCGGAACGGTCACGGTCGAGGTGGCCGCGCGAGACGCAAAGCCGGCACGGCGTGCCGAGTAGCTTGTGCGTGTCGCGCACATCACCCTGCAACCACCGCAGCGAGAGGCTGACGATCCGGGGATCGCTCTGGAGCCACTGCCAGTGTGGGCGATCTGGTTGCACGAAGAGCGGCCGCCCGAAGGGGTCGAGTCACTCGATTGGCTGCTGCTGACCAACGTGGCGATTGCGACCTGGCTAGATGCAACTGAACGGATTGGCTACTCCTGTGTGCGGCCAGGGACCCTGTCGTGGCATACGATTCTCAAGTCAGGCTGTAGCGTCGAAGACGGTCGGCTGGAAGCGGCCGAGCGCCTCAAGCCATACTTGGCACTGATGGGCGTCGTCGCCTGGCGCTTGTTCTGGCTCACGCATATCAATCGGCAGACGCCCGCTGCGCCGTGTACCACCATTCTGGCTGAGCACGAATGGAAAGCGCTCTCTACCACCATCCATCGCTCACCGGCCATTCCAGCGGTCGCGCCCTCCGTACGTCAAGCCGTGCGCTGGATCGCACAGCTTGGCGGGTTTTTAGGGCGGAACGGCGACGGTGAACCCGGCATTACCACTCTCTGGCGCGGATGGTCACGGTTAACGGATATCGCCAACATGTATCTGATCTTGCATTCTTCAGAAGATACCGCTAACAGCTAGACATTTTGAAGTCAGAAAGCTCGTCACTTTTGTACTCCAGAATATCTCCAGGCTGACAATCTAAGGCTTTGCA
>WNGA01015919.1_pt1 | contig 11524 bp, 9 predicted proteins | sample 5400061 | NCBI WGS metagenome assembly WNGA01 (sample SAMN13153366, study PRJNA577476) | soil metagenome | isolation source: 100 cm soil or saprolite under grassland replicate 2 | place: USA:California | collected 2016-06-15
GGGAGCACGTCCCGCCGCAAGGCGCGCATGCCGCAGTGAGCGTCGCGGACGGTCGTGCGGAAGAGGAGCTTCAGGAAGCCGCTCAGCAGCGGGTTGCCGATGTACCGGTTCATCCACGGCATCGCGCCGGGCTGGATGTTCTGCATCCGGTTGCCCATTACGAGCTGCCCGCCTTCGTCGAGCTCCTTCACGAAGCGGGGAATCTCGTTGAAGTCGTAGGTCAGGTCGGCGTCGACCATCACGATGTAGTCGCCCCGGGCGGCGGCGAAGCCGGCGAGGTACGCGCGACCGTAGCCGCGGCGCGGTTCGTAGACGACGGTTGCTCCGGCCGCCTCGGCAAGCTCGGCGCTGCCGTCGTCCGAGCCGTTGTCGGCGACGATGACCTCGCCCGAAATCTCGTGCTCTTCGAGGACCTCGAGCGCGCGGGTGACGCACTGCACGATGTTCTCCGCCTCGTTCAGGCATGGGATGACAACGGAGACGAAGGGTGACGCCGCAGGCTGCGCCGGCGCGAGGTCGCGCATCAGCTGGGTAACCACAGTCGAGGAATATCAGGCTGCGGGCCGAGCGACTACTGGGCGTTCGGCCAACTTTCCCGCTCTGTTTCGTCCTTTCGGGGGGGAAGGGCATCGCCGATACGCTCGTGGCCGTGCGCGTGTGCATCGTCTACGACTGCCTCTATCCGCACACCGTGGGCGGCGCGGAGCGGTGGTACCGGAACCTCTCGGAGCGATTGGCCGACGAGGGGCACGAGGTGACGTATCTGACCCTGCGCCAGTGGGAGCGAGGACGGGATCCCGGCGTCCGCGACGTGCGGGTGGTGGCTGTCGGGCCGCGACTGGAGCTGTACGTCCGTGGCCGTCGCCGCATCGGGCCGCCGCTCGTCTTCGGCCTCGGCGTTCTGTGGCATCTGCTCAGGCACGGTCGTCGCTACGACGTCGTCCACACGGCGTCGTTTCCCTACTTCTCGCTGCTCGCGGCGGGCGTTCTGCGCCGGGTGTGCGGGTTCCGTCTCGTCGTCGACTGGCACGAGCTCTGGACGCCGCGGTACTGGCGTGAGTACCTGGGACCCGTTGGTGGACGCGTCGGCTCCGTCGTGCAGAAGCTGTGTCTGCGGATCCCGCAGCAGGCTTTCTGCTTTTCGCGGCTGTACGAGCGGAGGCTTCACGAGGACGGCGTTCACGGCGAGGTCGTCGTGCTCGAGGGGCAGTTCGAGGGCAGGGCCGCGCGAGCTGTGCAAGAGGCCGAGCCGGTGGTCGTGTTCGCCGGTAGGCACATCCCTGAAAAGCGACCGGCGGCGCTCATCCCGGCTCTTGCTCTTGCGCGCGAGTCGATTACAGGCCTCCGCGGCGCGATCTACGGAGACGGTCCCGACCGGGCGAAGGTGCTCGAACTGATCGCGCGGTACGGCCTGCAGGACAGCGTCGAAGCGCCCGGGTTTGTCGACGGCACGGTCGTAGAGCGTGCGCTCGAAAGAGCGTTGTGTCTCGTCCTGCCGTCCAGTCGTGAGGGATACGGACTCGTCGTGCTGGAAGCGATGGCTCGCGGGACCCCCGCCGTGGTCGTGCACGACGCCGACAACGCGGCGGCAGAGCTGATCGCCGAAGGTGAGAACGGCTTCGCCACGCCGTCCGCCTCCTCGGAGGATCTGGCCCAGAGCATCGTGCGAGTGTTCGACGCGGGTGCGGAGCTTCGGGCCTCGACTCTCGAGTGGTTCAAACGCAACGCGACGCGCCTCCACATCAGCCAGTCCCTCGAGGTGGTCTTGAGGACCTACGCCGCCATCGATGTGAGAGGTCTGTAGATCCCAAGTTAGCCGTCCGTGGTGTTAGCGTCGGATTCGTGGAGACAGATTCGGAACGCGCCGAGCGCGAGCGAGCCGCGTACGACGAAGGAAAGGTGAAGGAGCGCAGCCACGCGTGGATGGTGCGCTTCGATCACATTTTCGACGGAAGGAACACGCGGCGCGGCGAGGCGGAGTGGGAATCGCTCATCCGCAAAGCTGTGGAGGGGGGCGGAAGGGTTCTCGACGTCGGCTGCGGCGACGGTGTCACGGCCCGCTTGGCGCTTGCATGCGGCGCGACGTACGTCCTCGGGATCGACATCTCGGAGCGCGAGCTCGCCGACGCGTTGGCGACACGGATCCCCGGGCGGCTCGAGTTTCGGGTCGCCGACGCGGAGCAGGCGCTTTCTGACGGGCCCTTCGACCTCGTGGTCGGTCGGGCGGTGCTCCATCATGTCGACTTCCGCTCGTTCCTCGACCGGATCGCCGTGAACAATCTCGCGCCCGGCGGACAGATGTTGTGGATGGAGCCGCTTGCTCATCCGCTCGCGTTGGCATTCCACAAGCTCGTCCGTAGCGCCCACACTCCGGATGAGTTTCCGCTTCTACCGCGAGACCTTCGCTGGATCCGGCATCGCTTTCCGGGAACACGGGTCGTCCCGATCAACCTCCTCTCGTTCCCCGCCGGGGTACTCAGCTCAATGTTGTCCGAGACCGCCGACAATCGGCTCATGCGCATGGCTGATCTGGCCGATCACGCGTTGTTCCGCCACTCCCGGCTCATCCCATTCGCGCGCCAAGGGATCATCGTCATTGGGACGCTCTAGGCGCTCGACCTAGTCGGCTGCGAGCGCGCGCTCGTAGCTCGAGAGCGTCTCGTGAGCTGTCGTCGTCCAGCTGAACTGCCGAGCTCTTTCAAGTCCGGCCGTCCTTAGCCGTTCAGCTTCATTCCCGTCGCGCAGCACGCTTTCGATTGCCTTCGCGATCGAGTGCGGGCTTGTCGGATCGAACAGCCGCGCCGCCCCTCCTGCGACCTCCGCCAACGAGCCTCGATCGGAACAAGCCACAGGGACACCGCGTGCCATCGCCTCCAGCACGGGGAGACCGAACCCTTCATAGAGCGAGGGGAAGACGAAACATGTGGCAGTCCTGTAGAGACCTTCGAGCTCCTCGGCAGACACCCACCCTACGAGTCGGACGTCGGCGGCAAGGTCGAGATCGACAACCTGTCGGCGGAGCTCAACTTCGTGCGGCGTCGGGTAGCCCGGAAGCATGAGCACAGGTCGGCGCTCGTGCGGGATCAACGCGAGTGCTTTCAGCAACTGGGGCAGGTTCTTATGCGGGCGTTTTGCAGAGAGTGCAAGGACGACGGGGCGGTCGTTGAGGGCGTGGCGCGCCCGTATCTCGTCGGGGCTATGAGGTGTCGCGGAAGCGGTTGTCCCCACTCCTTCCGGCACAACGTCGACCTTCCAGCGGGATATGCCAAGAAGCCGCACGAGGTCGTCACGCGTGCTGTTCGACGGGGCAATGATCCGGTGCGAGCGGCGGGCCGCGAGTGGGACGAGCACGCGCATCGCCAGGGAGCGGAACCCGAAGTGCGCCTCGGGATAGATGCGATAGATCACGTCATGGATCGTCACCACCCGTCGGAAGGCGCCCCACGCGGGCGCGGTGCTGGCGAGGCTGTGCAAGAGGTGAACACCGCTTCGGGCTGCAAGCTTCGGAAGAAGCTGCTGCTCACCGCGCACCCACTCGGTGCGACGGCGGGCAAGGACAGGAACGGTCACGGTAGGTATGAGGTCGTGCCACGGGCCTTCGCGGACCTCCGCAGCCTCGCGGTTGATGAATGCCGTCAGCCGAACGTTCGGACGCTCCTCGAGGAGTGCCGGGATCAACTCGCGCGCATACGTCTCCATCCCGCCGGTCTCGCCGGGGACGAGATACACGAGGTTCAGGCCGACGTGCATGAGATCCACACAGAAATGGCTCTGAGCCGGTACGGCATTCGCCTTATTCTTCCCGCAGCCGTGGCCGATTCCGCGCGCAACGAGCCGTTATCAAGCGACGACCGACCCATTGTTACCGTAGTCACGCCCTCGTACAACCAGGGCCGATACGTGCGCGAAACGATTCAAAGCGTTCTCGCACAGGACTATCCGAGAATCGAATACGTCGTCATCGATGGCGGATCGTCGGACGAAACGCTCGACATTCTCCAGGAGTACGGGAGCCGCTTCGAGTGGGTATCCAAACCGGATCGCGGCCAGGCAAGCGCTGTCAACGAGGGATGGCGTCAGGCATCCGGCGAGATTCTTGGGTGGCTCAATTCCGACGATCTCTACCTCCCAGGCGCGGTCACCACGGCCGTGACCTACCTCATGGCTCATCCTGAAGCGGACGCCGTCTACGGCGAGGCGTATGAGTCGGACGAGGCAGGCACCATCGTGGGTCGTCATCCGACCCAGCCTTTCAGTCTTGAGCGGATGGCTGAAACGAACACGATCTGTCAGCCCGCCGTCTTCCTGCGGCGGAGAATCCTCGAACGCGTCGGTGAGCTCGATGAGTCGCTTCACTTCAGCATGGACTACGACTTCTGGATTCGGCTCGGGAAGGTCGGCCGTTTCGGCTACGTTCCGGAATATCTGGCCATGAACCGTCTGCACGGGCAGACGAAGACGCTCGGCCGGTGGAGGGAGGCGTACTCGGAAGTTCTTCCGATGATCCACCGCCACTTCGGCTACGTCCCCGTGAGTTGGATCTACGGATACGCAAAGGAGAGCGCCACGGCAGGCGAGCGACGGCGGGGACTTCGCCTTCCTCTCCTTCGGTTCACGGTTGCTGCGGTGCGGGCGTTCCGCCGGTACAACCGGGGGCGTCAGTCGCTGCGGGCCCTGCGATGGAGAGGTGCCTTCGCCGATGCGCGCGCCGCTCTGCGTCGTCGGCGCACCTTACGCCGTTAGATCGTCGCAGGCGGTTGTTCACTGTCGTCGAGCCTTGTGACGTCGGCCCGGTGGCTGACGAGAGTCGTCCACGGGCGATAGGCCCGTGCGTCCCACCTGAACGGGAATTTCGCGAAGACGGTCTCGTACTCATATCCCGGCCACTCCGTATCGTGGACGACGAGGATCTCCGCAAGGTGGGCCAGCCTTTCGATGTCGACGCGACGTCGCTCGCCTGGTCGATGATCCACGAGAACGACGCCCCACTGTCGGCTGGTGCCCACCCGATCCCAGGATTCAGGATGAAGTGCACCGTTTTCATCCTGGCCGTATACCGGGACGTAGAGAAACTCGTGGAGTTCCGAAGCCAAGTTCCTAAACCTGCCGAGCCACGCCCGATTCGTATCGCAGCTCAGCAGGAATCGGCCCTGGCCGGCGAGCACTTCGTGGAGCAGCGGTGTGCTGAAGTCGCCGCACCCAAGCTCTAAAACCGGTCCAGTCGTTGCGAGCACCGCCTTCAAAAGGGGAATGACGTGCGTTCCATATTCGGGACCGACGAGATTGCGATCCTCGTACCAGTCCTTTGGCGGCGTATATCTCTCCCTCAACACCGGCGCCGCCACCTCGTCGATCACATGGCGGTGGCTCTCGTACGGCCTGGGCATGTGGAAGTCCGTGAACTGCCGTTCGTAAACCTGGCGCTTGAGATCGGAGATCTGCTTCTCCGTCTTGTTCGGATCGGGCGGATTGAACACGCGATTGCGGAGCGTCAAGCTCAAGCGACCGACCATCGAGTCGACCTCGGAAGGCGCCATCCTCTTCCGAAAGAACGAGTCGACGCGATCAAGGCGGTGGAAGCCCGTCTCTGTGTCGGTCAGGGCATGAAAGTGTTCGAACGCTGTGGCGGCCTGGTAGAGCAGGCGCTGGTCAGTCGACCATCCGGGGCACCCGGGCCTGCCGTCGAACCCACCCCCGTATTGCCGCCACCAAGCTGTGATCTGGTGCCTGAGTGAAGTCAGGTTGTGCCCGCCGAAGAGAGCGCGCCAAGTCGCTGAGCTCGCGGCGCAGTAGCAGACGGCGAGCTGTGCTTCGTGGAGGACCGGTCGATACGAAGCGAATGCGTGATCAGGCAGATGCGAAACGCTGAACCAGAAGTATTCCGGCGAGATGGGCAGCATGTCGATGTCGGAGGTGATGACGGCGCCGCTTGCGCCGAGAAGGTTGCCTGGGACCAGCAGGCGCAGTACCTGCGCCTGGAACGTCGGATGAACCTCTTCGATCGGCTCAAAAAGCAAGATCTCGTCGCGAAACGCTGCGACGTCGTCGGGCAGCTCATGCCCAACGAGCGCCAGCGTCACCGGAATGCCGAGCACGTTTTGCCAGGCCTGTCGGACAAGCGGGAAGAACTTCAAGTAGCGTGGATTGGCGTCGGACGAGACGAGGCAGTGAGCGAGTTGCATTGAGTGCGTCAGTCTCGGCGAGAGCGATCAGCTGCGGCTGAAGGAGGATAACGACGAGCTGAGGGACTACGGCGACGCGTGAACACGGCGAAGGCGTGCGCGGGTTTCGTCGGCCGTAGCCCGGACGGCCTCGAGGACGAGGGAAGGCGCCGTCGCGAGTCGTATGAGAGCGGGATTCAGGGTGTTGCGAACGCGTCCCAGAGTCTTGTAGTCGACAGCCCGAACGTACTCGCCTTTGCCACGAAGCCGAGGCGTCCAGATCACTTGGCCGCGGCTTCCGTTTCGCTGGAAGGCTCCGAACTTCTCGAACGGGGAGATGACGGGGCTTCGGATGTACTTGTAAAAGAAGATGTTGAGCAAAGTCTGATCATGCCGAAAGTAGCTGCAGTCGCGAACAGGAGGGTTGGGCATGCGGTTGACCCACCGGTTTCGCCAGAGTTCGTGTTTAGAGAAACCGAGCGTGTAGCCGGCCTCTGCGTATCGAAGGACGTCGCGCACGACATGTTCGTAGAAATCTGAGTCCTTGCGGAAACCGACGACTCCACCCGCGATCACCGGCTTAGCGGAAAGAGCCGGTGGGATCGCAAACGTGTCGTAGAAGTCGGACGGAACGACGTCCTCTACGGTGTGGCCCGACTCGAGCGCCTCAAATTGGCCAACGACGAAGTACCCGTGGTTAGCGATCTCCTCTCGAACTTCAATCAGGCTCCCGAGCACCTCAGCACCGGCGTCGAGGAAGAGCACTTGGTCTCCCGGCGTGTTGCACCAGACCCATGGTTTCCACGTCCAGCAGCGCCTGGCATGCGGAACGAAGTCGGGGACCGCGATGACGCTGACGCCCCGGATGCTTTTGAAGATTTCGACCTGTAGCCGAGTCAACCCGACGTCATAGAGGTACACCGCATCGAAAATGTTCGAGTTCCGGCGCACGGATCCCAAGAGGTTCAGCGCTGCGCGTGCATAACGGCGGTCGCACGCCGTGGCGAGAACGTACGTCATCTGCTAACGCGCGAACGGCGCCGAGATCAGATTCTTGACGAGATCGCGCTCGTGCGGTCGCAACCAAAACGCATAGTAGATCGTCCAGTAAGACCCGAGTCCGAGCACTACGGCGCCGACTACCTTTGGCACGGTGTCGAGCACAACCGTGAAGCGCAAGACGAGCAGAGCGCACGAAACCACTGCGCCGGTCGCGTACGCCGGAAGCCAAGCTTCGCGAGCGAAGTCGGAAAGCGTGACCGGAAAGGTGGAGACCACGATCACCATGTAGACCGGAAAGAGGACTGCGAACGGAACCGCCGTGCCGATGACGAGGCCGTTCAAGCCCAGCCACGGAGTGAGTGCGAGCGACAGCGTGAGGTTGAATGCGGCCACGGCAACGCTCCAGGCTACGAGCTGGCGGACTCGCCCCGCGGCGAGCAACATGCCGCCCGCCACCACAGTGTTTGAGTGGAAGAGCCAGTACGAGGCGAGGATCGTCATCGCCAAAGCGCCGGCTTTGTATTCGGAGCCCAACCAGACCTCGAGGATCGGCTGCGCGAGGATCATGAACACGAGTGTGAGCGGAACGATGGTCGCGAGTGCGTACCGCGTTCCTCGAAGCAGGAGGTCTCGCAAGCGCGAGCGGTCATTCGCTCTGAGGTAACTTGCTGCCGTCGGGAGGCTGGCGATGGCGAACGTGCCGTTGAGTTGACGGAGGAGGTTATGCGGGCGGACGGCCCCCTCGTACAGCGCGAGCGTCGCCGGAGAGCGAAAGGCTGAGAGGATCGCGCGGTCAAGGACGTAGAGCACGAGATCGGAGATGCCGCCGAGAAGGAGGTACCCCGACGGACGAAGAAAGCGACGAAGCGAATCCCGCTCGAGCCCTTCGCGCGTAAAGCGGAAAGGCAAGCCACGAAGCGTGACGAGCGCCGCCGCCGCAAGGCCAATCGCAAGGGGGGCAGAGCCTCCCACGCCGACCAGCGCCCACAACGGGGCGTCTGCGAGAGCGAGCGACATGAGAAGCGACCCAACGATCAGAAGAGCGGACATTTCGGCCGCCGAGTAGGCGGCCAGTTCGTGGGAGGCACGAAGGACGTCCTGGAAAGTCTTCGCCGGCCAGCCGACGAACGTGACCGCCGCGAGGATTAGCACGCCAACGCGAGCCTGATGCTGAAGCGCAGCTGGGACGTTCAAGAGGCCGAGTAGCGAAATTCCTCCGACCGCGATCAGCGCGGCTGCGACTCCTCCGGCGACCACGTAGACGGAGAGCGCCGTCGAGAACGCACGGTTGCGCTCGCGCTGGCCCGGAGCCTCCGCGATCGCCTTGACACCGAGTGTCTCGATGCTGCTCTGCACGAAGAAGACGTACGCCGTAAGGGAGACGAGCAAGCCGTAGGTCCCGAACTCGGTGAGCGTAAGACGGCGCGCGAGAACGGTGATCACGGCCAACATGACGACTACGGAGAAAACCTGCGAGATCTGCTGCAAGATCGTTCCGATTGCCAGACGGCGCTCATGCTCGCCGCTCGGCATCCGACCTGCCGGTTCCGCCGCCGGCGTGATCACACGAGGTCGGCGCGTCGAGCGCGGTGCAGCGTCCGCGCGCAGCTAGCCACTGTTACTGCTCCGAGGACACACGGTCGAGGAGTTCTTCGACTTCTTGCCGAAAGCGCTCGGGAGAGGCGACCTGGAGGTTCCGGCGAGCGGCGCTTCGCAGTTGCGCGGTCCGTTCTCCATTCTCTGCGATTTGCCGAATCGCATCGACGAGCGCGTCTGCATCGCCGGGGGGTACGAGGATCGTGTTGCCGAACGTCGCTAGCTCGCTCAGGCTGCCGATGTCGGAGGCAATTACGGGGAGTCCGGCGGCGAGTGCCTCGAAGAAGACGACCGGACTCGCCTCGGACCACGTCGAGGGAATCACAACCGCGCTCGCCTCCCTGAGCAAATTGTCCCTTACGTCGGCGTCCACCAGCCCTACATAGGTGATGTTGGCCGTGACTCTCGCTGCGTCGGCGACCGCAGCGGCGAGAGGTCCCGCGCCTGCTATGACGAGCTCGAGTGCGACGGGCGACGAGCCACTCGCCTTCGTGAATGCTTCGATGAGAATCTTGACGCCTTTGTGCGGGGTCAAGGCGCCGATGTACACGATTCGTCCTTGATCGCACCGCGTCGGCGAAGGCGGCTTTTGAGCCAGGAGCTGGGGAAGATCTCCGCCGACACGAGAGCCAACTGGCCGCGCTTCGGAGCTCGTAGCCATTGGCAGACGCGACACGTTGGCGTCTTCTCGTGGCACGGCGTTCCGTCGGGATTCGTCATGGTAGCCCGCTCGCAGAGCAGCCAGAGATCGTGATGCGTGTGTACCACCTTGGCTCCAGTAAGGCGAGCCGCGAGCCAGATGGCTGGCGACAACGCAAACAGGTTGTGGGTATGCACGATCCGCGGCCGTGCTCGAGCTAGTACGACGAGTGATGCAAGGAAAACGGCTGGATTGAAGAGGCTCAGTAGATGGAAGACCGCGAGCTCGATCCAACTTCGATCTTCCCTGATGAGGGACCAGCGTCTGGTCCAGGCGCCCAGGCGGAGTTGGTCGAACGGAGCCTGAACCGGCGGCGAAGTCGACATAAAAGCAACGCGTCGTGACCGTGAAAGAAGCTCGGCCTCCGACCACGCAATCGTCTCTGCGCCCCCGGCGAAGTCGGATGGGCTGAAGTATGAAACCACGGCCAGATCCAACCGCGCCACGTCTAGTTCCTATCCATCCGAGGCCGATCGGAGACCCGCAGCTCCTTTGAGATCGGGCCCTTTAGCACCCCGCCCACGAGCACCCCAAGCTCGCCGTGCAAAACCGGGCTCGTTTGAAGTCTTGCCCTGGGCTCCGACAAAGACTCGATTTGGTCACGACAAGATCACGCTGTACATAAGCGACGGGATGCTAGGCGAGGCACCGGCCACGAATGGGCGTGGAGCAGGTTTTACTTGTCGGCGCATCTCCGTTAGGCTTGAAGAGCGGAAGCGGGCGGCCACTCCGGCCGGCAATGGGGAAACGGGGCGGATTGTGAGAAGGGTCATGCGGTGGCTCACAGTGGGTGCGATCGGGGCGGTCGCTCTCTGCACCGGCGCGGCGGAAGCCGTCGGACCGAATCTGATCGTGAACGGCTCGTTCGAGTTGCCAGACGTCCCGACGGGAACGTTCGGCTTCTTTCCGTCGGTCCCGGGATGGTCGTTTGCGCCGCGGCCGGGGGCCACGAGTTCCGGAATCGAGATTCAGGACCACGTCGCCGGCGCGCCGGCCGCGGGTGCAGGAGACCAGTTCGTCGAATTGGACTCCGACGGCCCGTACCGGATGTACCAGGACGTCGCGACCGAGGCGGGGTCGACCTATCGGCTGGAGTTCCTCTACTCGGCACGCCCAAACACGCCGGCGATCGAGAATCAGTTCCAGGTGTCGGCCGGCCCAGCGACCGCGATCATCGGACCACTGCCCAGCGGAACAGAAACGAACTGGCTGATCGGCACGCTTGTCTTCGTGGCTTCAGGATCGACGAGCCGCATCGAGTTCCTCGATCTCGGCCCCGAGGCGCCACAGGGTGGCAGCGGCGCGTACGTCGACCAGGTCTCCGTCGTCCTGGCCAACAGGCCGCCCGATTGCAGCGGCGTTACCGCGAGTCCGACGGTCCTCTGGCCGCCGAACCACAAGCTGCAAACGGTGACGGTGGTGGGTGCAACCGATCCGGACGGCGACGCTGTCACGATCACGATCACGGGCGTGACACAAGACGAGCCGTTGAACGGCCCGGGTGACGGCAACACCTCGCCCGACGCAGTAGCGGGGGAGATCGCCGCCCAGGTGCGGCTGCGCGCGGAGCGGGCCGGCGGCGGCAACGGTCGCGTCTACGTCATCGCCTACACGGCGACGGATGCAAACGGTGCGAGCTGTTCCGGGACCGTGACCGTCTCGGTACCACACGACCGGAGCGGCGCGGCTGCCCTCGATTCCGACGCGTTCGAGTCGTTCGGCTCCGAGAACTAACAGCCGCGCGCGCGTCAGTGATGATCGCGCATGGAAGTGTCGACGAGCCCGTTCTCGTAGGCGTAACGCGTAGCCTCGGTCCGGTTCGACACACCGAGCTTGCGGTAGATGTTCGTGAGATGGAACTTCACCGTCTGCTCGGCGACCCACAACTCCTTGCCGATCGCGTCGTTCGAGAGTCCGCGCGCTAGAGCCTTCAGGATCGACGTCTCGCGCTCCGTCAGGCCCGCCGCCTTCGCGGCGTCGTCCGCGACCTGCTTTTCGGGTAGGCCGATCGCGCTGAACACGGAGCCCTCGACCGCCTGGCGCAGTGCGGACGGCACGTCGACGG
>WNGA01024559.1_pt1 | contig 11524 bp, 9 predicted proteins | sample 5400061 | NCBI WGS metagenome assembly WNGA01 (sample SAMN13153366, study PRJNA577476) | soil metagenome | isolation source: 100 cm soil or saprolite under grassland replicate 2 | place: USA:California | collected 2016-06-15
GACTTTCGCCGACCTCGCCAAGCAGGCCGGCGGCCACTGGAAAGAGGATTCGTCGATCGTCGTGAGCTGAGCCAGAACGGGCTCTCGAGTGCTCGCGCGTTCAGCCGCCGCAGCTCTGCCATCACCGCAAGCACTCCGCCTGCGACGAGCAGCAGCGGAACGAGGAGCGCGTACCCCGGCACCTCGAGCAGCCTGACTCCGCTCGCCGTGAGGACGGCGGCGAGCCCGATGCGAAGTGCCCCGTCGGGCAGGCGCACGGTCAGTTGGCTCGCGAGCAGCACACCGGGGATCGAGCCGAGCAGCAGCCATGCCATCGCGCCCAGGTCGACATTCCCGTGGAACAGATGGCTCACGCCTGCCACCCAGAGCAGCGCGGCCGCATGAAAGATGTCGGTACCGACGATCTTCGCGGCCGTCAGCGGAAAGACGAGCAGCATGACGAGCGCGAAGAAGGTGCCGCTGCCGACCGAGGTCAGGCCGACGATGAAGCCGCCGCTGGCGCCGAGGACGAAACAGACAACGCGTTGGCGGTTCTCGAGCAGAAAGGGCGCGCTCGACGGCTGCACTCCGCGCTTCACGAACGTCTTCGCGAGGAAGCCGAGCCCGCCGAGAACGAGCGCGCCGCCGATCACCTTCGCCGAGGCCGACTCGGCGCCGTTGCCATAGCGCTGCTCGAGCCAGTCGGCGAGCTCGACGCCGAGGAGCGACATCGGCGCTGAGCCGAGGAACATCCAGAAGGTGATCCTGGCGTGCACGGTGCCGAGCCGCCGGTGGCGGACGGCGCCGAAGCTCTTGAAGACCGCGCCGTGAAGGATGTCTGTGCCGACCGCCAGGGTCGGCTTGAAGCCGAAGACCAGAATCAAGATCGGCGTCATCAGCGAGCCGCCACCCATTCCCGTGAGGCCCACGAGCATCCCGATGAGAAGGCCCGTAACGGAAAGCTGCCAGGTCACGCGTTAGCGGTATGCGTCGATCAGAACCTCGGCGACCTCGGGCCGCGAGAACTCGACCGGGGGCAGCTCGCCGGCCGCTAGCAGCTCGCGGACCTTCGTGCCGGAGAGGAAGACGTGGTCGTCGCCTCCGTGGGGGCAGGTCTTCGGGGTCGCCATGGAGCCGCAGACGCGGCACCAGAAGGCGTGCTCGAAGAACATCGGCTCGATGCCGAGCTCGTGCGGCTCGAGCTCGTCGAAGATCAGCTGGGCGTCGTAGGTGCCGTAGTAGTCGCCGACCCCGGCGTGATCTCGGCCGACGATGAAGTGCGAACACCCGAAGTTCTTGCGGCAGATCGCGTGCCAAATCGCCTCCCGGGGACCTGCGTAGCGCATCGCGGCCGGGAAGGCGGAGACGACGACGCGGTCGGGCGGGTAGTACTTGTCGACCAGGACTCGGTAGCACTCGACGCGGGTCGCAGCGGGGACGTCGTCGGACTTCGTCTCGCCGACCAGGGGATGGATGAGGAGGCCGTCGACGGTCTCGAGTGCGCCCTTGGTCAGGTACTCGTGCGCGCGATGTATCGGATTGCGGGTCTGGAAGCCGACGACCCGTCGCCAGCCGCGGTTCGCGAACCTCTTCCTCGTCTCGGCCGGGTCGAGCGCAAGCTCGGGAAAGGGAGGCTCGGACCGGTCGAACACGGTCACGCGCCCGGCCAGGTAGAGATCGTCCTGACCATAGAGCCGTGCGACGCCCGGATGCTCCTGGTCGGTCGTCCGGAAACAGCGCTCCGCCTCGAGCCCGCGGTCGTACTCGAAGATCTCCTCGACGTCGAGTACGGCCAGCGGGCGGCCCGTCCCTTCTGCGAGCACGACCCGGTCGCCAGAGGGCGGCGCTGCAACGGCGAGACACACGGGCAGAGCCCACGGCAGCCCGTTCGCGAGCCGCATCTCGTCCACGACCCGCTCGTAGTCCTCCTGGCCCATGAAGCCCTCGAGCGGCGAGAGGGCCCCCGAGGCGAGCATGTCCAGGTCGGAGACCTCGCGCGAGGTCAGCGTGATCGTCTCCAGCCGTTCCAGATCCGCAGGGCATTCCCCGGTCCTGTCGACGAGCGTCCCTCCGTGCGGTTCGATGAGGCCGGTGGCGGCCACGACTTTCACGCCGGGACCTCGTCCTCGACGAGGCCGAGCTCGGCGAGCTTCTCCAGGATGAGCCGTGCGCTCTCGTCGGGCGGATGGATCTCCGTGTCGATACGCAGGTCCGGATTCGTCGGCGCCTCATACGGATCGGAGACGCCCGTGAACTCTGTGATCTCACCGGCGAAGGCCTTTGCGTAGAGACCCTTGACGTCGCGCTGCGCGCACGTCTCGACCGAGGCGTCCACGTGCAGCTCGACGAAGGGGCCGAACTCCTCGATCATCTCGCGCGCCTTCTGCCGCGTCTCCTCGTAAGGCGAAATGGCGGAGACGAGCACGGCCGCTCCGTGGCGCGTCAGCCGGGAGGCGACCCAGCCGACCCGCTCGATGTTCGTGTCCCGGTCCTCCTTCGAGAAGCCGAGCCCCTTGGAGAGATGCTGGCGGACGGCGTCGCCGTCGAGGTACTCGACGAGCCGGCCACGGCGCTCGAGCTCCGGGCCGACGATCTCCGCAATCGTGGTCTTGCCGGCTCCCGAAAGGCCGGTGAACCAAACCGTAAAGCCCGATAGGGCTTGGAGGTTTCGTCCGCGCAGCGGACCGGTGGAAGGGGTCTGGGGAAACCGGGAGGTTTCCCCAGCGGACCAAGAATCGTCAGGCATGTGCCTCCTTCGCTAATGGCGTTTCCTCGTGGATCCCGCACTCGAGCTTGTCCGAGCCGGCCCAGCGGCCGGCGCGTTCCTCTTCGTCCGCCGCGATCGGCCTCGTGCAGGGGATGCAGCCGATCGAGCGGTAGCCGGCCTCGTGCAGCGGGTTGTAGGGAATCTCGTTGACCTTGATGTAGGCCCAGACCCGCTTCTCGTCCCAGTCCGCGAGCGGATGGACCTTCCAGACACCGTACCGCTCCGACCACTGGAGCTTCGGCGTGCCCGCGCGGCTCGGCGACTGGTCGCGGCGAATGCCCGAGATCCAGGCCTCGTAGGGCTCGAGCGCCGCCAGCAGAGGCTCGACCTTGCGGATGTGGCAGCAGCGGTCGGGGTCGCGCTCCCAGAGGTTGGGCCCCTCCTGGCGATGCTGCTCCGCGACCGTGAGCATCGGCGTCGAGGCGAGCTTCAGGCCATAGCGCTCGACGAGCCGGTCTCGCGTCTCGTAGGTCTCTCGGAAGAAGAGCTGGGTGTCGAGCTCGATCACCGGCAGGTCGAGGCCGAGCTCCGAGACCATGTGCACGAGCACAGACGACTGCTTCTGCCACGAGCACGTCAGGCAGAGCTTGTCGCCGTATTCGCCGTAGACCCAGCGGAGCAGGTCCTCGGCGGACATCGCTTCGAGATCGACGTCAGGAAGTGCGGGCGCGGTCTTCAGCGAGCAACACCTCCTCAATCGTGTCGGAGCGCAGTCCGAGCCGCAGCGTCTCGAGCGGGATGACCTCGTCGGGCGGAATGTTGCCGAGGTTGACCTCGGGCCCGAAGTGCTTGATGAACCAGGCCTGAGAGGCCTTCGTCGGCGCCTCGAAGACGAGGTCGGCGACATCGATGTCGTGTGCGAGCTCGTCGACGAGGCCGGTGCGCAGCTCGCCGGTTGGACGGAACATGCCGGCCGTCCCGCCCTCGCGTGCCTCGGTGATCACCTTCCAGGCGCCCGCTTCCAGCTCCTCCTTGATCCACTGCACCCAGAGGTAGGGCGCGAAGTTGACCTCGGGGTCCTTCGAGCCGACCTCGGAGAGCACGGTGAAGTCGCGGGCGAGCTCCTGGACGAGCTCGAGCTTCCGTTCGCGCGGAATCTCGATCGCGCCGTCCGAGACCTCGACGTGCTCGAAGGCGTGCTCCTTGAGCCACTGCTTGTACTCGTCGATCTTGCCCCGCGCGAGCACCGCCTCGAAGAAGGTGCCGCCGACGACGACGGGTTTCCCCGCCGCGCGGTAGACCTCGAGCTTGCGGGCCAGGTTCGGGGTGACGTAGGACGTCCCCCAGCCGAGCTTGACGATGTCGGCGTACGCTCCCGCCGTCTCGAGGAAGTCCTCGACGGCGCGCGGGCCGAGGCCCTTGTCCAGCACGTGCGTCAGTCCGCCGTCGCGCGGCGGGAGGTCCAGGAACTCAGAGTTTGGCAACGATCTCCTCCAGCTTCTTGGTCGCTTTCGTTTGGACGTCGCGATACATCGAGCTTCCGTGCGAGTCGATCCCGACCCAGAGCGGCCCGAAGTCCTTGACGCGGAACTTCCAGAGGCACTCCGGCATCAGCTCCTCCCAGTAGACGGCCTCGATCTCCTCGATCTGGGTCGTCTCCAGCGCGGCCGCGCCGCCGACGAGCGCGAAGTAGACCATCCCGTGCTTGGCCATCGGCTCGATTGCCTCGTCCGGCAGGCCGCCCTTGCCGGCGATCGCGCGCACTCCGTAGTCGCGCCCGAGCGGCTCCGTGAAGCGCACCATGCGCGCGCTCGTCGTCGTTCCGATGGACATCGGCTCGTACTTGCCGGGGCCGAGCTTGCGCACTCCGGGCGCGGTATGGAGCAGGAACGCCCCGGAGAGGTCGAGAGGCGGCTCCACGCCCTCGTCGAAGATCCGGATGTGCGAGCGGTCGCGGATGCCGATGATATGGCCGTCGACCGTGACGAGGTCGCCCGCGCGCAGCTTGCGGATCTCCTCCTCGCTTGTCGGAAATGTCAGCTTGTGCTCAGCCATGACGCCTTCTGCCATGCCTGGTGCCTGGTGTCAGGCACCAGACATGGCTCCGCCAGACCTGTTACAGAACCAATCGGGGTCTGACCCCGACGAGTGTTGTTACGCCTAGAAGTCGCGGTCATAGTCGATCTCGCCGGTCGCGCTCAGGTGGGCGGTGGCACGGCGCGCGGCCCAGCACTGGTAGTTGACGGCGACCGGATTGAGCGTCATGTGCGTGTCCGCGTGCTCGACATGGCACGAGAGGACGGTCACGTCGCCGCCGAGGCCCATCGGGCCGACGCCGGTCTGGTTCAGGAGCTCGTAGAGCTCTTCCTCGAGCTTCGCGACGTGCGGGTCCGGGTTGCGCGTCCCGACGGGCCGGGCGATCGCCTCCTTGGCCAGGTACATCGCGTAGTCGGCCGAGCCCCCGATCCCGACCCCGACGATTCCGGGCGGGCACGGCTTGCCGCCCGCGCCGACGATCGACTCGAGGACGAACTGCTTGATCCCCTTCACCCCGTCGGCGGGGACGCACATCTTGAGGAAGCTCATGTTCTCCGAGCCCGATCCCTTCGGGATGCACTTGACGTCGAGCCCATCCCAGTCGGGCACGAACTCCCAGTGCACGATCGGCAGGCGATGCCCGGTGTTGGGGCCGGTGTTTTCGCGCGTGATCGTGTGCACGGCGTTCGAGCGCAGGGGGTGGTCGAGCGTCGCGCGCTCGGTGCCGGCCTTCAACGCTTCGTAAATCCTGCTCGGATGCAGGGGAAAATGCTCTCCGACGCGACAGGTGTAGACCGCGATGCCGGTGTCCTGGCAGACGATGTTGTCCTCGTCCTCGGCGACCTGAACGTTCCTGACGATCGTCTCCAGCACCCGCCGTCCGGGCACCGAGGTCTCGCGGTCCTTCGCCTCGGCCAATGCGTCCCGCAGGTCCTGCGGGATGTCCTTCAGCGCCCAGACGTAGAGGTGCGCCGCTGCGTCCTCGACCGCCTGCTTCAGATCGGTAGCGACCGCGCTCATCGGCGATGCCTTTGGTTGGCCCGCTTGCGTGTGCCTTGGGCGCGTAGCGCGCTCATGCCGCCTGCTCCGCTGCTGCGGCTCCGGCACGGCGCCCGAAGACGGTGCACTCGAGCAGCGAGTTGCCCATCATCCGGTTCCGCCCGTGCGTGCCCCCGGCGATCTCGCCGCACGCGTAGAGGCCTTCGACCGTCGTCTGCCCGTGCTCGTCGATCACGAGACCGCCGTTCTGGTAGTGGAGCACCGGGTAGGTCAGGATCGGCTCCTCGAGCGGGTCGATGCCGCCGGCGCGATAACGCCGAAGCATGTAGGGGAGCGAGATCTCGGCATCGGCCTCGGGAATCCGCGTCGTGTCGAGGTAAAGGGCGGGGCGCCCGTCGGGGGTCTCGACGCCGCGCCCGGCTTCGACCTCGTCGAAGATCGCCTGCGAGACCGCGTCCCGCGGGCCGAGCGAGTCGGTGAACTCCTCGCGATCGGCGTTCAACAGCACGGCGCCGTAGGAGCGGGTCGTCTCGGGGATCGAATAGCCCTGCATCGTTTGGGGCCAGGCGCCGCCGTTCGGGTGGTACTGGAGCGCGTCGAGGTCGCGGCTCTCGGCGCCGAGCTCGACCGCGATCTTCGTCACCTCGCCGGTCGCGCCCGGATGGTTCGTCGTGAGCTCGCCGCGCACCTGCGCCTCCTTGAAACAGCGCCCCCCGGCTGCCAGCACCACGGCGCCGGCGTCGATCACATGCTCACCGCAGCGGGCGCGCCAGCGGTTCTCGCCGGGCGCGAGCTCGGTCAGAGGCGACTTGGGAAACGTCTGGACGCTCGAGGACTCGACCGCATCACGGAGCGCGCTCGTGATCGCATGGCCCGTGCGGTCGCCGACCTGGAGCAATCGCTTCCGGGAGGCTCCGCCGCAGCGTGCGAGCCGATAGCCCCCGTTCTCGCGCGTGAACTCGACTCCAACCTCCTCGAGCCAGTGGATCGTACTCGGCGCCTCGCTCGTCAGTACCTCGACCAGGCCGCGGTCGGCCGTCTCGTGCGAGCTCTCCCAGACGTCCTCCGCGTGCTGCTCCGGAGAGTCGTCGTCGCCGAAGGCAGCCTGGATCCCTCCCTGCGCCTTGGCTGAGTTACAGGACTGCAGTGCGCCCTTCGCGACGAGCGCGACGCGCACACCAGCGTGCTCGGCCGAGACGGCCGCGGCCAAGCCGGAAGCCCCGCTCCCGACAACGAGCACGTCGAACTCCAGCGGCGCGGCCATCGATGGACTGACTATACCAGCGTTCTCTTAATCGCAGATATAAGTGTGCCTTATTCAGATTCAGGCGACAGTGCGACTGGTCTCCGTCAGGCGCGGGCCGGCTCCTCCGCCAGCGCGTACGTGATGGCTTCGTCCAGGGGAAGATCCCGACCAAGGCGCCAGGCGGCGCTGAACCGCTTCTCGCCCAGCGCCTCGCGAACCGCCGCCGCGGTCGTCTCGTGAGTCTCCCGCTCCGTCGGAGCGAGATCGACACCGACGCTCTCGCGTAACGCCTCCGCCGCCCCAAGCAGACGGGCCGCCGGACCGGCCTCCCCGGTGAACGCGAGCACCGCCGCAAGGCCCTCGAAGCAGTAGCCGATGACGTCCCTGAACTCGAGCTCGGCGAGGCGGCGCAGGGCCTCCCGGAGCAGGCCGAGGGCACGCTTGTGGTCCTGGTTGGACAGGGCCGCAAAGCCCTGATTGACGAGCGCAAAGGCCATGCCCTCGCTGTCGTCGAGCGCTTCGAAGAGCCCGTAGGCCTGCTCACTCAGCGCAGCGGCCCGGACATAGTCGCCCTGGTCGAGCGCGATGCCTCCGAGGTTGCTGACCGCAAGCGCGTGGCCACGGCGATCTCCCGACTCTCGATAGAGCTCCGCTGCCCGCTCCGAGAGCTCGATCGCGCGCTCCCGTTCTCCTTGCTCGGCGGCCACAGTGCCCAGTGAAAGCAGCGACTGGGCCGTGCCGGCCGCGTCGCCGAGCTCCTCCCACAAGGCGAGGCTCTGCTCGGAGAGCTCGGCCGCGCGCTCATAGTCGCCTTGCCTGGTCGCGAGCCTCGCGGCGGCATGAAGAGCGCTCGCCCGGAGCTGCGGCGACTGCGCGGCTCCCTGTTCGAGCGCCTCCGCGAGCCTCCGGCTGCCTTCGGCCAAATGGCCCCGGACCCACCAGTACTCCCAGAGCGCAGCCGCCAGTCTGAGCGCGAGCTCCGCTTCTTCAGCCTCGAGGGACCACGAAAGCGCGGCGCGCAGGTTGTCCCGTTCGTCATCGAGCCGAGCCACCCAGCCGGTCTTGTTCGGAGGCGCATCCGACTCGACGAGCTCGAGAAAGTGCTCGGCGTGCCGGCGCCGAACAATCTCCGCATCGCCTTCGAGCTCAAGCCGCTCCGCCGCGTACTCCCGGATCGTCTCGAGCATCCGCAGCCTCTCTCCCGCGCGCTCGAGGAGGCTGTCGTCGACGAGTACCGACAGGCTGTCGAGGGCCGCGTCGCACACGGTTTCGGCAGATTCGAGCGTGCAGCCGCCGGCGAAGGCGGCGAGGCGGGCGAAGACCTGCTGCTCCTCCGGCTCGAGCAGCTCGTAGCTCCACGCGATCGTGTCGCGGAGGGCTCGATGGCGCTCCGGCAGGTCGCGCGGCCCGCGGCTGAGCAGGTCGAGTCGCTGATCGAGTCGCTGGAGCATCGCCTCCGGGGGAAGGAGGTTCGTTCTCGCGGCTGCGAGCTCCAGTGCGAGCGGCAAGTCGTCGAGCCGCGCGCAGATCTCCTCGATTGCGGCTGAGTTCTCATCGGTCAGGCGGAACGCCGGGTCTGCTCCCCGCGACCGCTCCACGAAGAGCGCGACGGCGTCGGAGCGGCCGAGAGGCTGCACCGGATACTCCTGCTCGCCCGACAAGCGGAGGGCGGCGCGGCTCGTGACGAGCAGCGTCAGGCCGGGCACGGCCTTGAGAACGTCCGCGAGCAAGCGAGCCTCGCCGGCCAGCTGCTCGAAATTGTCGAGAAGCAGGAGCACGCGCTGGCCGGCGAGCCGCTCGCGCAGGCCGGCGAGCAAGGGCCGCTCCCCGCTCTCCCGCACACCGACGGCCTGGGCCATTGCGGGCAGAAGCAGCGCAGGGTCGCGAATCGTGTCCAGAGGGACGAAGAAGGCGCCGTCCGGAAGCTCGTCGGCGAGCGCGTTCACGGCCTCGAGTGCAAGCCGCGTCTTGCCGGCGCCCCCGGGACCGGTCAGCGTCAGGAGCCGGACGTCTTCGCTCCTGAGCGCGGTGCAGATCTCCTCGAGCTCGCGTTCTCTGCCGACCAAGGAGCTGACCGGCGCCGGCACGTTGCTCTCGGGTCTGGTGCGCCGGGCGAGCGATTCGTCTTGCCGCAGGATCGCCTGCTCGAGCTCACGGAGCTCCGGGCCCGGCTCGAGCCCCAGCTCGTCGACGAGGACACGGCGTGCCTCCCGGTAGGTGTCGAGCGCATCCGCCTGGCGGCCGCCGCGATAGAGCGCAAGCATCAGGAGGCCGCGCAAGCGCTCACGGACCGGGTATTCGGAGACGAGCGCCTCGAGCTCAGGGACGACCTCGTGGTCGCGCCCCAGACCGAGCTCGGCTTCGAGCCGATCTTCGATTGCCACGAGCCTCAGCTCCTCGAGCCGCGTGATCTCCGCCCGCGCGAACGGCTCGTACTGGACGTCGACAAGCGCTGGGCCGCGCCAGATGCCGAGCGCCTCGAGCAGCTGCTCGGAGGCCTTGGCATAGGACCGGCCTGCGAGCGCTGAAGCCCCCTCGGCCGCCATGCGCTCGAAACGCTCCGCGTCCAGCTCGCCGGGCTGGACGCGGAGACGGTAACCGGCGCCCTCGCGAACGAGCCGGTCCTCGACGAGCTTACGCAGCTGCGAGACGTAGACCTGCAGTGTGTTGGCGGCGGTCGCCGGCGGGCTCTCGCCCCAGAGATCGTCGATCAGCCGATCGGCCGGAACGGTCTCATTTCGGTGCAGAAGAAGGAGCGCCAAGAGCGCACGCGGCTTCCGACCCTTCGCCGCGAACGGCGGGCCGTCGAGCCCGACTTCGAGCGGGCCGAGAATCCGGAACTCCATGGCATTCCTCCTCGAAGGCGATCGTACTCGCGCTTCAGGAGGTCTTCAGGGCGTGGTGGGAACATGGTTGCGCAAACGACCTCCGAACGGCCTCCAGGCGGCGTGGCCGTTAGGCCCGCCTGGAGGCCGAGATTCACCAGATCGAGCGCAGCAGCTCAGTGATCTCGGCCTCGGAGGCCTGTCGTGGATTCGCCTGCGCGCCTCCACGGACTGCGGTTGCTGCGGCAACCTCTTCCAGCTCGTCCTCCGGCACGCCGAGGTCTCGCAGCCGCTCGAACCCGCCGAGGCGCGCCAACGCCTCGACTTGCCCGACCGGGTCCTCCGTGCCGATTGCCTCGCCGAAGCGGGCAATCTCGGCTCCGGCCACGGCTTCGTTGAAGCGCAAGGCTACCGGGAGCGTGATCGCGTTCAGCGCCCCATGTGGGAGGCCGTAGCGCCCGCCCAGGGCCTGCGCCATCGCGTGCCCGAGGCCGAGGCCCGCGGCCGCGAGGGCGGCCCCGGCGTGCCTCGCGCCTTCGAGCAGGCCCCGGCGTGCCTCGATGTCGCGCCCGTCTTCGGCGACCCGGGGGAGCCACTCGTCGATGAGCCGGGCTCCGGTGAGAGCCTCGCGGTCGCCCGCGGCGTTGCGGTCCTTGACGTACAGCGCCTCGGCCGTGTGGGCAAGAGCATTGAGCGAGGTGCCCACCGTCTCCGCCCGCGGCAGGCCGAGCGTCAGCTCCGGCTCGTAGACGATGCCGGCCAGATGAGCACCGGAGCCGCCTCCTCGCAGCAGCTTGTCGTGGTCCCTGATGCCGAAGCTCGGAGTCCACTCCGCGCCCGAGTAGGTCGTGGGCACGGAGACCATGGGTAGTCCGGTCTCGGCCGAGACCGCCTTCGTGAGATCGATCGCACTGCCGCCGCCCAGGGCGAGAAGGCTGTCCGCATCCTTCGCCTGGGCCGCCGCCTCCGCGATCCGGTCGGACGGCACCTCCGACCAGACTCCGGCCACGTCGACGGGAGGCGACCACCGTGGGCTCGCGATGAGCAGCGGCCGCTCGATGCCGAGCTCGGCGAGGAGCCCGGGCAGCTCGCCGAGGCCCCAGCGGACGATCACACTCGTGCTCGTGCGAACTCGACGAACGCGTCCGCGACGCGTGTGGCCACGCGTCCGGCCGCGCGGACGAGCGAGATCTCGCGCGAAGGCTCGAGCCCTTTGACGCGAGCTGCCGCCAGCGTGCCGGCGGCGAGCTCGGGCTCGACCGCGGTGCGCGAGATGAACGTGACGCCGTGGCCGGCCTCGACCGCGCTCTTGACGGACTCCTGGAGGCCGAGCTCGAGCCGCACGTCCAGATCGCGCAGGCGCGTGCCCGACTTTCGCAGCTCGTCCTCAATCACCTGGCGGACGCCCGCGCCCTCTTGCATGATGATCAGCGGCTCGCCGCGGAGGTCGTCGAGCGTGACCATCTGCCCCGCATAGCGGTGCCGAGGCGGGCAGACAAGGATCACCTCGTCGCGGAAGAAGGCCTCGTAGACGACGGAACGGTTGCGCGGAGTGGCGCCGACGATGCCGAGCTCGAGCTCCCGGCGGGCGACCCGGTCGACGATCGTCTGTGTGTCGGAGATCGAGAGGTCCACGGTCACCTCCGGGTGCGCCGCGGCGAACTCGCACAGCAGCACGGGGACGACGGTGCCGCCCGGTCCGGTCGAGGCGCCGATGGCGAGCTGGCCGCG
>WNGA01011533.1_pt1 | contig 11521 bp, 9 predicted proteins | sample 5400061 | NCBI WGS metagenome assembly WNGA01 (sample SAMN13153366, study PRJNA577476) | soil metagenome | isolation source: 100 cm soil or saprolite under grassland replicate 2 | place: USA:California | collected 2016-06-15
CGCCCGCTGGCGTCGCTGCTGGTGCCGGGTACCGGGCAGCTGCTCGCCCATCAAGATCGCGGGGCGGTGTACCTGGCGGCGGAGGTGTACCTGGTGTCGCGGTTTCTGCAGCTCGATCACGAGGCGATGGCGGAAGCCCAGCGCTTTCAGAATCTCGCGTTCGATGTGGCGCGGCGCTCCTTCGGGCCGACCCGGCGCGACACGATCTTCGAGTACTATGAGCAGATGGAGCGCTTCGCGGAAAGCGGCAGCTACGACGCCGATCCGGGAGCGGCGTTCGTTCCCGAGAGCAATAGGCAGACCTACAACGGCGCGGTGTGGCTCCTGGCGCGGCGCACATTCTGGGAGGATCCCGACCTGCCTCCCGATCCCACCTCGCCCCAATACTGGAGAGCGCTGCAGTTCTATCAGGCCCGGGCCGTGGGTCCCAACTACCAATGGAGTTGGCGCGACCATTCGCTGGAGCACGAGGTGTTCCGCGACTTCATCAAGCGCAGCGACAACGCCTTTCGGCGCGCGCAAAATCAGATCGGTTTGCTGCTCGCCAATCACGTGATCAGCGCGGTGGACGCACTGATCTCCGCGCGCCTCAGCGTCGCCACAGGACGTGCGGCACAGATGCAGACCAGCGTTGGCCTCGGCGGCCGAACCGAAGTCCGGTTTTCCATCGCGTTCTAATTTCTCACGAATGTCCAATGTCGAATGACCAATGATCAATGATCATTGAACATTGGACATTGGACATTCCACGCAGGATCCGAACATGAACCTATTGGCGAATCCCGAAGCGTGGCTCGGCCTGCTCACGTTGACGGTGCTCGAGATCGTCCTCGGCATCGACAACATCATTTTCATTTCCATCCTCGCGGGCAAACTCCCGCCGCAGCAACAGGGGCGCGCCCGCCGCGTCGGCCTGGCGGGCGCCATGCTGACGCGCATCGCCTTGCTGGCCGCGCTCGCCTGGATCATTCGCCTGACCGCTCCGCTGTTCCATCTGCTCGGCCATCCGTTCTCGGGCCGCGACGTGATTCTCATCGCGGGCGGCCTCTTCCTGATCGCGAAAAGCACCCGCGAGATCCACGATGGTCTCGAAGGCGACGCGGGCCATGCCGGCAGCGGCGTGCGCGCCTCGTTCGCCGGTGTCGTCGGGCAGATCGTCCTGCTCGACATCGTATTCTCGCTGGATTCGGTGATCACCGCCGTCGGAATGGCGCGCCATCTCCCGGTGATGATCGCGGCGGTGGTACTCGCGGTGGCGGTGATGATGTTCGCCGCCGCGCCGATCAGCGACTTCGTGCATCGCCATCCGACGGTGAAGATGCTCGCGCTGAGCTTTCTGCTCATGATCGGTGTGTCGCTCATCGCCGACGGATTGGGTCAGCACATTGCCAAGGGCTACATCTATTTCGCGATGGGCTTCTCGGTGTTCGTGGAGATGCTGAACATTCGCATGCGTTCGCGCACTGCGCCGGTGCGGTTGCGCGAAGCGTATGAGGGTTCATTTGACACGGGAGGCGACGAGGCCTAAGTTTAGGCGGTTTCTACCCTTACGCGAGGAGTAAGGTGCGGTCGCGCCAAGCCATTCTCTTCTTCTCGCCGGCTGGACGGTCCGTACCTGACTTCGTGACCGCATGGGTCAACGGGAAGGGGCTGCCCGTGATCGCCCTTCCGCAGGCGGCAGGGGTGGAAGAGCGGGTGCTGCGCGGGCTGCCGACCCTCGTGGTGATCGACGCGGACAGCGCGGGCGATGAAGGGATGCAGCTGTGCGCCCGCCTCAAAGGCGACGCCTACACGGCGATCGTACCGCTGGCCGTGGTGACGAATCGCCACGCGACGGACGCGGTGCGGAAGTGGTTCGCGGCGGGGGCGGACGAGGTGATCACGCCGCTCTTCGAGCCGGGCGAGCAGGCGGGGCGACTCGACGCCCTGGTGACCCGGGCCGAGCGCGACGTGGCGGTGAATCCCTCGACGCGGCTCCCGGGGACGACGGAGATCGAGCGGGAGATCAAGCGGCGGATGGAGCTCGGCGAATTCTTCGCCGTTTGTTACGCCGACCTCGATCACTTCAAAGAATACAACGATCGCTACAGCTATTACGACGGCGATCGGGTGATCTACCTGCTGTCCCGCATCCTGCACGACGTCGTGCGGGGGATGCTCGGGAAGCAGGGTTTTGTCGGGCACATCGGCGGCGATGATTTCATCTTCGTCTTGCCGATCGAGAGCATCGCCGGGGTGTGTAGTGAAGTGCTCGACGTGTTCGACACGCTCGTCCCGTATCAGTACAACGAGCAGGACCGACGCGCGGGCTACTATTTCGGCAAGGACCGGCGCGGCCAGCTGCACCGGGTGCCGCTGATGACGCTGTCGATCGGCGTTGTGACCAATCAACACCGCCGGTTCGCGCACCCGGCGCAGGTCAGCGAGCTGGCGACGGAAATGAAGAGCTACGCGAAGACACAGGCGGGATCGGTCTTTGTCGTTGACCGGCGCCACGATCGCGAGCAGAGTGAAGAAGGAAGCGGAGACAACGAGGCCTAAGGCGTGAACGTCACCTGTCCGTCGTGCGAAACGGTGTACCGTGTGGACCCGGCAAAGGTCCCCGCGGGAGGCCTGCGCGCGCGCTGCAGCGTCTGCAGCAATGTTTTCGCGGTGAGCCCTGACGGCGCCGGCGCCTCGACGCGGGCGCCAGTCGCTGCGGCGCCCGTTCCGACGCCGCCGCGGGCGCCCGCGCCGCCGCCCCCGCCCACGCCGCCCGCGCCACCCGCCGCGCGGCCCGCCGCGGCTCCGACTGCCGCACCGGCACGTCCCGCGATGGCACCACCAGCCGCGCCACCGAATCGGCCCGCGATGCCTGCGGCCCCCGCGGCTCCACCGATCGCTCGACCGGCTGCGCCAGCCCGTCCCGCGACGCCGTTCGCCGCACCGCCAGCTCCAGCGCCTGCGCCGCCACCCGCGCGGCCGGCACCGCCAATGACGACTCCGAGGGCGCCCGCGCCGCCGCCCGCGGCAGTCGTGCCGCCCCCGCCTCCGCGCGCTCCTGCTCCCGCACCCGCGTCGGCTCCGGCGGCGGGGGCCAGCACGCCGGGGAAGCGCGGCACCGGACCGCTACGCCCCGTCAACCCGTTCATGGTGCAGGATCCGAAGCAGAAGGCACGGCGGCTGGCTCGCGCGCTCATCTCCGACATGTTGGTTTATCATCCTGAGAAGCGGCAGCAGGGGATTCGCGACGGTACCCTCCCGCAGCTGTTCAAGGACGAGATCGAGAAGAGCTGGCAGGAGTATGTCGAGCAGGTCGGCGCCGACATGGCGCAGAGCACGCCGTTCTGGACCGAGGCTCTGAACGAGATTCTAGCGGGAGGACACAAGCTCTTCTAATGGCACTCGCCGACAGATTTGCCGATTTCGATCGCCGCCTCATTGAGCTCAGGAGCTTTCTTTGACGTCGAAGGAAAGACCGCCCGCCTCGCGGAGCTGGAGCAGAAAATGGCGGACGGTGCGCTCTGGGCGGACTCCGAGCGCGCCCGCGCGACCGTCGCCGAAGTCAAATCCCTGAAGGGTTGGCTCGAGCCTTACCACGCCCTGCGCAAACGCGTGGACGAAGGCCGCGAGTTGAACGACCTGCTGGAAGCCGAAACCCACATCGATCTCGCGTTGCAGCGTTCGCTCGAAACGGAGGCGGAGCAAATCGCCGGCCGGCTCGAGGCGCTCGAGATGCAGAACATGCTGCGGGGTCCCGACGACGCCCGCGACGCCCTGCTGACGATCCATCCCGGAGCCGGCGGCACCGAGTCACAGGACTGGGCGGAGATGCTCGTGCGCATGTACACGCGCTGGGCCGAGCGGCACGGGTTCGTCGTGGAAGTGCTGGACATCCTGCCCGGTGAAGAAGCGGGCATCAAGTCCGCCGAGATCGAGATCCGCGGGCAGTATGCGTTCGGGTTGCTCCGGGCGGAGAAGGGTGTGCACCGCCTGGTGCGCATCTCGCCCTTTGACTCCCAGTCACGGCGCCACACGTCGTTCGCGTCGGTCTTCGTCTATCCGGAAGTCGACGACGAGATCGAGATTGAAATCAAGGACGACGACTTGCGCATTGACGTGTTTCGCGCGTCCGGTAAAGGCGGCCAGCACGTCAACAAGACGTCGTCGGCGGTGCGCATCACGCACCTGCCGACGGGCATCGTGGTATCGTGCCAGCAGGAGCGCAGCCAGGGAAAGAACAAGGCGACCGCCATGAAGATGCTGAAGGCACGGCTGTACGAGCGCGCCGTCGCCGAGCGCGACGCGAAGAAGGCGGAGGTGGACAAGCAGAAGACGGACATTGCGTGGGGCAACCAGATCCGCTCGTACGTCTTCCAGCCGTACACCATGGTGAACGATCATCGCACCGAGTTGAAGGTCAGCGACGTCCACAAGGTCATGGACGGCGATCTCGATCCGTTCATCGAGGCGTTCTTGAAGCGCTTCGGAAACAAGGCGGCGTAATGACCGAAGGCAGTTTCGTCGAGGCCGCGCGGCGCGAGAAGCTCAAGGCGCTGCTGGATCGGGGCGTCGCACCGTATGCGTACCGTTTCGAGCGCAGCATTGCGGCGGCGGCGGCGGTGGCTGGCTATCGCGGCGACGAAGACGAGACCGTCCACCGCCTCGCGGGCCGGCTGGTGGCCGCCCGCCCGCACGGGAAGACGACGTTCGCGCATCTCGAGGATCCGAGCGGCAAGATTCAGCTCTACTTCAAACTCGATGATCTCGGCCCGGACGCGTATGGCCTCGTCGAGCTGCTCGATCTCGGCGATCACGTCGGCGTCGAAGGCCCGCTCTTCAAGACCCGCAGCGGCGAGATCACAATTCGGGTGAAGCAGCTGACACTCCTCGCCAAGGCGCTGCGGCCGCTGCCGCTCGGGAAGCAAGACTCGAGCGGCGTCAAGCACGGCGAGTTGACCGATCCGGAGTTGCGGTACCGCCAGCGTTACGCCGATCTCGCCGTGCATCCGGATGTGCGCGAGGTGTTTCGCCTGCGCACCAGGATTGTGCAGGGCATTCGCGCCTTCCTCGATGGCAAGGGGTATCTGGAAGTAGAGACGCCGGTGTTGCAGCCCCTCTATGGGGGCGCAACGGCCTGGCCGTTCAAGACGCACTACGAGGCGCTCGACACGACGTTCTATCTCCGCATCGCGGACGAGCTGTATCTGAAGCGTTGTCTCGTGGGGGGTCTCGAAAAAGTGTACGAGATCGGCCACGATTTTCGGAACGAGGGGTTGTCGCGGTTTCACAATCCCGAGTTCACGATGGCGGAATGGTATCAGGCGTACGCGGACTACAATGACATGGCCGCACTGACGGAAGAGATGCTGGCGGGTCTCGTGCTCGAGCTATTCACGAGCAGCGTGCTGGAGCGCCACGGCGCCACGCTGTCGTTCGCGCGCCCGTTTGCGCGCAAGGACTACTACGCGCTGGTGCGCGAGCATGCGGGTGTCGATCTGAACAAGACAAACGATACGGAGCTGCGCGACGTCCTGAAGCGTCACAACGCGCCGCCCGCCGACGTCGCCGCGCTCAGCGGCCCGAAGCTCGTGGACGAAGTGTTCAAGACCTGCGTGGAGCCCAAGCTCGTGCAGCCGACGTTCGTGTTCGACTATCCGCTCGCGCTGTCCCCGCTCGCGAAGCCCAAGCGCGGCGATCCGACCAAGGTCGAGCGCTGGGAGCTGTTCGTGCAGCATCGCGAGCTCGCGAACTGTTTCAGCGAGCTGAACGATCCTGATGAACAACGCCGCCGCTTCGAACAGCAGGCGGCGCTGCGCGCCGCCGGCGACGCCGAGGCGCAGCAGTTGGACGAGGACTTTCTGCGCGCGCTCGAGTACGGCATGCCGCCCGCAGGAGGCGTGGGCCTGGGGGTGGACCGGCTGACGATGATCCTCGCCGATCAGACGAATATTCGCGACGTCATTCTTTTCCCCATGCTGCGGCCTGAGTGATGTCGATCGCGACTGTCGCGCTGAAAGTGCTCCTCGTCGGAGCGTCAGCCGCCGCCCTGTTCGTGCTGGCGACAAACTGGCCGTCGCGGCTCGATCTGCGTGTGGCGATGCGCTACCTGCGGAGCCGCCGCTCGTCACGTCTCCTCTCGCTGATCACGGTGATCGCCGTCGGCGGCGTCACGATCGGCGTGATGGCGCTCGTCATCGTGCTGGGCGTGATGAACGGCATGCAGAACGACCTCCGCGAGAAAATTCTCGTCGTCAATCCGCATTTGCGCGTGCTGACCTACGGCGAAGGACTACGGCTCGACGACTGGTCCGACGTGCTGACCAAGGTGCGGCGCTCCCACGGCGTGGAGGCTGCGGCGCCGTTCGTCATGAGCCAGGGTCTGATCTCGGCGGGCCACGACTATGCCGAAGGCGTGATGGTGATCGGCGTCGAGTCGGATACGGGGACACAGGCGGTGACGAGCTTGCCGCATTATTTCACGAAGGGCGATCTGACGTTCCGGACGACGCAGGCCGGCGTCGAGGGAGGCATCGCGATCGGGACGCGGCTGTCGAGTAAGCTCTCCGCGTATCCTGGGGACATCGTCACCATGGTGGCACCCGCCGGTTCGCAATTCAATCGCAGCCTCGGCGCGTTTATCCCCAAATATCGCCGCTACGAGGTGACCGGCCTGTTCGAGACGGGGATGTACGATTACGACAACAGCTATGTCCTCATGCGGCGCCAGGGGGCCCAGGACTTCGCGGGCTTGGGCGGTGCGGTAACGGGGATCGAAGTCCGGCTCGCTGATCCGGAACGCGCCACCGAGGCGGGACAGCAGCTCGAGAGTATGCTGGGCTACCCGTACCGTGCGCTCGATTGGCAACTGCAGAACCGCTCGCTGTTCTCCGCGCTCAAGCTCGAGAAGCTGGCGATGGGGCTGGTTGTGTTTCTGATCTGCGTGGTCGCGGCCTTCAATGTTGTCGGGACGCTCACGATGGTGGTGCGCGACAAGACACGCGAGATCGGCATCCTCCTCGCGATGGGCATGCAGCGCGGTCGGATCCGGAGGGTCTTCTTGATCCAAGGTGTCTTCATCGGACTCGTCGGTACGGCGCTTGGGGCGGTATTGGGACTGATCGTCGGCGCCAGTGTCAACCGTGGTCACCTGATCCCGATCGATCCGTCGATCTACTTCATCGACCACTTGCCGGTGCTCAACAATCCGCTCGACGCACTGGCCGTCATCGGGGCCAGTCTGGTGATCGCCACACTGGCGCCGCTCTACCCGAGTACGCAGGCCGCCCGGCTCGATCCGGTGTCCGCCATTCGTTACGAATGAACGCGCTCCTTGTAGCCAAGGCGATCCGGCGCGTGTTCGCGGGCGGCGATGGGCAGCTGCTCGAGATCCTGCGCGGCGTCGACGTGGAAGTGCGGCGCGGCGAGTTCGTCGCGATCGTCGGGGCATCGGGGGCGGGGAAGAGCACGCTGCTGCATCTGCTCGGCGCCCTCGACAGCCCGACCACCGGCGACGTCTGGTTGGATGGGTCGCGCTATGCCGACCTCGATGCGCGGGGCGCGGCGGAGCTCAGGAACCGCAAACTCGGGTTTGTGTTTCAGTTTCATCATTTGCTCCGTGAGTTCTCGGCGTTGGAAAACGTCATGATGCCCCTGCTGATCGGCGGCGCGTTACCGCGCAAGGCACGGTCGCGCGCGGAAGAGGTATTGTCCGAGGTGGGCCTGGCGGGACGCATGAGCCATCGGCCGGCCGAGCTCTCGGGTGGGGAGCAGCAACGCTGTGCCGTTGCACGCGCGCTGGTGCACGATCCGAGCGTCGTGCTGGCGGACGAGCCGTCGGGCAACCTCGATCACGCGAATGCCGAGCGGCTGCACGAGATCTTTTTTCGGCTGGCGCGGGAGTACGAAACGGCGGTGGTTGTGGTTACGCACAATCGCCAGCTGGCGGGACGCGCGGACCGGGTCCTGTTGCTGGAGGACGGCCGGCTCACCACGGTGAGCTCGGTCGACGCGATCCCCTGATGCTGTGCGATAACTGCAAAGAGCGCGATGCCATCATCAACTTGACCCAGGTCGAGCATGACTCGAAAGTCACGCTGCACCTGTGCGAGCAGTGCGCCCAGCAGAAGGGCGTGGAGACCGGCGGCGCCGTGCTAAAAAGCCCGCTCGGCAACTTTCTGGGCGCGGTCGTGAAGGGCGGCGGTGCCGGAGCGCTAGTGCCCGCTGCGGGCGACGGTGTCCGGTGCCCTGCCTGCGGGAGTACGCTGCGCGACTTCCGCGACTCCGGCCGTCTCGGCTGCGATCAATGCTATGTCTCCTTCGATACACACTTGCGCGACCTGCTACGGCGGCTGCATGGGTCGAGCCAGCACGTGGGCGAGCCCTACGCGATTCCGGGTGCGGCTGACGGTGATTCCGATCCGCGCAGCCAGTTGCTCGAGCTGAAGGCGCAGCTGCGGCGCGCCGTCGAAGGTGAAAACTTCGAGCTCGCGGCCGAGCTGCGGGACCGCATCCGGGTGCTGGAGTAATGGATCTCTCCCTCCTTCCCGATGGCGGGATGCGGTGGCTGGACGCCGCTGGGCCGAAGTCCACGATCGTCCTGTCCACCAGAATCCGGCTCGCGCGCAACGTACGCGGTATCCCCTTCAGCCAGCGGGCGAAAGACGCCGATCGGACGGCGGTGCTGGACCGCGTCAGCGAAGCCGCCGCGTCGTCGGACCATCTCTCCTCGGCCGTCACCTTCCACCTCGACCAGATGGAGCGTCCCGAACGGCAGCTGCTCCACGAACGTCATCTCGTCAGTAAGGAGTTGGCTGGGCTGGAGCGGGAATCGCGCCCCCGGCCGGGCGCGGCGCTGCTCGTCCAGGACCAGGTCGGGGTGATGGTCAATGAAGAGGACCATCTGCGATTGCATGGAATGTGGTCGGGATTCGATTTGGAAGACGCGTATGCCGCTGTGGAAGCGGTAGATGACGAATTAGGCCGGCTCGTTCCTTTCGCCTTTCATCCGGAATTTGGCTATCTTACGTCCTGTCCCACGAATGCAGGAACCGGGCTCCGCGCCAGTGTGCTTATCCACTTGCCGGGTCTTGTTTTGACCAAGGAAATCAACAAAGTTCTGCAAGGACTCTCGCAGGTAGGATTGACCTTTCGGGGCTTGTACGGGGAAAACAGCGAGGTCGTCGGCAATTTCTTCCAGTTGTCCAACCAAACAACCTTGGGGAAGACTGAAGACGAGCTAATCGATCACCTCGGGAAGATCGTCCGGCAGGTTGTCGAATACGAGGAACAGGCACGGGACGTGCTGTTGAGAACGGCACCCGAGGAAGTCGAGGACAAGACGTGGCGCGCCTACGGACTGCTCAAGCATGCGCGCCGGCTGTCGTTTGAAGAGACGATGAATCTGTTGAGCGGAGTGCGGTTGGGTGTCGGTCTGAATCTGCTGGCCGGGCCGGGGGTATATACGCTCAACAAGCTGCTGATTTACACTCAACCTGCGCACCTGGCGGCCATGGATGGTCGGTCCACCGGCGACCGTGAGCTGCCGACGGTGCGCGCTGCGTTTGTGCGGCGCCTGCTCGAAGCGGAATCCAGCTGAACGGCGAAAGGTGAGTCGGAACAGCGATGAACGGCTACAACTTCACGGATCGAGTTCGGAAAGTTCTGCAGATGGCCCGCGAAGAGGCGGCGCGTCTGCATCACGAGTACGTCGGCACCGAGCACATCCTGCTCGGCTTGATCCGCGAGGGCGAGGGCGTCGCAGCAGCGGTTCTGACCAATCTCAACGTCGATCTCGAAGAGATTCAGCAGAAGATCGAGGAGACGGTCAAGAAGGGCAAAGCGGCGGCGGCGGCCGGCCCCGATCTTCCGTATACATCGCGCGCCAAAAAGGTGCTCGAGTTGGCGATGAGCGAGGCGCGGGAGCTCAATCACTCCTACGTGGGCACCGAGCATTTGCTGCTCGGCCTGCTGCGCGAGGAGAAAGGGATCGCCGCGCAGGTCCTGACGGATGCGGGCGTCAACCTCGAGCAGGCGCGCGCGGAAACCCTGCGGCTGCTCGGGAGCGAGATGCCCGCGACGCCCGCCGGCGGCGGCACCGGGGCGCAGCCGACGCCGCCCAAGAGCGAGAAGAAGTCGAAGACGCCGGCGCTCGACCACTTCTGCCGTGACCTGACCCAGCTCGCCGCCGAAGGCGCGCTCGATCCCACGATCGGGCGGCAAAAAGAAATCGAGCGCGTGATGGAAATCCTGTCACGCCGCAAGAAGAACAATCCGGTGCTGATCGGCGAGCCGGGCGTCGGCAAGACGGCGATCGTCGAAGGGCTGGCGCAGCTGATCGCGGGCGGGCAGTGCCCCGACGCGCTCAAAGATCATCGCGTGCTGTCGCTCGACATGGCCGCCGTCATCGCGGGCACGAAATACCGCGGCCAGTTCGAGGAGCGCCTCAAGGCCGTCATCAACGAGATCGCCCAGAACAAGAACATCATTCTGTTCATTGACGAGCTGCACACGCTCGTGGGCGCGGGCGCGGCCGAAGGCGCCGTGGACGCGTCCAACATGCTCAAGCCGGCGCTGGCGCGCGGCGAGCTGCAGTGCGTCGGGGCGTCGACGCTCAACGAGTACCGCAAGTACATCGAAAAGGACGGCGCGCTGGAGCGCCGCTTCCAGACGGTGATCGTCGATCCGCCAACCGTCGAGGAGACGATCGAGATCCTCAAGGGGCTGCGGAAGCGGTACGAAGATCATCACCGCGTCATTATTCCCGACGAGACGCTGATCGAGGCCGCGAAGCTGTCGGAGCGCTACATCACGGACCGCTTCCTCCCCGACAAGGCGATCGACGTGATCGACGAAGCGGGCGCGCGCGCCCGTCTGGCGGCCCAGGTGCCGCCGCCCGAGGTCGCCGAGTTGAAGGACAAGCTCGAGGGCATCAACGGCGACAAGGAAGCCGCGGTACGCGATCAGAATTTCGAGAAAGCCGCGTCGTTGCGTGACTCCGAGCGCGAGCTGCAGGCCGAGATTCGCCGCAAGCAGGAAGAATGGGAGCGGGAGCGTCAGACCCGGCGGCCGACGATCAGCGAGGAAGGCGTCGCGTTCATCGTGTCGCGCTGGACCGGCATCCCCGTGACCCGGCTCCAGGAAGCGGAGACGGCGCGCCTGCTGCGGATGGAAGACGAGCTGCACACCAGCGTCGTGGGGCAGAACGAAGCGATCCAGGTGATCTCGCGGGCGATCCGGCGCAGCCGGGCGGGCCTCAAGGATCCGAAGCGGCCCATCGGCTCCTTCATCTTCAGCGGTCCCACGGGCGTGGGCAAGACCGAATTGGCGCGCGCGCTCGCGCGCTTCCTGTTCGCGGATGCCCAGGCGCTGATTCGCGTCGATATGTCGGAGTACATGGAGAAGTTCTCGGTGAGCAGGCTGATCGGCGCTCCGCCGGGGTATGTCGGGTACGAAGACTCCGGCACGCTGACCAAGGCGGTCCGCCGCAAGCCCTATTCCGTGGTGCTGCTCGACGAGATCGAGAAGGCGCACCCCGACGTGT
>WNGA01011535.1_pt1 | contig 11521 bp, 11 predicted proteins | sample 5400061 | NCBI WGS metagenome assembly WNGA01 (sample SAMN13153366, study PRJNA577476) | soil metagenome | isolation source: 100 cm soil or saprolite under grassland replicate 2 | place: USA:California | collected 2016-06-15
CTATTCCTGTTGCAATTCCGCACAGGCTGGTATATGCTTCCGTTCGCAAGGACTGCCCAGAAGGGGGATGTATAAATGACCGACGTAGCTACCGTCCGGAGGACGTACCCCTGGACGACCAGCGTGGACGGAGTGCGGCTTACATTCCGTCTGATGGAGCCCTCTGATCGAGACGGCATTCTCGGGTTCGCGCGTGCCCTTCCCAATGACGACCTGATGTTCCTGCGCACAGACATCACCGAACCGAAAACGGTCGACAACTGGGTCAACTACATCAAGACCGGCCGCTCGATTACAGTCATCGCGGAAGCTGACGGGAAGATCGCTGGCTACGCGACGATCCACACGAATGACGCCATCTGGACCCGCCATGTCGGCGAGCTTCGCGTCCTCGTTGGCCGGGAGCATCGCGGCCTCGGCCTCGGCAAGAGGTTAACGAACGAAGCGTTCGCCATCGCCAAGGACCTCGATCTCAAGAAGATCACCGCCCAGATGCCAACGGAGCAGCGGGGTGCCCGCCAGGTGTTCGAGCACCTGGGCTTCCGGCCGGAGGCTCTGCTGGCCGATCACGTAATGTCGCGCGATGGTCAGACACACGACCTCCTGATCATGTCCTACGACGTGGCCGGTTTCAGCAACGACGCGCAGGCCCGGTCGCGAAACTAGACTCAAACCTGCCGAACCAGAAGTCAACCCGCTAAGGCGAGGGGACTTGCTTCTTGTCGCTGCGTCTAAGAGGCGTCTGCGGCCATCGCTTCGCCCCTGACAGGCGCGGCGGCTCTCCGCCTACGCCCTCCAGCCGGTTGCGGGACAGCTCCCAACTGAGGCAGGTCTGACCTTGCCACGCCAGCGGCGGAGCGCAATTCGACGAACGCCTGGTCCAGGTACTCCTTGAGCCTGCCCACATCGGCCGCGGCGTTCGGGTCGGCCATCAGGCCGAAGTACAGCTTCTGGTTATAGCTGGTCACGCCGCAACCAACGCCCATCTCCCATCCCAACGGAACGACCGGGTAGTGCGCAAGCATGCGATGCCCAACGCTATATAGCGGGATCATGGGCCCGGGCACGTTCGTGCAGACCATGTTCGCCAGGTTATTCGGTGGCTGTGGCATGAGCCCGGCGAGTGATTGAAGGATGGGAGGCGCGCCGCTGAGGAACTCACTGATGATGTCCGTGCCGGCGGCCACGTTCTTTCGTTTGAGCGTCTCAGTCCTCTCGGTTATGGCCTTCAAGCGGGCAACCGGGTCGCGTAGGCCAACGGGTACCTCGATGAGCAGCATGGAAACCCGGTTCCCCAGATTTCCACGCTCGTCCTCGCGCCTCACGTTGACCGGCGCCAGTATGCGCATGGCCCGGTCTTTTGTGTCTTCGCCGTGGGATTCCAGGTACCGGCCAAGGGCGCCCGAAAGGACGGTCAGAACGACATCGTTGACGGTCCCGCCGCAGGCGGCGCGTATCCCTCGAATCTCGGCGAACGAGAACTCGCTGCAGGCCAATCTGCGCTCGCCCGTGAGCGGCTTGTTGAACGGCGCCCGAACGACAGGGTTCCTCAGATATGGCTGTGCGGCATCGAGGCTCCGGAGCGCCGTTCGAGTGCGGCTTTCACCTGTGACGATGGAGTCGACTGCGTTTTTCTGAAGGTCGGACCAGCGTTCAAGCTCCGCCGTAAGGTTGTCGAAGATCGCCTCGATGAAACGCGTCGTGGCCGGCGGAATGGGCGGGCGAGCCTCGACTGCGGGAGGTGGCAGCGGGGACGCCGGGTCCGGCGAGACGTCGAGGAGGATCATGAGGAGCTCGATGCCGGAGACACCGTCCACCAGGCAGTGGTGCACCTTGGAGAGCATAGCCGTGCGGGAGCCTTCCAGGCCTTCGATCATGTAGATCTCCCACAGCGGCTTGCCGCGGTCCAGCATCCCTTCGAACAGCTTCGCGCCCAGCGCCATCAGCTGAGCGTCCGTCCCAGGTGCATCGATTGCCACACGCTTGACATGACGCCGCAGGTCGAAGTCCGGGTCCCACTCCCATGTCGGGTGGCCGATGTTGAAAGGAGCGGGAACTACCCGCTGCTGGTAACGGGGAATAAGGTGCAGCTTGGACGATATGTTGTCGATAACGCGCTCGAATGAGACTTCGCCTTCGAACACAGCGATCGAGCCGATATGTAGAGGAGTCTCTTCCCGCTCCATGTATAGGAACGAGGCGTCCTGCGCGCTAAGGCGCTTGTTTTGCTCTTCCAGGGGCATATCGCTTCCTCTGCTTGACCGGTTTTCACCATGCGGTGATACCGGGCCGGTCCGGTTGACCCCCGCAAGCGATAAAGGCATTATATACCCTCAAAACCGATATGTAACCCACGCACCTGACTTTTCTAAACGTGAAATTGCGGCCCTCTGTTAAGATAGAGGCACGGCATCGCCGGGCATAACTGTCATGGCTAAACAGCCTAAGTACCTCGAAGAGGAGTTCGCGTCCAGCGCGTCCCTTCCGCTCTGGCGGGAGGCCCTGCTGGGCATCGACTGGCTTTCACTCCGGATCTCTGCCGTTTATCTGGGCATTGGCATTCCACATGGCGATAACTCGGGTGTCCTCATCATTCCGGGCTTCATGGGTTCCGACCAGTATCTGGGCGACATGTACGGGTGGCTGGGACGAATCGGCTACCAGCCCTACCTGTCCGGCATAGGTCGCAACGCAGACTGCCCCGAAGTACTGACAATGCGCCTGCGAGAGACGATAGACCGCGCCTACCAGGAAACCGGTGGCAAGGTGCACCTGGTGGGGCACAGTCTTGGCGGTGTCATCGCCCGCGGGGCGGCCACGCGCTGGCCCCATCTCATCGCTTCCGTAACCACCATGGGTTCGCCCTTCCGTGGCGTCCGCGTTCATCCGTTCGTCCTCCAGACGGCGTTCCTCGTGAGGGGGCGCATCCGGCAGCGGCGGAACGGGCCGTCTGTTATGCCGAACTGCTACAGCGGCGAGTGCGCCTGTGAGTTCGTGGCGTCAGTGCGGGCGAACTTCCCGGCGGCCATGCCCAAGCTTGCCGTCTACACGAAGACCGACGGCGTAGTCGACTGGCGCTGCTGCATCAACGAAGACGGGACAGACGTCGAAGTGCCGGGCACGCACGTAGGGCTGGCCTTCAATCCGCAGGTGTATCGCCAGATCGCGAACTTCTTGGCGGCACCCGAGACGTACAACCGCCGCCGCAGCGGCGCTGCTTGATTAGAGGCGCGGGCCGCTCGCCAGCGCGACAGGCTGCTGACCTCCTCAGCGTTCTCAGAATGAGAGACGCCCCGACATTGTCGGGGCGTCTCCTGGCGGGGTGCGGCTCGGAAGCGGGGGAGAGTTTAGGACTCGGTGCTCGTGTCGGACGTCTCGCGGGCCGGCTTGCGGGCGGGCGTCTTCTGAGTCCGGCCGTTGGTCACGCGGGTCGCCCTCGTGCGAATGTTCTGCACGGCGGAACCGGCCTGCCCGACCGCGTCGCGAGTGGCCTCGATGGCCGCCTGGCCGGCGGTGCGGTTCGCGTCGATCACGCGTCTCACGACCTCGCGGCCCTCGCGCTGGCTGTCCGAAAGCTCGTCCAGCAGCTGCCTTGTGAGGTCGAGGACGCGGCCCTGCGCGTCGGTGACGGAGCGGACGGCGGCGCTGTAGAAGCCGCTGACGTCACGGGGAGCCGAGGCGACCTTGCGCGTCAGATCGATCGCCTCTCGCTGGCCGCGCTCCACCTCATCGATGAGCTGTCGCGAGACGCGGTAGCCGCGGTCGTTGGCGGACTTTGCGGCGTCTAGAAGCGCGTCGTACGCCTCGTTCACCGCATTGAAGAACCTGTCGACGGTTTCCGTCTTAGGCATTGTCAGAACCTCCTCTTGACAAGAATTTCATCTAGGTGCAGAATACACATAGCATCAACTTGCTGTCAACCCCTTGAGAGGCTAGAATTCAAGAAAATGACAAAATTCACAAAGTCTTCCAGATTAGACAAGGCCGGAGCCGCGAACGTCAACGGGCGCGGCGAGGAGGCTGCGCCACCCTTTAGTCCGCGCCTGCACGGCGACCTGCTGAGCTCCAGCCTGCTGGCTTTCCTGCGCCGCTGGAACGCTTACGGCTATCAGCTGGTACAGGAGTTAGGCAAGGCCGGACTCGCCAGCTTCGATTCCACAACGGTTTACCGCACCCTCCGGCAGCTTGAACGCGCGGGACTCGTCTCTTCCTTTTGGGACACCTCCGCGTCCGGCCCCGCCCGGCGCATGTACGCACTGACTAAGGCGGGGGAAGCCGTGCTGGACGTCTGGCTGGATCTGTTCGGTCGCTATCAGAAGGTATTGCATTCGGCACTGGACTCGTTGGACAATCTCAACCGGCCCGCCGACACGCCAGCAGAGACTTCTGAGGCGGAAGGGCAGATAAACGGAGGGACCGATGCCTGAGACAAACACCCGCACCGATGGCGCCGCGGCCGAGGCGATGGAGCTGTGGCGCAACTGGCTTACCGAGACCGAGCGCCAGTGGAATAGCTTCTTCAGCGAGGTGATGGGCCGCGACTCCTTTGGGCGTTTTGCGGGGAGCTACATGGAGGCATATTCCGTGGTACAACGCGCCCTCAACCAGGGCATGGAACGCTACCTGAACACCTTCAATCTCCCCACGCACAGTGATGTCGTCGAACTCGCCGACCGCCTTCACAACATCGAGGAGCGTCTCGCCTCCCTGGAGACGAACCTCAACAGCCTTGCTTCGGCGGCCGGAATCGCCACCAGCGCCCCGGTCACCCAGCTGCGGCCGCGACGGACACGCCGGCCGCGGACGCAGACGAACGAATCCAAGTAGCACCCGATTCTCCCCTTAAGGAGGGCAGAAGTGGCCACCGTTCGCCCGCCCGACGTGAATAGGCTACTGGACGCCGCGCAAGACCAGGTCCAGAAGAACCGCCAGCGCATTGAAAAGGGTCTCGACATCCTCCTCGCCCGCGAGGAGCCGCCCGTTGGCGTCACTCCGAAAGATGTGATCTACTCCCGCGGCACCCTGCGCCTGTATCACTACCGGCCCATGACCGATGAGGTCTACCGGGTGCCTGTCGTCTTCATCATGTCGCTTGTCAGCAAGCCCTTCATCCTCGACCTCACGTTCGGCCAGAGCTTCATCCAGTACATGCTGGCGCAGGGCTTCGACGTGTTCATGGTGGACTGGGGCATTCCCCGCCCGGAAGACAAGCGCCTGAAGCTGGACGACTACGTCCTCGACTTCATGCCCCGCTGCTTCGAGGAGGTGCAAAAGGTAACCGGCGAGAACGACTACAGCATGTTGGGCTACTGCATGGGCGGGCAACTCGCGCTGATGTACGGCGGCCTGTTTCCGGAGGCGCCGGTGAAGAACATGGTCTGCGCCGCGACGCCTGTGGACATGGAGGGGATGGGCCTCTTCCGCCACTTCTCCGACCGCCGCTGGTTCGACGTAGACCGCCTCGTCGATGCCGTCGGCAACATCCCGCCCGATTTCATGCTGCGCTCCTTCGAGATGCTGCGCCCCATGGACCGCTGGATGAGCTACGTGCGCCTCATTGACAACCTCTGGGACCCCGTCTTCGTCTACGGATACCGCGTCATGTATAAATGGACGAACGAGCAGATTCCGTTCCCGGGCGAGGCCTACCGCCAGATGATCCACGAGCTCATGTGGGAAAACAAGCTCATGAAGAACACCCTAACGCTCGATAACAGGCGTGTTGACACGAAGGCGATCACCTGTCCCGTGCTCAACGTCATGGCCGAGCACGACCACATCGCTCCGTACGCGGCCACAAAGCCGCTTCTCGATCTCGTCGGGAGCCAGGACAAGGAGGACATCCACCTCAAGGGTGGGCACGTCAGCCTGGTGGCGGGAAAGAACGCGGTCGGCCGTCTGTGGCCGAAGGTTGCCGACTGGCTCAGCGAGCGGTCGGTCTAAGCGACATGCGAATCGAAGGCCGCACGGCGATCATTACCGGCGCTTCGTCAGGAATCGGGCAGGCGACCGCGTACGAGCTGGCCCGCGGGCGTGTCAACGTCGTGCTCGCCTCGCGCAACCGAAAGAAACTGGAGGCGCTGGCTCTGGACCTCGTATCGCTGCCAGGGCGCACGCTGGTAGTGCCCACCGACGTGACTGACCGCCTGGCGGTTGAGGCGCTTGTCCGCAGGACCGTCGAGGAGTTCGGGAGTGTAGATATACTCATCAACAACGCCGGGACCGGCCTCTTCGCGCCCATTGCCGGCGGCAACCCCGAGAACATGCGGCGGCTCTTCGAAGTCAACTTCTGGGGTGCGGTCAACTGTATCCAGGCCGCCGTGCCCTACATGCAGGCGCAGCGCAACGGGCATATCGTGAACGTCGCCTCGATCGCGGCGAAGGTCTCTTCTCCGTATATGGGGATGTATTCGGCCAGCAAGTTCGCCCTCTCCGCTGTCTCGGACGCGCTGCGGTCTGAGCTGGCGGGCAGCGGCATCGGCGTTAGCACCATCTACCCGGGACTCACGTCGACCTCCTTCATGGAGAACATGACGCAGGAGGTAGAGGTCCCCCGGATACCGCCCGTCGCCAGGTTCGTCGACCCCAGCGTCGTCGGCCGCCGCATCTCCCAGGCAATCCGGTTCGGCCTGCGGGATGCCTACATTTCGCCGGAAGACGTGGGCGCAGTCGCTCTGAATACGATCGCGCCGCAACTCGTAGATTGGACGATGCGCGCTTTCGTTGGCCGCCCGCCGGCGCTCGATACTGACGACGTCGGGATCCCTCACTCTGAGCTCGAGCGTCCCGCGGCCGCTGACACCGAGCCCTCCGAACCGTCGTGAACCGTCCGGTCGGACGGGCAGATGCTCTCGTTTGAACGACAGGAAGGTCCTCGTAATTCTAACGAATCGGGGTGTCCATGACTCCCCCGAATTCGGTCCGGAAGCGCCGGTCCACCGCCGCTCCGAAGTAAACGCTTACTACGGACTTTCCGAGTACTGGTCACGGCAGTCGGGTTGCTGTAGAAAGGGGCCAGCTCGGGGATCGGCCACTTCGTTTCAAAGTTGGTGGAGACGGAGGGGCCTCCAACTCACCCATAATGTCCGCCCAGCGCCAGTTTGGGGAGCATTCCTCTTTGCGTCAAACGTGTAACGTATTATAGACCGCTGCTTCCCCCTTTTATACCATCTGACCGGGCATAAGCATCATGGCCGACAATCTGCATACCCAGCCTAACGTGCGCCTCGCAGAGGTAATCGCCTGTTTATGCATCACGACCGACCTCGCGATGGGACAGCCCCTCGAGCACGGACTCCGACGAGCCCTCTTGGCTGTCTGGCTTGGTCAAGAGCTAGGGCTACACGACCACGAACTCAACGACGCTTACTACGTCGCGCTTCTCGGTGAGGTCGGTTGTGCTGCCCAGGGAGCTGCCATGGCCAGGTTCGTCAAGGATGAAATTGCTTTTGGCGAGCAGACAGCGCTCTTGGATCCGAGTCGCTCTCTAGGAGTGGTAGCGTTCCTCCTAGCCAGGGTCGGAGAAGGTGATCCGCCTCTTCGCCGAGCTAAGAAGGTGATAGAAGTGGCGCGGTTGGGGGCGTCGTATTCCCAGACCATCGGCCGCGATGTGGCAGTGCAACTCGCGGACTTCCTCAAGCTTGGGCCGTCGATCCGGGATGCAGTCGGCCAATGCCAGGAGAACTGGAATGGGACCGGCGGCCCGCAGCACCTTAAAGGCGAGGAGATCAGCCTATCGGCACGGCTCTACCTCCTAGCCCAGGATGTCGAGGTCTTTAGTCGGACCGGTGGCCTCGATGCTGCGATCAATGTCGTTAGAAGACGGGCGGGGAAGGTCTACGATCCGCGTATCGCCAGTCGTTTCTCCGGCGTGGCTGCTCAGTTGCTGACCAGGCTCGAATCGGAGGCGCCCTGGGACGCCGTCCTCGCGGCAGAGCCAGCCCCGCTGAGATTGCTCTCGCCACAAGAATTCGACGACGTGGCGCGTACAATGGCGAATTTCGTGGACATGCGCTCGAAATACACCCTTGGACACTCAGCCCATGTAGCGTCACTGGCCGAGACCACGGCGCGAGGACTGGGCCTGTCCGAATCTGACGCAACGATAATGCGGCAAGCCGGTCTCCTCCATGACATCGGCCGGGCCGGTGTACCTGTTGTCCTTTGGAACAAGAGCGACTCCTTGAACGATGCCGAATGGGCGCGTGTGAAGAGGCACCCTTCCCTAACCGAACTCGTGCTGGCCCGTTCCAGCGGACTCGGGAACCTGGGGACTCTGGCCGGCCTGCATCATGAACGGCTGGATGGCTCCGGCTACCGAGGCGTGTCGGCTGCTTCGCTGCCGGTCACCGCCCGTATCCTCGCGGCCGCTGATGCCTACCAGACGAAGCTGGAGCCGCGCCCCCACCGCGACGCAACGACTCGCGAGGCGGCGGCGCAAGATATCGAACGCCAGGCCAAGCAGCGGAAACTCGATCGTGACGTTGTGGCAGCGATCCTTGTGGCCGCCGGACACCCCATGCTTGCAAAGAAACGCGAGCGGCCCGCCGGCCTCAGCGACCGCGAGGTTGAGGTGCTCAGCTTGGTGGTTCGAGGCCTATCGAATCGGGAGATGGCCGAAGTCCTGTTTCTCTCACCGAAGACAGTCGGTCACCACATCGAACGCATCTACGACAAGATCGGCGCCTCCACGCGCGTAGGAGCGACGTTATTCGCCCTGCAACATGAGCTGACGCAAGGCCACGCCTAACAACCCTGGGGCGGGATCCGCTCGGCCACTTCGATGAAGGTCTGCGGCAGGCCACGGCCTCCTTCCAGACTGCGTTCAAGATTAGGGCGATCACCCGATGTGCCCGTCCCTCCCGTATTCGACAATTCGTGACTAGGCGCACAAGGAAGATGTGAGCCACCACGCAGAAGGTTCAAACAATGCCGAATCGTAGATATGAGACAGTCGTTGGGGCCGCAAGCCTCGTCCTTGGGCCGCTTCTGATGAGTAGTGGCGACATAATTCACCCAAAGGAGAAGACGGATGCGGGCGATCAGGCAGCTATCATCATCGAACATGCTTCGCGCTGGTATGCCGCGCATCTGCTGCTATTTATCGGCCTGCTGGTGCTGATACCGGGGATACTCGCTCTTACGAGCCTTATGGCCGAGCGAAGGCCAGCGGTAGCGTACGCAGCGCGTGTCCTCATTCTGCTCGGAACAGCGGTGTTTTCCGCAGTCTTCATAGCCGAGATGCTGATCGGGCGGTATGTCTCTGATGGGGCTGACCTATCCGCGGCAACTGAGCTACTGGAAACATTCCAATCGGGTTGGGTGCTGGGGGCCGTGATGGCGGGAGTGGTCGCCTTTATGCTCGGCGTGGCGATACTCGCGATTCCATTGGTCGTGACCAGCAGAGAGCTCCGCTGGCCCGCTCTCGGATTCGCGACCGGAGCGCTTCTAATTTTCGCCGAGATCGTTACCGCTCAGGTCCTGCTGAGCCAGATCGGCAACATCGTTATCCTTGCGGCGGGCGCAGGGTTTGCCTGGCGAATCGTGCAAAGCGACCAAACCGCGGTTCGTTCATAAATTTAACCACCCCCACCCCGTTCGCCAGGAGGGTGCCTGGAACATATGTTTGGTGGAGACGGAGGGGAATCGAACCCCTCGTCCAGAGGAAAGCCTCCCCGAATCTCCTACAGGCTTAGCCTCGCTTTTTTCTCGCCCGGTGTACGTCCGAGGCGGACTTGCCGCCGGGTCAGCCGATAAGTCTTAAGCCCCTCTGCATCGGCACCGGAGGGACAGCACCCCGACATTGCGGCGTCGGGCCCTGCCCATCGGGGTGAGGCCTGGACCCAACGTGACTACCTTAGACTAGGCAGCCAGAGCGTACTGGTTTGTTCTGCCAGTTACTTGGCGCCACCTGATTTACGAGTTGGTGACGAACTCGGCCTGCAATCCGGGCTCAACCTTCCCTGTCGAACCCTTTCGTCCCCGCACTGCCAGTATATCACGAGCCCAACATTCCTCCACTCGCCATGGCGATTCGAACATTTACCGAGAGTTAACCAAGGTTTCCCTATGGTTAACGGACGCGCGCAACCGTTCGCGCTAGCCTTTAAGTAGGCAAATTCTCCGCTCGGGTGCATAGAAGGAAGGGCAGCAATGATGTTCACAACTGAACGAGGCCGAAAAGAGCGAGGCCAGACATTACTCCTATTCGTCTTGGCCGCTACGGTCCTGCTGGGCTTCACGGCCATGGCGATTGACGTGGGTCTCTTCTTCGAGGACCGCCGTCATCTCCAGAACACCGCGGACGCGGCGGCCCTGGCGGGCGTCGCCGAGCTTCCCTACAACGCCGCCAATGCTAAGAGCAAGGCGGCCGAGTGGGTCGAAAACAACAAAGTCGCCTCAAGCGAGATCAAGACCATAGAGGTGCGCACCACCGATTTCCCGAACGACACACTCTACGTCGAACTGGAAGGTCAGTTCAGCTGGATATTCGGGCGTGTGCTCGGCAAGACCACAGACGCCGTCGGCGCCAGCGCCGCAGCGCAGATCGGATCGCTCTCGGGTAACAACGACCTCATGCCCTGGGCCATCGTCCTTGGCAATTCAGACTGCCTTTCCGGGAACGGGGACCCGATTCCAGATGCGGAGTGCTCGGTCAAGGTGGGGGCCGGCAGCGGGACCACAGGCTGGTATGGCGCGCTCGATCTCGACGGCATCGGCGGCGGTTCCGCCGAATACCAGTCCAACATAATCGACGGCACAGCCGACACCGTCTACTGCGCCGAGGGCCAGCCCGAACCGGAGTGTGAGACCTCGACCGTGCCGGCGCTCGACGGCAACAAAGTGGGTGGGACCGGCCATGGCATCGACGAGCGCCTCTTGGCGGAGCCTACGGCCGGATGCAACACCAACGGCAGCAACACGGACGATTTCGGCGAAGTTTTCGGCCCCGACCCAACCGGCGTCGCCGACTACACCGTCGTCTGCCCGGATAGCCCGCGCCTGATCATCGTTCCCATCGTGACTCTCAACGGCGACCCCGTGAAGACTGTGACGATACAGGGATGGGCGCTTGCGTACCTGAACGGATACACGTGTGTCGACGCAGTCTCCTGCACCGGCGCTAAGGGCCACTGGGAGGTCCAGATCACCATGGTCGATGCGGTCTACTCTCAGGCCGCAGGCTTCATCGGCGCCTTCAATCCCTTCGCGGCCGTCCAGGTTCGCCGGCTCATCGAGTAAGTTAGCCCTTCCGTAACGTCGCCCGCCGGTCGGCTGCCAGGCCAGCCGGCGGGCGATTCGCGTTCTTCCCCAACTTCTGCGCCGGAGACAGCCGGCCGTAGCTATGCCTTACGTCGCAGCGCCCGCTGAATCCTCCGTTCCGCCTCGCGCTTCGCGATTGCCTCGCGCTTGTCATAACTCTTCTTGCCGCGGCCGAGCGCGATCTCCAGCTTCGCCATTCCATCCTTGAGAAAGAGGCGCAGCGGAACGACCGTCGTCCCGGCCGATTGCATGTCGCGTT
>WNGA01011538.1_pt1 | contig 11520 bp, 12 predicted proteins | sample 5400061 | NCBI WGS metagenome assembly WNGA01 (sample SAMN13153366, study PRJNA577476) | soil metagenome | isolation source: 100 cm soil or saprolite under grassland replicate 2 | place: USA:California | collected 2016-06-15
TTTCGATCTCTGTGGCCAGGGCCCGAGCCACGGCCAGGGCGTCGTAATCCTCCTGCTCGTCCGGCCGGGCTCCGTACCCGTCCTCGAAGTCGAGGCGTAGGTCCTCGATAGGCTCCCGCGCGAGCTTGTCCAACACTCTGGGGAACACACGCGCGACCAGCGTCGCGTCGACTCCGGTGGCCTCGGCCAGCGCCGGCGCGCTGGCGGCGTGCTGGTCGAGTGCCGCCCGCGCTTGCGTGCCCCAGTCGGCAGTGAGCCCGGGAGTCATAAGGTCGGCAAGAACGTACACAGTGTACACCGATTGGCGGCCGCCCGCGTCGCCAAGATAACGAACAGCAAGGTAGGCGTCTGCCGGCACCAGTCGTTGGTCGAGGTCGTCCAGAACGTCCGCGCCGAGACGCGGAAGGGCTGCGGCCACGGGGACTCCTCGCAACGGCCACAGCGGCCGCCCTCCTGGACCCCTTCCCTTCGTCGGTGAGGGCAGCGAGTTGGGTCCGCCGTGAAATGTAGTTTCCGTTCTGCGGGCACACCGTACCCCGTCTGATGTCCGACGGCGAGCCCACCACAAGTCACTGCCGTCGGGATCGCGCCAGTGGTCGCGGTACGAGTCCAGACGACTGCAGCTACTCTGTGCATTCAGACGGTGGTGGCCCTGGAGGCACTGTTGCATCTGGGCGACGGGCATCGCTGACGAGTCTCCGAGTGGAGCATCTTCCCATTCACAGGGTCACGAGAACTGCCCAAAGCGGTCGATCGCGAGGGCCATTCGTGGTGTTCCGGGATCTCAGTGGAGGACGTGGAGGCAGACGATCGCCAGATGCAACAGTGCCACCGCGTCGCCCTCGCCCGCGAAGCCGAAGCCCCTGGCCATGAGCGTCGACGCAGCGGCCATCGGGAGGCGTGCTCCTGGATGTCGCCCATCTCGTTCATCGCGTAGCCGAAGATCGCGACACGCAGCGAGCGCCAGGCCGTGACGGCGCGCGCCGCCCGCGCCCCGTCGTCTCGGGGAGCAGGTGGCGACGGCGGTGGAGCACGACCGGGTGCTCGTGCGGGCAGCCTGGTTGCGGGCAGCCCAGCGAGCATCCCCTGACCGCAGGCGGTCTGGCCGAAGCGACCACCGACCGCGCCCAGATCCGGGCCTGGTGGCAGCGCCACCCGGAAGCCAACATCGGGCTCGCCACCGGGGTGGTGTTCGACGTGCTCGACCTGGACGCGGCCACCGGCCGGACCGCGTTTCGCCAGCTCGAGGCCCTGGCGATCCCGACCGGGCCGGTGGCCCGCACCGGCCGCGGGCGGTGGCACTATTACACCGACGCGACGGGGCTGACCAACAGCGTCATCCCGCGTGGGGTCGGCACCGCCAACCCGGTTCGCTGGCATGGCCGCGGCGGCTGCGTGGTCGCAGCCCCAAGCCGGCACGTCAGTGGCGCCCCCACCCGCTGGCTACGTGCGCTCACCACGCCGCTGACCGAGGTGCAGCCACTCCTGCACGAGCTGCTCGCCGCCCGCGAGCAGCACACCCGTCCCCTATAAGCCGCCGACCTTGGATCCGTGGCACGACTGGCCTGGGGCGCTCAAACGACCGCAGTCCGGGCACAGCCATGACCGCGGTCGCGTTGCGGAAGGACTGGCCGTTACGGCCGTTACCGCCCTCGCGCTGGCGGTCGCTTCGCTGCTCGTCCCTCTCCTAGGAGAGGCTAGCGAAACTCATCGTTGCTGCTGAGCGTACCTGTCCCGGCTAGGACGGCGAAGGCGTACCCCGGATTTGGGCTGGTCTTACCCCACCCGTGGGCCGGTTTCCAGGCGCCTGGCCCAGTTGGACAGCGCGCCCTGGGCGGTCACCAGTTCGCTGATGGCGTGCTCGCCAGCGACCTGCGCGCTGGCGGTCAGGATGGCGACCTGCTCGGCCAGGTCCCGGGCCTGCTTGGCGAGCGGCGCGTCCGGCTCAGCCGGTGACGGGTAGGTCATGCTCCTGCCTCCCCTGCGTGGTGGCGGCGGTGGCCGGCGACGTGGGAGTCGGAAAACCGGCCAACCACCGCATGCCACATTGAACCCGATAGTGTCCTATTGCGTCCAATCAAGTCATAAAGCGTCTATCACCGCAGGTCAGAACGGGCGTAGGAGCGTCCAGGCGTGGCAGAATCCGCCCACCGGCGACGTGGGAGTCAGACGGTGTGCGGAGATCAGATGTTGACGCCGCAGGAGCTGGCGGACGAGCTGCGCGTGAGCGCGCGCACCCTACGAGGGTGGCGCGACCGTGGACGCGGCCCGCGTGCGACCCGGATCGAGGGCGCCATCCGCTACCGGCGCTCGGATGTGGACCGCTGGCTCGCCGAGCAGAACCCGCCTGATGACCATCCACCCGAGCGACCCGCCCCATAGATCAGGTGAGCACCCTCGCATGCCGATCCACACCTATGGGAACATGGCTGCTGTGTGCCGTTTACCCAGATTGACTACATGGGTGTAATTTGAGGGAGGACCATGACTGCGGACGATCAGGCAGAGCGCGATCAGCAACCAGAGAGCAGGCCGGCAGGCTTGGTTCAGGTAAGGATCGTAGCTCCAACTGATATGTCCGGAGCACCTTTCTACTACTCGAACTTCGTCCAAGTCGGCATCTCTCCGTATGAGTTCGCGCTGCACTTTAGTCGGATCTCGATGCCGATCGTGAGTGAGCCACCGATGGAACCGGTGGCCTTTGACGTTAGCCCGCAGCCTGTCGTAAGCATGTCGATTCCTCTGAACCTTGTTCGAGGACTCATTCGGGCCTTAGAAGGACAGGCCGAGAATTGGGAGAGAACGTTCCATCAGCCGCTACCCACTGAACCCTCATCAGCGCAGACCGAACCAGAACCGCCGGAGTCCCCGATTGTGGAGGGGGCGGAAGGTCAGTGAACGGAACCATCACCACCGTCGCAACTGCCGCTGCATCTCCACATGACGCGGATACCGTTTCGGTCACAGAAGTAGGCGCTTCCGTGAGGTTGTCTTTGCAGCCCTTTAGGGTTCAGCCTTCCAGGCGGACCATTGCGTTCGCCACTCCGCCCGCTACATCCGTCAGGCATGGACCTGAGTGGGTTACGGTTGGTGCTGTCCGACAAGCGGGGCATCCTGTCCGGTCTTCCCCACTCTCTGTTCTTTACGACTCCTCTGGGCAGTACGTCGTACAGGATGTCCTCGGGGCAACCTATGGCGTTGGCGCAAGCCCAGTAGAGGCCCTAGCGGATTTCTTCTCGGCGCTTGGGGAGTACCTTGCCTTCTTGCGCGCCAATGAGGCTAGGCTGCACCCGGGGCTTCAGGACCAGCTCACCCAACTCCACGGTTTGTTCCCGGGCCGCTAACGGTGCCGCTCCCCAAAAGGACCGTCGTTGGTGCTCTGACAAATAAGCTTGGCTTCGTCCCGGGTCCGGGCGAAGACCATGAGTGGTATGTGCGAGAATCAGGGGGTCGGATCGTAGGCAGCACCCATCTCTCGCGGGGGCGTCGAGCGGTGGGAGACTTTGAGTTGGGAGCGATGGCCCGGGAGTTGTTCGTTCGAGGGCCAACCTTCAGGGGCGCTATCTCTTGTACGGTCAACCCTGATGACTTCTTTGAGCGGATGCGCGAAGGCTTGGAAGCTCACCGACGGTCCTTCCGCCACTAGATCCGTCAGAGCGCAGCGGTCTCCTTGATGAGGTTACGTGGCAATTCTTACGCGGAAGGACACGGAAGCGAGTTCGTCGTCCTTAGAGGTGACTCTGAAGCGGTAGCCGCCTTCGTGATCGAAGTGCAGCATGTTGAGGGTCATCGCCAAGGGATGGAAGGTCGGCGTTCCCGGCCGTGTGCGGGGCGGGTGACCAGCGTTGATCATGCCTTCGATACGCGTTCCAAGAGGTTGATCGTCTTCGTCGAGTAGCTCGATGACGATCGGGATATCGGTCAGCGCCTCGTCGTATCCGATCTGGATGACGAGGACCAGTGCCATGGTTGGCTGTATGGCTGGGATGGCGTGAACGTTGATCGTGTCCCAGGCGCCACCGTGGACGAAGAGCTTCCCGCCCTCTACGCTGGCGGCGTCCGCCAACATTGCTGTCGTCACGTTCATGTGGCACAGTGTAACACATGAGAGACCGCTTCGAGATCGACCTGCTCGATCCGGTTGATCCGTTCGAGATCGATGAGCGGAACCGGCCCCACCTCTACAAGCACCTTCCGGTAGTGAGCGGCCGGTATGTCTCGGTCGGCGTCGAAGAAATCCTGGACGTGTATCTCCTTGGCGACCCGATGTATAATCCGGGAAATGAGGAAGAAGAAGCTGATTGGATCATGATCGGGGAATGTCCAGGGATTGTCCTCAAGATACCTCTGGCGCCACCTAATGAACCCAATCCCAGGAAGTGCCGACCGATTGGTCTAGATGGTGTAACCAACGAAGAACGTAGACGCCACCGAGAGTGGGTGAAGAGACCATGACAGACAACAACCCGGAGAACCGGAACCCTGTTGGGCCGCGTGCCCGAGCGGGGCAGGCGCGGATGTTGACCAGTCATGTCCCGATCCGATTCCGGCCGCAGACCATCGAGAAGGCCAAGGCCATCGCCGAACGAGACGGCATGACCGTCAGCTCTTGGATTCGAGGCGTGGTGGAGCGCGAGGTTGAAAGGCGCATGCCTGCCTTGCCGCAGACTCGTCTATCCGAATCTGGCACCACTTGGAGGGTTATCCGGCACGCGAATCCGACCGAAGTGGAGACGGAAAATCCCGATTACGATCGGGACCTCGCTCAGTTGGAATCCATCTGAGCGTGCATGATCGACTTGTCACACCCACCGTCTAGAATTGAAAGGAGAAATAAAGAGTGACCCCCGCGCAGCGCTAACTGCCGGGGGTCTGGACCAGGAGAGCTAGCTCCGTGGTCAGACAAACCGTACCACCGCGCTCGGACGCGGTACAGGTCGCTGGGCTGCTCAACAGCCCGGAGATCACCCAGCTTGTGGCCGAGCTGGAAGCCACCCGCTGGACCGGCCGCCCCGGCTACCCGGTCAGCGCGATGGTCGGTATGGCGCTCACCAAGAACGTCTATACCTTGCCGACGTGGACTCGTACCGTGGCCCTGGTCCGCGAGCACGCCGCCCTTCGCATGGCCCTTGGTTGCCCTGACGTTGCCAGTGTGCCGAGCGTGCATGCCTGCTACCGGTTCACGCGCAAGCTGCGGAAGTTCAAGCCGCTGCTGGACGCCTGCCTGGACCGCGTGATCGCCGCCCTGCACGAGCAGATCCCCGAGCTGGGCACGACCGTCGCCATCGACGCCAGCGACCTGCCCGCCTACGCCAACGGGCAGCGCTACCTCTACAAAGGCGGCCCGGAGCGCAAGCAATACAGCGACCCTGACGCCTCCTGGGGTCACCGCTCGGCGGTGTCCACCCGATCGGCCGGGAGCTTCTACGGCTACAAGCTCCACCAAGTGGTCTGCGTCGAGACCACCCTGCCGCTGGCGTGGCGGGTGGAGACGGCCAAGGCGAGCGAGTCCACCTTCGCCCTGCCGCTGCTGGACGCCGTGAAGGCGCGCGGGTTCCGCCCCCAGGTCGCCATCATGGACATGGGCTACGACATGGGCCCCGTCTACGACGGGTGCGAGGAGCGCGACTGCCACCCGGTCATCCCGCTGCGCGAGACCCTGAGGGGCACAGAAACCATGATCGACCCGGTGAGCGGCGCCTTTGTAGGATCGGGCCTTTCCGAGAGGAGGCTCGGCCCATGCTCGTCGCCCTCATCTACCTGCTCCTGCGCCGGCTGGTCGCCCTCGTGGGAGGCTCCTCGGATGCTCGGCACGACGATGTCGAGGTCCTCGTCCTTCGCCACCAGCTCGCAGTCCTCAGGCGCCAGGTCGGCCGGCCCCGCCTCCGCCGCCGGGACCGGCAGTACCTGGCTGCGCTGAGCAGAGCGCTCCCCCGGGAGCGATGGTCCTCGTTCCTGATCCGGCCACAGACGCTGCTTCGTTGGCACCGCGAGCTGGTGCGCAGAAAGTGGACCTACCGCCACCGATCGACCAGGGGTCGACCGCCGGTCGCACCCGACGTTCGCGACCTCATCCTGAGAATGGGACGTGACAACCCTCGGTGGGGATGCCTGCGGATCAAGGGAGAACTCGCCAAGCTCGGGGTGAGGGTCTCGGCGACGGCCATCCGAACGCTGCTGCGTCGCCATGGCCTCGGCCCAGCCCCACGGCGGTCCGGGCCGACGTGGAGCGAGTTCCTGCGCAGCCAGGCCAGCAGTGTCCTGGCCGCCGACTTCTTCACCGTGGAGACGGCGTGGCTGCGCACGCTGTACGTATAAGTTACGTGGAATCACGCTGCAGGTGTGGTCTTGTGCCTGGCGGCGTTACCACCAGCTGAGAGGTCTTGTTGGTCCCATTGAGGGTGATCGAGGAGAAGTGGCCGGTCCTGGGCCGGCACGAGCGGGCAGCCGAGTGGCTGCGGATCTGGACGGATCTGGGGCGGGCGCCCCGGACGATCGACGCCTACGCGCGGGGGTTGGCCGAGTATCTACAGGTCTGTGAGCGTGACGGCGTCGATCCGCTGACCGCCAACCGGTCGCAGGTCGCCGCGTTCGTGATGGGGTTGACATCACGGCCTGGTCGGCGGGGCGCGAATGTGGTGGCGCTTGACTCGGGGAAGGGGCTGGCCAACGCCACGCTGCAGCAGCGGCTGGTGCCGGTGCGGTTGTTCTACGACTTCCTCGTCGAGGAGGGTCTGCGGGACTCCAATCCAGTCGGTCGCGGCCGCTATCGGCCCGGGCGGGGCTTCGGCGGCGGGCCGCGGCCGCTGGTGCCCCGGATGGTGAAGCTGCCGTGGGTCCCGTCGGAACAGGAGTGGCTCGACGTGCTGGCAGTCTTCCGGGCCGAGCCGGTCCGCAACCGGCTGATGCTCGCGCTGGCCTACGACGCCGCGCTGCGGCGCGAGGAACTGTGCTCACTGCGTACCGACGATCTCGACCCGGCCCACCGCACGCTGCGGGTGCGGGCGGAGACGACCAAGACCCGGCGAGAGCGGGTGGTGCCGTACTCCGCGCCGACCGGCCTGCTGCTGGCCGAGTATCTGCGGCACCGCTCCACGCTCAGCCGCTCGCGCGGGCCGTTGTTCCTGTCGCAGTCGCACCGCAACCTGGCCGAGCCGTTGACGCTGTGGACCTGGTCGAAGGTGGTGCGCAGGGTCGCGCTGGCCGCCGCGGTGCCCCGGTTCTCCACCCATACCCTGCGGCACCTGTGCCTGACCGACCTGGCCCGGATGGGCTGGGAGCTGCACGCGATCGCCACGTTCGCCGGCCACCGCAGCACGGACTCCACCTTGCGCTACATCCATTTGTCCGGGCGGGAGTTGTCGGCACGGCTGAACGCGTCGATGGCGCAGATCCATCAGCAGCGCGTCGCTTTGCTCGCCGAGACCCAGGGAGGTCGGGCATGACGGCCCTTGTGCCGTCGGCGGCCTCCGTCCCGGCTGGCGCCGACTGGGCGGAGTGGCGCTTCGGGCTGGAGGTCACGCGCTTTGACCGGCGTCCTGGTCTGCTCGAGGGGGAGGCCGAGGCGCTTGCGGCGCTGGGCCCCAGGGGCCTTCGGCGCAATCGTGCCCGGGGTCTCCCGCGGCGGACGGCTCCTGCCTTGAGGGCGCTCGCGCGCCTGGTCGAGCCGCTGGATGAAGCGCGGGCTGTGCTGCACCACGCCGATGACGTGCGCCACCGGCGGGCCAGTGCTCACGCCGCCGCGATCATCCTGCAGCACTGCACCGACAGCGGACGCGCCTGGTGGGGCTGGACGGCCTGGGACTGGGCCCGGGTGTGCGGCGCATCCAGTGCGGCATTCCTCGCCGCGCAGCCGCTGCCGACCGAGACAACCGTGCGCCCGTTCCTGGTCGCGCTCGGCTACCTGGTCGGCGAGTTCGCCGACTTCCAGCACCTGGGCAACTTCAACCGCCTGCACCTGGCACAGCTGGTCTTCGGCACCCAGGCCGTGCAGGCCGCGATGAGCGAGGCGAGTGCGGTGATGCAGCGGTGGGGCTACCGCAGCCAAACCCGCGACGACGGCCGCTACCGACTGCCCGGCGTCCTCGGCCAGGCCCTACTGATCAATCGCAGTCCCCGGCTGGAGGACCTGACCAGCGCGGCCTTCGCCGTTCTGCACGCGCATCCGGCTACCTCCTCCCGCCACTTGCCGGCGCTCTACGCGCTGCAGAAGGTCGTGGCCGACCTTGGACACTGCCACGCCCCGGTGCGGCCCGGCCGCAACCACGCCCCGGTCATCGAGGGCACGCACCCGTCCTGGGCCGGCTGGGTCGAGCGCTGGTACGACACCTCGACGCTTACCCCCAAGGTCCGCGCCATCATCCGCACGCTGATGGCCAAGGCCGGACGGTGGCTGGCGGACAAGCACCCCGAGGTCACCGAGCCGGGCCAGTGGACCCGGGCGACCTGCGCGGCCTGGGTCGCCGCCATCGACCGCATGGCCGTCGGTGACTACGTCCAGCGCCGCGATCACCTGCGCGGCCGCAGCGGCACACCGATCTCCCCGCGCACCAAGGCCCACATCCTCATGGCCAGCCGCAGCTTCTTCCGCGACTGCCAGGAATGGGAGTGGTTCCCGCGCCGGTTCGATCCCTCCCGGGCACTGGCCGTGCCCCGCAGCGTCGCCGCGCTGATCGGCACCGACCCGCGAGTGATCGCCGACGACGTGTGGGCGAAGCTGATGTGGGCCGGACTCCGGCTGGAAGCCGACGACCTGCCCGGCACCTCGGCCGACAGCTACTATCCGCTGGCCCTCATCCGGGCGCTCACCCAGACCTGGCTGTTCTCCGGCCTGCGCAGTGACGAGATCTCCCGTCTGCGCGTCGGCTGCATCCGCTGGCAGAACAACGGACACCCCATCGCCGGCGACTCGAGGGAAGTCCTCGCCGAGGACGCCGTCTGCCTGCTCGACGTTCCAGTCCACAAGACCGGCACTGCCTTCACCAAGCCCGTCGACCCGATCGTCGGGCAGGCCATCCAGGCCTGGCAGGCCCTACGACCCGAGCAGCCAAAACGCTTGGACCGCAAGACCAGCGAGCAGGTGGACCTGCTCTTCTCCGTCCGCGCGCACCCAGTCGCCAAGAATTACATCAACCGCTCGATCATCCCGGCGCTGTGCGCCAAGGCCGGCGTTCCCACCGCTGACATCCGCGGCAACCTCACCAGTCACCGGGCCCGTTCGACCATCGCCAGCCAGCTCTACAACGCCAAGGAACCGATGACCCTGTTCGAGCTGCAGGCATGGCTTGGCCACCGCAGCCCGAACACCACGCAGCACTACGCCAAGATCACCCCGAACACGCTCGCCAAGGCCTACACCCAGGCCGGGTACTTCGCTCGCAACGTCCGCGCCATCGAGGTCCTCATCGACCGGGATGCCATCGCCTCCGGAGCCGCTGCCGCCGGAGAGCCCTGGCAGCACTACGACCTGGGACACGGCTGGTGCACCTACAGCTTCTTCGAGCAGTGCCCGCACCGGATGGCCTGCGCACGCTGTGACTTCTACACCCCCAAGGGCTCCACGAAGGCCCAGCTCCTCGAGGCCAAGGACAACCTCCAGCGCATGCTCACCTCCATCCCGCTCACCGACGACGAACGCGCCGCAGTCGACGACGGGCACAAGGCACTGGACTCCCTGCTCGACCGCCTGACCGACGTCCCCACGCCGTCAGGCCCCACCCCCCGCGAGATCGGCATCCCGGCGACGGCCACCCGCCTCCCCATCGCGGAGGTCACACAGGGCATACAGCGATGAACTTGACATCGTTGATTCCACAGAATGTTCTTCGTCATCGAGGTTCACACCAGGCGCGTCCACATAGCCGGAGCGACGAGGCATCCCGATACGGCGTGGGTGACCCAACAGGCCCGGAACCTCCCCCTCGACCTGTCCGGGCGTGGGCCGTTCCAGTTCCTGATCCGCGATCGCGACGCCAAGTACCCGAGGAGCTTCGACGCCGTCTTCGCGGCCGACGGCATGCGCGTGGTGCTCACCCCGTTCCGAGCCCCGCGGGCGAACGCCTTCGCGGAGCGCTGGGTGAGGACCGTCAGGCGCGAGTGCCTCGACTGGACGCTCGTGGTTGGTCGCCGTCACCTGGAGCGGGTGCTTCGCGAGTACGTGGTCCACTACAACGCGAGGCGTCCGCACCGTGGGCTCGACCTCCGGGCGCCTGACGCGCCGTCGGATGCTCCCGCTCCGGCCAGCACTCCTCGAGGCGTGCGAAGGCGCGACATCCTGGGCGGGCTCATCCATGAGTACGAACTGGCTGCATGAAGCCCGAATCGCGAGTTTCCGTGCCCTTCAGGCTCCGGACCGGAGCCGTAGCCGCACCTGGGAACAGCCGGTCGGCGGTGCCGAGCGGCGAGGCCGACCGCTCGGGCACCCGTCCCGCGCCGAGCGGTTATCCTGGGGTTTGGCGATGAGGCTCGCCGTGACCGCGCACCCTGCGCTGATGGCTTCTACGGGCGGACCAGCCAGCTTGGCGACGGGGTGATCGCGTGGGCATGCCGTTCCCACCGTCTGGGCGCTTCCTGTTCGGAAAGGACCGGGCCGCGTGGCTCGCGCCGCGGGTCGCGTGGCTCCCGCCGTACGGCCGCGGCAACGGCCTCGACGCGGCGAGCTGGGCAGGGCCTTGGCATAGTCCCGGTTTGTCTTGATAGTCGGGTGTGGGCGTCGGCCTGAGGCTGGAGATGGCAGGAATGGCAGGATAGGTACGAGCTCCGGCGATCATGTGGCTGTCGACACTCATGACCAGCCCGGAAGCCCGTGCCTGCCTCTCCATCTTTCCCTATTCCCGCCCTCGCCCACGGCCTGGATGCGCCCGTCGTGGTCGTACCAGGCCAATGCCGCAGCCTGCTTGACGACCTCGCGCAGATCACTGACCCCAGGCAGCGACGCGGCCGGCGCCATGCGCTGACCGCGGTCCTGGCCGTCGCGGTTGCCGCCGTGCTGGCCGGGGCCAGGTCCTTGGCGGCGATCGGTGAATGGGCGGGCCTCAGCCGGTCCTGGCCGCGCTCGGGGTGCGCCGCGACCCGCTCCGCGGCGCCTACCGGCCACCAGGCGAGGCCACGGTGCGCCGCGTGCTGGCCCGCGTCGACCCTGAGGTGCTGGATCGTGTTATCGGCCGATGGCTGGCCGACCAACAGCGGCCGCTACCCAGATCGGCGTGGCGGGCGGTCGCGGTGGATGGCAAGACCCTGCGCGGCACCCGCCATCACGGCAGGAGGCCGCGGCACCTGCTCGCCGCGATGGACCACACCACTTGCGCCGTGCTCGCCCAGACCGACGTCGGCAGCAAGACCAACGAGATCACCCGGTTCCGGCCCTTGCTGGCTGGGCTAGACCCAATGCCGGGTAGTTAAGGGATCCGGCTTGGTGTCAAGGGTTCGGCGTGGCGGGGTGACGTGACAACGGGGCTCCGGTAAGTACGTGGTCGACCAAGATCCACGTCTACCCGGGAGCCCCGTTGCCGTCCCATTCTG
>WNGA01011539.1_pt1 | contig 11520 bp, 9 predicted proteins | sample 5400061 | NCBI WGS metagenome assembly WNGA01 (sample SAMN13153366, study PRJNA577476) | soil metagenome | isolation source: 100 cm soil or saprolite under grassland replicate 2 | place: USA:California | collected 2016-06-15
CGGCTCGGAGGCCAGCCGTTCGTGGTGGAGGAGCCATGACGCCACGGGTCGAAGTGGACACTCCGCTGATGCAGCAGTATCGCGAGATCAAGGCGCGACACCCCGACACCATCTTGTTCTTCAGGATGGGTGACTTCTACGAGATGTTCGAGGATGACGCCCAGCTCGCCGCCCGGGAACTGGGTCTCACGCTCACGTCGCGCAACAACGGGGGCGCGGCCGAGGTGCCCCTCGCCGGCGTTCCCGTCAAGGCGGCCACCGAGTACCTGCGGCGCCTGATCGGCCTGGGCCATCGCGTGGCGATCTGCGAGCAGGTGGAGGATCCCAAGCTCGCCAAGGGCCTCGTGCGGCGGGCGGTGGTGGAGACCGTCACCCCCGGCACTGTCCTCGCCGACGACTGGCTCGAGCACAGCCGGAACAATTTCCTGCTGGCGGTCGACGCTCGGAGCGCGACGGCCGGGCTGGCGGCGCTCGATCTCACGACCGGCGAGCTGCTGCTCGAAACCGCGGCGCCGGAGGACCTCGCGGCGGCATTCGCTCGCTACGAGCCCCGGGAAGTGGTGCTTCCCGGCGGCACGCCCCCCCCGTTCCCTCTTCCGGGCGCCGTGCGCACCGAGCGCGAGGCGTGGGAGTTCGATCCCGAGCTCGCGCGCGAGGACCTGGCACGCACGTTCCGAGTGGCTTCCCTCGACGGGCTCGGCGTCGAGCCGGGCGACCGCCCTGCGCTGGGCGCTGCTGGGGCGCTGCTCCGCTACGCGCGGGAGCTGAAGCCTGGGGGCCTGCCGCACGTCGCCCGCCCCCGCATGCTGCGGCGCGGCGACCTGCTGCCGCTCGACGAGATGACCCGGCGCAACCTCGAGCTGGTAGAGCCGCTCCGCGCCGCCCTCCCCGGCTCTCCCGGCGCCGTGGGGACGACGCTGCTCGGCGTCCTCGACCGCACCACGACGCCGATGGGCGCCCGCCTGTTGCGCAGCTGGCTGCTCGCGCCGCTCGTGGAGCCGGCGGCCATCACAGCGCGCCTGGACGCGGTGGAGGTCCTGGTCGGCGACGCGCGCGGGCGGGACCGCCTGCGTGAAGCGTTGGATGGGGTACGCGACGTCGAGCGCCTCGCAGGTCGCGCCGCGCTCGGGCGCGCGACCCCGCGCGAGCTGGGGGCGTTGCGCGATTCGATTGTCCGCCTGCCCGACGTCCGAGCGGGGCTCGACGGCTTGGAAGCGCGCGGGCGGGCCACGCTGCTCGAGGAAGCCGCGGACCGCTTCGATCTCCTCCAGGACCTGGGCGATGAGCTCGCCCGGGCGCTCGTGGAGCGTCCGCCGGCCCAGGCGTCCGACGGCGATGCGATCCGGGCCGGGTACGATCACGAGCTCGACGAGCTGAAGGACGCTCGCGACGGGGGGAAGCAATACATCGCGGGGCTCCAGGCGCGCGAGCGGGAGCGCACCGGCATCGCGTCACTCAAGGTCGGGTTCAACAAGGTCTTCGGCTATTACCTCGAGATCACGAACCCACACCGGGACCGTGTGCCGGCGGACTACGAGCGCCGCCAGACGCTGTCCGGCGCCGAGCGGTTCGTCACCCCCGAGCTCAAGGAGTACGAGGCCAAGGTGTTGGGTGCCGAGGAGCGAATCGTGGCGCGCGAAGCGGAGCTGGTGGACACGCTGCGCGTCCGGGTGGCCGAAGCGATCGCGCGGGTGCAGATGACGGCCGGCGTGCTGGCCCGGCTCGATGTGTGGGGCGCCCTCGCCGACCTCGCCCACCGCGAGGGCTACGTGCGACCGGAGGTCAATGACGGCTTTACCATCCTGCTCGAGGGGAGCCGCCATCCGGTGGTCGAGCGGATGATGGCGCGCGAGGCATTCATCCCGAACGACGTCCTGCTCGACGCGGCCGGTCGGGTGATTCTACTCACCGGCCCGAACATGGCGGGGAAGTCGACGCTGCTCAGGCAGGTCGGGTTGTGCGTCCTGCTCGCCCAGATGGGCGCATTCGTCCCCGCGCGGCGGGCCGTCGTGGGCGCGGTGGACCGGCTGTTCACGCGGGTGGGGGCGTCGGACAATCTGGTGCGCGGCCAGTCGACGTTCATGGTGGAGATGAGCGAGACCAGCGCGATCCTCCACGGCGCGACAGCGCGGAGCCTCGTGCTGCTCGACGAGATCGGCCGGGGGACATCGACCTACGACGGCGTCGCGATCGCCTGGGCCGTGACCGAGTTCCTGCACAACACGATCGGCTGCAAGACGATCTTCGCGACCCATTATCACGAGCTCACGCAGCTCACGGAGGAGCTCGCCCACGCGCGCAACTTCAACGTGGCCGTGCGCGAAGCCGGGGACGAGATCGTATTCCTGCACCGCCTCGAGCCGGGCGGCGCCGACCGGTCGTACGGCATCCATGTGGGGCAGCTTGCGGGACTTCCGGCGCCGGTCGTCGGGCGGGCCTGGCAGGTGCTTGCGCTCCTCGAAGCCGGTCACCACGTAGCACACCAGACTCCACCCGCACGCCCCGACGCGGCGCAGCTCGCGCTGTTCAGCCCGTCGGGCAGCCCGCATCCGCTGCTCCAAGAGCTCGACCGGCTCGACGTGAACGCACTATCGCCGCTCGAGGCGCTGAATCGGCTCGCGGCCTGGAAGAAGCAGCTCGCGGAGGGACCATGAAAGTCTGGACCATCGCGTTCGCCAGCCTCCTGGCCGTCGGCGCCGGCGGATGCCGCCAAGCCCCCCCGGCCGAGCAGTCAGGGAGCGGGTCACCCGGCGTTCCGCCCGACCAGGAGCCCCCGGTGGCGCTGAACGCCGACTCGCCGATCCAGTACCCCCCTCGGCTGTACGACCAAAAGGTCGAGGGCGACGTGATGCTGCGCCTGGTCGTCGATTCCGTGGGGCGCCTGCTGCCGGAGTCGAGCCGCGTGGCCGAATCGAGCGGCTATCCTGCGCTCGACTCGGCGGCGCTCACGGGCGCACGCAAGCTGCGCTTCGCTCCCGCCCGGCGACACGGCCTGTCCATCGCCACCGCGTTCCTCCAGCCGATCGAGTTTCGCCACCCGCAGGCGAGTGGCGCCGTCTCGAAGGGGGAGCCAGACACCACGCGTCCCCGACCGGCTCCGGTGCGTCCGCCCGCAGCTCCCGCTCCCGCTCCCGCTCCCGTGCGCCCAGCGCGGCGCGACACGACGCCGGTGAAGCGGGACACGGTCCCGCGGGTCTTGGACACGACACGCACCGTCCCGGATAGCGCGGCGAAGCCGGATTCGAATGCCGTCCCACACTAAGCCGTACGCCAACATCCTCGAAACGATCGGCTGGACACCGCTGGTCCGGCTGAACCGCGTCGCGCAGGGGATCCGGACGCCGGTCTACGCCAAGGCGGAGTTCTTCAATCCCGGCGGCTCCGTGAAAGACCGGATCGGGCTGGCGATGATCGAAGCCGCCGAGCGCGAGGGGCGACTCAAGCCCGGCGGCCTGATCGTGGAGGCCACGTCGGGCAACACGGGGGTAGGGCTCGCGCTCGCCGCCGCAGTGAAGGGTTACCGCTGCATCTTCACCATGCCGGACAAGATGTCGCAAGAGAAGGCGCGGCTGCTGCGCGCGCTCGGCGCCGAGGTGATCATCACGCCGACGGCGGTGCCCCCCGACCATCCCGAGAACTACCTCATGAAGGGGCGGGCGATCGCCGCGGCGCACCCCAACGCGATCTTCGCCGACCAGCACTACAACCCGGTGAATCCCGAAGTGCACTACCGCACGACCGGACCCGAGCTGTGGGAGCAGACGGCGGGGAAGATCACGCACTTCGTCTGCGCGCCCGGTACGGGCGGCACGGTTAGCGGGGCCGGCCGCTTCCTCAAGGAGAAGAACCCGCGGGTCCGCGTGATCGCGGGGGACCCGGTCGGCTCGATCTACACCGAGTACGCGCGCACCGGCCAGAAGACCGAGGGCCACCCCTACAAGGTGGAGGGGATCGGCGGCGACAAGTTGCCGACCTCGCTCCACTGGGACGTGATCGACGAGTGGATCACGGTGTCCGACAAGGACGCCATGCTCATGGTGCGACGGCTGGCCAAGGAAGAGGCCCTATTCGCCGGAGGCTCGACCGGTGTCAACGTCGTGGCGGCGCTCGACGTGGCGCGCCGGGTGAACGACCCACAGGCGCTCGTCGTGACCGTGCTCGCCGACACCGGGGAGCGGTATCTCTCGAAGGTGTTCAACGACGAATGGCTGCGGGAGAATCAGATCCTCGAAGCGGAGCGGGTGTCGGTGGGGGAGCTGCTCGAGGCGCGGAACTCGGGCGCGCCCCCGCTGATCTCCGTCGCTCCGACGGCGACGGTGCGCCAGGCATTGAACCTGATGAGTACGTACAACGTGTCGCAGCTCCCGGTGCTGGACGTCGGCGACGGGGTGGGCGCGGTCTCCGAGCAAGGGCTCATGGCCCGGGCGCTCGAGGACCATGCGACGCTGGACCAGCCGGTCCAGGATGTGATGGATGGGCCGTTCCCGGTGGTGGATGCGGACCTTCCCGTCGAGCGGCTCACCACCCTCCTGTCGCGCGAAACGCCGGCGGCGCTGGTGCGACGCGAGGGCAAGATCGCGGGGATCGTCACCAGGTACGACGTGCTCCACCAGCTCGCCGGGATCCACTGATGCGCGTCGGCGTGCTCACGGGCGGTGCCTCCGCTGAGCGCACCGTCGCGTTCGCCGGAGCGGCGCAGATCGTGGAGGCGTTGCGGCGTCGGGGCCACGCCGTGACGGTCGTGGACACGGTGACCGGCCTGCTCGGCCCCGCCGACGAGCAGCGGCTGCTCACGACCGCCGTCGGCCGGGAGCCGCCCGCCGTGGCCGAGTTCGACGAGCGCGAGCGCGCGATGCTGTCGAACGGGCTCGCGTCCCTGCCCGCGGTGCGGGACGCGGACGTGTTGTTCCTCTGTTTGCACGCCGGCCGCGGGGAGGGAGGGACCCTCCAGGCGGTGCTCGACGTGATCGGGGTCCCCTATACGGGCAGCGGGGCGCTCGCGAGCGCGCTCGCGATGGACAAGGACCTCGCCAAGCGGCTGTTCCGGGCGGCGGGGGTGCCCGTGCCCGGGTGGTTCATGGCCCCGGTCGCCCCCGAAGACGTGACGACGGCGCTGGGTTGGCCCGTGATCGTGAAGCCGTCGAAGATGGGCTCCTCCGTGGGGATGACGCTGGTGCGCAACGCCGAGGGGTTGGACGCCGCGGTCCTAGTCGCAAGAGCGTACGATGCCGAGGTCATGGCGGAGCAGTTCATCCCCGGGCGGGAGCTGACGGTGGGGGTGTTGGGCGACGTGCCGTTGCCGGTGGGCGAGATCATTCCGAAGCACGAGCTGTTCGACTACGAGTGCAAGTACACGCCGGGGATGTCGGAGGAGATCTTCCCCGCGAAACTCGACACAGCGCTGGCGCGGCAGCTGCAGGAGCTGGCGCTGACGGCGCACCGGGCCCTCAAGCTCGGGGGGTATTCACGCGTCGACTTCCGATTGAGCCCCGACGGCGACATCTTTTGCCTTGAGGCGAACACGCTCCCCGGCATGACACGCACCAGCCTCCTACCCCAGGCCGCCCGGGCCGCGGGGATCGAGTTTCCGGAGCTGTGCGAGCGGATTTGCCGGCTCGCGGGGAACTCGGGGAGCGCGCGCGGGGGATAACTACACGATGGACCCGCAGCGGATGTTCGGCATGACGCCGTGGGTGCGGCGGCTGATCGTCGCCAACCTCGTCGTCTTCCTCCTCCAGGTGACGCTGTTCGTCAGCCCGGCCTTCCTCACCACGTTCGGGTTCGCGCCGCTCACCGCCGTGGCGCGGCCGTGGACGTTTCTCACCTACATGTTCCTCCACGGGAACTTCCTCCACCTGGCGGTCAACTTGCTGGCGCTGTTCGTGTTCGGGCCGCAGGTCGAGGAGCGGATGGGCGGCGGGGCGTTTTTGCGCTACTACCTGCTGTGCGGGCTGGGGGGCGCAGCGCTGTCGTTTGTGCTCATGCAGCTCCGGCCTGTGACCCTCGTCGTCGGCGCTTCCGCCGCCGTGTACGGAGTTCTGCTCGCGTTCGCCTGGGCCTGGCCGGACCAGCCCATCAACGTGTTTCTCCTGCCCACGCCGATTCCGGCGAAGTGGCTCGTCACGTTCTATGTGGCGGTCACGCTGGTACTCGCGCTCCTTCCCGCGAGCGACGGTGTGGCGCACCTCGCCCACCTGGGGGGGTTCGCGACCGGCTTCCTCTACCTGAAGGTCGGCGACTGGCGGCTGGGACGAGCCGAGCGCACCCTCCGGCGCCGGACCGAGCCCAGCGTGCTCGTCCATCCGGGGCGCGCCGCACGGGCGAGCGACGCGCCCAAGCCGCCGCGCCGCGTCGAGCGCGACCCGGCGCAGGCGGAGATCGACCGCGTGCTCGACAAGATCTCGGCACGTGGCATCGACAGTCTCACCCCCGCCGAGCGGCGGTTCCTCGCCGAGATGAGCCGCAAGATGCGCGACCACACCTGAGAGCCGTTCCTCCCATAGCCGCGTCGTAGAATGTCAAGCCGGTCGCGCCCCCGTCGTACCGGGCAGGGGGCGGGAACCGGGCGCGCGCTTGTCTCCCGTGGGGCCGGTTCCCAAATTGGGGCCGGCCGCCTCATGCTCGTCAATCTCGTGCCGGAGTTCCTCGCGATCCTCGCCGCGCCCGACCCCGGCGCGGCCTACCACGAGTACCTCGAGCGCCACAAGCCGGTGCTGCAGAGCTACTGGCACAACTACGTGCTGGACCCGACGTCGCCGCACGCGGACCAGGTGGTCGCGGCGGCGTTGCGCGCCGAGCGCGTGGACCTCGAGCGGCTGCTGGAGGACGTGGACGTCGCCGCGATCGCGGAGGATGCGTTGCAACGGTCGCTCGAGCACCTCGAGGCGGACTGCGCCGTGGACCTGTACCTCATGGTGGGCGTGGGTGCCGCCAACGCGGGCGAGCTGGTGGTGGGCGGGCGCGGCATTGCGTTCGTGTGTGTCGAGCACTTCACCGGCCGGGCCAATCCTCAGACGTACGGCCTGGGGCTCGCGCCGCACCTGTTGCCACTATGGATCGCGCACGAGGTGGCGCACGCGGTGCGGTACACGTCGCCGACGAGCCGGGCCGACCTGAAGCGCCTGGTGACCGACCTGCGCGGCTACTACGACTACTGGGATACGGGCAGCCGGGCCACCTTGCGAGAGCTGCTCGCGAACGAGGGGGCGGCCGTGGCGGCGGCGCAGGCGGTGGCGCCCGGGTTCGAGCCGTGGGAATACTTCGGCTACACCCGCCGGCAGTATCGGCGCATCCGAGAACTCGATTCCTTCCTGCGACGCGCGGCGGCACCGCTCTTGGACGAGACGGGCCTGGGGCTTCGGCTGCGCTTCCTGTCGGGGGGTATGAGCCCCGCCGCCCGCCTGACGGCGGGGAAAGTGCTGCCGGAGCGCTCGGGATACTATCTCGGCCTGCGGCTGGTCGAGAGCTATCTCGCCGAGCGGGGGCTCGCCTCGACGGTGCGCGCGGCGGCAGGGGAGTTCAAGTTGGCCGACGAGCGGGCCCTCGGGATCCAGAGCGCATGAGCCCGCGGCCCCGCGCCGAGCGTCGCCAGAACCGGCCGCTGCGGGAGGTCCTGGACGACCTGCTCGGCCACGCGCGAGAGATCGCCCGGCGGGCGAAAGACATGACGCCCGCGGAGCTCGACTACGCGCAGCAGCGGCTGGAGTGGCTCGCGGACGAGGTGTGGCGGGTCGCCACGGGCGAGGCACCACCGGGGTAAGGCCCGCCGGACCCCACGATCATTTGATGATCCAACCGAGCACGAAGCCACCTGCGAGGGGTACCTCTCGCCCAGCCTTGCCGGAGTCAGCGCCTGCCAATGCCGCTATTACGAAGTTCCTATCGCAAGGGTAGGCGATCAGTTCCTCATCCGGTGACACTTCGGCGTGCCAAGCCTCTCTACATTGGGGTAGCGGGAGATCGAGCGTCTCTCGTGACGGTAACGCCATTGAGAAGAACCGGCGGCGCGGTGAGGCACTGGACCCATCGTACAGGAGGTGAACGCCCAGCAGGCGATTGCTCTTGGGGAAGAAGGAGTAGATCTCACCCCGAATCCCGGTTGCCTCGATTCGTTCAGGCGAGACGTGGACGAAATCGTACTCGGTCTTGTGCTCCGGACCCGGCCACCGTCGCACCAAGACGACTCTCCCATCAGGTGACCAGCTCAGAACTGGGAGACTAGCGAATTCGCGTCCCTCAAAACTGATCTCCCTCGCGACCGTCCCGGAGTCTATGCTGCGGACCACGAGCCTGTGCGGATCGCTCAAGTAGTATGCGATCTGTGCACCGTCGGGCGACACGGCGAACACAATCAGGATCCCGACAGTCGCGACCGGTCGAACCCTGTTACTTCCGTCGAGTGATAGTTGATAGAGCTGTGGCGTGGGACGTGATCTATCAGCTGGACCGGGTCGATTACCCATCAGTGCGATCGCGGCGCGGCGGGACGGGATGGTCACCACAATCCACTTCACGTCGGTTTCCATGGCGCCTTCCCGATGCAGGACCATGACCGGCAAGGCCTCGTCCGAGAAGGCCAACGTCGTCTTCCCGCTCGACGGGTCGACCGTGAACAAGCGGGTTACGGCAACCTTAGGGACGTCCCCGTACCAAAGGCCGCGTTCCTTCGCCTCGCCTGGAGTAAGGGTTGGTGTAACCTCTTTGACGCCATACACGACCGAATAACCGCCCTGAGCTCCAGCCGCGGTGGCTGGCAAACCAAGCGCGACGCCAACCCACAGGCCAACTCGCGTCCCTCCAAGCGGACCTCTCACACCGTGAACATATGCGGAAAAGTTCCATTTTGCGGCCCCGGCTCGCGGGCTTGACACCCGTTGGAGCGACGGGCAGGTTAGCACCCCATCGATACGGTTCCGTAGGAGCTACCCGCAGACGCGGGACGGCGTGGCTTTCCACACCCCTCTGGCCACGCTGCTCTCAACGCCGCATTCGTGACGGCCGGCAAGTGAAACTCGTGGACCCCATCCGGATCGGGAGGTAGTTATGGCAGCGGATTTCTTCCTTGGCGAGTCTCTGGTAGGCGACGGGAATGAGGTCGCCCACATCGATCTGATCATCGGGTCGAAGTCGGGCCACGCGGGGCACGCCTTCGTCAGCACGTTGGCGAACAACACCGACGGTTTCACCAAGCTGCTCGCCGTCGTCACGCCCAACCTGCCGGCGAAGCCCGACACGCTCCTCTTCAACAAGGTTACCATCAAGAACGCCACCCAGGCCGTGCAGATGTTCGGCCCGGCGCAGGCAGCGGTCGCGCGAGCGGTGGTCGACAGCGTGTCCTCGGGCGTCATCCCGCGGGATAGGGTGGACGACTACTGCATCCTGGTGGGGGTGTTCATCCACTGGGAGGCGAAGAACGACAAGAAGATCTTCGACTTCAATTATCGGGCGGTGAAGGAATCGATCGAGCGCGCCCTCAAGGGGCAGCCGAAGATCGACCAGGTGATCTCTCAGGCGAAGACGGCGTCACATCCGTTCGCCGGTGGCGCGGACAAGGGTTGATCTCCCCGGCAGTCGCCTGATTCCACGTCGAGGGGCGGGCTGCCGCCCCTCGACTGCTTTTCGAGCCCTGCGCCGACTCATCGTGGAGCATGAACCCTGATGCGTACGCTCCTGCTGCAGCTCGACAGCTCCAGGCTGCCGAGCGTGTTCGATCGGGTGGTCGCTTACGACGGCGGCGCCGATGAAGTGATGAGCTACGGCGGCATCACCGAAGCCGACGTCCGGGATCTGATCTACGGCTGCATCTTCACGCGCGGCCCCAAGGATCTGAAGAACACCGCCGTCTTCGTCGGGGGGGCGGACATCGCCGTGGGCGAGCAGCTGCTCACCGCGGCGACGAAGGCGATGTTCAAGCCCTTCACGGTATCCGCCATGCTCGACTCGAACGGCTCGAACACGACGGCGGTTGCCGCGGTGGCGAAGATGGTGCAGGCGGCCGGCGACGTGCGCGGCAAGCGCGTCCTGATCATCGCGGGGACGGGGCCGGTCGGGATTCGGGCCGCCGGGCTGTTCGCCAAGGCGGGGGCGGACGTGTGCATCACGTCGCGCAAGGCCGACGCTGGTGAGCGGGCGCGCGACCTCGTGCTCAAGCGTTTCGGTGGAACGGTACGCGCCATCGCGATGCCGGACGCGAAGGAGGCGATCCGCGCCTGCGAGCGCGCGGAGCTGCTGCTCAACGCCGGACCCGCGGGGGTGATGCTCGTCCCGAAGCAAGCGTGGGCCAACCGGCCTGGTCTCAAGGTCGTCGCGGACGTGAATGCAGTTCCCCCGCTCGGCATCGAGGGTGTCGAAGTGATGGACGACGGCGTGACGAAGGAGGGCGTCGTGTGCTTCGGCGCACTCGCCATCGGGAATCTCAAGATGAAGGTGCACAAGGCGTGCATTGCGCGCCTGTTCGAGCGCAACGACCTCGTGCTGGACGCCGAGACCATCGCCGACGTCGCGCGGGAGTTGATGGCGCCGAAGCCGTGAGCCAATGCCCCGCGTCATCGGCATCGACCCGGGGACGGTGAGCATCGATGTCTGTGGACTCGACGACGGCCGCCTGTTTCTCGACCGCTCCTGGCCCACCGCCGAGGCGCTGGCCGACCCGGCGCGCTTCGTGGCCGAGCTCGAGGCGGCCGGCCCGCTCGATCTCGTCGCCGGCCCGTCCGGGTACGGCCTGCCGCTCACGCGTGTGCAGGACGCAACCGAGGAAGATCTGCGCCTCGCCTTCCTGGCGGCTCCCGGAGAGGTCGGGGGCATCGGCGGCCTCCGCGACCTGGTGCGGGCGCTGGCGCGCTCCGCCCTGCCGGTCGTGCTCACGCCCGGCGTGGTGCATCTCCCCACCGTGCCCGCGCACCGCAAAGTGAACCGGGTGGACATGGGCACGGCGGAGAAGGTGTGCGCGGTCGCGCTCGCCGTGTCCGAGCAGGCCCGGCTGCTCGGGCGCCCGCTGTCGGACGTGTCGCTCGTGCTGCTCGAGCTCGGCGGCGCCTTCACCGCCGCCGTGGCGGTGGCAGCGGGCCGGATCGTGGACGGCGTGGGGGGCTCGGCCGGACCGCTAGGGCTTCGTGCGGCGGGAGCGCTCGACGGCGAGGTCGCGTATCTCGCGGGGGAGGTGCCCAAGGCGCTGCTGTTCCGGGGTGGCGCGGCCACCATCGCCGGTTGGGACGAGACGACCGCCTCGCCCGAGCGACTCGCCCACCCGGCGACGCCGGCGGAGCAGGTCGCCCGCGACGCGCTGGTCGAGAGCGCCGTGAAGACGGTGGTGGCGCTCGCGACGGCGGTCCCTTCGCCCAAGGAATTCGCCCTCTCCGGCCGAGTCGCGGGCGTCGAGCCGCTGGCAGACGCGATCCGCGAGCGGCTCGAGGCGTTCGCGCCGACGCGACGGCTCGAGGGATTCGCTCATACGGCGAAAGAAGGCGCGCAAGGGGCGGCGCTCATCGCCGACGGGCTCGCCGGGGGCGCGAATCGCGAGCT
>WNGA01017534.1_pt1 | contig 11520 bp, 13 predicted proteins | sample 5400061 | NCBI WGS metagenome assembly WNGA01 (sample SAMN13153366, study PRJNA577476) | soil metagenome | isolation source: 100 cm soil or saprolite under grassland replicate 2 | place: USA:California | collected 2016-06-15
GCCACAACCGGCACCCCGGCCGCGACGTACTCGAAGACCTTGTTCGGCAGCGCGAGCCTGTGGTTCTCACAGACGTCCTCGAGAAGGGAGACGCCCACGTCGGCCTCCGCCGTCTGGGCGAGCAGCTCCTCGAGCGGAACGCTCGGCACGAAGTGAACGCGCTCTTCCAGGCCGCACCGCCCCGCCAGCCGGGCCAGCGCGGCCACGTAGCCCGGGTCGCCCTCGTCCCCGAGGAAGACGAGCTGAGCATCCGGCACGGACGCCATTGCCCGTATGAGCTGCTCGCAGCCCCGGTGGCGAGCGGGGGCGCCCTGGTGGAGGACGAGCGGAGCGTCGCCGATCCGCGCGACGCGCCGGAGCCGGCCGCCGCCCGACGGCGGACCCGTCACGTCTGGGACGTTCCGGAGGACGGCCGGCCGCCGGCGCAGGCCGTGCAGCTCCACCAGGCGATCCGCGATCCCGTCCGAGACGGTCAGCACGGCGTCGCAGCGCCGGATGACGGCCCGCTCGAGCAAGCGCACGAACAGCGCCCAGAGCCGCTCGCGGTACGGCACGCCGGTGGCGAGCTCGTGGGAGTCGTACACGAGCGCGGCGCCCACCGAGCGAGCGGCCGCCAGCCCCGGCGCCAGCATGGCGGCGTCGTGGGCGTGGACGACGTCCGGCCGCTCGCGGCGGACCGCCCGCAGGAAGCCGGCGAACATGGCCAGGCGGTGGGCGCGCAGCGGCAGCCGGGTGCGGCGCGCGAGCGCCGGCACGACGCGGTAGCCCTCCCCAGTGACCGTCGCGGGCACGTCGGCCCCGGCGAGATGCACGACTACGACGTCGTGACCGGCCGCCGCAAGCGCCTTCGCCTCGCGGCGGACGCGCGCGTCGTGGACGACGCTCTTGTGCAGCAGCATGCAGATTTTCATGGCGGCCGTCGGCGCGACCGCAGCCTAGCGGTCGCCACCCTCCGGCCGTTCACCGAAACTCTGCCTCGGCGCTGGGGTTCGGCGCAGCATGCGCCTGGTGCACAGCCCTCGCCTGCGGGTGAGCCTCGCTCTGGCGTCGATCGCGCTGCTGGCCGGCGCGGCGGAGGCCTCCGCCGCCACCAACAAGGCCATCTGGGGGCCCGTGACCAGGCCGGGGGGCGACTCGTTCTTCCCGGTCTACCGGGAGCTCGGGGTGAAGGTCTTCCAGTACCAGCTGCGCTGGGACCGCACGGCGACGAGGCCGCCGGTGAATCCGACGGACCCGAACGACCCGGCGTACAGCTGGCCCGCTGAGGTCGACCGCGCGGTCAGCGAGGGGAACGCGTACGGGATCAAGGTCGTACTGATCGTCAAGGGCAGCCCGCCTTGGGCCAACGGCGGGCGGCCCGAGAACTGGGTGCCGAGAGCTCGTGCCTACGCGAACTTCCTCGTCGCCGCGACCCGCCGCTACCCGTCCGTCCGGCTCTGGATGATCTGGGGCGAGCCCACACGGCGCGACAACTTCGAGCCCCTGCCCTTCCTCCAGCCGACCGGGCCGCGGCGCTACGCACGCCTGCTGGACGCGGCATACGTGGCGCTCAAGCGGCAGAGCTCGCGGAACGTCGTGATCGGGGGGGGCACCTTCACCGCGGGCGACGTCCCGCCGGTGCTGTTCGCGAGGTGGCTGCGCGTCGACGGGCGGCCGCCGCGGCTCGACTGGTTCGCCCACAACCCGTTCTCGTTCCGCTTTCCCAAGCTGTCGAACCCGCCGATCACCTCGACAGCCCGCGACATGAGCGACGTCGACACCTTCTACAGCCAGCTGAAGAGCATCTACGGGACGTTCGCGGAGCGGTACGCGCACACGGGCTCCGTGGCCCTGCGCCGCTATTTCCGGCGCTTCAGGCACCGCGGGCCGCGGCTCTGGCTGTCGGAGTTCACGGTCTCGTCCGATCGGGACAACCGCGCCTTTGCGTTCCATGTCAGCCGCTCCTCCCAGGCACGCTGGCTGACCAGGGCCTACGCGATCGCCGCCCGCGAGCCCTACATCGCGGGACTGGGCTGGTTCAGCCTCCTCGACGAGCCGAGATCCGTGCCGCGCCACCTGACCACGGGCCTCATGACCTACAGGGGCGTCCGCAAGCCCGCCTTCTACGCGTACAAGCGCGTGCGCTGAGTCGCGGCCGGCGGCGCGCCGCTACGGCTCGACGCGGAAGTCCTCGGCGCCGAGCAGGTCGAGCTGCAGCGCCCTCACGAGGACATCGGCCTCGCTGGCGAGCGATTCACGCTCCAGCCGGTCGGCCTCCGCATTGATCGCTTCCATGCCCTCGTCGAGCACACGATCGAACTCCGCGACGACCGCGTTGCTCGCTATGACGTCCCGCCAGGCGCCGCAACCGCCGCAGCGGAGCAGCAGCCACCAGCTGTCTACACCGGACTCGGTCCACGTCACCGGGTAGACGAACTCCTCGAAGCACTCCCGGCACATGTGCAGCTGCGTGCCGGGATGCACATTCTTCATGCGAATCCGGTTGAGGATGCGAGTCCAGCGAGGCATGAGGGTCCGACCTTTCACGTGTGCCGCCATGCGGGCCAACGCCGGCAGCGCGCACTGTCGAGGGCGAGTCGGTGTCAACCGACCGTAGCGCCGATCGCCGGCCGCCGCAACAGTTCCGGCCGGACTCTTTCCGTCACGATGTCCCGATGGCCTCCTACGCGATCAACGAACGCGCTGTCGCACGCGCGCGGCAGCTCATCGAGGCGCACCAGTACGTACTCGACAGCGACTGGGGCGAGGTCCAGCCGCGCGCCGATGCCGAGAACGCGTTCCTCGAGTCGCATTCCTGGGACGAGTACGCGGATTGGCACCTCGGCCTCACGGACGGGCCCGCCGACGAGACCAAGGCGCGCTACGCGTTCGTCTACGGCGACTTCCGTCGCGTCCACCGCATGGGCCTGATCGCCTGCCACTACCGCGCCGCCGAGCACCGCCACAAGGAGATCGAGCTGGCCGCTCACGAACTGCTGCAGCTGCTCGACGAGACGAGCGGCTGAGCGAGCTGCTCAGCGTCCGACGAGGTTCGGCGGCGGGTGCAGGCGGTCCTCCGCCACCAGCTGGTGCACGATCTGGATCGCGATCGAGCCCTCGCCCACGGCGGACGCGACCCGCTTCACGGCGCCGTGGCGAACGTCGCCCGCGGCGAGCACGCCGGGCATGCTGGTCTCGAGCAGGAAGGGTCGGCGCTCGAGCGGCCAGCCACAGTCCTCGCCCAGATCCAGCCCGGTGAGCACGAAACCGCGCGAATCCCGGGTGATCTCGTCGGGGAGCCAGTCCGTGCACGGGCGCGCGCCGATCATCAGGAACAGGCCCTGGGCCGGCACGGTCTCGTCCTCGCCGTCGCCGGTTCGCAGCACGATGTGGTCGAGCCAGCCGTCGCTGCCGCCGCCGCCGACCACCTCCGTGCGGAGCCGGATGTCCACGCCCGGCGTGGCCTCGATCTGGCGGGCGAGGTAGTGCGACATGCCGGCCGCGAGCGAGGGCGAACGCATCACTAGCGTCACTCGCCGCGCGTAGCGGGCTAGGTGGAGCGCCGCCTGTCCGGCCGAGTTCGCCCCGCCGACCACGTACACGTCGAGGCCCTTGAGGCCGTGCGCCTCCGACGCGGGTCCGCCGTAGAAGACGCCGGCGCCGTTCATCGCCTCGAGCTCGGGCACGCCGAGCCGGCGGTAGCTCGCTCCCGTGGCGAGGATCACCGCTCGCGCGGTCACGGGGCCGTGCTCCGAGAGCGTGATGCGGATCCGCCCGCCGTTGCGCTCCAGCTGGACCACGCTCTGCATGAACGCGAAGTTCGCTCCGAGAACCCATGCCTGCTCGTACGCCTGCTCCGAGAGGCGGCCCCCGCTCACCCCGCGGGGGAAGCCGAGGTAATTCCGGATGAGGGAGCTGGAGGTGGCCTGGCCGCCGATGCCGCCCTCGTCGACCACGAGCGTGCTGAAGCCCTCGGAGGCGCCGTAGACCGCGGCCGACAGGCCCGCCGGCCCGGAGCCCACGATCACGACGTCGAACGCGCTTTGGCACGGGTCGACCGCTGCGCCGGCGGCCGCGGCGATCTCGGCGTCGCTCGGGTCGGCGAGCACCCTGCCGTTCGGCAACACCATCAGGGGCAGCTGGAGCTCGCTGTCGACGCCGTCCAGGAGCGCGCGGCCCTTGTCGGAGTCGGCCAGACAGAACGCGTGCGGGATCGCGCAGCGCTCGAGCGCGTCACGCAGCTCGTAGGCGCGCCCCGACCACGACTTGCCCACCACGTGGATCGTGTGCGGCGCGATCTTCTGCGACTGCGACCACTCGAGCAGGAAGCTCGACACCGCCTGATGGAAGACCTCGTCGGGGGAACCGCTCGGACGCAGCACGTAGTAGTCGATCCGGCCGTGCGCCATCGCGTCGTGGATGGCCTCGCCGGTCTCGCGGTCGCCCCAGCCGCCCCACTCGATCAGCAGGCCGCGCTTCGCGTGAGGGTGGAGCTGATGCACCCTGCCGAGCAGGTCGCCGCCGGTCGTGCCCGACAGCCACTGGGCCGCGAGCACGAGCGCGACATCCTCACCGTCCGCCGCCAGCTTCTCGAGCGTCCGCAACGCGTCCTCCGGCGAGCGCTCGCAGAGCACCGTGTAGTCGCGCGAATAGCGCTCCCGCAGCTCCGCCTCGACGACGCCGAGCGAGTCGGAATCGTCGTCGATGGCGAGGAGCACAGGGCCGGGCATGCGAGGCCTGACTGTAGTGCGTCACAACCGGCAGCCAGGCAACCCCTCCTCGACGAATTCCGTGTATCGCCGAAGCGCACTCCCGCCGTTTACGTCGAAGTAGGACAACAGGCTGCGTACGTCGAGCCAGGCAGGCGGCCTGCCGGCGGCTGTTGCGGCGTAGCTGCTCCACCGCCAGTCGGCCGGATGCCCTCCGAGCCCTGCGTCGACCGGATTGAGAGCGAGGTAGCGCGCCACGGTCCAGAGTTGCGGGTCGGTCTTGACCCGGACTGCCCCGTAGCGCCCCTGGAAGAGATGTCCGGCCCGGCCGTGGCGCTCGTTGAAGGTTTGGGCGTAAAGGCCGTGGAGCCACCGCATTCCCTCTGCGAGGTTCGCGTCGGGCGTCTGCAGGAGGAGGTGCACGTGGTTCTGCATTTGGCAGTACGCGAGGCAGCGCCAGCGGCTTCTCGTCACTGCCTTCGCCAGCAGCCGGAGATAGGTCAGCCGGTCGTGCTCGTCGAGGTAGATGGCTTGCTTCCCATTGCCACGCGCGTAGACGTGGAAGACCCCATCCTCGACCTCTTCACGCGGGCGACGAGCCATATCGCGTGAAGCCGAAGCGAGCCAAAACCCGCCCCCTGGAGGGGGTCAGACCCCCTAAGCGCCCACGACTCAAGGGGTCTGACCCCCTAAGCGCGTACGACTCAAGGGGTCTGACCCCTATTCGTAGACGATCAGGTCTGGCTGCGGCCGCAGGCGGAGCAGCTGCTTCGGGCTCATCAGGTTCAGGTCCTCGTGGTGGAAGAGCTTGACGCCGTTGAAGCGGCGCTGCAGGTCGCGCGTGAACTCGCGTACTTGGCGATCTTGGTCGCCTGGTCGCCGAAGCCGTCGACGTTCACGACGAGCGCCACGCCGGGGTCGCGCTCGAGCTGGTGCTCGGCCTTGATCATGTCGCCTGTGAAGCGGTGCACGACGAGCAGCTTCTGCGGGAGGTCGTTGGAGCGCACGACGCCCGAGAGGTAGCGCGACACCGCGTTCACGGTGGCGGCGTCGGTGGAGCCGATCTCCTGCGCGGGGAGGAGCGGCGGCTTCACGCTCCACTCGGGGTCGAGCGCCAGGCCCACGTCCGGCTCCTTCAGCCAGCGCTTGAGCGCCCTCGCCTCCTCGAGGAAGGGCGCGTAGCCGGGCTGGATGTCGAGCAGGAGCAGCATCCGGTGCGCACGAGCCACGCGCAGGTAGCGGCTGATCGTCGAGTCGTCCTGGCGCATCGGGTGGTCGCCGCCGTCGCCGGGCTCGCTCGTCACGATCGCGGCGATCAGCTCGAAGGCGGGCAGCACCGGGCGGCGCCCGCGCGCGTATGGCTTCGCCTGCCGCTCGAGCCGCGCGGTCGCGCGCCGCGGCGACCCGATCCCGAGGATGCCGAGCTGGTCGTCCTGCGGCGCTCCCTAATAGGCGACCACGCGGTAGTCGGGCAGGATCGTCCGCCCGCCGCGCGGGAGCGCGGCCCGCTTCGGCTCCGGCTTCGCCTCCGGCTCGCCGCCGCGGCCTCCGCCGAACGCAAGCAGCCCGCCCCCCACCAACAGGGCGACCACGAGCACCGCAACCCCCAGCGCGACCAGCCGACGCTGCCGGTAGACACGGCGCCGGGCCTCCTCGCGCCGGCGCCGCCGCGCCGTCCTCCATTGGGAGAAGTGTGGCCGAAGCAGGGCTAGCGCGTCGGCAGCACGAGCGTCACGCCGCTCGCGAACCGGAAGGTGCTCGGGATGTTGCTCGGCTTGTAGGTCGGGGCGTCGACCTGGGTCAGGTCGAGCCGGATCCGGTGTCCCGGCTCGACCCGCCAGTGGTTGCCGTAGAGCGGCAGCCGGATCTCGCCTGCGATCGGGTCGTCCTCGAAGCGGTATACGCCGCGCGTCATGAGCAGCTCGGTGCCGTCGGGCGCGGCGTCGAACAGGCGCGCCGCGAGCATGCCGCTGCCGCCGCCGGTCCACGTGTACGGAATGCGCACGGAGCCGATGCCGGCGTAGGTCTGCGCGCTCGTGAGCGGCGGGGAGTACTCGGTGTAGCCGCCGACCGCCGGGCCGTCGGACTGCCGGCAGTCCTCGCCCGGTTGCACAAGCGGGCCGGCGATCGCGTCGGTGGCCTCGCCGTTGGGGTCGGCGAGGGCGGCGTCGCCCTGGGTCCCGCCGCTGGGGAAATGCAGCGAGAGGGTTCCAGTGGCCAGGTCCTCGGGCGTCGTGCCGATGACCTCCTGCGGCGCGCCCTGGTCGCCGCACACCGTGGCCTCGCTCGACACCGTCGTCTCCTGCTCGTGGCTGCCCGCGATCTGGGACTCGAGCCACTGGAACGCCTGATCGTTGAGGCGGTGCCAGGTCTCCGGCTTGTTCTGCGCGCGCGAGTGGCCGACGTCGGCGACCACGACCTCCACCGGCCAGCGCTGGTCGAGGCGCTTCAGGTACTTGAACATCCGGAACGACTCCACGGCCGGGAAGAGGTCGTCGGTCCAGCCCTGGATCGAGAAGACGGCGACCTTCCGGCCGTCGGCCTGCTGTGCCCACCCCTCGTCCTGGTAGTAGGCGCCGCGGAACTCGGTCAGGCCGCGCCTGATCTGGTGGATCAGCGGGTCGCTGTCAGGGGTCGGGTCGCCGGCCGCCGTCCGGGCGCGCCATGCCGGGACCGGATGCGGCCCCTCGCAGTCGTCGTAGGTGCACGGGAACGGCGGGTCGTCCGAGCTGCCCGGCTCGAAGATGCCCTTCGATACACCGAGCGCGTACAGCCCGTCGATGTAGCTCTCCTTGGGCGCGCCGATCGGGTTGCCCTCGCCGTCGTCGCTGTCGGGACGGCCCTGCGACGACTCGTAGAGGTCGGACAGCGCCGGCCCGCCGCCGCGGCCGTTCGGTGCGAGCGAGTACGCGAGGTCGGTCGACGGGTACTTCGGGACCGCCACCTGGAGGCTCAGGACCGGAAGCGTCGGGTCCTGCCCGTGGGGAAAGGTCCAGGTCGCCTGGCTCGCCTGCAGCCAGCTCTCGATGCCGCCGTAGGACCCGCCCGTGACGGCCACCCGGCCCGGGTCGACGTCCGGGTAGGAGGCTGCCACCAGCGCGGCGAGCCACTGGGTATCGCGGATCTCGTAGTCGCGGCTCTTCAGCTGGATGAAGCCGCGGTGAGCGGGATCCTCCGAGCCGCTCGGGTCGCCCGGGGTGGGCGGCTGGTTCGCGTCCTCGTCGGCGCCGTCGTCGGAGAACCCGCGCGCCGTGTAGCTGAGGACGTAGTAGCCCTGCTCCGCGAACCAGCGGTTGTTCCAGTGGTACTTGTCGGCGCCGTCGCCCTCGTCGTTCGTGGACTCCCACTCGTGCTTGTCGTTGCCGAACCCGTGCAGCATCACGATCAGCGGGTGGCTCGAGCCGGTGCCCTGCATCGGCTGCGTGACGTCAACGTCGAGCGTCGCGCCGTCGAAGCTCGGCACGCTGCCCGAGCAGATCGCCACGCCGCCGTAGGAGTCGCCGTCCGGGTTCTCGGTGGGACAGGACGGCGTGAACGAGGACGGGAGCGTCGCCGCGGAGGCGCTCGCGGCGGGCAGCATAACCGCGCACAACACCGCCAGGACTCCCAATCCCCTGCTCATGGAGAGAGGAGGTTCCCGGCCCCGACCCGGTCGAAACGGGGGAACCGTCGAAGGTCAGCGGAGCTCGAGCACGACCTTGCCGGTGGCGCCGCGGCCGTCGATCAGCTTGAGCGCCTCGCTCGCGCGCTCGAGCGGGAAGCGCGCGCCGACGATCGGCCGTATGAAGCCCTCGTCCACGAGCCGCCCGACCTCCGCGCCGATCTCGCCGTTCACGTCCGGCTTCCCCATGACGAATGCGCCCCAGCCGGCGCCGACGACCTCCGTGTTGTTAAGGAGCAGCCGGTTCACCTTCACCTCGGGGATCGAGCCGGCGGTGAAGCCCACGACGACGAGCCGGCCGCCCTCGCGCAGCGAACGGAGGCTGTCCGTGAAGCGATCGCCGCCCACCGGATCGATCACGACGTCGACGCCGCCGCCGGAAGACCACCGCGATGGTCCGCGCGCCCAGCCCCTTCGCGATCTGGAGCGTCGCGGTGCCGACGCCGCCGGCGGCGCCGTGCACGAGCACGGTCTCGCCCTCACTCAGCCGCCCGCGCTGCTTCAGCGAGAAGTAGCCCGTGTGGTAGTTGAGGATGAGCCCGGCGCCCTGCGCGAAGTCGAGCTCGTCGGAGAGCGGGAAGGTCAGGAAGTCCGGCGCCACGGCGACCTCCGCGAACGCCCCGAGGAGGCAGCAGGCCGCGACGCGGTCGCCCTCGCGGAGGCTCGATTCCTCGGGCGCGCTGCGAACGATGCCGGCCACCTCGCTGCCGGGCACGAACGGGAGCGCCGGCTTGATCTGGTACTCGCCGCGCGTCTGGAGCACCTCGGGGAACGAGACGCCCGCCGCGTGGACGTCTACGACCACGCCGCGTCCGGGGGTGAGCACGTGCGACGGCTCGGGCTCGGGCAGGTCGGCCTCGGCGAGCGCCGAGTCCGGGCCCGTCAGGTCCACGATCTGGAGTGCTCGCATGGGGGGAAGGTACGTCAGCCGCCGAGGCTGCGCCAGAGGTGCATGACGGCGTAGGAGCGGAAGGGGCGCCAGAGCTCCGGATCGACCTCGCCGCCGAGACGCCCGAGCGCGTGCCGGACCCCGATGTCTCGCCGGCAGCGGCGAGGCGCGCTACGGCGATCAGGGCTTCCGCGCGCGTCCGCGGGAACGGAAGGGCAGCGGGATCCGCCTCCGCGAGCGCCGCGGCTGTCGGGAAGCGGTGCGTGAGGCCGCCGCCGGCAGCGGGCCGCTCCGCGAGCGAACCGTCACGCTTCGGCAGCGGCTCGCCGTGCTCCGCGACCAGCCGGCCGAGGACCGTGCGCGCGCCCGCGACCGAGACCTGCTGGCCGACTATCGCCCGGACCGCCAGCTCGAAGCCGTCCACGGCGCCGGGCACGCGCAGCCCGGGCCGGCGGCGCACGAGCGCGCCGAGCAGCGCGTCCCGGGCAAGCACCGCGGACACCTCGCGCGGGTCCGCGTCGAGGTCGAACAGGCGCCGGCAGCGAGCGGCGGCGTCGTCCGCGTCGGCCAGGTCATCGAGCCGGAGCTCGCAGCCGATCCCCGCCGAGCCCACGGTGACGGTGACGGCGCCGCTCCCGCGCTCGAGCCGGAGGCTGCGACGATATGTCCCCGCCGTGACCTCCTCGACGCCAGAGATCGCCCGCTCCCGAAGGAACGCCAAGATCGACTCGCCGTCGAAGGGCTCGATGGCCGGCAGCAGGATCGTTCGGCTCGGCACCCGCGGTAGCGTCGCGGATGTGCACAGCGTCGGCACGCCGATCGGGACGCTCTGGCTCACTCGCGATCAGCACGGCCTGTCCAGCGTGGCCTTCGCGGGCCCCGCGGAGGCGGCCTCGGGCGACAGCCTCCTCCTCGACGCCGCGGGCCAGCTGCGGGCGTACTTCGCGGGCGAGCTCGATGAATTCGAGCTGCCGCTGTCGCCGGGCGGCACCGAGTTCCAGCGGCGCGTCTGGCGGGCGGTGGAGGCGATCCCGTACGGCACGACCACCAGCTACTCGGCGCTCGCTGCCTCACTGGGGAAACCGGCCGCCTACCGCGCCGTCGGGGCCGCCAACGGACGCAACCCGCTGCCCGTCGTCGTGCCGTGCCACCGGGTCGTCGGCGCCGCCGGCGCCCTCACGGGCTACGGCGGCGGCCTCGAGCGCAAGCGCGCCCTGCTCGAACTCGAGGCCGGAGCGGGCTAGGGTCGCTGCATGGACGAGAGCAGCCTCCGGTCGATCGCGTTGTTCGAGTCGCTGCCGCGAGACACGCTCCGCGTGGTCGCCCAACACGCCGACCAGATCGACGTGCCCGAGGGGACGCAGCTCGTGCGCCAGGGCGAGTTCGCCTACGAGTTCTTCGTGATCGAAGACGGAAGCGCGGAGGTGGACCGGGACGGCGACATGATCGCCAAGCTGGGGCCGGGCGACTTCCTGGGCGAGATGGGGATCCTCGAGAAGGTCGTGCGCAATGCGACGGTCGTCACCACCTCGCCGGCAAAAGTGATCGTGATGACCGAGCAGGCGTTCCGGTCCATAGCGCGGATCGACCCCGAGGTGGCGAGCCGCATCTCGGCCGCGGTCGAGGAGCGCTCCCGGGCGCTCGTCGGCTGAGCACGTGGGCCGGCGTTCCCGCAGGAGCGGGCGGCGCGAGAGCGCGCCTGCCACCGCCTCGGACTACCGCGACGCCGAGGGCAACGTCCTCAGGCTGCGCGACACGCTGAGCGCAGGCACGCTCCGCGAGCTCGAGCGGCTCGACTCGAGGCCCGCCGCGTCGGCGGACGACCGCTGGCAGCGGCGCGTGGAGCTGCTCTTCGAGCGGCTCGCCGTGAGCTGGGAGATCGCCGGCCTCCCGCTCGAGTCGCAGAGGGAGCTGCTCGGGCGCTACCGAATGGCGAGCGCGGACGAGCGGCGCTGGGTGCGCGAGACGCTCGCGGAGCACCTGCGCACCAGGCACCCCGAGGTCAAGGTGTGAACCAGGGGGTCTGGAGCCAGCGCACCAGCGTGTGGTAGCTCGCGCGCGGCACGCCGTCCTTGTTCAGAAGGCCTGCGTCGAAGCGGTTCGCGATCCCGTCCTGGCGCCAGTGGTAGACGTACAGCCGCTCGATCCGGCCGCGGTACTGGCGGGCGAGGCGCAGCAGACGTCCCATCGCCACGTTCGCGCGCCGCTCGCTGTACGGAAACAGCGTGCGCCCGTCGGGCAGGACGAAGCGGACGATCCCGCCCGTCTCGGTGAGCCAGACC
>WNGA01017929.1_pt1 | contig 11519 bp, 7 predicted proteins | sample 5400061 | NCBI WGS metagenome assembly WNGA01 (sample SAMN13153366, study PRJNA577476) | soil metagenome | isolation source: 100 cm soil or saprolite under grassland replicate 2 | place: USA:California | collected 2016-06-15
TTGGCCGCCATGATCGCTCCATGCTCGGTGAAGGCATACGGTAACGTTCTCCGGCCACCGCGCCCCGGCTTTGACCTCGCAAATTGCGAGGTCAAATTTCTAACCTCTTGATAAGTAAGCTGAAACATAAAGTCGGCCGGAAAGCGGTCTTTGTTTCTTTTCACTTGCTCATTGAGCCGCCAAGCCACCACGCCATAAAGTTCAGCCAAATCCGCCGCTAAAATAACTTTCTGTCCCCTGACAAGATGGATCGAGCGTTCGATTTTCTCTAGAGGAACAGCTTGGACGGGTTCGCTGGGGCTCTTAGATCTCATAATCGAATGCCTCGGGATTTTGTAGCGCCTTAATCTCTGCCCTCGAACTTTAGACGCGGGTTTAAAGGGAAAAGTTAAATGGGCGGAGGAGGGGCAAGAGGAGGAGAGAAGCGGCGTCAACGGCGCCCAGCACTCAGGGTGAGCGGAAGAAAAAAAGAGGGCGGGGATCAACCCCGCCCCTACATGCAGATGAATGGAAAAGAATGCCCCCTCACCCTCACCCTTCCCTCTCCCTCAAGGGGAGAGGGTCTGCGGGAGGCTCACTTCTCTTCGTCACCGCCGTTCCCCCCGTTCGCGCCCTTCGAAATGCCGTAGCGCTTGCATTTCTCCCAGAGAGCTTTGCGGGACAGGCCGAGCAGCTTTGCAGCTTCGGTCTTGTTGTCCCGCGTCCGCTCCAGTGCCTTGCGGATGTGTTGCTTCTCGACAGCCATGGACGCCCCTTCGCTGCAAAACCCGCACGTCGGCTGCGGCGGGCCCCCGAGATACGGGCACGCCGGGAACCCGCACAGGTCCCAGGGCTCAGTCTCGCTGCCGTCATGGCTCAGCGTCACGGCCCGCTCCACCGTGTTTTCCAGTTCGCGGACGTTGCCGGGGAAGGAATAGCGCAGAAGCAGTTCCTGCGACCGCTGAGAGAAGGCCTTCACTCGCTTGCCCGTCCGCATCGCAAAGCCCTCCAGGAAGTGCTTGGCTAGGACCATGATGTCCTCTTTGCGCTCCCGCAACGGCGGCAGATAGATTGGGACCACGCTCAGCCGATAGTAGAGGTCTTCTCGGAATCGTCCCGCCTGCACTTCTTTCTTAAGGTCCCGCTGGGTGGCGCAGACGAGGCGCACATCCACCTCGATCGTCTGGTTGCCGCCGACCCGCTCAAACTGCCGCTCCTGCAGCACGCGCAGCAGCTTGACCTGCACCACCGGGGAGATCTCCCCGATCTCGTCCAGGAAGATAGTACCCTGGTGCGCCAGCTCGAACCGCCCCTTGCGCTGCCGCAGCGCGCCCGTAAAGGCCCCGCGCTCATGCCCGAACAGTTCGGTCTCAAGCAGCGTCTCCGGAAGGGCGGCACAGCTGACCTTGATGAAGGCGCCATCGCGTCGCGGGCTGTTGTGGTGGATCGCGTTGGCCACCAGTTCCTTCCCGGTCCCGCTTTCGCCGACGATCAGGACGGTCGAGTCGGTCGGGGCCACCAGCTTGATCTTCTCCAGCACCTCCCGCATCTTGTCGTTCTTGCCGAGCAGTCCCTTGAAGCTGAACCGCCCCTCCAGTTCTTCCCGTAAGGACCGGTTCTCATCCTCCAGTTCCAGGACTTTCACCAGGCGCTTGACGATCAGCAGCAGCTCGTCCATGGAGAAGGGCTTGGTGATGTAGTCGTAAGCGCCCATTTTGATGGCTTCCACCGCCGTCTCGACGGAGCCGTGCGCGGTGATGACGATCACGCCGGTCTTGGGCAAGACCTCCTTGCAGGCCTGGAGGATCTGGAGGCCGTCCATCCCAGGCAGGCGAAGGTCGGTGATGACGATCTCGAACGGCTCTTTCCGGATCAGATCCACGCCCTCCAGGCCCGTCGTCGCGACCTTGACCTGGCACCCTTCCGCCTTCAGCGCGTCGGCGATCGAGATCCGCATGAGGGGCTCATCGTCGATGATCAGAACGTTCGGCTGTGGCATAGCGTCAGGCTTCCTTCCCGGCCATCGACCGGACCGATATGGTCGGCAGCCGCACGATGAACGTGGTCCCGCGGCTGACCTGGCTCTTGACCGCAATCTCCCCGCCATGCCGCTCGACGATCCCCAGGCTCACCGAAAGCCCCAGGCCTGTCCCCTCGCCCTGCCCTTTGGTCGTGAAGAACGGATCGAAGATCTTCGGCAGGACGTCGGGCGGGATGCCACAGCCTGTATCCTCCACCTCGATCGTGCACCACGGACCGTCGTGGCCCGAGCGGACTGTCACGACCCCTTCCCCGCGGATCGCCTGCACTGCGTTGAGGATCAGATTCATGAGCACCTGCTCGAGCATGTGCCGGTCGGCCAGGAGGGACGGCAGCTCGTGGCCTAGTTCCCGGTGAAGGCGCACCCGGGTCCCTTCGAAAGCGTAGCTGGTGAGCGTCAAGACCCGCTCGATGATCGCATTGACCTCGGTCGGGGCGAGCTCGGGATCGTGCTGCTGGGAGAAATCGAGCAGCTGCCGCACGATCTTCTGGACCCTCCGCAAGCCCTCTTCCATCGACGCCAGGTACTCCGTCGCCCGCTCCAACGAGACGCTCTTCTTGCGGAGGTTGTAGAGGCAGTTCAGAATGCCCCCCAGCGGATTGTTGATTTCGTGCGCGACCCCGGCGGCCAGTTTCCCGATGGAGGCGAGCTTCTCGGCATTGAGCACCTGCTGCTCCAGGCGTTTCTTCTCCGTGATGTCCCGCGCGATACCCAGCACCCCCACGATCTGCCCGCTGTTATCCCGAAGGGGGGACACGCTGACCAAGGCATTGCGCGGCTCTCCCGTCTTGTTCAGGATCTCCACCTCATAGGCCTGCTTGGTCCCGATATCGAGGGTGGTCCGGAGGCGCTTGCCGCGATGTCGCTTGGACATCAACGACAAGTACGGCCGGCCGATCAGGTCTTCCTTCCGGTAGCCCCAGCTCTCGACCTTGCTGTTCACGTAGGTGAACCGCTGGTCCAGGTCGAGCGTGTAAATGACGTCGTTGGCGTTCTCAAGCAGGTTCTCGAGATATGTCTTCGTCTCTTCGATTTCCCGGGTCCGCTCCTGGACCTTCACCTCCAGCGACTCGCTGTACTCCTGGAGCTGCCGCTCCAGGACCTTGCGTTCCGTGATGTCGCGCAGCTGCACCATGATGTAGGTCATGGGGCCGGCTCCGATGCCGGTGAGGTCCAGTTCCATGGAAACCGGCCGCCCGGCCCGATCGAACACCTTGACTTCCACCGTCGGCGTCTTGTTCGCCCCCTTGAGGACCTCTTGCATCAACGCCGCGACCGACGGCTGGTACTTGGGTAAGATGAGGTCGATGAAGCGACGCCCCACGAGCTGCTCTTCCGGATACTTGAGGATGGCTTCCTGGCGCCGGTTGGCCGCGATGATGCCGCCGCCGGGATTCACCATGATCACCGAATCGGCGGCCTCGTCGAACAGGATCTTGTAGCGTTCCTGCGATTCGCGGAGGTCCCGTGTCCGGCGCGCCACTTCGTGTTCAAGCCCTTCCGTGTGCTGGCGGAGACTGGCCGCCATCCGATTGAAGCTGTCGGCCAGCTTTTCGATCTCATCGCCCGTCGTGATATCGAGACGGTGGTTGAGCTCGCCCCGACCGATCAAGGCCGCTCCCTCTTGGAGCACTTGGATCGGACGCACGATCCGGCGGGCCAGGAAGCGGCCAGCCACGAGCATGAGGACGAACACCCCGATGGCTCCCGCGGAGACCTTCCAGATAAGCTGGTTCAGCGGCGCGAACGTCTCTTTCGGATCCTGCCGGACGAAGGCGATCCACTGCACCCCGTTCCCGCCCAGGCTCTCACGGGCGAGGGCGACCGGAAACCGGACCGGCGCGTACCCGACGATCGCGTTCTTTCCCCCATGCGAGTCATCTTCGGCAACCACCCAGCCGGCCGTCGGTTGTGTGATCTGCCGCATCAAGGAGGCGTTGATCGTATGCCTGTCGGGGGAGAGCACCGGGCAGATCAACGGCCGGCCGGCCGTGCTCAAGAGCATCGCGTGCCCCTGTTCGCCGATCCGGACCTCCTGGATCGCCTTGAAGAGTTCATCGCGACGCAGGCGGACGTTCACGGCGCCGACTGCCACCTTCTGCGTGTCGTCTAGCACGGGCACCGCCACATCGAGCACGTGGAACCCCAGCTTCTCGTCGAAGACGAAATCGCTCACGTAGATCTGGCCCTTGCTCCCGTTGAAGGCTGCCTTCCACCACTGGGCCTGGCTCTGATCGTATTCGGCCTGAGGCGTGGAACTCACCACCAGGGCTCCCTGGCCGTCCGTCACGAAGATGGCGACGTATTCCGCTTTCCGGATCCGCAACCATTCGTTGAGATAGTCCGTCGCCATCTTGTTGATGAAATCCGGGTACTGCTCCTGGCGTGGTCGCATGGCCCACCGCCGCTCCCATTCACGGACAATCCGGCGAATGGCCGCGTGATCCCGGCCTGCATAGCTCCGGTTGGAATCGATGACCGCCCCGCGCAGGATTGGAATCGTGGCCAGCTGACGAGCCTCGCTGACGCCCTGCATCACCTGTAATTCGACCTTCCCCGCCGCCTCGATGGCGATCTGACGAAAGTCCCTACCGATCACATCCCGGATCGCCTGGCGCTCTTCGAGATAGGTGATGACGAACGCGAAACTAAGAGGCAGGAGCCCGATCAACACCATGGCGGTGATGATCCGGCGTTGAAGACTCTGGCGTCGGCTGGACTGTTTCAATTTGGTAACACCGCGACGGCTTGTAACTATTTATTTTTCCTCGGAGTATCCTTAATTGTCAAGTGGGGGTAACACCTTTAACGTCGGCGGAGCAGCTTTCCCGGGGTGCCTTTCCAGAGGATTAGCAGGGGGCTGGCGACGAATACCGATGAATAGGTGCCGACGATGACACCCAGGAGCAAGGCCAGGGAAAAGTCGTGCAGCACCTCCCCTCCGGCCAGGGTCAGCGGAATGAGGACCAGAATGACGGTCAGCGACACAACGACGGTCCGGCTCAGGACCTGGTTCACAGCATTGTTGATGACCGTCTCGAGGGGGTCCCGATGACGCGTCTTGAGATTTTCCCGAATCCGGTCGAAGACCACGACGGTGTCCGTCAGGGAGTACCCCGCCAGCGTCAGGAGGGCGGTGACGATCAGGAGGGTGATCTCCTTCTCCAACACGTAGAAAACCCCCAGCACGGCCAGCACGTCGTGAAAGGTCGCGATCGCCGCCGCAATCCCGAACCGGAACTCAAAGCGGGCTGCGACGTAGACGATGATGCCGAGCATCGAGATCGAGATGGCAATGAGCGCATCCTTCTGGAGCTTCTGCCCAATGGTCGGGCCGATCTCGTAACTGGAATCGACGACGAAGGGGTTCGACGGGAAATCCTTCTTGAAGATCTCCAAGACCTTCTCGGCAACTTTCTCCTCAATAGTCGTCTGGGCCTTGACACGGATCAGCAGCTTGTTGCCTTGGGTGATATCCTGGATCTCAACCTCCGCGAACCCGTGACGGCCCAGGGCCTGCCTGGCCTGTTCGATCGGAATCGGCTGGTCAAACTTCAACTGGACGGCCGTCCCCCCTGCGAAGTCGATCCCCAGGTTCGCCGCCCCCCGCCAGATCTGGACCAGCGCGATCAGGCCGACGAAGACCAACACGCCCGACAATGCAAAGGAGTACCTCCGCAGCCCCATGAAATCGATGGACGTTTTGCCGAGGATCTCCAACATATCCGCCTCTAGATGCTGAGCCGTTCCATCCGCCCCCGCCGGTTGAGCAGGTCATAGACGACCTTCGTTCCCACCAGAGCCGTAAAGAGGTTGATCGCAATGCCCAAGCACAGGGTGACGGCAAAGCCCTTGATCGGGCCCGTACCGAACAAGAACAATGCAAACCCCGTGATTAGCGTGGTCACGTGCGAGTCCACAATAGTCAGGAACGCCTTCTCATAGCCGGCGTCGACGGCCGGCCGGACCGGCTTGCCCGTCCGCAGCTCCTCCCGGATCCGCTCCAAGATCAGCACGTTCGAGTCCACCCCCATCCCGATGGTCAGGATGATGGCGGCGATGCCCGGCAGGGTGAGGGTGGCATTGAGCCCGGCGAGCGCGCCGACCAAACAGACGAGGTTCAGCATGAGGGCTAAATCCGCGATGGCGCCGGATAGCCGGTAATAGACCACCATGAAGAGGACCACCAGAGTGCCGGCGATCACGGTCGACCGAACGCCCTTTTCGATGGAGTCCCGTCCCAGCGAAGGCCCGACCGTCAGGTCCTGGATGATCTTCACCGGAGCCGGCAAGGCGCCGGCCCGGAGGATGATGGCCAGATCGTTCGCCTCCTCCGTGGTGAAACTGCCGGTGATCTGGGCCCGGCCCCCGCCAATCCGCTCCTGGATGACCGGCGCCGAATAGACCGTGTTGTCCAAGATGATGGCCATGCGCTTCTTGACGTTTTCCGCCGTGATCCGTTCAAAAAGCTTGGCGCCGGTGCTGTCGAAGGTCACCGACACGTAGGCTTCCTGGAACTGGCCGATCGCCACACGGGCATCCGTCAACACATCGCCCGTTAGGACCGCTCGTTTCTTGACCAGATACGGAGTCTTCGTTACCCGCCCGGTCTGTTTGTCCACGTGACGCTCGAAGAGGATCTCATCCTCGGGAGGGATTTGTGGCCCGAATTCCTTCAGGACCTCCTCTTCCTTCCCTGCAGGAACTCGACTCGGCAGCTCGCGTGCGACCTTATGGTCCTCATCCAGCATCTTGAATTCCAGCAAGGCCGTGTTCTTGATGAGGGCCTTGGCCCGCCCTGGGTCTTTCACGCCAGGCAACTGCACGACGATCTGCCGAAGGCCCTGCTGCTGGATTAGCGGCTCAGCCACGCCGAATTGGTCGACGCGGTTCCGGACGGTTTCGAGGGCCTGGCTGACGGCCGCCTTCTTGATCCGTTCGGCTTCGTCGGGTTTCAGGGAAAGGACCAGCGTGCGATCACCGGACGACCGCCCGCTCAACATCGGGAACTGATCGTCGGTCAGGTTGAGGACAGCGTCCTTGGCCTCCGGCCTCGAGAGCGCGACCGTGATCTCGGTCGGGCCGGTCCGCTTGACGGTTTCCACCTGGAGCTTCTTCTCGGCGAAGAGCTCCGCCATGCTGGTGACGTCTCGATCTAGCTTGATCTCGATCGCGCGTTCGGCCTCCACTTCTAGCACTAAGTGGATGCCGCCCTGCAGGTCGAGGCCAAGCGTGATGCCCTTGTTGGGCAAGTGCTGTTTCCACCACTCCGGCATGGCGGAGAACAGCGGCGTGGAGGGCAAAAAGAACACCAGCGACACGAACACCGCGATGCCCAGCAGGAATAAGCGCCCCGCGACGGGTTTCATGTGCGGCGCCTGTCAGTCATCTGCTTCATCCCCGCGCACTCGGAGAATATGGTCCCGGGCAACCTTGATCTTGGCGTTTTCGGCCACCTGCAAGGTCACGGTCTCCTTGCCGACGTTCGTCACCGTCCCCCAGATCCCCCCGCTCGTCACCACCTTGTCTCCCTTCTTGAGCTGGCTGATCAGGGTCTGATGCTTTTCGCGCTGCTGCTTCTGCGGCCGGTAAATCACAAAGTAAAAGATGACGACGATCAGCACGAACATCGGCAGCATCTGGGAGAGCTGCTCCCCGACCGACGGCGCGGGCGCCTGGGCGGGGGCTTGCGCGAGCACCATCAGGAACGTTCCGGTCATGTCTGGCACGCCTCCCGGTTCGCATAAAACTGGTCCCGAAATTCGGCCATCCGTCCTTGACGGATCGCGTCCCGCAAGCCAGTCATCAAGGTCGCAAAGTAGTGGAGGTTGTGCAGGGTATTGAGACGAACCCCGAGCATCTCTTTCGCCAGGAAGAGATGGCGCAGGTACGCCCGCGAATAGGAGCGACAGACCAGGCAGGAGCAGGTCGGATCCACTGGCGATTCGTCCCGCGCATACTGGGCGTTCTTGATCAACACCCGCCCAAACGAGGTGAACAGCCAGCCCGTCCGGCCATGACGGGTGGGCATGACGCAGTCGAACAGATCCATGCCGCGGGCGACGCCTTCAATGAGGTCCTCCGGCGTGCCCACCCCCATCAGGTATCGTGGGGCGGACTCCGGCAACTCCGACACCGCGGCGTCAAGCGCGACGTACGTCACCTCTTTGTCCTCCCCCACGCTCAAGCCGCCGAGCGCATACCCGTCGAACCCAATCTCCACCAACGCGGCGGCCGCCCGCGCCCGCAACCCCGGATAATGCGCCCCTTGGACAATGCCGAAGAGGAATTGATCGGACCGGCGACGCGCATCCAGACTGCGTCGCGCCCATTGCGTCGTCCGCATCAGCGCGGCTTCGGCGGCATCCTCCGCCGCGGGATACCGCAGACATTCGTCGAGGGTCATGGCCACATCGGCGCCGAGCGATTCCTGAATCTCGATCACGCGCTCGGGCGTCAGGTGATGCAGCGAGCCGTCCAGGTGGGATTGGAACGTTACGCCGTCGTCCGAAACCTTGCAGAGAGGCGCCAGACTGAATACCTGGTAGCCCCCGCTATCGGTCAAGATCGACCGCGACCATCCCATGAACCGGTGCAGGCCGCCCAGTTCTGCGATTAGCTGATGGCCAGGCCGGAGATAGAGATGGTAGGCGTTGCAGAGGACCATCTCGAAGCCCAGCCCGGTGAGGTCCTCGGAGGAGAGCCCTTTGACCGTGGCCTGGGATCCCACCGGCATGAACGCCGGGGTCTGCACCACGCCGTGCGCGGTCTGGAGCTCGCCGACGCGCGCCCGTGAATGTCCCTCCCGCTGCAAGACCCGAAATCCGCGAGCGCCCATCACATCCTTTCGGGAGCGGATACGCCCAAGATGGCCAGCCCGTTCCGGAGGACGGTCTGGACGCCTCGGAAGAGGCAGAGCCGGGCGGCGGTCAGAGCGGGCGTCAGGGTTTCTCCCTTGCGCGTCTGCTCAGCGTCCTGAGCAGCAGGCTTCAGATGGTCTTGCCCATCCAGTTCGCGCTCCAATAGAGGAGGAAGAATGCGGTGCTTGTAATAGTAGGCATGGAGGCGAGCCGCCAGGTCCTGCAGGTAATACGTCAGGCGGTGCGGTTCGAGCGCCTGGGCGCTCGCTTCCACCATGCGCTGTACAGGGACGCCCCGCTCGGCGGCGACCCGGAAAAGACTGGCGACCCGTGCATGCGCGTACTGCACGTAGTAGACGGGATTCTCGGCGGACTGCTGCTTGGCCAGCTCCAAATCGAAATCTAGCTGGCTGTCGGCCCGCCTGGTCAGGAAGATGAACTTCGCGGCATCCGCGCCGACCTCTTCGATTACCTCCCGCAAGGTGATTAGCTCGCCCGCTCGCTTCGACATCGTCACGCGCTGACCACCGCGCAGCAAGTTCACAATCTGCACCAGGATCACTTTCAAGCGGTCTTTCGGATAGCCGAAGGCCTGCACCGCCGCCTGCATCCGGGGAATGTAGCCATGATGATCGGCCCCCCAAATATTGATCAGCAGGTCATAGCCGCGCGCCAGCTTGTCGCGATGATAGGCGATATCGGATGCCAGATAGGTAAACTCTCCGTCCTGCTTCCTCACAACACGATCCTTATCGTCGCCGAAGGCCGTGGATCGAAACCATAGGGCTCCGTCCTGCTCAAAGAGATACCCATGTTGTCTCAACCAATCGAGAGCCTGTGTGACCGCTCCTGAATTGAATAGCTCCTTTTGTTCGCTAAACCATCGATCGAATCTGAGGTTGAACGCCTGCAGATCAGTCTTGATGTCATTCAGTAATTGTGAAGATGCCCATTCGGCCACTTCTGAATTGGTTAATCCGGTTCGCAAATCACCTGCTTGTTGCTTTTCCTGTAGCTGTTTTGCAAGATCAACGATATATGCGCCTTTATAGCCATCCTCAGGAGCACTAGTCGGATTTTGCACTGCCGTCACCGAGGCAGCCATGAGACGTACTTGCCGGCCGGCGTCATTGATATAGTACTCGGTGCTGACCTTGTAGCCCGCGCTGCGGAGCAAGTTGGCCAGCGCGCCACCAACAGCGGCGCCGCGCCCGTGCCCCATGTGCAACGGTCCTGTAGGATTGGCGCTCACGAACTCCAGCAGCACCCGCTGGTCCATTCCAAGCGTCGACCGTCCGTACTGCTCCCCCTGCGCTTCGATCTCTGCCAAGGCCCGGAACCACAGATCCCGCTTGACCGTGAGATTAATGTAACCTGGGGGCGCCACCTCGATGCGCTCCAGCACTTCCGAGTGTGAGCGCAAGCGCCCGGCGATGATCTCGGCGATCTCCCGGGGAGACCGGCGCTCCGAGGCCGACAGGTTCATGGCCACGGTCGTGGCGAGATCCCCCCAGGTCGTCTTTTTCGGGACGTCAAGCACCAGGGCGGGTACGGTGGTGAGTTTCAGGTCACCCGACGCCCGCGCGTCTTCGAGAGCCTCCCGCAATGTGGAGAGGACTGTCTCTCTCACGACCCCCACCGACATCGACGAAACACCCCATACAACTGCGGCCCTCGAGAACCCCCCGAGGGCCGCCAAAGTGGGCAGCAATCTAACATAAACGCTCGCACATCGCAAGGATCAGACGGGTCAGGTCTCGATCCATTTTTTCGCCTTGGCGAGATCCTCAGGTGTGTTGATGTTGAAAAACGAGCGCAACTCGGGGTCCACGTCCCTGAAGGCAGCCTCCGGAATCCGATGCACCCGGAGCTCCGGACTCATACAGAGGTCCTGCACCTTCAGGCGGCCAGCTTCGACCAGGGAACGGAGGACCGGCAGGCAGGTTTTCGCGTACGCAGCGTGCATGGGCTGGAGCTGCCCAGCCAGGTCCGGAATGACGACGTCGCCGGACAGGGCTTGGTCGAGGACGACGCGGATCGCGGCGGGCGAGAGCCACGGCATGTCGCTCGCAGCGGCGAAGACCCGGTCATGCGTGGCGAAATGCAGGCCCGTGTACAGCCCGCCGAGGGTGGCGCGCCCCGGAATGAGGTCCACGACGACCTTGGCACCCAGCGACATGAATGGTTCCGGCGCATCCGCGACGATCAGAACCTCCTTGAAGAGACCCTGAAAGGCATCGATGACCCGCTGGATACAGGGACGCCCGCCGATCTCAAGAAAGCGTTTGTCGACGCCCAGCCGGCGGCTCTTTCCCCCTGCGATGATCACTCCGGTCACGGGTTCACACCTTCCTCAATGAAATAAAAAAAGGGGGGTGGGCCAGCCCACCCCCCTTTGAATCAGCTCCCACCCGTTTACCGGGCAGCTCGGCGGCACATCACTTCTTCTTCATCGTCTCTCTTTTGGTGGCCCGCCGGCGGAGGATCCACCCTTCCGCGATAATCATGCCGACCGCCATCAGAATCGGATACACTTTCGCTTCAATGGGAACCGGCGGCTCCAGGATGGTGTAGTAGAAAGCCGACACCGCCATCTTCAGCCCGGCATCGCCGTTGTGGCCGTCCCAGGCGAAGAAGAC
>WNGA01013139.1_pt1 | contig 11518 bp, 13 predicted proteins | sample 5400061 | NCBI WGS metagenome assembly WNGA01 (sample SAMN13153366, study PRJNA577476) | soil metagenome | isolation source: 100 cm soil or saprolite under grassland replicate 2 | place: USA:California | collected 2016-06-15
CGTTGCATTGGGTGTCCGCCGCGCATGCGCTGGAAGCGGAAATCCGGTTGTACGATCACCTCTTCGTCAAGGCCGACCCCGACGACATCCCGGATGGCCGGGACTACACTGCGAATTTGAATCCCGCTTCGCTGGAGCGGTTGAGGGGGTGCAGGGCAGAGCCAAGCCTTACGGGCGCATCGCCTGGCAGCCACTATCAGTTCGAGCGACAGGGCTATTTTTGCGTGGATTCGGATTCCACGGAGGGCAGGCTCATCTTCAATCGAACGGTCGCGTTGCGTGATTCCTGGGCGAAGATCGAAAAAAGCTCAACTGCTTAGTGGCCCTCTTTGACGAGGTTCTTGTTCCAGGCAGGGATCTCGATTTCAATATCGACGGTGCCGTTCGGCACGCATTGGCAGCCCAGCCTAGAATTCAACGAGATGTCCGGTGCCTCGTCCAGTTGATCGAGCTCGTCATCCGTGGGCTCGTTGCAGGATTCCAGTCCCTTCACGACCTTCACATGACAGGTTGAACAGGCACAGACCCCTCCGCAGGCATGCTCCAAATCAATGCCGGTGACGCCGTTCAGCGCGATGTCGAGGATGCTACCGGGCTGACCCGTCGGGCCATAAGGCAGCTTGCCCGGGTCCACGTCAAAGACAATCGCAGGGCCGTCAGGCCGGCGAAAGGTCACCTTGTACGGCTTTTGCGGTAGCGCCGTTTCGGCTTTTTCAATGTAGGGGTTTGTTCCGCCCACGCGCGTCTTGTACCTTTGTGGCTGTCATAGGAATTTTCTTTATATTGATTTCTTATATCAGGTGGGTCACAGTTCACGCAAGTCGTCAGCATGCTGTCTACATGGCAAGTTGACAAGCTCGCGCCCTTTTCGTTAAGGTGCCGAGCCAGCGGTCCCATCGTCTAGCCTGGCCTAGGACGGTGCCCTCTCAAGGCATAAACACGGGTTCAAATCCCGTTGGGACCACCATACAGAGCTAGCTCGACCCGGAGCTTCGATCAAAAGCGACGGGATATCCAATACCTCCAGTAAATCGCTATGGTTCTGCCGACCAGGAGCTTGCGATGCCCCGCCCCTCTTACTGGCTGATGAAATCGGAGCCGACATCCTTCAGCTTTGAGAACCTGGTGAAGTCGAAGAACTCGACCAACCACTGGGACGGCGTGCGGAATTACCAGGCCCGCAACTACATGCGGGAGATGCGGATCGGGGACAGAGTGCTTTTCTACCACAGCAATTGCGATCTGCCGGGCGTGGTCGGCTTTGCGAAAGTCGTGCGGGAGGCATACCCAGACCCCACGCAGTTCGATCGGGGCAACATCCACTATGACCCCAAGGCGACGAGCGAGAGGCCCATCTGGGAGATGGTCGACCTAAGAGCGATCAAGCCTCTCCGCAAGCCCCTGTCATTGGACTTGCTGCGTCAGACCAAAGTGCTCGAGAAGATGGTGCTGCTGCGTCGGGGCTCGCGGCTGTCCGTCCAGCCGGTCAGTTCCAAAGAGTGGAAGATTATCGTGAAACTTGGCGGGTGACCTTCGCGATCTTATGACTCAGGGTTGCGAATGGCGAGGATTGCGTCGGTGAAGTTCTTGAGGCTGGGGCGCTCGCCGTCTTCCAGCGCCAGGGCGACATGGCTTTCATCGCCATGCGAGAGGCGCAGGCTCAGGAAGGTTTCGGTTTTGTTTGTTTCCTTGTTCTCCCATTGCCCGTCCATCACCTGGAACTTGTTGATATCTTTGACGGCCACTACGTCGTAGCGAAAGTATTCTTCTCCGATGACGCAGTCAAAGAGGTGATTGCCGGTTGTGACGATCAACAGATTAAAGGCCCCTTGATCCTCATAGCCTTGCGGGATGTGTTTATTGACATGGAAGGCTTTCACTTTGCGCCTTTCGGTGACGTCCCTCACATGTTCCATGACGAAATCCAGCGCGATGTCCTTGTAACTCTTGAGGACTTCTTTCAATCTGGCAACCAACTCGTTTTCCACGGTATCTCTCCTTGAAAAGGTCCAGGGAACGGGCACACTCTAACAGGGCCGTCCCTCCAATGGCAAGCCACCGGGGCAGTTTACAAACGGGGTGAGGGTTTTTTAGAATGAAACGACTGGGGAGCGCCTCAATGCACCGAACGGGGAGACAGGCCAATGGCTGATCTGAAATTGGGACGGATGGGAATCGCGATGACTCTAGCCGGGATCGTGTGCCTGACGGCAGGGCCGGTCGGCGCGATTGATGTGGACCTTAATGCGGCTGCCGTGAAGAAGGCCGTTGAAGATGGCAAGAAGATGAAGGACGAGGAGATAAAGATTTCTCCTACGCGATTTGGCGCAAATCTTAAAGAGGACCTCTGTGGTGGCGGTGGGGAGATTCAGACCAAGACGGTTAGCCTCAATCGTTTTGGTGCCATGATCGCGGCTCGTCCTGAGGATGCAGAACGGGACAAGGACAAGGTCAATGAATCGATTCAAAAGTTGGCAGAGTCGAAACGTCTCAAGATCGTCTTTGATTTTTGCGGCGATACGCCGGATTTTGCCGAAGGCTCGAGTGCGACGCTGGAGCAAGGCGGCAAGATGATTAAAGGGGAAATGGCCAAGCCGGATAAGGCTAAGAAGAACGAGAAAGGCCAGGCCTATCGCGGAAAGATCGCCGCGTCGTTTGCGTACGGCTCCTTCGATCCCAAAGCCCCAACCAAGATCACCCTGTTCCCGCCCATAGGCGACGCGATGACCTGGGAGGTGGATTTCTCTAAGATCAAGTAAGCTCTGACTCAACCACGCCCAGCGTGTACAGGTGATAGTATAGGCCCTTCTTGTCGAGAAGGGAGGCATGGGTGCCTTCCTCGACGATCCGTCCTTTGTCCAGCACGAGAATCCGATCCGCTTTTTGGATCGTGCTGAGACGGTGCGCGATCACGAACGTCGTCCGTCCTTTCATGAGGCGATCTAGCGCATCTTGCACCAGCAACTCGGATTCGTTATCGAGCGATGAGGTGGCCTCATCAAGGATGAGGATGCGCGGGTCCTTGAGAACGGCCCGCGCGATCGCGATCCGTTGGCGTTGCCCGCCCGACAGGTTGATGCCCTTTTCGCCGACCATCGTCTCATAGCCGTCCGGCAGGGCAGTGATGAAGTCGTGCGCGTTCGCCGCACGCGCGGCCGCCACGATTTCCGCCTCATCGGCGGCGTCCCGGCCGTACCGGATGTTGTCCCGAATCGTCCCGCCAAACAGATGCGTTTCCTGCGGTACCAGCGCGATCTGCCGGTAGAGGCTCTGCATCGTGACGGTTTTCAGGTCATAGCCGTCGATGGTGACGGTGCCTGCCATCGGATCATAAAAACGGTGAAGAAGGTTGATCAAGGTCGTTTTGCCGGATCCGGACGGGCCGACGAGTGCGACCAGTTCCCCTGGCTGGGCGGTAAAAATAATGTCGGTCAGCACGGGCGTACGGCGATCATAGGAGAAGCTCACGTCTTGCATGGACACGCGTCCCTGTACGGATGGGAGCGAACGCGCGCCCGGGGCGTCGGCGACTTCTGGCCTCGTATCTAGAATTTCAAAGACCCGCTCCAGCGCTCCCTGAGTCTCTTTAATTTGAGAGAAGAGGCGCGCGAAGGTTCCGAAGGGACCGATCAGCAGGCCGGCATAGAGGACGAAGGCGATCAGGTCACCGGGGCTCATCGCACCCCGAATGACCTGGGTTCCTCCGTACCAGAGGACCGCCGCAGCTGATGCGAAGGTGGCGAAGGTGATAACCGGCACAAAAATGGCCAAGATCCTGGCCCGCGTCAGTACCACCTCCAGCGTACGGCGGATCTGACTGCTGAATCGTGCCTCTTCATAGTCTTCCCGGACGAAGGACTTCACGATTCGGATGCCCGAGACCACTTCCTCCAGAATGGTCGACGCGCGCGCAGTCTCATCCTGAATGCCCGTGGAGAGCGCCTTGAGGCGGCGGCCGAAGAAGCGGGCCACCAGCACGATGGCCGGGAGGAGGACCAAGATCAGCAGGCACAGCCGCCAGTTCATGAGGAATAAAATGGCAAGCCCGCCGACGAGGGTGACGACCTGCTTGGCGAGGTCAATCGGAACGTCAGTCAGGGCGGTCTGCAGAGCGCCGACATCATTCATGAGCCGCGAAATCAGCTCGCCGGTCCGTCGCCGGGTGAAGAAGCTCAACGAAAGGGTCTGGAGGTGACCGAAGAGGTGCGTGCGGAAATCCGCCATGACGTGCTGGCCCGTCGAGGCGGTCAAATAGCTGTGCCCCATGGTGAGGACGCCCTGGCAGAGGAACAGCGCGCCGAGTTCGGCGATCGCGGCGTTCAGAGCGGCCGGGTCCCGCTGGACGAGAACCGTGTCCACCAATCGGCGGACCACCCAGAGCATGGCGAGGTTGATTCCCGCCGCGCCCATCACAAGCAGAGCGGACACTGCCATCCGGTTGCGGTACGGCCGGAGGAAAGGGAAGAATCGACCGAACGGGCTTAGGCGGGACATTGGAGGGAGACAATAAGACTCTGGAGGGCGACGAACGTGTCCGAGTCTCTTCTTTCTAGTAGAGGGTGATGGATTCGATCATGTCCTTGTTGAGGCAGACAAATTCCACCTCTTCTTTGGAGTTGTCGATCCGGACGTCGGTGAGGTTCAGGAAGGCAAATTTCTCGTCGTTCAAGACGTCGGACACGCGGTTGCGCATGGGCGGTAGAAGGATATCACCCACATAGACGGAGTGGATCGTCCGTACTTTGATGCGGACCTTTTTGCCTTCGGTCGCCATAGGGGGGCCTCCTTACGCGCGGACAGGTGCGACGCCTAGGCTTTCCGGCGTGCGAATTTCATGCGCCGACGCAGCTTTCGATGCTTGTGCTTGCGCATTTTCTTTCGGCGCTTCTTGACGACACTCGACATGAACGGCTCCTTCGTACTGCAGTAATCTACCTAAACGGGTCTGCAATAGCAAGCCGATTTCGCAGAAAAACGGGCAGAGGGTGGTGGATATGAGGAATCATGACGAAGCGGTGTTATAATCCCGCCATGGCTGCGGGAATTCTGAAAGCGCGCCGTCACGTCGTGGAATGGGGACTCATTGGGCTTCTGGGGCTGGGGGCCCTGGCCTGTTCCAAGCCCAGCACCATCAATCCGGAGGATGCCGCCCGCATCCGGAATATCGACACGACGGTGGAGCTGATGCGAAATTCCTATGTCGAGAAACGAATCGGTCCGTTTCAGAGTCTGTTCATGCCGATCGAGAGTCTCCATAAGCTGGAGACCGAAATCCAGCGGGACTTTACGGTGTATGATCGGATCGCGCTCGACTTTACCATTGACCGGGTCATGGTAGAGGGACCCGACGTGGCGGTGTATTTCCACTGGCAGGGGCTGTGGCAGCGCCAGGACGAGGAGCAGCCGCTTCGGGAGCGGGGCCATGCCATTTTCCGTTTGGTCGGCCGTCAAAATCTCTCCCTGAGCGCGGTGGACGGTGATGCCCCCTTCGGCATGGCCGGCCGTCGGATACAGGTTGAACGGCCACGGGGGCGATAGGATGTCGAAAACGCCGGACGCCGTTGATTTTCTCGTGATCGGGAGCGGCGTCGCCGGTCTGCGGGCGGCGATCGGGTTAAGCCGTGCCGGTCGCGTGCTGATCCTGACGAAAGGCAGTCCCGCGGAAGGGAGTTCAGTCTACGCTCAAGGAGGTGTGGCGGTTGCCTCCGAAGAAGACGATATCGCGCTGCATCGCAACGATACCTTGCGTGCCGGTAAAGGTCTCTGCCGGGAGGCGGCGGTTCAAGTACTGGTCGAAGAGGGACCGGCGAGAATCCAGGAATTGATTCGCTGGGGGGCCCGCTTCGACCGTGCGGGAAAGGGGTATGCCTTTGCGCGGGAGGCCGCGCACAGTCGAGACCGGATTATGCGGGCGGGGGGAGACGCCACAGGCACCGAAATGGTCCGCGTGCTCCTGGAACAGGCGCGGGCCCTTCCACAGATCGCCTGGCGCGATCACCATTTCACGATCGACTTGCTGGTGGATGCACAGGGGCGCTGTGTCGGCGCGCTCGTGCTGGATGAATCTTCAGGGACGGTCAAGCAGATGCAGGCGCGAGCCGTCGTGCTGGCCACGGGTGGAGCCGGCCAGATCTACGCGAGGACGACCAATCCTCCCGTCGCGACCGGGGATGGGATGGCCATGGCCTATCGAGCCGGCGCGATCATGGAGGACATGGAGTTCGTCCAGTTTCACCCCACGGCGCTGTATCTACCGGCGACGCCCCAGTTTTTGCTCACGGAAGCCATGCGAGGGGAAGGCGGCATTCTTCGCAACATCAAAGGCGAGGCCTTCATGGCTCGGTACCATGAGATGGCCGAGCTGGCACCACGCGATATCGTGGCCCGCGCGATCTGGAACGAAATGGTGGCGACGTCCGCCCGCCATGTCTATCTCGATGTGACGCACCTTGACCCGCGTTTCATCCGGGAACGCTTCCCGACCGTGTATGCGACGTGCTTGCTGTACGACGTGGATATCACGGAGGAGATGGTTCCGGTCTGTCCAAGCGCCCATTTCATGATGGGCGGGGTCTGGACGGATATCCAGGGGGCCTGCAGCGTTCCGGGGTTGTTCGCCGCCGGGGAGGTGGCCTGCGCAGGAGTCCATGGCGCGAACCGCCTGGCCAGTAATTCCTTGCTGGAAGGTTTGGTCTTTGGAGGCCGCGCGGCCGAATCCGCCGCCGAGTACGCAAGCCGCCTGTCCTCCCCGCACGGTGCCGCAGTCGGTCAGCACGTGGCGGCCGGTGGTCAACCGGCGGAGGACGAGAGTACTCATCTCGATAGGGAGAAACTTCGCAGCTCGCTGCGGCGTCTGATGTGGGAGAAGGTCGGCATCATCCGTGATCGTGAGGGCCTTCTGTCGGCGCTCGCCCAGTTGGAGAAATGGGATGAGCGTCTGAGAGGCCGCTGCCAGGCTCGCCGTGAATGGGAAATCCAGAATATGGTCGCGGTGGGACGCCTCGTCGCCACGGCCTCCCTTCAGCGCGGGCACAGCCTGGGCGCGCATTTCCGGTCGGATCACCCGGAGGAGTTCTCCAGTGGGTGGGACCGCCACATTCAACTGTCGGCGTCTGCCGGAAAGACGGTGCGTGTCGTTTAGTTCGGGCTGAGGTAATTGACGAAGCGGCGAGTCACGAGAGGGGCGGTGTCGATGTCCTGGTAGAAACGAATGACCTTCCGGACGTATTGCTGGGTCTCGCTGATGTGCGGGACACGGTTTTCACGCGACACACGGTTCTCGCCGGCGTTGTAGGCGGCCAAAGCGAGTTCCAGGTTTCCTCCAAAACGGTCCAAGAGATAACGAAGGTAGCGGACCCCGCCGGAAATATTCTGCTCGGGATCATAGGGATTCGACACGTTCATCAAGGAGGCGGTCTCAGGCATCAACTGCATGAGGCCCATCGCCCCCTTTGCGGACAGGGCTTGAGGATCGTAGGCCGACTCTGCCCGGATGACGGCATGAACGAGCGCGGGGTTCAGGCGGTGTAAGAGGGAAGCCTGGAGAATCGTCTCATGTAGCGTCAGTGAGGGAAGAGTCGGCCGGAAACGGCTGAACGGCTTCCCTTCACGAAACGTTCTGTAGCGGGGATTGGTCGGGACGTTGGAATAATGGATTATGCCGTCCCGGTCAACAAACTGGTAGATCGCCTCTTGGGCCGATTTTTTGTCAAGGTTGCTCACAAGCGTTTCGCGAAGTGGGCGCGCGAAGTTTGCAAGACGAGCCTGAGGAATCGCCTGGGGCCGGGTGCTACGACTGCCAATCTTGGCATAGCGCGAATCGGTCGGGACATTCGAGAAGTGAGTGACACCGTCCTGATCGACGAACTGGTAGATCGTCTCGGCAAGCGCCTCCGCCGAAGGCATGCTCCAGAACAGAGCGACAGCCAGCCCCACGGCGTAACCGCCTGCTGGAATTCTCATAAGCATCGGCGCACCGTATCAACTCCGTCCGCGCCAGTCAACGCTATGTCGTGTTTTTTCATGGTTTTGTATGGGCAGGTGATGGGTCTTTTGACGGATTCTTCAAGAAAAGCGGCCACTTCGGCCTGCAGTGGTGTACTGGAAGTGCAATTCGTATACAATACCCTCGCTTTTAGTTCAGAAGCTGGTCCGGATGGTCCGGACCAACGAACGGCGAGGAAAGCACGGTTATGTGGCTTGAGATCATTGCGATTGCGGTACTGATTCTTTTGAACGGCTTTTTTGCCTGTGCCGAGTTGGCCATCGTCAACACGCGGCGCAGCCGGATCAAGCAGCTGGTCGAAGAAGGGAACCCCCGTGCCCGTTTCGTCCATGGTTTTCAGGAAGACTCGGAGCGGTTCCTGGCGACCACGCAGATCGGGATCACGGTCGCAGGCGCATCGGCGGCCGCCATGGGCGGTGTTGCCGCCATCGACCACCTAAAGCCGGTCATAGAAATGATCCCAGTGACCTTCGTTCAGACATTGGCCGAACCGATTGCGGTGGGGATCGTAGTACTCATCATTTCGTATTTTTCGCTCATCCTCGGCGAGCTTGTGCCCAAGATCCTGGCTCTGAAAAATCCCGAACGGCTGGCGCTGTTGGCAGGGCGTCCGTTGGAATGGTTCTCACGGGTGGCGGCATGGGGAATCCGACCGCTCGCCTTGTCCAGCCGGGGCATCCTACGTCTGCTGGGTAAGGCGGCCGAGGACGAAAAGGTTTTTATCTCGGCGGAAGAGATCACACTGCTCATGCAGGAAGGCCGCGACAAGGGGGTTTTCGACAAAACCGAGCAGGAATTGATCCGCAGCGTGTTTGAATTCACGGATACCTCTGTGAAGGAAGTCATGGTGCCCCGTCCGAAAATGTGCTCCATCGAGATGGACACGCCGACGCCTGATCTTCTGCGGTACATCGATGAGAACAAATTCTCCCGCTACCCGGTGTATCGCAAGGGGCTCAATGATCTGGCGGGCATTCTCTATCAGAAAGACCTCTTGAGCCAGGTGGCGTTCGGCAAGTCTTTTAACCTCAAGGACCTCCTGCATCCGGTGTATTACGTTCCTGAGGCGATGAAGGTCGGCGTGTTGCTGAAGGAGATGCAGCGTCGACGCATTCACATGGCCATTGTGGTCAACGAGCACGGCAGCGTCGAGGGGCTGGTGACGCTGGAAGATTTGCTCGAGGAGATCGTGGGTGAGATTCAGGACGAATACGATACAGAGGAGAAGCCGGTCGAGCGTCTCAGGGACGGCACGTTTCTTATCGACGCGTCCATGCCCGTGCGGGACCTCGTCTCAGAATACGCGCTTCCGATTCCGCTTTCTCCCGATTATGAAACGCTGAGCGGCTTCATCACGTACCAGATCCAAGGCCTCCCGCGCGGCGGAGAGGTGCTCCACTACGGCGACTACAAGTTCACGGTTGCGGATCTGGGCGATCGGCGGGTCGCCAAGGTCAAGGTCGAACGGATCGCGCCCCGGTCACCGAGCGTCAAGGAACCGGTCAAGGCCAGTCCGAAATGAGGCGTGGAGCCGGCGGGTGATCTCGCCGGGCCGGCCGTCTCCTACCATTTTTCCATCCACCTGCGTGACTGGCAGCACTTCCTGAGTCGTGTTGGTCAGGAAACATTCGTCGGCCCTGTAAAGATCTTCCGTGGTCAGCCGGGTCTCTTCTGTTGTAATCTCGAGATCGCGCGCCACCAATAGGATGACGCCGCGCGTGAGCCCGGCGAGAATCCCGCAGTCAATGGCCGGCGTGCGGAGTCGCCCGTCCCGGACCACAAACACGTTGCTGGTCGTGCCTTCCGTCAGCTCGCCGTGATGATTCAGCAGTAAGGCCTCATGAGCCCCTGCGGCGGTCGCTTCCATTTTCGCCAGGAGGTTGTTCAAGTAATTGAGCGATTTGACGTGTGGCGGGATGGCCTCAGGCGAATTGCGCCTTGTGTGGGCGATCATCACCGAGACGCCATGCGTATAGAACGAGTCGGGATAGGGCTGAAAGGGTTTGGCGATGATGACGAGCGTGGGGGCCTTGCACAGGGCCGGGTCCAACCCGATCTCGCCGGGACCGCGCGAGACCGTCAGGCGCAGATAGGCCTCTTGCAGCCGATTCCGCGTGAGCGTTTCCCGCACGAGATCGGCCAACCGTTCACGGCTGACTGGCAGGGAGAGCCCCAGGGTAGACGCCGACCGTTCCAGACGCGCAAGGTGGTCGGTGAGGAGAAGGACTTTGCCGTGATAGGCCCGCATGGTTTCGAAGACGCCATCGCCGTAGAGGAAGCCGTGATCGAAGACCGACACGACTGCTTCTTCCTTCGGCACGAACCGGTCGTTGAGATAGATCCACATAATATGGGAGGGATGTCTGCGGTGCGGTTGCGTTAATAACTTCTCAGACTCATCGTGTAGTAGCCGAGGGCCTGTTTCTGGGCTTCATTCAAGCCCTCAAATCGAAGCCCCAGCATGAGACGACGATTATCGGGCGTGATACTGCACACGATGCAGGGCAAGTCCAGCTTGGACCGCTGCGCGTCGTCGAGAATGACCCGTGTGTGAACGAGCTGTCCTTTCGCGATGGTCTTGCAGTGGTCGATCATGACGCGCATGCCGAGGTCTGAGATATCCAGGACCTCGGTAATTCAGCATGATCTTCAAGGGCACGCCGCAGGCGCATGGGTATGCGAGCGGGGGCGAGGCGTTCTGCGGGAAGTCGCTCAACCGGAGCAGTTTTTCTCGCTTGCATTTAGGGCACGTGACGCAGAAGGTGTTTTCGGCCGAGACGTACGCCTGTACGATCAGTTCATCCATCTAAACTTCTCCCGTACGTAACGTACTGAAATTTTACACGGAACACGTCACACGATCAAGAAGGGTATACTCAGGACTCCTGTAGGGCTTTTATGATGGCTTCGGCTTTGAACAACGTCTCCTGATATTCGCGTGAGGGATCGGAATCTGCGACGATACCGGCGCCGACCTGAAGACAGGCATGTTCGCCCGCGATGACGAGCGTCCGGATCGTGATGTTCAGGTCCAGGTCACCGCTCGGGCTGAGATAGCCGATGGAGCCGGTGTAGGGGCCGCGACGGACCGGTTCCAGTTCGTCGATGATCTCCATGCAGCGGACCTTCGGCACGCCGGTGACGGTTCCACCCGGAAAGACCGCTCGGATCAAGTCCAGCCCATCCCGTCCGGCAGCGAGGCGTCCGCGGATGTTGGAGACGATGTGGCTCACATGCGAGTACCGTTCGACGGTCATGAATTCGTCCACGCGAACGCTGCCGTACTCGCACACGCGTCCCAGGTCGTTCCGCTCCAGGTCCACCAGCATGATATGCTCGGCCCGTTCCTTAGGGCTCATCAGCAAGTCTTCGACCAGGAGACGGTCCTTGTCCGTGGAGACGCCTCGTGGATGCGTGCCGGCGATCGGGCGCGTCTCCACATCCGTTCCGCTCAGCCGCACCAGCCGTTCCGGCGAGCAACTGACGAGCGTCACGTCTGGCAATTCCAACAAG
>WNGA01012573.1_pt1 | contig 11516 bp, 10 predicted proteins | sample 5400061 | NCBI WGS metagenome assembly WNGA01 (sample SAMN13153366, study PRJNA577476) | soil metagenome | isolation source: 100 cm soil or saprolite under grassland replicate 2 | place: USA:California | collected 2016-06-15
GTCGGTTGCTCGACGGGGAGGTCGCTGGGCTTGGAGCCCTTGAGGATCCTGTCCACGTACACGGCGGCGCGCCGGTACATCTCGGGGACGCTGCCGCCGTAGAACATGAGGCCCCCGGCGTCCACGAACTCCCTGCCCGGATACATGGAGAGCAGGCGGTGTTTCGCGACGAAGTCGACGATGCGTGTGCTGTAGGAGGCGATGAGTGGGTCGGCCGTCGTCATGAGCGCGTCGGGTCGCTTCCCCGCGATCGCCGCGAAGACGGGCTCCAAATCGTGCGGACCCCGGAGCTTGTGAGGCTCGAGCCTGACACCCAGGGGGGTGGCCCACCGCTGCGTCTCTTTGAGGGCCAAGACGCTCCCGGGATTGTCGGGGTTGTAGATCAACGCGACACGCGAGAGCCTCGGATGGGCCTCCCGGAGCAGCTCTAACCGCTTCCCATACTCAGGGCCAATGAAGGCGACCCCGGTCAGGTTGCCCCCGGGGCGCGGGTAGCTCGCGACGAGGCCCGACTGATCGGGGAATGCGACATTCGCAAACACGATCGGGATCGTCGTCGTCGCTTGCTTGGCCGCTCCGGAGGCTAGCGAGCCCGCAGTGCAGAGGACGTCCACCGGGAGACGAACCAGCTCAGCGGCGAGCTGGGGAAGGCGCTCGCTGCGCCCCTCGGCCCAGCGGGCCTCGATGGTGATGTTCTGACCTTCGGCGTAACCGACCTCGCGCAATCCAGCCCGAAGGGCCTCCAGGTTGGAGAGGTCGCTGGCGGCGGAGGCGGGTGATAGCCATCCGATTCGGTGCATACGCTTGGCCTTCTGCGCATCGGCTGAGCGCGACGCCAGGACAGCGCCGACGGCGAGGCAGGTGACGAACGCGCGGCGGTCGATCACTGAATCACTTCCGTCGCCCGGAGGAGAACGGACTGCGGGATCATCAGGCCGAGTGCTTTGGCGGCCTTCAGGTTGATGACCAGGTCGAACGTTGCCGGTCGCTCCACGGGCAGGTCGGCCGGCTTCGCCCCCTTCAGGATCCTGTCGACGAAGTACGCGGCCCGCCTGTGCATGTCCGCGTAGCTCGGCCCGAAGGACATCAACCCTCCCACCTCGACCAATTCCCGGTAGGCGTGCACCCCTGGGAGGCGCTGTTGGGCGGCGAAGTCCATGATGCGCGCGCGGTGGTGCAGAAATAGCCGATCCGCCAGCACGAGGAGGGCGCCCGGCCGCTCTCTGACGATCGTGACAAATGCGTCGTCGATGTCCTTTTCAGTCCGCACCCCCAGGGAAAGCACTTTCATTCGCAGCACCTGGGCCGCGACCTGCGTCTGCTTCTCGGCGACGACCTGTAGCGGGCTGGCCGCATTCCAGAGCACGGCGATGTGCGAGACATTGGGGACCACTTCCCTGAGCAGCTCCAACCGCTTCCCGTCCAGTTCCGGTGAGATCGAGGTCAACCCGGTGATGTTCCCACCGGGCCGGCTGAGGGACGGGAGGATACCGGTACCGACGGGATCGCCGACGGCGACCATGACAAGGGGGACCGACGTTGTGGCCTTCTTGACGGCGAGGGTGGCGGGTGTCCCGGCGGTCACAATCACGTCGACGTTCAGGGCGACCAGCTCGCCGATGAGGGCAGAGAAGCGCCCATACTTTCCTTCAGCCCACCGATACTCGATCACAATGTTTCGGCCCTCGACATACCCGAGGTCCCGTAACCCCTCGCGGAACGGCCCGACGAGATTGGCCTCGAGGGCAGCGGTGGAGTTCCCGAGGAACCCTATCCGGGGCACCTTCGCGGCCTGCTGCGCGTCAGCTTCGAGCGGCGCAAGATTGAAGCTGAGAGTGAGAATGACCGCGAGCCAGATCAACCGCATGCTGCCGGGGAGTCTACCAACCCGCTTGCGAATCGGTAGTCGATGGTAACGTTCTGCCCTTCGATATAACCGAGCTCACGCAACCCTTGCCGGAAGGCGTCGACTTCTGCCGAGGGTCCGGGAGCGCCGGAAAACAGAAACCCGATCCGGTAGACCTTCCCCGCCTTATTCTGTCCCTCCGCAGCGAACGGCGCAGCGAAGAGACCGAGAGCGAGAACGACCGCGAGCCCGATCCGTCGCATGGACACCTCGGGTTGATGGCGACTGTCGGGAGTCTAGCCGAACGCCACAGGGCGCACCAGCGCCCGGCCTGGGACGAGCGTCGGGAGCGCGTGGTGGTAGCCGACGCTGCGATCCGACCTGCCCAGCCGACCACCACCCAAGGTCCTGAAACTTCGGGGAACCCGAAAGGGGGTGGTACGATCATGCCGCCGTCAGGAAAGGAGTTTCCGTGGAACCCGTCGTCCGTTTGATCCCCCTCGGTGGCCTCGGCGAGATCGGCCTCAACATGATGCTCGTCGAGTGCGGCGAGGATTTGATCGCGATCGACTGCGGCCTCATGTTCCCCGACGACGAGCTGCCCGGGATCGACCACGTCATTCCGGACTTCACGTACGCGCTCGCGCGTCGCGCGGGGTTCCGCGCCGTCGTCCTGACCCACGGCCACGAAGATCATATCGGCGCGCTGCCGTATCTCCTCCGCGAGGCGACGGTGCCCGTGTACGGCACCCCCCTGACGCTGGCGCTGGTCGCGGAGCGGTTGCGCGAGCACGGGCTCGCCGAGGCGGCAGATCTCCGGACCATACGACCGCGCGAGCGCGTCGAGGCCGGCCCCTTCGGCATCGAGGCGATCCGCGTGACGCACTCGATCGTCGACGGTATCGGCCTGGCGATCGACACGCCCGCCGGCACGGTCGTCCACACCGGCGACTTCAAGCTCGACCCGAGCCCGCTCGACGGCGAGCTGCCCGACTACCGGCGGTTCGCCGAGCTGGGCGAGCAGGGGGTGCTCGTGCTCTGCTCCGACTCCACCAACGCGGACCGGCCCGGCCACACGGGCTCGGAAGTGGAGGTGGGGCAAGCGCTCGCGACGCGGTTCGACGGCGCGTCCGGGCGCATCATCGTCGCCACCTTCGCCTCGCACATCCATCGCGTCCAGCAGGTGCTCACGCTCGCGTCCCGCACGGGCCGGCGGGTCGCGCTGCTGGGCATGAGCATGCAGAGGAACGTGACGATCGCCGCGGAGCTCGGCTACCTGCGCGTGCCCGACGGCGTCCTCGTGCCGCTCGAGGAGCTAGACGATCTTCCGGCGCAGCGCCAGGTGATCCTCTCGACCGGCAGCCAGGGCGAGCCGAACTCGGCGCTGGCGCTCATGGCCGCGGCAGAACACAAGTACGTGCGCGTCGAGCGCGGTGACCTCGTGATCATCTCCGCCCGGGTGATCCCGGGCAACGAGCGGACGATCAGCCGCGTCGTGAACGCGCTCTATCGCCTGGGCGCGGAGGTGCTGTACGAGGACAACGCCTTCGTCCACGTCTCCGGCCACGCGAGCCAGGAAGACCTCAAGCGGATGTTCGACCTGACGCGGCCCCGGTACTTCATCCCGGTTCACGGCGAGTACCGGCACCTCCTCGCCCACGCGCGGCTCGCCGAGAGCGTCGGGATCGGGCCTGACCGCGTTTTCCTGATCGAGGACGGCATGGGCGTCGAGGTCTCGAAGACCACGGCGCGGCTGGTCGGCCGCTTCCCGGCCGGTCGCGTCCTGGTGGACGGCAAGTCGGTCGGCGACATCGGCGCCGTGGTCCTGCGTGACCGCCAGCTTCTCGCCGAGGACGGTCTGGTGGCGGTGTCGCTCGCCGTCGACCACCACGGTGTGGTCGTCGCGGGCCCCGAGATCGCCTCGCGCGGGTTCGTCTACGTGAAGGAGAACGAGCCGCTCCTCGAGGAGTTGAAGAAGGCGGTCCTCGCGACGCTCGCCGAACGCGACCCCGACGCCCCGTGGGACCGCGACCTCGTGGGCGCGACGGTGCGCTCGGCGGTCCGCCATTTCATCAATCAGCGCTTTCGCCGCAAACCGGTCGTGCTGCCGATCATTCTGGAGGTCTGATGTCCACACTGGCCTCGACCGACCCAAAGCCCCGCCGGCGCCGCAAGCGCGGCAGCGACCGCTGGCTGAGCGAGGTGAAGGGCATCGTGACGCTGCTCGCCGCGGGCTTCGCTCTGATCGCGCTCGCAACGTTCGATCCCGCCCTGACACCGGCCGAGCAGAACGGCCCGGCCGGACCCGTCGGCGTCTGGCTCGGCTGGGCGAGCTTCCAGTCCTTCGGCTACGCCAGCTTCCTCCTGCCGCTCCTGCTCGGCGCCTGGGGAGCGTCGGCGTTCCTGCGGCCGCTCGTGGTGCGCGGCTGGGTGCCGCTCGCCGGGCTGGCCACGCTGCTCGTGAGCGCGGCCGGGCTGCTCACGCAGACCACGAGCGCGGGGAGTGGCGCTGTCGGGGGCGGCGTCGTCGGTCGCGCGACCACCGCCGTGCTCCACGCGGGCTTCGGCGATGTCGGCACTTGGCTCACGTTCGTCGCCGCGGTGCCGATCGGCGTCCTCTGCGTGACGCGCGTCTCGTACGCCGCCGTGGCGCGCGTCACGACGTCGCGACTCGCGAAGCTCCGGCGCCGAACCGCTCTGCCGGCGCCCGCCGGGCGGGTGGCCGCGGAGCGGCCGCCGGCCGAGCCCGAGATTGTCGCGCTGCCGGTGGTTGTCGAGCCCTCGCGCCCACGCGGGCGCCTGGCCGAACAAGGACTCGCCTGGCAGGAGACCTTCGACTTCGGCGGCGGCGGCGCCGAGGCTTTCCAGCTCCCGCCGGTGGGGCTTCTCAAGGTGCCGCCAGCGACCGAGCTCAAGCGCACCCGCGAGGAGCTGCAAGACAACGCCGAGACCATCCGGAGAAAGCTCCAGGACTTCGAGGTCGAGGGACGGATCGTCCAGGTGAGCCCGGGGCCGATCATCACCTCGTACGAGTTCGAGCCCGCGACCGGAGTCAAGATCAGCCAGGTCGTGAATCTCGGCGACGACCTGGCGCTCGCGCTGAAATCCGCCTCCGTGAGGATCGTCGGGCCGATTCCCGGCCGGGGCACCGTCGCGATCGAGGTGCCGAACTCCGAGGCGGTGACCGTCTACCTGCGGGAAATCTTCGTCTCCGCGGAATTCGCCGAATCCAAGGGACGCCTGCCATTGGCCCTCGGCAAGGACGTGACGGGCACGCCCGTCGTCGCGGATCTGACGGCCATGCCACATCTGCTGGTCGCGGGCGCCACCGGCAGCGGCAAGTCGGTCGGTCTCAACTCGATGATCTGCTCGATCCTCTACAAGACCACGCCGGCCGACGTGCGGTTCCTCCTGATCGATCCCAAACGCCTGGAGCTCAGCGTGTACGAGGGGATTCCGCACCTGCTGGCGCCGGTGGTCACTGACTCGAAGGAAGCGGCAGCGCGCCTGCGCTGGATCGTCGGCAAGATGGACGAGCGGTACAAGACCTTGCAGACCAAGCAGGTCCGGTCCATCGAGGGCTACAACAAGGCCGTCGGCCCGGAGGAGCACCTTCCATACTGGGTCGTCGTCGTGGACGAGCTGGCCGACCTCATGGTGGTGTCGGCGGGCGAGGTGCAAACCTCGCTGGTGCGCCTCGCCCAGATCGCGCGGGCGGTCGGGATCCACCTGATCATCGCGACGCAGCGGCCGTCGGTCGACGTCGTGACCGGGTTGATCAAGGCGAACTTCCCGACGCGGATCGCTTTTCAAGTAGCTTCGAAGGTGGATTCGAGAACGGTCCTCGATGGCAACGGCGCGGAGCAACTCCTCGGACGCGGCGATATGATATTCGTCCCGCCCGGGGCGAACAAGCAGATGCGCGTGCACGGGGCCTGGGTCGGCGACGACGAGGTCCGGGCGGTCTGCGATTTCCTCCGCCGCCAGGGGACCGCGGTCTACGAGGAGGTCGTGCTGGCGACCGAGGCGGAGGTCGCCGAGGGTACCGCCGCCGAGCGCGACGATCTGTACTGGGACGCCGTGCACCTCGTGATCGGCCAGCACCAGGCCTCGATCTCGTTCTTGCAGCGGCGGATGCGGCTCGGGTATCCGAAGGCCGCACGATTCGTCGATATGATGGAGCAGGACCGGATCATCGGCCCGGGCGACGGCGCCAAGCCCCGTGAGGTCCTCGTCGGCCCCGAGTATCTCGCCAAGCGCGGGAAGTGACCCTCGCCTGGCACGGGCCCGGCGGACTCAGCGTCCGCCGCGAGGCCTCGTGGGCCAGACGAGGTCGAGCACCCCGAGAGCCAGGAGCCCGCAGGCGACGAGCGTCGCGAGCAGGATCGCGGCCTCTTCGCGCATCCACAGGTCCACGGTCACGATTGAAGCGGATGGGCGCCGCGACCACCAAGAAAATTAGCACCTAGTACCGGATCCGGACGCGATACGTGAGCTTGGCGGCCCCCTCCTTCGGCACCGGGATCTGGTACTTCAGTGTGTGGGCCTGGATCTTCTCGTACTGATGGCTCGAGGCCAGGACCTGCCAGTCGCCCGGCACGGGCTCGATGACGGTGACGGTCTGGGCCGCGGTCTTGTGGTTCCGGAGGCTGATCTCCCACTCGATTTCGTAGAGGTTCGAGGCGAGCTTCTTGAAATCCTTCTGCGTGCGCTCGCCGACCAGGTCGAAGGCGTTGCCCATCTTGATCTTCACGCGCTCGTCCTTCGGCGTGTGGTCGATCCAGTCCTCGCCGATGAACTGCTGGCTGCCCGAGCCATCGGCCTTGTAGACGCGGATCTTGCCCTTCGGCAGCGGCAGGCCCAGGCGGTTCTCCTTGCTGTTCTTGACTTCGAGGTAGACCGCGATCTTCTGGTTCGAGACCGGCACGCCGTAGGCGTTCCGATAGTAGTCCGGCGCACCGTAGTAGATGAGCTCCTTCGTGATCGGCACCTCGCTCGCCGCCAGGAGCGAGAGCTGCTTGGTCTGGTTGTCCTTGATGGTAGTGCGGCCGTCGAGCGAGTAGAGGTGGTACTCGAAGAACCCCTCGGACTGGAAGTCGCGGCTCGCGTCTGCCGGAGACGCGGCCTTGGCCGCCATCTCGAGCAAGCGGCCGTCGCGACGCGGGTCCTGCGCCCGGTTGACGTCGCCGGCCACGAGCTTCAGCGCGGCGTTGCCGTAAGTCGCCCCGCTCTTGTTGTCGATCGTCACCCAGCCCGTGAGGTCGGAGAGCGTGTCGGCGGCGTTGAGCACCATGACGTAGTCGGCCTTCCACGTGATGCCGCTCGTGAGATACGACGCTTCAATGCGCTGCGGCCGCGCCGCCTGGTTGCGGAGGAGCCACACGAGCGTCGGCTTGGCCACGAGGTTCTCGGGCAGCGAGGGCAGGACGAGCCGGCCGTAATGGCCCATGTGAATCTGGCCGTTGATCTCGAAGACCGGCCCGTTGGTCGAGAGCAGCGTCGCCTCGTGAAAGGTGCCGTCGCCCTGGTAGAGGCGGACCTTCCGGCCGACGTACTTCTCCATGAGCTTCTGGCTCGTGAGGAGATCGTACTCGTAGTTCTGCTCGAGGATCTTGAGGCCGAGCGTGTCGGTGAGCGACTTGAGGTGCACGGTGGTCGGATCGATCAGCGCGGCCACGTCCATGAACTGCACCTCGCTCATCCCGGCGGGCAGGCGCGCCTCGCGCAGGTCTTTCACGAGGCCGAGGTTACCGTTGTAGATCGTCACCATGACCTCGCGCTGGTCGTCGCGCGTGACGCTCACGGGCGCCGCCTCCGCAAACGGCGCGACGGCGAGCATGAGGATCAGAGTCGAGCCGATCAGCCGCTTTTTCATCGCGTGGTTCCTCCCGGTCTTCCGGATTTGGCTGCTTACAGAGTTAGACCGGGCGGGTCAGGGGAAGTTCCGCGGGCCCGTCGCGCGCGGGATCTAGCCGGTGATTCGCAAGACGACCCGGATCTGGGCGGGGAGCGCGGCGGGCTCCCTCGTGGGCTGCCAGCGGCCCAGACGCGCGAGCTCGCGGGCGAACTCCGCGTACGCCTCGCGGGAGATCGTGAGCTCGATGATCGGCCCCTCGTGTCCGTCGATGCGCCGATCCTCGACGGCGCCGAGCCGCGCGAGCAGCTGGGCGAGGCCGCGTAGCGCCGCGTCGCGGTCGCTCACGGCCAGCCCGCCGGAGACGTCGGGCGGCGCGAGCGACGTCGCGGCGGTCGACCCGGTCGAGGGTCGCCGGGCCTGGAGCGCATCGGTGCGCGCGCTCTCCTTGGCCGCTCCAGCCTCGCGCTCCGCTCGCACCGGGGGCGCTTCGACCTTGCCGGCGACCTGGGACTCTGTCCGCGGCGCGTCCCGGGAGGCGTCCTTGAGACCGGCCGCGCGCTGCTCGGCTTCGTCCCGAGCGGCCGGTGGAGTCGCCGCGATCTTCTTCTCCATGTACTGGCGCTCCCGCGCCCGGTCCGTTTCCTGGGGCTGGGACGTCGCCGGCGACGAGGGCTCCGATATGGCGGCGCGAGGCGCCTCCGTCACCGCCGGCTGCGTGGATTCGAGACGCGCCGCCCGCTGGAGTTCGGGCGTGGCCCGAAAGACATAGACGACACCGACGGTGACGAGCACGATCGCGGCGGCCTCGATCGGCAGCTTCAGGGGCCAGGGGAGGAACAGCGCCCGCAGCCAGCGCCGCGGCCAGGGCGTCGGTCGCGCCGCCTCGAGCACCCGGTCGACGAAGCCCGCCGGCGCTCGCGCCGGCTCCACCGTGCGCAGCAGCCCGACCGTATCCCTGAACCGCTGGAGTTCGCGGCGACAGTCGGCGCACGACGCCAGATGGTCGTCGAGGGCGCCGCGCTCGTCGGCGCCGAGCCCCTCGTCGACCAGCACCGAAAACAGCTCGCGCGCGTCGTGGCAGGTCATGGCAGGAACCGTTCGAGCTTCTCCCTCAGGTCCATCCGCGCCCGGTGCAATCGCGACCTCACCGTGCCGAGCTCCAGCTCGAGCACCGCCGCGATCTCCTCGTACGAGAGGCCCTCGAGGTCGCGGAGCACGACCACGATCCGGCGCTCCTCGGGAAGCTCGGCGATCGCGCGGTGCAGCGCCGCCTCCAGCTCGCTTCGCTCCAGCGCGGCGGCGGGGCTGGCATGACTGGACGCCAGACGCGTCAGCGTCTCTTCACCTTCGCGAATCATCCGTCGCTCGCTCGACGCCAGGCGGTTCAAGCACAACCGCGAGGCGATCGTGTAGAGCCACGTCGAGAGCTTCGCGTCGCCCCGAAACCCGGCGATGGCGCCGTGGACCCGGACGAATACCTCCTGGGCGAGGTCCTCGGCCTCCGCCCGGCTGCCCAGCATCCGGAGCGCCACGCCGAAGACGCGATGCTGGTAGGCGATCACCAGGTCCTCGAAGGCCCGAGGGTCGCCCTGCCGGAGCCGGTCCACCAGGTGGGAGTCATCGCCGATCCGCCCTTCCATCCAGTTAGACCATACCGCCCGCGATGGGTTCCCCTCCGTCGAAATTCGACGAGGGCTGTCCGGGGCGGACGCGTTGCGCGCACTCGGGGGTGGGTTCATACTGCCGGCGGCCGCAGCGCCGCCGGGATGGTTGCGGACGGCTGGACGAGAGGCTTTGCTCGACGACGGACACGCGCGAGAGTTCGCCGGTGCGTGGGTGCAGGCGTGGAATGCCCACGATCTCGACAGGATCATGACGCACTACGAGGACGACGTGGTGCTGGTCTCGCCGGTCGCCGCCAGAATCCTCGACGATCCTTCCGGCACCGTATCGGGAAAGGCCGCGCTCCGATCCTATTTCCAGCGAGGGCTGGACGTGTACCCGAATCTCAAGTTCGAGCTTCTGGATGTCATGTGGGGACTCAACAGCGTCGTTCTCTATTACGTCAACCAGAAGGGATCGCGAACCGGCGAATACATGGAATTCGGCCCGACCGGCAAAGTCTCCCGGGTCGTCGCGAACTACAACGGGTGAGCGAGCGACATCGTGACCGACGATGAAGGGCAGATCCGCCGGGGATCCAAACCGGCGGCACCTTCGACACGCATTGCCTGTACTTCTTCGAGGTCGCCAAGGCCGAGGACGGCGGCATATCTCGGCGATCACCCAGAAGGTGCTGCGGGGGTGCCAATGACGTGACGTCGGCCGGCGGCCGTGTCAGCGCGTAAGGCCGACCTCGCGGAGGTAGCGCAGCACGCCCTGATGGATGCGGTCAGTGCGCGGCGCCGCGGCCAGCGTGTTGGCGGCGGTGGTCTCGCGCGCCTGCGGCAGGCGCCCGGCGAGCGCGGCCTCACCCCGGTGGAGCGCCCGCGCCAGGCGATGGGCCAAGCCGTCGGGGAGATCCGGGCGCGCAAGGACGAAGCTCCACGAGCCGACCGAGGCGAGCGGTGCCTCGAGACCCGGATAGGCGCCGGCGGGGACCGTCATCGGCTTGAGGAAGGCGTGCTTCGCGAGGATCCGCGCGATGCCCTCGGCGTCCGGCGCGATGAAGCGCCCGCCGGCCGGTCCCTGCGCGACCGCCACGAATCCCGGCCAACCCTGGCCTCCACCCCACAGCGCCGCCACGCGCCCGTCGAGCACCATCGCCGGCCCGTCGCCCGCCCGATCGAGGTACACGGCCTGGAAGTCGCGCTCCTGGTCGAGGTCGAGGCCGTCGAGCACGTACTTGGCGAGGATGACCAACCCCGAGCCGCGGGCGCCGAAGGCGACAGGCTTGCCGCGCAGATCGCGGACTCTCCGGTGAGGGCTGTCGGCGCGCACGATGAACATTCCCGGCGTCGAGTACATCGCCGCGACGATCTTCAGATCAGCTGGTGATCGGCCGATCCCGTTGAACGCCTCGTGAGCGACTTCGCCCTGGACGAGTGCGATGTCGAGCTGTCCGGCCTCGAGGAGCGGGACGTTCTCGGTGCTCCCCTTGGTGTTCCGCTGCTCGATCGCGAGCGTGGGCTCGGTCTCGTGCACGGTGTCGGCGAAGGCCGCGCCGTACACGGGAAAGCCGCCGCCCGGCGTCGCGGTGCCCAGCACGACGACCGTCCTTTGCGCCCGCGATCGACACGGCGGATACCCTATCACGTCCTCGCGCTATACTCGCGCGGGGGCGGTGTGCACCGCAGGCCGTCGCGGGGCTGGGGCCCCGCCGGCCGAGGCGCAGCTACAAAGATAGGAAGACCGATGCGCGCCAGCGCATGCTCAACGAGCGTGCCGTCCCACCGAATGGCCTGCTCCTGGGCAACCCGCAGTCGACGCTCCTCGACGCCGATGGAAGCCTCTGGCGCTTGTGGCACCCGAACGGCTTCAACGGCAAATACTGGATCGGCAGCCAGCCGGGCCAGCGCTTCCACGAACTGATGGAGCAGGCGCGCTACGCGCTCGACCCGGCGAAGCGGCGCGCCCTCTACACCGAGGCGACGCAGATCATCCACGACGAGAAGCCGTGGCTCGAGCTGTTCCAGGAAGTGATCGTGTATGGCGTGAGCCGGCGGGTCAGCTTCAAGCCGCGGCCCGACTACCGGTTGATCGTGTCGGAGATGGCGCCCGGGGCCGGGATCATGCCTTCACCCACGCCGGGAAGTCATCGGTGAACCGCTCGAGAGAGAGCAGCACGACCCGGCTGTCGCCGCGTGCCGCCTC